>Ga0206996_1031_pt1 | contig 35108 bp, 38 predicted proteins | sample Alteio_BWMinCont_2_FD_153467 | JGI IMG/M metagenome (GOLD analysis project Ga0206996, IMG submission 153467) | Enriched cells from forest soil in Barre Woods Harvard Forest LTER site, Petersham, Massachusetts, United States -... | ecosystem: Environmental > Terrestrial > Soil > Temperate forest >...
GACCACCGTTTTAGCGGAGCAGCACTTTGAAACATTCAGTGAACGCCTGGCCACTTTTCCCGTACGCGTGGAAATGCTTTCGAGATTTAAAACCAAAGGAGAGCAAAAACAAATTGTGGCCTCAATCGCCGCCGGCGAAGTCGACATCATCATCGGCACACATCGAATTCTTCAAAAAGATGTGTCATTCAAAAATCTCGGACTTCTTATCATTGACGAGGAACAACGCTTCGGCGTGCGACACAAAGAAGCGCTGAAAAAGTTGAAAACCGAAGTCGATTGTTTAACCCTTTCGGCCACTCCGATTCCAAGAACCTTGTCATTGTCCCTTGCCGGCGTGCGCGACATGAGTGTCATTGAAACCCCTCCCCTGGAGCGCTTACCGGTGAAAACATTTGTGCTCCCCAAAGAATCAGGCCTGATAGAACAAGCGATTCGCCGCGAGCTTTCAAGAGAAGGCCAGGTGTATTACCTGTACAACCGGGTCCAAGATATCGAAGCAAAAGCAAGAGAACTCCGCAAACTTGTTCCAGAAGCGCGCATCGCGGTGGCGCATGGTCAGATGAAACCGCGCGTTCTAGAATCGGTGATGTGGGAGTTCATGAAAGGGCTCTATGACGTTCTTTTATGCACCACCATCATCGAAAATGGACTCGACATTCCAAGAGTCAACACCTTGCTTGTCGAGCGTGCCGAGAGATACGGACTTGCGGAATGCTACCAACTTCGCGGACGAGTTGGGCGCTCAGATCGTCAAGCATACGCATATTTTATGACAGACGCAAGAAGAGAAATTCCGGAGCTTGCACAAAAGCGGCTTGAGATTATCGAAGCTTTTTCGCATCTTGGATCCGGGTATGCGATCGCCATGAAAGATTTGGAGCTGCGCGGCGCCGGCAATCTGCTTGGATTTTCACAAGCAGGGCACCTTTTCGATGTCGGATTCCACTTGTACTGCGACATGCTGGCCGAGGAAGTGAAAAAACTTCGCGGCGAAAAAACGATTCCGCAAGCTCCCAACGTCGAGCTTCATATTCCGGTCCCGGCATATCTCCCCGAAACGTACGTCCATTCCCGTTCTGAAAAACTTGATTTGTACCGGCGGTTGGCGCATGCCCAAGAAACAAAAGCCGTGGATGACATTTCTGACGAATTAATCGATCGCTTTGGAGATCCGCCGCCCGAAGCCGAAAACTTGATTCTCCTTGCAAAATTGAAAATTCTGGCCATCACGCATCATGTCATTGAAATCCGAACCGTTCTGGATGAAGCGGTGATTAAATTTTGGGATCGGCCGCAAGCTGTGATATTACCGCTTGACGACAGCCTTGCGGTAAAAGTACGTCTCCAATTTCTCCAATCCAAACTCCCGGTAATTTAAAAGCGTTTCCGCAGATCCGACAAACAAAATGCCACCCGGAACCAGCGCTTTCACCACATTTTGATAAATTTTCCGCTTGTATTCGTCGGTGAAATAAATCACCACATTCCGGCACAATGCCAGGTGAAATTTTGACTTGATAAGAGAATTCGTGAGATCTTGCCTTTTAAACGTAACCTTGCTTTTCAAGAGAGAACCCGCCACATATCCGTCTTTTGTTTTTTCAAAATATTTCCGAAGCCGCAAAAGAGAAACCCCCTCAATCCCTTTTGGAGAATAGTAGGCGGTTTCCGCCTTTTTGATGGCGGCGGCATCGATATCGGTCGCAAAAACCGAATACTGGGTTTCGGAGGGTTTGTTTTCCTCAAGCAGCATGGCCACTGAATACGGCTCTTCGCCGGAAGCGCATCCGGCGCTCCAGATCTCAAGGTTTGTTCCCATTTTAAAAAGCTCGGGAAGCATGATCTTCTCAAGCACATAAAACGGCTTGTTGTCACGGAAAAATTGGGAGACGTTGATGGTGATTGAATTTCGGAATGCCTCCACCGCGCGCCCGTCATGACGAAGCAATTTGATGTAAGCCTCAATGTCATGGGCTCCGGATCGCGTCACAATAGTGGACAAGAGCCGCTTCATTTGATCCGGCTTGTAATAACCGATGTCAAATCCGGTCACTGAAAGGAGAAGTTTCCGGGTTTCTTCGTAATCGATCATATTTCTTTGTCCCCGCGCTGACGCACAAACGCTTCACCTGAATCTATTCTGAAGGTGACGGTTCTGCCTTGTGTCCCGCCGGTTTCCTGCCCGATGATTCGCAATCCCAACTTCCGAAGGACTTCTTCGCACATCTGGACGTTGCGGACCCCGATGTCGAGTTCCGAGTGCGAAATTTGCGGAAACCTTAAAATCTTGGCTCCTCCTACAAGTTTGGCGGTCAAATGCTTTTTGTCCGCGCCCTTCTTATGCATCTCTTCCACCAAAAGTGGAATTCCGGTGTCGGCAAAACGCATCGGGTTGGAAGCCCGGGTGCCATTGCTAGTCGGAAGCACCACATGGAGCATCCCGCCGATCTGTTTCTTGCGATCATACAACATGACCGCCACACAGGAACCGAGTCCAAAACAGGTCAACACCGTATCAGGGCTTGTGGATACTTTGTGCTCGCCGAATCCGACATAAACCGTGTGCGTCATTGTGCGCGCGCCTGCAGATAATGATGTGTGATTAAATCGACGCTTTCTTGGGAAGGGATAAAAAAGAGAAATCCTTTCATTTCAAACCGATCGCTTGCAAAAATCACTTCAACGGTCAAAAGCTCCGACACATCGCTGAATTTGAGGAGCGCGTCCTCTAGGACCGCCGAGCTCATGTCTTCCATCACCTCCGGCGGCTCGAATTGAATGACGACACGCGTCACATCGGCCAAGTTGGTGATGAAGCAAGAGCAGGCGATGTTGGCAAGCTCCGCAAACGCGGATAGCTCCATCTCGCGGCCCGAAACTTGCGGCTTTAAAAAACTTTTAGCGGTGTCCCAGCTCCGTGAGGTCAGCATAAAAATCATGTGCCCTGAAAGCTCGCTTGTGAACGTCACACAGGCTGCGGTCACCAGACCCTCCGGATTTTCCACAAGCATCGGAATGCGGGAAATCGGAACAAATCCGGTCACAACCCCGCTCACCTGAACGGGAACATGGAGCATTTTGGAAATGCTGGTCGTCACTTTCTGGCATCCGCGCTCGATGATCTTGCGCAAGAGGCTCTCCTGAAGTTTTCCACCCGATTTGGGCTTCATTTTTTCCTCCCCTAGCCTGCGGGATGCTTTCCGTTAACGCTCCCGAATGGCTTTTGTCCTCTCTTAGGCTGCCGCCGGCACGCCGCGCTTTTGTTCCATCAATTGAATAAAACTGCCGACATCCAAAATCAATCCGACCGAGCCGTCGGCCAGTACGGTCGCCCCCGACACACCCGGAAGATCTCCCAAAAGCGGACCGATTGTTTTAATCACAAATTCTTGATTCCCAAGAAAAGCGTCGACTGCAACAGCCACTTCCCGGTTTTCCAATGACAATACCGCAATCGAATAACTTTTACGATCTTCCGGAAACGATTCTCCAAAAGACTCTCCAAGCCAGACCAAAGGAATCACGTTCCCTCTTAGCATGAGCACCTTTTTGCCGGCCAATGTTTTAAGCTGCTCCGCTTCGACCTGCGAGATTTCTCTCACCGCGGAAGTCGGAATAACGAATGCGGTCTCATGGAACAAAACTTGCAGTCCCTCCACAATGGCCAATGAAAATGGAAGCTTGATTTTAAACGAAGTCCCTTTGCCGGTTGTGGAGTCGACTTCGATTTTGCCGCCGATTTTTTTAATCCGCTGCTTGACGATATCAAGCCCCACGCCGCGCCCTGAAACGTCCGATACAGCCTGTGCGGTTGAAAATCCGGGAGTAAAAATCAGATTTAAAACTTCTTCGGGAGTTATTGTGCGCGATTTTTCCGGGGTTAAAATTCCACGTTCCAAGGCACGCCTTTTGACCATCTCCAAATCAATCCCGCGGCCGTCATCAGAAACTCTGAGGATCACATGATTTTCCTGATGAAAAGCTTGCAATTTGATATTCCCCTGCCTTGGTTTACCAAGCTTTAGACGGCTGTCTGGATCTTCAATGCCGTGGTCCACTGCATTGCGCAGCAGATGAATCATTGGATCGCTTATCTCTTCCAAAATGGACCGATCCATTTGCGTGTTTTCCCCTTCCATTTCAAAAATAATCTCTTTTTGAGAGCGCAAGCTTAAATCCCGAATCATTCTCGGAAATTTGCTCATGATTGCCTCAACAGCCACCAATCTTGCTTTCATCACTTCATCCTGCAGCGCGCCAATGATTTTGCTCAAGTCCTGCATTGAATTGACCACTTCCTGACCGATTCCACCCGCTTCTTGAGTTTGACCAAGCACCGAACCGATTTTCATGAGCCGGGTGCGGCCGGTCACCAATTCACCCACCAGGTTCATCAAATTGTCAAACAATTCTACATTCACACGAACCGTGTGAATCGATTTTGCATCGGTTGGGCTTCCCTTGCCTCCCAACTGCGATGCTTCCAGGCTTGCGGCCTTTTTTTCAAGCGTTTTTACCGACACGCTTGAAACCTCTCCCACATCTTGAAGCAGCATCTCTATTTCATTGACACTTTTTTCAGATTCAACCTGAACAATAAAAGCCGAAAAAATCGGTGCTTCTTCTTTAAGTTCGCGCGCTCCCGGATTTGAAAAAACAATGTTCCCTATTCCTTTTAATTTCGCCAAAACTTGATACGCACGCACGGACGGCATTTCACAATCGGGCGAAAAATTGACGATCACCTCGAAGATTCGCTCCGGCCCAATTTTCAAAATAGACTGCAAAGCGGCCAAAAGATTCGCCGTTTGCGGCAAGACCTGCTTGCCAAGCGAGAGATCTTCTCTCTGCTTTTTCAGGGCGTCCAGACATGACAGCAAGACTTCAATGATCTCTGGCGAGATCTCCAAATGCTTTTCCCGAACTGCGTCCAGCACCGATTCCATGCCATGCGCCAATTCGGCCATCTCGCTTTGCCCCACAAGGGCCGCCGAACCTTTCACCGTATGGACAACTCTGAAAAGATCGTTCAGCGTTTGCGGGTCTTGCGATTTTTCAATTTTTAAAATCAAAAGCTCAGCCTCTTGAATCTGCTCGCCCAGCTCTTCAAGAAAGACGGTCCACTGCTCTTTGGTGACTTTCAAATCAGGCATGCGCTCTCCTGTTCAATGCTGATCGTTTTGGCCAAATCAAGCAACAAAATCAGTCTCTCATCCAGCGTGACCACCGCTTCCAAGAGTCCCATTTTTTCACCCAAAGCAAGCGCGGGAGGGGCCTCCAATTGACTCGGATCGATTTTCAAGACTTCGTTGACTTTATCGACAAGAATGCCGGCCAATTTTCCTTTCAAGTTGATGACCATGACTCGAGCGTCTTTTGAAAGCGCTTTTGCGGGCAAGCCCAACCTCAGGCGCAAGTCAACGACCGGAATGATGACTCCGCGCAAATTTGCGATTCCCAGAATGTACTGCGGCACATGCGGGATCGGCGTGAACCGCAACATTTTTTGAATTTCTTGAAGATCGGTGATTTTAACCGCGAACTCCTCATCGCCTGCCGAAAAGCTGACAAACTCAAGTGATAATGAATTGGTGTTCGTGGAAGAAACAGCAGAATCAGAGCTTTCGAGAGCTCGTTCAGTTTTCTCCGGCGGTTTCTCTTGCGTTTGCGGAACTGGAATCCGCGCCTTTACGGATGAAAGCGCGCGCGCGTTCACGATGAGCTTTTGGTGAATGCTTTCCCAGTGTTCTTTTAAGGCTTTGACGGAAAGATTTAAGTTTTTTAAGATGTCCGCTTCTTCGAGATGTCTTGCCGCTTGCCGCAAAATTTCTTCTTCAACCGTCAAAAGTTGCTCGCCATCCGGACACCGCTTAAAATCAAGCAAAATTTGCTCTGCTGAAAATGGCTTCAAGAAATGTCTATTACCGAGGACCGCTGCAAATGCCGTCAGCGTGTTTTTGGCATCTTGCTTGAAAAGCCACCCGCGAGCCCCTTGCTTGAACGCCTCAAACAGGTACGCTTCATCCGTTTCAGGAGCTGCAAGCAGGTAAATCGGCATGGAAGGAAACTTTTGAGTCGCCTCAATTAAAAAACGGCCTTCGTCGCTTAAAATCAAATCGAAATCAAGCAGAATGCAATCCGGAAAATCGGCTTCAAGCTTTTCGAACCCGGGAAGTCCTGATTCTTTTCGAACCGTGAAGCCTTCCTTTTCCGCTTCCACCGCCAAAGCGTCCAAAAAATCAGACTGCTTAGCGACAAGCATCAACACACCGAAAGCTGTCATGCGTGTTTCCCCGCTCCGGCGCCCACCGTTGTCTTCACTTTCAACGGTTCGTGTTTCCCCGCAAGCTCAAGGATCGACCGGACCACAGCGGTCCCTTGCTCCAGGCGCGACTTGTACAATTCCAAATTGCTCGTGTTTTCATTGAAAACGCGAACCAAACTTTCAAAAACAAGCGACACCTCGGAAGAGCTTGCCGCCATTTCTTCTGTGGCCGCGGTGTTTTCTTCAACCACGGCGGCCACATCCCCGATTCCGCGAACAAGACCTGCCGACTCGCTTGCAAGCTGTTCGGCAGCCGAAGAGATGTTGTGAATCTGAGTATTTGTCGTTGAAATCACTTCGAAAATTTCTTTCAATGCTTCGCCCGCGTTCACCGCGATTTTTGACCCTTCTTCCGCTTCGCGTCTTCCGTCCTGCATCGCATCCACCGCTTCTTTGATCCCTTTTTGAATGCTTGAGATCAACCGCGCGATTTCTTTGGTGGCTTTTTGCGAGCGTTCAGCGAGTTTCCGCACTTCGTCGGCCACCACCGCAAATCCGCGTCCGTGCTCACCGGCGCGGGCGGCTTCAATGGCGGCGTTCAACGCAAGGAGGTTTGTTTGATCCGCAATCTCGTCTATCACTTCGACGATCTCGCCGATCATTTCCGAATTTTGTCCGAGCAATTGCATTTTTTCAGTCGTGCTGTAAACCGTGTTCTTAATTCGATGCATCCCTTCAATGGTTTGTTCAACCGCCGCTTCGCCTTTGGTGGCCGCTTCCGCCGTTTTTGATGAAAACTTGGAAAGCGCGACCGATTCTTTGGCGACCTGCTCGATGGCCGATCCCATTTTATCGGTCGACCTGTTGGTGTCATCAATCGATTTGGCTTGATCTTGCGCTCCCTTGGCGATTTGATCGATCGAGAGCACAAGCTGGCCGAAAAGGGCGTTCACTTCTTTCACGACACCGTCTTGCTCAGTGCTGCCTTGAATCAATTTGATTGCGGCGGAACCACTTTCTTCAAGCGTTTCTTGAAGCTTATCAAGCGACGCATTCACACGCTCCACAAATTCCCGGTGTTTTTCTTTTTCATGCTCCAAGGATTTGCGAAGCTTGTCGGCTTCTGAATGACCGTTGCTGGAAACCATTGCTACGTGTAATTTTGCTTTTCTGTTGGGTTGGGTCATGCGCTCGTCTCCTTGTCAAAGCTATCAACTATATTATAAGGGGCCGATGCCCGGGTTCACAATGGACCAATCGGCTATCTTTGGTAGGATTTCCAGCCTACGACTTTCGGAGGTGACCGGTCGACGGAGGAGAAGCTTTGAGTCGCTATGGCAAGCCAAATTGAAACCATGTTCGGAAGAATCACCCCGACCTATGATCGCGTGAATGCGGTCTTGTCCCTGGGGCTTGATAGGATTTGGAGACACGAAGTCATCAAGCGGATCCCGTTCAAGCACGGGAAAATCCTGGATACCTGTACAGGGACGGGCGATCTTGCCATTGCGCTTGCAAAAAAGGGATATCAGGTGACCGGAATCGATTTTTGCGCTCCGATGCTTGCACGCGCGGAAAAGAAGGCGCCTAAAGGGGTTTTTCTTGAATTCATCGAAGCAGACGCAAGCTGTCTTCCGTTTCAGGACAGGAGCTTCCTCGCAGTGACCGGCGCATTTTCGCTTCGAAATTTACCCGACCTAAAAAAAGCGTTCAAAGAAGCGTTCCGGGTTCTTTCACCCGGAGGATCGGCTTTTTTTCTTGATCTCACGCTTCCGGAAACCTGGCTTGGTCCTTTGCACCGCTTTTATTTAAGCGCCGTTCTCCCCTCTGTAGGAGGATTGATTTCAGGAGACAAGCAGGCCTACCACTATCTTGCTTCTTCAATTTTTCAATTTCAATCCAATAAAATTGGACAACTTTTGCTTGACTGCGGCTTCATTCAAAGCAAAACCATCCCCCTTTCGGCTGGAATTTGCACGCTCTGGACAGCCCTCAAATCATGAACCTCCTTTTAACCGGACTCAACCACAAAACCGCCCCGGTCAATATCCGGGAAAAAATTGCCATTTCGTTTGAAGATTTGCCGCGCGCGTTTCAACTGTTCAGGCAAGTTCCGCAAATTCGGGAATCGCTCATTCTTTCAACCTGCAACCGAACCGAAGTTTACACCGTTTTGCACGCACCGGCTGAAAGCGGTTTTATTTCCGAGTGCCTAGGAAAACTGCGCCACATTTCACCCGAAGCGTTTGCGCCTCATCTTTACACCAAACGGGATGCCGAAGCGGCCAAGCATCTTTTCTGCGTGGCCGGAGGGCTTGACTCACTTGTGCTTGGTGAAGATCAGATCTTAAGCCAAGTCAAGCAATATTTCAGACTTGCTCAAGAAGCCAAAAGCCTCGGCACTTTCCTACACCGGCTTTTTCAATCAGCCATTCTCACCGGAAAACGGATTCGCCATGAAACGGCCCTTGGAGAAAATCCAAGCTCTGTGGGTGAAGCAGCCCTCGAATTGGCCGAACAAATTTTCGGGGAACTCAAAGGAAAAAAACTTTTCATTTTGGGATCGGGCGAAATGGGGCGATTGGTGGCAGAAGCGTTTCTTGCCAAGAATACCGAGCATCCGATGATAGCAAGCAGAACGTTTGAAAACGCAAAAGCGCTTGCTTCCCAAATGTGCGGGACCGCATACGCCATGAAAGAGATAAAACTTCCGCTTGAAAAAGCCGACATTGTCATTGCCGCATCCGGCGGAACCGAGCCGCTTTTAACCCAAAAAATGCTTAAACCAGTCATGAGCAAACGGCGCAATGCGCCGCTGTTTGTCATTGACATTGCGGTGCCAAGAAATGTGGAAGAATCAGCCGGCAAACTTGACAATCTTTTTCTCTACAACATGGACGATCTGCACAAAATCGTCGAGCGCGCAAATGAAAAGCTTGAAAAAGAACTTGGAAAAGCCAACCAGATTTTAGATGAAGAACTTGACAAATTTTTAGCCTGGAAAGAATCGCTTCAAGTGATTCCGACCCTTCGGGCCCTCACGGAAAAAGCGGAACGGATTAAATCAAAAGAACTCGAAAGAATTTTGGCCAAACTCCCCGATTTAAACGGAAAAGAGCGGGCCGCCTTCGAACACCTGGCCCACAGCCTTGTCAATAAAATTCTGCACGGACCGCTGGTTGAATTGAAAGCTTATGCCAACCATCCGCTCGGTCTTGAATATTTGCAAGTGGTGCGCGATTTGTTCAGTTTGGAGGAAGAAAGATGAGTCAGGATCGCGTGCTTGTGGAAGCGGCATTGACCCTTTACGCCATCGCCAATCTTTTCTTTCTGCTTGAACTTGGCACCAATCAAAAAGCGCTTGCGCGCGCCGGAAATATTTTTGGAGGATTTGGAATTCTGACGCACATTGCTTCTTTGATAGTGGCTGGAATTTTGCAAGGCCGCTGCCCGATTCTGGATGCATATCATACCCTCGGACTTTTGGCGATTCTCACCCTCACCGCCAATTTTGTGATTCAAGCAACGATGCGGGGCCTTCCCGGGCTTGGTTTTTTTGCCACAAGTCTTTCGTTTTTATTCACGTTCTTATCGCTTCAAGCCCCGCAAAGCGCCCCGTCCTCGATGCGATTGACCGGAACGCTCCTTGAAATCCACATCACAGCAACTGTTTTGGGGGTCGGCATGCTTGCCTTGGCCTTTTGCGTTTCCATCGCCTATCTGCTTCAGGATTCTCTGCTTCATGGAAAATGGTGCCTACGATTTTCAAAACGGCTGCCGGCCCTTGAGACCCTGGACAGGGTCACCAATTTTCTGGCTTCCCTTGGATTTGCGCTCCTGTCTGTCGGCATTCTCTTTGGCGGAATTTGGGCCAAACAGCAGTGGGGTCAAGGGTGGAACTGGGATCCGAAAGTCGTCTTGACTTTGATGACCTGGTTAACCTATGCAGTCTACATTTATGCAAGAACACTTTCAGGCTGGAAAGGCCGACGCGCAGTGTTTCTGTTAATCGTCGGATTCGTTTTGGCGGCGGCCACGTTTCTCGGGGGGAACATCTTGCCGAGCCACCATAAATTTTCCCCATGATGTCGATTCGTCTTGGGACCCGCGGGAGCAAACTCGCCCTGGCACAAGCCGATTTTGTCTCAAAGCTGCTCGAAGCTCAAGCCTTGAATCTTGAAGTTCAAATCATCGTCATCAAAACCAAAGGGGATCAACTGCTGAATGATCCAATTTGGAAAATCGGCGATAAGGGGCTGTTTGTAAAAGAGCTTGAAACCGCGCTGCAAAACAACGAAATCGATCTTGCAGTGCACAGCGCCAAAGATCTTCCGGCGGTTATTGCGGATGATCTCTGCCTGGCCGCTTTTCCCGAACGTGAAGACCCCAGTGATGTCTTGGTTGCAAAAGAATCGCTCACATTGAACACGCTCTTTCCAGGTGCGGTGGTGGGAACAAGCGCCTTGCGCAGGGAATCTCAGCTTCGCAGCGCGCGCCCTGACTTGGAAATCAAGATGCTGCGCGGCAATGTCGACACGCGCCTGCGCAAACTGGACGAAGGAGCTTATGATGCAATTGTGGTTGCCAAAGCAGGATTGAACCGGCTGGGCATCAAGCGGGGTATCGCAATTTCGCCTGACGTGATGCTCCCCTCCCCTGCACAAGGGGCATTGGGCCTTCAAGCACGCAAAAATGATGACCGAATTCTTGAACAACTCCAACTCCTCAATCATCCCCCCACTTCGGTTTGTGTGAACGCGGAAAGAAGCTTCTTGGCGGGCATGGAAGGAGGCTGCCAGCTTCCAATAGGCGCTTTGGCGCATCTTCTAAATGATCACCTGACGATCGAAGGATACCTTGGAAGTCCGGATGGCAAACAAACGGTACGTCACAAATTACAAGGCAATCCCGACGAAGCAAATGAGATTGGCATGAAACTTGCCGACCTCTTAAAAACCGAAGGAAAATCTATCTTGAAAGCTTTGAAATGATTCAGCAGGGAACCGGAGAGATCCCGTGGAAACTCTTCAAAAATCCCATGAATACGGTGCTTTGCCCAACCTGCGAATTTGAAAGCCCATCCGAGTTCCGATTTTGCGGCCATTGCGGTTACAATCTCGCGGAACATCTCTCTGCGCCCAGCATTTTGGTCGTGGATGACGAGCCGTACATCATGCAACTCCTTCAGCACTTGTTCGAATTGGAAGGCTATGAAGTCCGTGTGGCTTCGAACGTGAAAGAAGCCCTCGCCCAAATTGCCTGTGAAGTCCCTTCGGTCGTGATTACCGACATGATGATGCCCGAAATCAATGGCAACCAATTCATCGAAATGCTGAAAAAAGATCCCCAAACGCGCCGTGTCAAAATCATCGCGCTCACCGTTTTGGATGCGTTCGATGAAATCCGTAAAACGGTGCTTCTTGGAGCCGATGATTACATCTGCAAACCGTTTGACCCGCAGGAACTGCTTTGGTCGGTTCAACGCGTTCTCGGACGATTCCACTCTTTCAAGGAACAGCGAGAAAAAGCCCTCGACTAACGGATTTTAGAATGAGCCTCACCCAACCCGACACCCTGACAGAAACCCGCGTTCTTCCCTATATCAAAACCAAGGAACTTGGCAAAAATATTTTTTTTCATGTTTCGCTTGATTCGACCAACACTGTTGCCAAGGAGTTGGCTGAAAAAGGAGAACCGCATGGAACCGTTGTGGTGGCAGAAACGCAAAACCGAGGCAAAGGACGACTTGGGAGAATCTGGTATTCCCCTCCCGGCGGGCTTTGGTTCTCAATCATTTTGCGTCCCAAAATCCAAAACCTCATCCCCGCGCACTTGACTTTTATGAGCGGCTTGGCGGTGATTCAGGCCGCGCGCAAGGCTGGCATTGAAGCAACGCTTCGATGGCCGAACGACATCTATGTGGGGAACAAAAAAGTGGGTGGAATTCTGACCGAAACCAAAACCAATGGCACCGAATTTCAATATTTTGTGATTGGCATCGGCCTGAATGTGAACGTCCAGCCTTCAGATTTTCCTGCGGAACTGCGTGAAGAGGCCACCAGTTTTCTTGAAATCAAAAAGGAGCCGGTTTCGCGCGCCATCATCCTAGGCAACATCTTGATCGCCTGGGAAAAACTCCTGAATGAAATTTATCCGAAACAAGGGTTCGCGCCAATTTTGAAAGTCTGGAAAAAATACGCTTCATTTCTTGGAAGCCAGGTTCGTGTTGACACCTCCACCGGTTCCCTTGAAGGGGAAGCCGTAGATGTCACTGTGACCGGCGCGCTCTGCGTCCAAGACATTGACGGAATCATCCACGAAGTCTCCTCCGGCGACGTCCGCAAGCTTTGGTAGGTATTATTTTTCCAGGAGACGATTTTGCAGGGCGTAAATTTTGAGTTGATTCTTATGCGGGCGGGCGGGGAATCCGCTCACGAAAGCGCCGGAATCGAGATTGCCGTACACCCCTGAACCGCCCGTAATAATCACGTTTGATCCAATCTGTACGTGATCGCGGACTCCGGCCAATCCCCCAATCATTGTTCCACTCCCAATCACTACACTGCCTGCCACGCCGACCAGCGAAGCGAACATGCAGTTTTCTCCGATGTCACAGTTGTGCGCGATTTGCACCAGATTGTCGATTTTCGTCCCTTTGCGAATCCGCGTGACTCCTAAAGTTGCGCGGTCGACCGCACAATTCACTCCGATTTCCACTTCATCTTCCAGCACAACGGTCCCCACCTGTGGCACATGAAAAGGCTTGCCTTCCTCATCGACCGCGAATCCAAACCCTTCCTTCCCAATCACACACCCTTCGTGAAGGACACAACGACTTCCAATATTCACGCGATTTAATACAGTGACTCTTGCATGAATCTGCGTGTCATCACCTATTGTCCCTTCGGAAGCAATATAAGCAAAAGGCCCGATTGAAACATGATTGCCGATGCGGGCTTTTGCATCAATCACCACATATGGGCCGATCGTGCAGTTTTTTCCAAGCACAGCGGTTTTGTCGATGACTGCGGTCGGATGAATCGTGCCGGAAGATTGAGGTTCTGGATGAAACAACCGCAACAACTTCGCGAATGCAAGTTTCGGGTTTTTCGCGGTCAATATTGGCTTTTTCGAACTCTTTACCGCATCCGGGACAAGGAGCGCCGAAGCTTTCGAGGCCTCACCTTTTTCCAAATGCTTGGCATCCGAAAGATAGATGATGGCACCTTCCCCCGCTTCTTCAAGCAGACTGACCCGCTCAATCTTGATTGTGGAATCGCCGTTTGATTCTGCGCCAATCGCTTTGGCGAGTTCTCCCAGTGTAAACTGCGTCATTTTTGCTCCTTATGGGTTCTGTTTAAATTTGAAATATAATAAGCCAAATTCCAGCGTTCTTCATCGGTCAATGTGTCAATAAATGAAGGCATTGGAGTTCCCATCAAACCGGTGGTCAATGTCAAATAAATCTCCTTTGGATCATTTCCACGTTTTAACACTCCTCCCGCAAGATTCGTGGGGCGAATCGGGAAACCCCAATCATCCACCAATCCGTTGGCAAGCGAACCGTCTCCTTGTGGAAGACGGTCTCGGCTAGAAGGGCCCGGGCCATGACATTCATAACATTTCCCTTTCGAAAAGAAAAGTGTTTCTCCCGCTTTGATGCGCGCTTCCCGCCCAACCGATTTGAAACCGGGTTCCTCTATTTTCAAGATGTGACGGTCATGATTGGATTGAAAAATATTTTTGTGTGTTGCGGGATCTTTGGCAAGCGACTTGATGTAGGCCACCAAATCCCATCGTTCTTTTTCGGATAATTTGGACGCTCCCGACATCGCGGTTCCCGGTATTCCAACGGTGATGGTTCTAAAAAGATCGAGATCACTTGGCGGCTCATCCCGTTCGGTCGTCTTGAATTTATACTCTCCACTGACGAAATTTCTCGGTCTTGGATTGAGAGATGCGGCACGCGGGCCATTGCCGTCTCCGGCTGTTCCATGACAAACGGCACAGTTCGCATTATAGAGGACGCGCCCGCGCGCAGAATCTCCTTTTTGCTCGGCGACTCCTTGACCTGCTTCGAGCCAATCAGAACTTTGTTTTCTAAGCTGTCTGCCGCAGCCGACAGTAAAAAGCAACAGAAAACAGCAGATGATTTTTTTCACGCGAGGGCTTGTTTTGGGCGCGGCAGCATGCTGACAGGATAGCTAAAGCGATACGCCTGTAGGACAAGAACCACATGGGTTGCAAGCAAAACTGCGCCGACCGCCACATGAAGCGTGGTCGGGATCACCGCTTTTCCGCTTAAAATTGTGAGCCCCCCCAAGATGATTTGAAACACAAGCAAACATAACGCGGTAATCGCGATTTTTTGAAATCCGGCTGTTTTAAAAGCGCGGGTCGCGGTCCAAATCACCAGTAGCGAAACCACAACTGCGCCAACGCGGTGGGCAAATGCAACAGCAACCGGAAATGAAAAATAAGAAGCAGGTGGAATGAGAACCCCAAATGCAAGCGGAAAATCGGGGATGGCAAGGCCTGCGCCGATGTGGCGCATCACCGCTCCAAGCAAGATCTGGACGTAAATGACAAGCGTGGTGATAAGACTGAGGCTTCGTAGTGTCGGCCATCCCCTATCCTCAACCAGCGTAGGCGATGTGAGCCATTGGGGAGACGTGACAAGAGCCAAAGCGACAATCGAGCAGAAAAAAGCTTGCGCCACTCCTGCGTGCGCCACAGAAACAAGGGGCGGCAGTCGCAGCAACACGGTGAGCCCTCCCAAGAGCGCTTGCAGCAAGATGGCGCCGATGGCGAACACCGCCACTCCACGCACCCAAGGTCGCTCTTCTTTCCGGAAAATCCAAGCCACCAAAATGACGGTCAAAATGACAACGGTTCCGGCAACCATCCGGTGACCATGTTCAAAAAAAACCCCCCCCTCCATTTTTGGGAAAAACTTTCCAAATGAAAGGGGCCAATCTGGAACCGCCAAGCCTGAGCCGGTGCTTGTAACCAATCCCCCTGCAAAAATCAAGCAGAGGGTTGCAAAGGCCACGAATTTAGCATACCGGTTTAGCGAGGTCATTATTTTTGGGTCGCGAGTGATTCGGCGTCGTGAACAAGCTCTTTCATTTTTTCAGGGTTGGTGGAATCGTAATAGCCCCGAATCTTCTCATTTTGATCCACAAGGACCAAAAAATTGGAATGCGCCATGATTAAGCCGGGCTGCTGTGGATTCGTAATCAACGGCAAATGGAATCCTTTTTGGACAAGTTCTTTGATCGTTTTTTTGTCTCCGGTCAGAAAAATCCAGCGATTCAAGTCCGCCCCATAGTGGCTTGCATAGTCGCGCAAAACCTTGGGCGTGTCATGTGTCGGATCAATACTGACTGAAACAAGCCTGATGTCGTTAAACTTTTGAAATGTTTTTTGAAGTTTGGCCATTTTGGCGGTCAACATCGGGCATTCATCCGTGCAATGGGTGTAAATGAAATCGGCAATCCAAACTTTCCCTTTTAAATCGTTTAAGCCAAACGGTTTCGCATTTTCGCTTTCCAAACTAAACAGCGGAATTTGCGAGAAAAATTTAGGTGGATTTGCGGATGCGGACATCACGGCGCAAAATGCGAGCAATATCCCTAGAATGGCCGCAAAATTATTCCTTTTCATCATGACGACGCTTCCTTTCATGCAAGTAAATCGTTCCGCCGATGGTTCCTCCAACCGCAAATGGCATCGAGAGCAAAAATAGAATGCCGCTGTTAAACGCCTTGGCCATGTGCCGCCCTTCAGGTGAATGGATAAGAGACAATTTGCACAAAGGGCATCCTTGCGCAAAAGCGCTCGCCCCAGAAACCACAAGAAACATTGTGAAAAAGAAAATCAATCGCTTCATGATCCGGTCACTTTAATCACGTGCGAACCTTCCCAAGCGAGCAGAACATAAAAGAAGGTTGCAGTCACCACCACACCGAGAACCACTGACAGAATAAGGGGGAGCCGCTCATAACGCAAGTGCATAAAATAAAACGAAACCAAATACGCTTGAACCGCCATCATGCCGTAAATCAAAAAATGCCGGGGGAACGTCGGCAAGGAAGAAGTCCCCACCAGCAAAAGCCCGCCGGTTAACATCATGAGCAAGATCCATGAAACGATGAACACGCTGCTTTTGACTTTCACATTTTCTTCCATTGTCAATTCACTCCTTATGCAAGATAAATAAACGCAAAGATAAAGACCCAAACCAAATCCACAAAGCTCCAATACAGTCCCGCCATTTCAATCGAATGAACCGAAGCTTTTCCCATCATTCTCCACAACCCGACCAACACGAGCACAAGAACCCCGCTCATCACGTGAAATCCGTGGAATCCGGTGATCAGGAAAAAGAATGCGCTGAACATCGGGACACCCCATGGATTTCCGGTGAGGCTTGCCCCTTTTTCAATAAAATGGCTCCATTCAAAAGCCTGCATTCCAAGAAAGGTGAATCCGGCCAAAATGGTGATGCAATAAAAAAGCGCAAAAAGCTGTTTTTTCCCTTCTTTTAAAGCTTCAACCGCAATGGCCATGGTGGTGCTGCTTGAAAGCAAGAGCACTGTCATTGCGCAGATAAATCCCGGTTCAAAAATTTTCCAACGATCGGGCCAAACTGGGCTGACGTATCGTTGAAAACCATAAGCCACCAAAAGACTTGCAAAAATCAAAGCATCGGAGACAATGAAAACCCACATCATCACCTTCCCCCGGTTTTGCCCAAAGGGGGATTCCGAAGTTTCAAGCGCCGGATTCATTTTGATTGCCGCATCCATTTTTACCCTTCCTCCTCGTTGCACGTCGTCGGTCTGAATTGATGATATTGAAGGTAGCGTACGATCATCAATTCACCTTACATTGAATACAAGATTCCAAAAAGCGCAAGCCATAACACCAGCAGAAAATGCCAATACATCGCCGCAAGCTTCACAAAACTACGCAACTTTTCGATTGAAAAGTTCATCATTGCGCGCGTGAAGGCAAGGGTCAATACAATCACCCCTCCCAAGAGGTGAAGCGCGTGAAGTCCGCTTGCCAAATAAAAAAATGAAGCATGCGGATTAGACGGAAGAAATACACCGTGCATCATTAAATCTTGCCACGCTAAAATCTGCCCTCCCAAAAATACAAAACCAAGAACCATGGCCAGAAAAAGCAAAATACGGGTCGCGGAGAGCGCATGGCGCGAAATCGAAAATCGGGCTAATTCAAGCGCGAAACTCGAAAACAAAAGAACCGCAGTGTTGGTCCAAAGAATAGGGGGCAAATAGAGTGGCTGCCAGTCGGGTGAAGCGCGGCGAATCAAAAGCGCGCTCACAAGTCCTCCAAACAACATGGTGACAGTGGCCATGAAGAAAAGAAGTCCGACAAAGCCGACATTGGGAGAAGAAGCATCCTGGTTTCTTGAAAAGTCAAAATGAGGTGAATCTCCGCCGAATCCATTTCCGCTGCGGGAACCGGAGAAAGATTTAGTTTTCGTCAGTGTGGCTACCACGGCAGCATCACCCGGTCCAAAATCATGAAGAGAAACAGGGACGGGAGATATACAAGCGCCGCTCCCATCAACCGTTTTGCAAAATATTGTGTCGGTCGAAACCAAAATATCAAGCCAAAGGCTAGCAAAAGGAATCCGAGAATCATTGAAGCGCCATAATACAGCAACCCTGTTTTCCCAAGAATCGTCAATCCGGGACTCACCGCAAACAAAAGCAGAGAAAAGACAATCACTTGATAGGCCAACAAGCGTGGGTTCTCGGGAGATGAGAGGACTTTAAATCCTGCGCGTTTGTACTCGTCTTTAGCAACCCATGCAATGGCGCAAAAATGCGGAAACTGCCAGAAAAAAACAATCCCGAACAAAAGCCATGCAAGCGGCGTAATCGATTGATTCACGGCAACAGGGCCAATCATGGCTGGAATGGCTCCAGGGATAGCGCCGACCAAGACACACCATGGTCCGACACGCTTTAACGGGGTATATGCAAAAACATACAAGGCAAACGAAAGCAAAGCAAGGCCGGCGGCAGCGCTGTTCACGCCCAACAGCAAAATGAAAAATCCGAGAATCGTCATCAAGACCATCGCGACAATCGCTTCCGGAGTTTCCATTCTGTTTGCAGGAAGGGGGCGGATGGCGGTTCGTTTCATCAAGCCGTCCGGTTCCCGTTCGACGATTTCGTTGGCCACATTCGCCCCGGCAATCATCAAAAACAATCCGGCGGCAAACCTGAAAAACAACCCTTTATTGATAGGATGGGGCGATGCAAGCCAGAATCCGACTAACCCTGAACAAAGCACAAGGCTTGAAAGCCGGAATTTGATTAAAAGGGCGTAATCTTTGATTTTTTGAACCGCAATTCCCATGCCTCGAATGCTTCGAAAATCGGCCCCGAAACCCTTTTTCGTCAGGCGCTGTCGACCAGGGTCGATTCCCAGGTTGGAACTTCAGTGAGCTCTTCGGCAGGCTTATAAAAAGAAGCCAGCCGTTCCGCGGTTTGTTTGAGCGCTTCCACCACCCGCGGGTCAAACGCTTTCCCCGCTTGCGCTTCGGCTTGCTCAAGCACAAACGAAATCGGATATGCTTTTTTGTAAGGCCGCTCGGTGGCCAGCGCATCAAAAAAATCGGCCATCGACAAAATGCGCGCCCCAATAGGAATCTCTTCCCCTTTGATTTTATCCGGATATCCGGTTCCGTCAAATCGCTCATGATGGTGCCTCACGTAATCAACGACTTGGGTCCACGGAAAGCTCACATTCTCCAAAATTTTGGCCCCTTTGAGCGGATGCTCTTTCATCACCATAAACTCTTCATCGGTGAGCTTTCCTTGTTTCAGCAAAATGGCATCCGGAACGCCGATTTTTCCGATGTCGTGCAAAACCGCCGCGACTGCAAGTGAATCCATTTCTTCTTGAGAAAGATTCATCGCTTTCCCGATTTCAGTGGCAATCATGGAGACACGGTTCGTGTGACCTGCGGTGTATTTGTCTTTGGCATCAAGACAACCAATGATCGTTTTGACTGTTTCAAGGTACGATTCTTTCAGTTTTGCGTTCAATTTTGCGATTTCGATGTTGACCGCCATTTGGCTTGCAAGGGTGGAGTAAAGCGCGAGCTCTGCATCGTTTTGCGGTGTTAACTCCATCGCCTTTTTAAACTCTTCATTGGCTTTCTCAACCAACCCTTCGCGCGCCAAAATGGCGCCGATGTTAAAGTGCGCGTACAGATCATTCGGATTTAACTCCGAAGCTTTTGAATAAGCGGCCAATGATTTTTCGGGCATTCCAAGGTAGGCGTAAACCGATCCAAGATTGTAAGCTGCATAAGCATCTTGCGGATTGTTTTTCAAGACCGCTTCCAATTCGGACAGCGCAAGCGAATACTGTCCCTGCCGCTGATAACATAAGGCCAAATGATATCTCGGATACGAATCATTCGGGTTGAGTTTGACCGCTTCCTGATAAGCGGCAACCGCTTCCTCCACCTGTCCCATTTTTTCATAAGCAAGCCCCAAATTGTAATGCGCGAAGGCATCTTTCGGATTGGTTCGGAGCACATCTTCGAAGGTTTCAACCGCCTGTTTGAAATGGCCGGCATGACTGTACGCCAGAGCCAATTGATAGCGGGAGTCTGAATCATGCGGATTTAACCGCAGCGCTTCTCTGAAATGTTCTATCGCTTCTTGGCGTTTGCCAAGGTGACTTTGCGCCATTCCCAGATGAAAATGAGCCGGTTGAAACTCGGAATCATGTTTCAGCGCTTCTTGATAAGCTGCCACTGCGGCATCCAGCTCATAAAGCTGGTGGCGGCAGCGTCCGATCCAATAATGGGTCTCAGCATCTTCCGGTTCGATTGCGCGCGCCTGTTCCAAGGCTTTAAGCGCCGCATCAAATTTCCCCTGACGAAAATAAATTTCGCCGATTCCCTGAATCGCTTTTGCATAGCGCGGATCAAGCTTTTGAAGCCGCTCAAGGCTTTTAATCGCCTGAGCATTCTTCCCGATCTTGACGTAAGCGCGCGAAAGCAGAACCAAGCCACTCGAGGAATTTTTATCAAGCTCAACAACCCGCTCCAAGCCTTCAACCGCTTCATCCCAGCGTTCAGAGACCGCAAGAAACAAAGCATAAAGGTAAAGCGCGTGGGGATTTCCCTGAATTTTCGATTTTATCGCTCCGAAAGCTTCTTTGCCATCCTCGGCACTTAAACAGAGTCCGCGCGCAAACGCGGCACAAGCTGCTGCGAATTCGTTTTTTGGAGTTCGTGCGGCATCCCGTTCGAATGCTTCAACGGTTGACGCTAAAATTTGCTTGAGCGGGTAATCAACATCCGACGGAATAAAATGGGTTAAGTGGGTGTGCGTGCCTGGATCTAAAAGAAGCGCTTTTTCCCACTGGCGGACCGCCAATTCTATTTTGTCCGAGTAACGGGCAAGCAATGTCCCGTCAAAAAACCATGCTCCCGGGTTTTTGGGAGCGCACTCCACAGCAACCTGATATGCCTTGGTTGCGCGAATATAGTCCCCTTTGGCGTCGTAGATGAGACCAAGCGCAAACGCGACTTGACCGTTCCTGGGATTTTGGTTAGCCAGCCACTCGTACTTTTTCTCGGCCTGATCCAGGTTCATCCATCAACCGGCGGTTTTGGAGCCGACGTGTTTATCGAGAAACTTTGTAAGGTTTCCTTCAGGGACATAGCCGACCACGCGGTCAAGGACCGTTCCGTTCTTGAACAGCAAAAGGGACGGAATGCCGGAAATCTGATATTGACCGGCGGTGTTCGGATTTTCGTCGGTGTTCAACTTGACGACCTTCACTTTGCCGCCGTATTTGGCCGCAACGGCATCAATCACAGGAGCCATCATCTTGCATGGTCCGCACCACGGCGCCCAAAAATCAACGAGCACCGGGTCAGTGGCTCTCAAAACTTCTTGTTCGAAACTGGAATCTGCAACTTCTTTAACATCACTCATGTGGCACCTCAAAGGTCTTAAATCTTAGCAAAATAATTTCGCCGAATGGCGTAAGAGTCCCTTTTATAGAGGTGTCCGGGACAGGTTTCTCTCATTGATGATAGCAAAGCTTGAAACCTGCCACGGACTCGATGCTTGGGCAATTTAGAGACTCCCAACGATCCGTTTTTGAATTTTCAGGATCTCATGGATTCCACGCGATCCCAATCCGATTAACTGATTCAATTTTTGGGTGTCCCACGTCCCGCGCTCCGCAGTAGCTTGAAGCTCCACAAACTCACCTTTTCCGGTCATCACAATGTTCATGTCAACCTCTGCGCGGCTGTCTTCTTCGTAATTCAAATCAAGCAGCATCTTCCCATCCACCACGCCAACACTGACTGCAGCCACAAATTCTTTAATAGGCCAGCGCTTGAGCAACCCTTTTTTCTTCAATTTCTTGAGCGCTTCCACCAAAGCTGCAAACGCGCCCGAAATGGCGGCGGTGCGGGTGCCGCCGTCGGCTTGAATCACATCACAGTCAAGCCAAATCGTCCGCTTGCCGAGATCTTTCAAGTCAACCGCCGCGCGCAAGCTGCGGCCAATCAGACGCTGAATCTCCATGGTCCTGCCGCTTTCAAGGTTTTTCGCGCGAGAATTGCGTGTGGAGGTGGCGCGCGGGAGCATCCCATACTCGGCGGTCACCCATCCCCCGGGCGTTCCCGATTTTTGCATCCATTTGGGAACTTCTTCCTCAACACTTGCGGTGCAAATCACTTTGGTCTCTCCCATTTCAATCAAAACCGAACCCTCGGGATGTTTCAAAAAGTCACGTTTGATTTCTATGGGACGCAATTCATTTTCTTTGCGGCCATCCGATCGTTTAAAAGTCATCAAAACTCCTTTTTCAGGGAAATTCCCCACGGTTCGATTTTGTCGAGGTTCAAAATTTCCAAATTTGCCTTCCAATTTAATACACGTTCGGCCCAAGCGGTCACATGGGGCGATGATTTTGTCGCAAAGAGCCTTCGCACAGGAGCCGCTTGCGAAGTTCTCCCGGTTAAATGCGTGGCAATCTCATCAGACACACTGAAAGCGGGATCGATAATCTCGACTCCCGGAAGCGCTTTCACGAAGTGCGGTTGGAGAAATGGGAAATGGGTGCAAGCCAAAATCAATGTGTCGATTTTTCCTTGAAACGGCGCGCTATTACGCACGACTGCATCCAATGCGCGAGACGACTCGACATCTCCCGCTTCCACCAAAGTGACCAATTCCGTGGAACCTTGCTCAATCACTGGAATGTCCGGATTTTTCGCATGAATCAGCCGCTTAAAGACGCCGCTTTTTGCGGTTACTTCATTGGCCAACATTCCAATCCCCTTTCCTTTGGTCTTTTGAAGCGCTTCGCGGATTCCCGGTTCCACAACTCCATAAACCGGCAACGGATACCCTGCGCGAATTTTCGGAAGGACAAGCGCTGAAGACGTGTTGCACGCAAACAAAACAAGATCAACTTTTTCATTTAAAAAAAATTGGAGCATGCGCCTTACGATGCTCTCAAGTTCTTCGGGCGATTTTTTGCTATAAGGAACATGCGCGGTGTCGGCCACATAAATCATTGAAAGATTCGGATGCCTTGAAAGCAAGGGGCGCACAACGCTAAAGCCTCCGACTCCGGAGTCAAACACGCCAATCGTTATGCTGGAGGAATTAGTAGTTGGTTCTGGCATTGCGCTCGGATTGTGTATATTCGACAACCCCTTGGGCCAACGCCTCCGCCAAGCGCTCCCGCTCATCCGGTCTTGAAAGCAGGTTCTCATCTCCGGAATTCGAAATGAATCCCATTTCAACTAAAACGGAAGGCATCGTGCTGTGATGCAGCACGTAAAAACGATCGCGCAAAATTCCGCGGTCGGTGAAACCGGAAGAAGCCCCTACCGCCCTCTCGATGCTGTTTGCAAGGGGAAGATCGACCCCTTTGTACCAATGCGTTTGGATGCCGTGCGGCCAAGAAGCGAACGAACTGTTGATGTGAAGGCTGATGAACATCGCGGCATTGGACTGTTCAGCTACGTCAACCCGTGATTGAAGTTCGGCCTTTGCGCTGCCATGATAGCCAAGCACATCGCGATCCGAAGTGCGTGTCATGATGACGGTGAATCCGTCTTCCGTTAATTTATTTTGCAAGCGGTCCGCAATGTCGAGGGTAATTTCTTTTTCGACCAGATTTCGCCCGCGAGCACCAGGATCGCTTCCGCCATGACCGGGATCAAGCACCACCACAATTCCATTTGCGGAAACTTTCGGATGAAACCGATTTTCATCTTTTCCCTTCGCCGCCACTTTTGAAGTGGAGCCTGTCAATCCGCCTCCGGTTAGCGCCTCATCACTTTCTTCAATCTGCGGCGTGATCGTGACCCGAATCCCTTCAAGCGTGCTTTCAATATTGGTGTGATACGAATTTTTCAGTTGGAACACCACCCGCACAATCGGCACAGGAGTTTGCTGAAACTGCGCCACCCGGATCTCTTCAAAAAGGGGATTGTCGGCCGTCACAGTATTTGCTTCCCCCAAAGTGCAGTTTAGGAAATCGATGTAAATCCGATTGTCGGGGGCTTTCAATTTTTTCCACGCGAACGACGCCGGCGTGGAAAGCTGAAGCTCAGCAGCCACTGAATCAGCCGGAGCATCGGTCGGATTTTTCAATTCCACTTTTCCCAAAGCAGCGGGTCCTTGCGAAGTTTCAAGATTGACATCGGCGGGGTTCGGAGCATGTGACAGCACCACAGAAAATTTCCCCCCTTGATCTTGTGTTCCGGTTCCCCACTGCACATTTTCATCGGCAAGCTGCAAAGTCACCCGCACAATGCCCGGTTTTGTTTGGAATTGTCCGACTTCAACCTGCTTGACCATCTCTGTGGTGTCCGGAAGCGTTTGTGTCAATCCGGAAGGAAGGTTGGCGTATGGAAAATCAAGGATAATGCGTGGGGGATTGGAAAGCCGGGCGACAGTCGGCTGAATCGGAGTGGAAGACTCGACTTCGACCGCGGTTTTATCCGGTAAAGATTGAAGAGACACTTGCTCAATCCAAGGATTGATGTACCAAATATTTTTTGCGGAATCGAATTCAAGGCTCGCATTGAACGCTTTTGCAAGTTTGGAAAGAGGAAAATACCAGGTTCCATTTTTCTTCAAGGCGGCGGCTTTATCAAGCGCGTTAACGGCGTGCGGATGTTCGGTGGTCACGGTAAGCTGCATCGCATTTTCATCCCAAACCGCCGCACCCCCAAGCAATTCAGCGATTCTCGGAAAACCTCGCTCATCCACAGCGATGAGAGGGACATCGTTGTTCATGATCATGTGATCGAGCGGTATTTCCTGTCCTCGCACCAAAAGCCGAAGTTCCCCTTGCGCAACTGCACCATGAACCAGCAGCAAAAGCGCAAAAAAGAGAACAGGCAACTTTTTCACCATGCCTTGCTTCCTTCGCGGTTCATTCTGCAAGGCCGCGGACAAGCAAACCATCCACGCCAGAATCGCCCTGCTTCTTTTATTTTTACCCTACGAATTGAAGGCATTTCGGTGTAAGTCAATCTGAGCGCTTTGCGCGCCAGCGATCTTTGTCGTAGGGTTCCGGTTAATTGCAGCTCCAGTTCAATCCGATCCGGTCTAGGATGGCTCACCGAAAGAATCTTGGAACCGGGTGGAAGTGATGAATCGAGAATCCAAGAAAACGGCGAATTTTCTTGCAGCGCTTGAGCAACGGCCTGCTCGACCGGCATGCCGGAATGCACATGCACGGTGACCGGAACCAAGAAACGGGTCCCCTTTAAAACAAAATAGAGGACCGCTTTCGGCGATTCGGCCGTGCGAAGTTCCATGGGAGTTGCTTCCAAATTATCATTCACCGAAAAATCGGCGAGAGAATCAGGCTCAACTTCCCGTCCATTCGAAAGGGTATCTGGATTGTTGCCGTTTGCAAAGAGCACCGTGTCAAAATCAGGAAGCTGCTTAAACGTGGCAAGCGAGGCTCTCTCAAGAAAGGGCCACTGCTCAAATGGGGGGCTTCCTATAAAATTCAAAATAATCGTTTTGCCTTTGGTGGTGATTGAAACCGGAACATCGGGAAACCCGGGGAGCAATTGTGGATTTCGCGGCGCTTTTTTGAGCTCGTTTAAAAGAACTTCAGGGGTTTTGGCAGAAACAAACCGGGTGACCGGAACCAGAAACAATGCGTTTTTTTCGGGATAATAAATCTGGACTGCAATTCGATGGTAACAGCGTAAAAACCAAAATCCAGCTAGGACGGCGACAATCAGAACGCCCAAAAAAAGAAAAACCTTAAAACTTCTCCCTGAACGCATCCCCATTTCACCCCTTTGTGTAATATCCCCATTTTACTGCTTATACGAAACAGTGGATTTTCCTTGCACTTCCTGTATTGATAAGCAATTTCCAGGAAAGGAGGATGCAAGCGGATACCCGACGAGTGGACTGCAAATCGGCGTTGTGATGCTACCTTTCGCCGATTTGCCGTCTTCGAGCCGGACAGCAGGTCCGGCGAGATTTAGCGAGGAGGGCTTCCGCTTGCAGCCGACCCAACGGAATCTTGCTTATCAATAGCCAAAGGGGTTGTCTGCTAATGCTAAGAAGTAATAGCCATGAATTTTGCTTTGACGTTGCAGGGGGAAGAAACACGGATTTTGTTGGGTGTCGAGGAAGAAGAACGTGATAAAAAAGTTCAACTTTTGATTGCCCCCCTTGTTTTCACTGCATGGAGCATTGCGTTCCGAGATTTTCTGCGCCTGCTTTACTGGTTTCCGCATGCCAAGCCGCTTGCCGAAGACATTTTTTATTTTTTTCAGGAACCGTTTTCGATTCCGGATGAAATCGGCCTTGAAACCAAATTCCGCGTTGAACCGCGGCAAGAGCTGGATCCTTTAACCGCAGAGCTCGTCATTTGGCAGCCATTTCACCCCGAAGAACCGGCCCTTTCCATTCAAAGCGGCGCGGCGCTCACCTTTATGAACGTGATGTCGCTCGGATTGCTGAAGCGGGGCGAATCACGTTTTCTCGTTCACTCAAACGATCTTGAAGGAGAAGAGCTCTTCCAATATCATGGCGAGCTTCGTCGCATTGAAGACGAGGTGCGCGCAAGCGGAGCGATCCCGTTTTGGCACACTGCAGAAATTCAGCAGCTTCTGCTCGTCTCCCATGCCTATGACTTGGGACTCCCTGCGCCGCAAAGTGTTCCCGCTCCGTTGATTGCCGCCGCGGAAGACCGAGTCTTGTATGCTTGGAAGCGGGAAGAATTCGAGAGCCTGATTCAATTTGTGTCGGAACGGGAAAATCTTTGGAGTCAGCGCTACCGGATGTCGCCAAAAGATTCGGAAGAGGCGTTTCTTGCTTTGCAAAACTGGATTTTCATTTTAAATCTGCTCGGATTCATTGACCGCTATTTGGCAGGGGTTCTCCCGACACGGCTGCCGAATCCAATTGCACCCATGCTCACGTTTCTGCTTGAGCACTTTTACATCACCCAATGGGAATCGGATCTTTGGCCCACGCGCCGCAGCGCGCTTCAAGAAACCTATCAAGACCTGATTCCATTTTTGCTTTCATGAACGCGCCGCTGGCGGATCGCCTCCGTCCCAAAAAGCTGGATGAGATTCTCGGACAAGAAAAACTGGTCGGGCCGCACGGCGTTTTGCGCAAAGCGCTTGAAGCGGGAAATATTTTTTCGTTCATTTTGTGGGGACCTCCCGGTTCCGGAAAAACAACGATTGCCCGCGCGGTCGCCGAATCCATTAAAGCAAATTTCATAGAATTTTCGGCGGTCACTTCCGGAATTGCGGAAGTGCGCAAAACCATCGAGGCAGCCAAAAAATTAAATGACATGGGGACCCGCACGATATTATTCATCGATGAAATTCACCGCTTTAACAAAGCGCAGCAAGACGCGTTTTTGCCCCATGTCGAAAACGGGACGATCATTTTAATAGGCGCCACCACTGAAAATCCGTTTTTCGAAGTGATCAATCCCCTACTCAGTCGATTAAAAGTGTTTAAGTTAGAACCTCTCACGCCTGAAGTTTTATCGCGACTGCTTGTGAAAGGTGAAACTTCGCTTGATATTTCCGTAGATGAAAAAGGAAAAGAGTTGCTTTTGGCTTATGCCGCCGGCGACGGGCGCAGAATTCTCGGCGCGATTGAAGCGGCGCATCTTATTTATCCAAATGAAAAAAAGTTATCCGAAGCGCAGATCCTCGATTCACTCGAAAAACATGTCGTTGTTTATGACAAAACCGGAGATTACCATTACGACACCATTTCTGCGTTCATCAAAAGCGTGCGCGGCAGCGATCCGGACGCAGCGCTTCACTGGCTTGCCCGAATGATCGCGGCGGGAGAAGATCCGAAATTCATCGCGCGGCGGCTCATCATCTTGGCAAGCGAAGACATTGGGAATGCCGACCCGATGGGACTGGTGGTTGCGGCAGCTGCGCTGCAAGGGGTCGATTTCGTCGGCATGCCGGAAGGGAGAATCATTCTGGCACAAGCCACCACCTATCTTGCTTCCGCTCCTAAAAGCAATAAAAGCTATCTTGGCATTGAGCAGGCATTGTCGGATGTCGAAAACGAAAATCTGCCGCCGGTCCCCCTTCATCTTCGAAACGCGCCGGTTCCGGGGATGAAAGAATTCGGGATGCATGTCGGCTACAAATACGCCCACAATTTTCCGGGACATTTCGTGGAAGAAAATTATCTTCCCCAGGGTTGGGAAAATAAAATTTACTATGTCCCATCTGAAGAAGGCAAAGAATCTGAAATCAAAGCACGACTTAAGAAGCTGTGGCCGAATCGCCGTTAGGGCGAAAGATAGCCCTGAGTGGATCAGAAGAAGGCTGCTGCGAAATGACCACTCTGGCCTTGGGCCAATAATCTTGTATATATTTCCGTAAAACCACTTCCTCGCGTGGATTATCGCAAGGAGACAACAAGAGATGTTTGTTATCGTCACCTTTTATACAAATTTCTGTTGAATCGGTTCCCACAACCCCTCTCATTTCGACAACATCAACAGAAGCAAACCTTCTTGATCCGTCTTTGGCCAGTGGTCCATGAATGGTAACTACTCCTTGTCTCTCGCTGCTGGGATCCAGGCCAATCATGACATGCATCATCCCACGCTCACCCTCTGATTTTGGCTCATCCAGAAGCACTTTAACCCTGCCTTCAAATGGAATGCTTCCTCTCACTTTTATCATAAATCACCTCTCGAGAAAAGTCTGCTAAAGCGCATTGGAATAGGCTTTTTCTAATCTTGACGGTTTTTCCCTCCTTCCCGCAACAAAGGGAGTCCATCCGGGGCGCGCGAAACATCCCGCGATGCCGGCCGAGATAGATGTTTTGGTGAAAAAAACGTTGGATGGGGATTCAACCGCCATGGCGCAGCTCATCAGCTACGTTGAAAACGAAGATCCAAGAGCCCCGGGCATCTTAAAGGCGCTTTATGGCGCAAGAAAAAAGCCATATCGGGTCGGCGTGACCGGGCCGCCCGGAAGCGGCAAATCAACCCTGGTTGACCGGTTCGCACTCCTTGCAAGAGAACAAGGGCTCAAAGTCGGCATTGTTTGCGTTGACCCGACAAGCCCATTCACCGGCGGCGCAATTCTTGGCGATCGAATCCGGATGAGCAAAGCGGCTGCAGATCCGCATGTTTTCATCCGAAGCATGGCGACCCGCGGTTCCCTTGGCGGAATCGCCCGCACGACGGAAGAGGTCGCCGAAATTCTGGAAGCTTCGGGGAAAGACATCGTGTTCATCGAGACAGTTGGCGTCGGGCAATCTGAACTCGATATTTTCGACGCAGTCGATACCGTGGTGGTGGTTCTTGTCCCCGAATCAGGCGCCGGGGTGCAGGCCATGAAAGCAGGCCTCATGGAAATCGCGCATATTTTTGCGGTGAACAAAGCGGACCGCGCAGGCGCTGGGCGCGTCAAACAGGAAATCGAGGATGTGCTTCATCTTGCGCCGGCGCAACCGTGGGAAATCCAAGTGTTTCTCACGCAGGCATTCAGAGGAATCGGGGCCCCCGAAGTGTTCGCAAGAATTTTGGATCATCGAAAATTTCTGGAAGAACAAAAAAGAGAAAACACGCGCGTAATCCGGATCCAAAAAAAATTGAAAAATTTATTGCTTGAAAGATTCGAAAAAGAAGTGGTCAAGCGCCCTGAAATAGAAGCAAAATTAAAAGAACTGTCCAATAAAATAATAGAAGGGAATGCAGATCCCTACAGCGCTAGCGAAATTCTTTTTGAGGAAACATGGAAAGAAAAATCAAAGTCTTAGTCGCGAAAATCGGATTGGACGGCCATGATAGGGGCGCCAAAGTGGTGGCGCGCGCCTTGCGAGATGCCGGATTCGAGGTGATTTACACCGGCATCCACCAAACCCCGGACATGATTGTGACTGCCGCGATTCAGGAAGATGTCCAGGCCATCGGATTGTCTCACCTTTCGGGCGCGCATATGACCTTGTTCCCCAAAGTGCTCGAACTCTTGAAAGCAAAAGGGCGCGGTGATATTTTGGTGATCGGCGGCGGCATTATTCCGGAACCGGACAAAGAAAAATTGTATGCGCTCGGGATGGCCAAAATATTCGGTCCGGGCACATTGACCCAAGAAATCATAGATTACTTGAACAGCAAATTTGCGGAACCGAAAAAGTGAACCCCCTTTCCGGCGCGCTGGTCCTTGATTTTTCACGCATTTTAGCCGGACCTTTTTGCACCATGCTCTTGGCCGATTTGGGAGCGGAAGTCATCAAAATCGAAGAACCTGAAAAAGGGGACGAATCCCGACATTACGGACCTCCATTTATCGAAGGAACAAGCACCTATTTTTTAAGCGTAAATCGCGGGAAAAAAAGTGTCACGCTTAACCTGGAACATCCAACATCAAAAAATATCATTTTAAATCTTATTCCAAAAGCGGACATTGTGGTTGAAAATTTCCGTCCAGGCACCATGGCCAAGTTCGGGCTTGACTATCCAACACTCTCAGGCCTGAACCCCAAACTGATTTACTGCAGCATTTCAGGGTTCGGGCAATCGGGATCATGGTCAAACAAACCGGGATATGACTTGGTGATTCAAGGGATGTCCGGATTGATGGATTTAACCGGAGCCGCCGATGGGCCGCCATTCAAAGTGGGGACTTCAATTGCCGACTTGGTGACCGGATTGTATGCGGTTTCCGCCATCCTTGCCGCCATGCTCGAGCGGCAAACTTCCGGAAAAGGTCGGGTTCTTGATCTCGCGCTTCTCGATTCACTGACTTCGTTACTCACTTACCAAGCTGCCCGCACTTTTGCGGGTGAATCCGCAACACGCATGGGAAATGATCATCCTTCGATTACCCCGTATGAAACATTTCGCGCAGCAGACGGCTATTTGAATGTGGCTGTTGGCAATGATCGCCTTTGGAAGCTTTTCTGCCGGATGATTGGGTCCGAAGAACTTTTAACAAATCCGCAATTTTCAACCAATCAAAAACGCGTGGAACACCGGGAATCGCTCCGCGAAAAACTGGATGTGATTTTCATCCAAAAAACGGTTGCGGATTGGATAAGCCGTCTTGAAGAGGCCGGAATTCCGGCTGGCCCCATTTTGTCTGTCCCCCAAATTCTTGATTCCAAAACGCTCAAAGAACGCAACATGCTCGAATCGCTCAAGCTCAATGAAACAACATTTCCGTTCTTGCTCAACCCACTGCGAAGACTGCATGCGGCCAACACGGATACCCCTCCCCCACACCTTGGCGAGCACACCGAAGAAATCCTCAAGAAATATCTGGGCTTGCTTCCCGCCGAAGTCGAAGCCCTCCGCCGCGAAAAAGCGATCTGACGTAGCGAAATGTTCAAAAATTGTTAACAAGTTGTGGATAAAAACCGATTGTGCTCTGTCAAACAAATGTGATATAATGCATTTGTGCTTAGTTTGAAAGGAGCATCGTGAAAATGAACCTATCCGTCTCTGCTCCACATTCTTCAGGTCTTCTCATTGCAGGCCGTGCCGTCACAAGCCTTGACAAGGATCTCCTCAAAGCGGCCAAATATGGTGATCATGACGGCGTTGTCGACGATTTAATCCAGGGAGCCAACCCGCTGACGTGGAACGAAGATTTTCGCACTGCCTTAGCTCTCGTCTCAAAATTTGGAAGATCATACTATGCCCAAACAGAACATCAAGACGATGCTCAAATTGCAAATGCCTTGCTTGAAGCCGGGGCCAAAGTCAACGCGCTCGACAGCAGATGGCGAACTCCCCTCATGGAAGCTTCTCTCTCACTAAAGCCTAACACGGTCGAAATTTTATTGGCGCATCAAGCCGATGTTTTCGCGAGAGACAAATATTCTCATACCGCTTATTCGGATGCAGCCTGGATATTACAAGCTAATCCCAACAGGGATGAAGAAGGGAAGTCGGTACTATCGCTTCTATCAGGCTCCATGAAAAAAACGCAAAGTTACGTGACAACACCTGACACAGAGTAAAAATGATTACCTAAGGCGAGCCTTCAAGCTGGGACAAGCGGGAGCGAACTTGATTGGAGTATGGGCCGCTTGGAGAAATTTCGAGATACTTCTTATAGTAAATGACGGCTTGGTTTTTGTATCCGTAGCGGTCTGACTCCATCGCAATCTGCAAATCCTTAAAATCAATCTCAATCACCTGTCGGTATTTGTTCATGATTTCATAACGGGTTGGGATTTTTACCTGGTGCTTTATGGAAGCAATTTTTTTGGCTTTGTCATCTTTGGAAGCATCACTTGTTTCATCAGCTTCTCCTGGGTGGGTCACAAAGACATGCGGATAAGCGGGAACCGGCGCTGAGGGAGGAAGTTCGAGCACCGACGGGGTCGACAAGGCTTGCCTCGGTTCTGCAAGGGGTTTAGAGGTTGCGAATGGATTGCCTACTGTCCGCAAAAACCATAAGATTGCGGCGGCGGCCAAGATTAAGACCACCACAATCAGTTCATATTTAAACCGTGGCCGGCTGGTTTCCATGTGAAAGGTTTTCGACAGGAGTTCTTTTTTGTAAATTCAAAGCGGTTTCAAGAGATTTGCCGGCTTGTAACAAGACATAATCATGAAATGCAGGGGCCAAAAGCTGCACGCCGATTGGAAGATTCTCTGAAGAAAATCCGCCAGGCTGCGACAATCCGGGAATTCCGGCCAAATTGACCGGAATGGTGTAGATGTCGGAAAGATACATCGCAAGCGGATCTGAAGTTTTGTCTCCCAATTTAAAAGCCGGGGTCGGACTTGTGGGAGTCAACAGAATTTGACATGTCTTAAATGCTTTGTCCAAATCATTCTTGAGAAGCGTTCTTGTTTTTTGCGCTTTCAAGTAAAGGGCATCATAATAGCCGGAACTCAACGCATAAGTTCCAAGCATGATGCGCCGTTTCACTTCCAATCCAAATCCGCGGCTGCGCGTTGCGGTGAACATGGCTTTGGTGGTCGGTCCGCTCACGCGAAGTCCGTAGCGGGTTCCGTCATAACGCGCCAAGTTTGAAGAAGCTTCTCCGCTTGCAATGAGGTAATAAGCCGAAAGGGCGTATTCCAAACTTGGAAACGCCACTTCCTCGATTCGCGCGCCGAGGGATTCCATTTTTTTGGCGGCATCCATCACCACTTTGCGAACTTCCGGATCAAGTCCCGCGCCGAAAAATTCTTTTGGGATCCCCACCACCATTCCCTTGACACTTGCATCCGCTTTCCCCGCTTCTGCATAGCTCTTCAAATCTGAAAGTTTGAAAGTTGCGGAGGTGGAATCTTTCGCGTCATGTCCGGCGATTGCATCCAAAACCAGCCGGCAATCTTCCACGGTATGACACATCGGTCCGATTTGATCAAGGGATGATGCAAATGCCACAAGTCCGAACCGGCTCACCAAACCGTACGTCGGTTTCATGCCTACGATTCCGCAGAACGAAGCAGGCTGGCGAATCGAGCCGCCGGTGTCGGTGCCAAGCGCGCCAAGCGCTTCACCTGCAGCCACCGCTGATGCAGAACCGCCGCTTGAGCCTCCTGGAACTCTGGTTAAGTCCCATGGATTGCGGCTTGGGCCAAACGCCGAATTTTCAGTGGAAGACCCCATGGCGAACTCATCCATGTTGGTTTTTCCGGTGAACACAGCGCCCGCTTGTCGGAGCCGGGTGATCGCCGTTGCGTCATAAGGAGGCTTGAACGATTCCAAGATTTTCGATCCGCAGGTGGTTGGTTGATTGCGGATACACAAAATATCTTTAATCGCAAGCGGAATTCCGGTAAGGGGGGAAACTTCTCCCCCTCCTTTCAAGCGCGTTTCAGCTTCTTTGGCTTGCGCTTCGGCTTCTTCGTTGAAAACCGAAAGATAGCTGTGAACCGAAGGTTCGGCTTCTTTGATCCGCGCCTGCACGGAATGGAGCAATTCAACCGGTGAAATTTCCCGTTTGGACAAGCGCTTGTGCGCTTCTGCGATCGTTTGTTTCCAGAGCGTCATACATCACTTTCCAAAATCGGCGGCATCTTAAAAAACGGGCCGTCCTTTTCCGGAGCATTTTGCAGAACCTCTGCAGTTGAAAGCGAAGGTTCAGGAACATCTTTCCTTAATACGTTGACCGCCGGAAAGGTTTGAAAGGTGGCTTCCAAATGTTCGGTATCCAGATTTTTAAGCTGTTTCATGTGCCCCAAAATGGCGTTCAACTCTTCCGCAAAATGCGATTTCTCTGTTTCATCCAGTTCAAGGGATGCAAGTTTTGAAATATGCAGAACCATTTCAGGTGTAATTGAATACGGATCCGTCAACTTTGCCGCTCCTTTATCCATTTACCAAGGCATTCGCGTTGAAACTCATAAACACTTCCAAACTTCACAATCTCTTCCTTTTTGTTGCCAAGATAAGCCCAAAACGACGGGTCAAATGCGGCGCCTGGAAGCCGCTCTGAAAGTCTGGTTAAAAAATTCCGCAAATTTTTGTCGCTCACGTAGTCGATTTGCGGCAGAAACCCACGGTAGTTCAATGTGGTTGTATCAATTCGATACGGCTGTTCCTGCTCTGAAACAAACATTTCAAGATAAATTTTCCCTTGCGTTTTAAAAGCTTGCGATTTTTCGTCTTTTGTCGCGTCGATCGATAAAAAGAATCTTCCAATAAAATTGTTGAGTGATTCTTTGAATCGCACGTAAGCGGTGGGGGGAATCGATAACAGTGGCTCTTCCACAATGGCGAGAAAAATTTTCTTGATCATCGCCCAGGAAAGCAACACTTTTCGATCGCGCAAATCGACTTCAAGCCCTTCTTCGTGAATGGAGCCTCCGCTGACCCGCTGCGGAAAATAACCGTATGCTGAATTGCTCATCATCATGCTACCTTTAATATGAGCAATTCATACCGACGCAGTGCAACAAGGAGGAGGCCATGATTTTAAACCCGCTTCAAATAATCTCCGGTTCTTGTGTCAACCTGAATTACTTCCCCTTCCCCCACAAACAAAGGGACTTGGACCACAGCGCCGGTCTCTAAAGTGGCAGGCTTTGTCCCTGCTTGCGCACGGTCACCACGCAGACCCGGATCTGTTTCGGTGATTTTCAATTCCACAAAATTGGGAAGTTCCACACCGAAGATTTGCCCTTCATGGCTGGCTGCTTCAACTATCATGCCTTCTTTTAAAAACTTTACACCCTCGCCAATGGTCGCCTCATCAAAATGATGCTGCTCATAGGTGGTGTTGTCCATGAAAATATATTCGGTGCCGTTGTGATAGAGGTACTGCATTTCATGGCGGTCGATGTGCGCGCGCGGCAC
>Ga0206996_1032_pt1 | contig 34433 bp, 19 predicted proteins | sample Alteio_BWMinCont_2_FD_153467 | JGI IMG/M metagenome (GOLD analysis project Ga0206996, IMG submission 153467) | Enriched cells from forest soil in Barre Woods Harvard Forest LTER site, Petersham, Massachusetts, United States -... | ecosystem: Environmental > Terrestrial > Soil > Temperate forest >...
TGGCCCGGAGGGCCGCAAGCGGAAAAATCGCGGCTACTTTTTTTGATAACGCTCTATTCCGCGCCGATGTTCGCTTGGCCCATGGGGAGAGGATCGCCCCAGAAATTCTTTCCGTTAAAGTCGGGAATCGCGTCACCCGCGCCCAGGCACGGCGATCCCGGCTTTAATTTAAAGCCCGCCACGTCCTTCAACGCATGCGCGGCCACGGCGCCGTCAACGTCCTGGAAAAGCGGGTCCGCAAGCACCGCACCCGTCCCCGGATCGATCGGAGTGTGACCGTAGAAACAATTGTGGCTGAAGATGCGCGTGGCGGTCGCGTAATTGAGGTTGGCCGTCGCGGTGGTGTAGAAAATGTTGTTCGTAAAAGTCCCGCTCTGGTGGCCGGTCATTTTTTTGTCGTCAAGGAAGAAGCTCTTTCCGTCCGTTCGATAGAAAATGTTGTTGTAATAGTCACTGATGCCGTTGAAGAACCACTCACCCTTGCCCTGCTTGGAACCGTCGTTGACGCTGATGTTGTAGCGGCAAATCCGGGTATAACCGGGATGCTTCTCATTGTTGGAAAGAATGAACCCGCCCTCGTTGTCGCGGCTGAAATTGTACTGATAGACGCACGTGCCGCTCATGTTGAGATCGAAGTCCCATGCCTGTCCGTCGTACTTGATCTGGTGGGTCCCTTCGCAATAGTTGTACTGGAAGAGCACGTCCGACGAGTGAAAGGCCCACATCCCGCAGCAGGCCAGGCCGTGGTAGCCCAGGACACCGGGGCCGCGCGGGGCCTCACCGCTGTTGTTGGCAGCGTTGATGCAGGAGTTGTACTGGATGACTGGACTCGTGGCGTTCAGGAACTCGATCCCATCCGAGCCGATATTGTTCAGACGGTTGTTCTGCACCAGCGCGCCGGTGATGTTCTTTTGCGCAAAGACCATGATTCCCGTCCCGGTGCAGTCGTGCACCTCGTTGCCGTCGATCGTCACGTCCGCCATTTGCACGGCATGGGCAAAGATGGCGCCGGTCCCATACTGGTTGTTCTTGTTCGGGTCCAGATTTGTCCCGCGCGGCGGACCGACCTTCCCGTGGTTGCTGAATCCCTCGATGAAATAGACTTCGTTGTGGAGGATCTTGATGTCGGAGAGGTCCCCGCCCCATTCCCCCGCCCTGACGCCGCAACGGTCTCCTTCGGCGCCGTCAAAAATGTCCTGTCCGTCAAAATTCGTCAGGGCCAGCCCCTCAACCGTGACATGGTTCGAACCGTTCTTGATAAAGACCGCGGCCCCGACCTTGCCCTCGCCGTTGATGGTTGGCTTGGCCTGGGTCTCGTCGCCATAAGCGCCAATATAAATCGGATTCCCGTCGCCGCCGGCATTGTGAATCGTCAGTTGCCCCGACCAAACCCCGCCCCTTTTCAACAGGACTTTGTCTCCCGCCTGCAAGTCCGTTTTGTTGACCTTCTCAATCGTTTTCCATGGCGTGGTCGCGTCCGTCCCGACCATGTTGTCATCCCCCTGATTTGAATCGACATAATAAGTCGCCGCCTGAAGACGAAGAGACGCCAGCACCAGGATGGAAAAAACCACGCGCAAAAAACGAAAGGAAACAAACTGCCGGTGCTGGATCATAGATGATTTTCTTGGATTAAGACTGGTTAACAATGCGTGGGTTGTCTGCGGCAACCCCGAAGGGGTTGCGATCACTCAGCCCAGGGTTGGCGCAGCAGCGCCTACCCTGGGCTGACATCAGGCGACGAGCCAACTCTGAAAGAGTTGAATCAAGGAAAGGAGGAAAATGCGCGTTCATTAGTGTTAACGAGCCCTAATTCGAACTGAAAAAATCGCCGTGAATCTTGAAAACGCACGCATGCGGACAAGGTCTTTCATGAGGAAGCTGAATCGTCAGCGCTTTTCGGTCCCGCTTCGCTGACAGCGGCGCCGAATGCCCAATCAACTCAACTCGCCCAATTTTGCCCGGCGCCGCTTTTCCTCCCTGGGCCAATGTCCGGATCGAAAGCTTCCCGTTCGCAGGCCAGTCGAGCGCGATGGCGTAAAGAGTTTTACCCTTCCGCGTAAAGCGGATGTCTTCAGCGGTGAACGAAGCGCGCTTATCGTCGTTGAAAGTCCCCTCGACGATCTCCGTCGGCCCCTCGCCAAAAATCGTCCAGGGCCGCGTCCCGTAAATCGCCTCTCCATTGAGAGCCAGCCAATCACCGATCTCGATTAGAAGCTTCTGCTCCGGTTCCGGAATCGTCCCGTCAGCGCGTGGCCCGATGTTGAGGAGAAGCGCGCCGTTCTTGCTCACGATGTCGATCAGGTCGTGGATGAGACTGGTCGCCGTCTTGTAATCCTGACTCTTCACATGCCCCCACGCGTTCTTCGAGACCGACGTGTCCGTCTGCCAGAACGCGGAGCGGATGCCCTTCAGCTGACCGCGCTCCACATCGAAGACCGCCGCCCCCTCGGGAAAAGCGTCGTTCTTATAGTTGATGGCGACGGGCTGACCCCATTGCTCGCCCCGGTTATAATAATAGGCGGCGAACTTGCGAAGATACGGATCGAAGGCGATGTGCTGGATCCACCAGTCGAACCAGACGATCTCCGGACGATATTTGTCGACCAGTTCGCAGGTTCGCGCCAGCCAGTTGTCCAGGAAGGCGGCGTCCGGCATCGGCAGTGTCTTGCGATGCTCGCGGTGAGCGTGGTCGTCGGGCAGCGATCGGGCCGGCCCATAGAAATCGCCATGCCGTCCACGACGCACATCGGAATCGAACGTGCGCCCGCCCCCATAATACCACCAATGCTCCGCCCGGTGAGACGAGACACCCAGCACAAGCCCCTCTTTCCGAACCGCCTTCGCCAAGTCGCCCAGGACATCGCGCTTCGGCCCCATCTTCACCGCATTCCATTTGGAGAGCGCGGTATCGTACATCGCAAAGCCATCATGATGCTCCGCGACGGGAACGACAAAGCGTGCCCCGGTCTTTCGGAAAAGCGTCGCCCATGCGGCGGGATCAAATTTCTCCGCCTTGAATTTCGGAATGAAATCCTTGTAGCCAAATTTGCTCTGCGGCCCATAGGTCTTCACATGATGCGCGAAGTCGGCCGTGCCCGGCAGGTACATGTTCCGGGGATACCACTCGTTCCCAAACGCCGGAACCGAATAGACACCCCAGTGGATGAAGATGCCGAACTTCGCGTCCTCATACCATTTCGGTATGGCGTAGTTGACGAGCGACGGCCAGTCGGCGGTGAAAGTCCCCTTGCGAGCGGTGGATCGAGACATCGGTTCCTTATTCAAAAACGATGGCGACCTTCCCCGACTGGCCCTCGGCCGCAACGCGGTAGGCCTCGGCCGCTTCCGCAAGCTTGAAGCGATGCGTGACCGTCTTGTCCGGATGCAGTTCCCAGCGCGAGAGTCGTTCCGTCAACTCAGCCATGTGACCAAGGCTGGTGACCCACGAGCCATAAAGCGTGATCTGCGGATGGATCAAAGTCGGCGAGACATCGAACTGCACATCACTCCCCTCGCCCACAAAAGCGCAACGGCCCCATTGCCGCGTCCCCTTCAGGGCCATGGCGCGCGCGGGTGCGGCGCCGGAACAATCAATCGCCACCTCGCAACCTTTCCCGCCGGTCAACGCCTTGATCTTGTCGAGCGCATCTCCGTCACTCGCAATCGCGTGATCCACCGCACCAAATTTTTTCGCCATCTCCATCCGCGCGGCGCTGGTATCGAGGCCAATAATCTCCCGCGCCCCAAGCGCCCGCCCCAGAATACCCGCCGCCAGTCCGACCGGCCCGAGCCCCGTGATCAGCAGCCGGTCCCGTCCCTCAACCTTCATCCGCGTCAGCGCTTCCCAAGCCGTACCGAAACCACATGCGATGAGCGCGCCATCAAGATAAGTAAGATTATCCGGAAGGTGAACGCACGTGTTTTCCTCCGCCAAGAGATAGGGAGCATGACCGCCATTCCGCTGCCAGCCGTACGCCGCACGATGATCGTTATGGCACGAGATCATGTAGCCCGCCTTGCAGTCATCGCAGCAACCACAGCCGCTGATGTGATAAAGAATCACCCGGTCGCCCACTTTGAATTCCTTGCAATTCGGGCCGGTCTCGACGATCTGCCCGCACGGCTCGTGTCCCGCGACGGTGCCGGGGCGATAACCTTCGTCTCCCTTTCCGATGTGCGCGCGATAAATGGCGCGGATGTCGCTGCCGCAGATCGAGCTCGCCTTCATCTCCACCAACACCTGGCCGGGGCCGGGAGTGGGAACGGCGACTTCGCGGAACTCGACGGTGCTGTTGCCGGGCAGAATGGCGCCGGTCATGGTCTTCGGTTTGCTCATGGTAATTTAGGTTGTGATGGTGCCGTCGAGGTCCCAAAGGTCTTCCCAGTTCTGGTTGTCCTTCCAGAGAAAGACCTGACCTTTGATGAGCCGGCAGTTCTTGTCGATCCTGGAAATCGCCTTCATTTCGTCGGCGGAAAGTGGCTCGCTCGCGACCGCCTGAATGTTCGCCAGATAATTGCGCCGGGTCACCGAGAACGGAATCGGGATCTGGCCGTGTTGCGCACCCCACTTCACGCAAAGGGCGGCGGGATGGAGGTCACGCTTGCGCGCGATCCCGATGATCAGCGGGTCCTCGATATCGACCGTATCGTCCGGTGTCCGGTCACGCTCCGGTCGCCCCGGGGAACCGATCGGGCTGTAGCCAATCGGCGCGATGCCGTTCTTCACCACGAAGTCGTAAAGCTCCGGCTGCTGAAAGTGAGGATGCAGTTCCATTTCGTTGACCGCCGGTTTGACCCGGGCGTCGCCCAGGAGAAGTTTCAGTTTCGGGATCGTCATGTTCGACGTGCCGATATGCCGGACGAGCCCCTCCTCGACCAGCTTCTCCATCGCGCCCCACGTCTCCATGAATTTCGCGTGGATGTAAGGCCTCGAGTCCTTGCTGCGCGACTCCACCGTGCAGCCCGGCGGATGAAAATTCGGGAACGGCCAATGGACGAAATAGAGATCGAGGTAATCGAGGCGCAAGTCCTTGAGGCTTTTCCGGCACGCCGCCGCAACGCGGGTGGGCGCATGTTGATCGTTCCAGACTTTCGAGTTGATCCAAAGCTCACTCCGGGGAACTCCGCCCGAGACAATCTTTTGCAGCGCCTCGCCCACAAGATGCTCATTGCTGTAAACCGACGCGCAGTCGAAATGACGATAGCCAACCGAAGCAGCCCCGATCACGGCGGCGGCGACCTGCTCCCCCGTAACGTGGTCCGAGCCAAAGGTGCCCAGGCCAATGCCGGGAATGCGAGCGCCTCCGGGAAGTTTACGAGAAGGGATGCGGGACGGATCAACACCGTCGGGTGCGGGGGAATAGTCGGGTAGGTTCATAAGCTTATCGGGAAAGGGATTTGCGCAGGGCTTTTTCGGATTCATCCGACCAATAGCCGCAATCGAGCTCGAGGAAAATCGAGGTATAGGGCAGCGTCAGGGTCGTCTTGAAAAGAAGGACGTGAAAAAGACGGCTCGCGGCGTCGAGCTTCCCAATGATCTCTTCATGAGGGACCGCAGCAACCGGATGCCCCTTCAGGAATTTCGCGAGCGTAGTCCGCAAAGGGCTGATCCCCGGCGCAAGGGTCTCGGACAAATATTCCATCTCGGCGTCCATGACAATTCGGGGCCGCACATGAGAAGCGCGTTCGAGCGCTTTCAAAACCTCCTTCACCACCGCCAAGTGGCTGGCCTGCGTGGCCACTGTTTCAATTCCAGTCGCAGTCTGTAGCGGGTAAGCGGCATCGACAATCCCAATCCAGTTGCGATGCCCAAGCAGGGGCAGCCGTTGAGCGAGGAGACGCTTCCATGATGGACTGGAGGTTGCCATGATGATTTCAGAACAAGATTGCTCGCGATTTTCGCGTTTTAAAATGGACAAAGTTGACTCCAGCATGAACATTTATGACCGAAATGGCCAAGGACGTTCCCAAGGATTTCTTCTCCTCCCAGGTCCTCCGCGCGCGTTTATTCCAGCGTGAAGGCGGGGGCGGACCGCTCTCCGTTGTCTGCGGCGGTTGTGAGAATTGCGCCGCCGACTACCGCATCGACCGGGCGACCTTCCCCTACTGGTGCCTTGAATTTGTCGTGGCCGGTCGAGGCAAAATCCGGATCGGCAAGCGGAGCGAACTACTCGGTCCCGGCTCGATTTTCGTCTACGGCCCCCGCATCGCCTACCGGATGGAGAGCGACGCAGAGAACCCCCTCGTAAAATACTTCATCGACTTCACCGGTCGGCGCGCTCTCCCGCTTCTGCGGGAACTCGGTTTTGCGCCCGGCGTGGTGGAACAAGTCTTCCCGCCCGGAAAGCAGGCCGAGGCCTTCGACCACCTGATCGATGCGGGCCTTTCAACCTCGCCGCTCGCCGGAAGGTTGACCTCACTCCTGCTCGAATCGCTCCTCGTCCGCTGCGCCGAGGGCCGTGTGCCGGGCGGCGCAGCCGAGGCGAACTCCCGCGCCTTCGCCACCTACCGGCGCTGCCGCGATCTGATCGATGCGCGCGGCACCTCCCTGCGCGGAGTCGCCCAAGCGGCGGCGGCCTGCCACGTCGACCCCGCCTATCTCTCCCGCCTCTTCCGCCGCTTCATCCGCTGCGGGCCGCACGAGTACCTGACCCGCAAAAGAATGGAAGCCGCGACCCAGCGACTCGCCGAGCCGGGCCGCCTCGTCAAGGAAGTCGCCGACGAATTCGACTTCGCCGACTCCTACCACTTTTCCCGCGCCTTTAAGCGCTTTCACGGAGTCCCTCCCCTCGAGTTTCAACGGCGGCGCAGGTAATCTCATGCACCGATTTTCCACCCGTTTTTCAGTCTGTAGCGGCGCGTCTATGACCGCCGAGGATATCCCAAAGCACGTTGGTCATGCGTTCGGCGGTCATAGACGCGCCGCTACAGGCCGACACAAAACCAAACGATACCACCACCTTAGCCTTGGTAAGATGGCCTAAAAGTGGTAAAACCAAACGTGCCGCAGGAAATGGAAATAGCAGCTTGGCTGGAAACCGAACGTGGAGACGAAATTCCCGTGCGGGGACTTTGCAGCATTGGCCGGGAAACGAGCAACAACGTCATTTTGAGCACGCCTGCCGTGTCCCGGCGTCATGCCATCATTCACGAAAGGGACCACCAATATTGGATCGTTGACCTTGGCGGCATCAACGGAATCCACCTCAACGGCACCCGGGTGATCCAACCGACGCGCTTGCAGGCGGGGGACCGCATTCAAATGCCCTCCGCTGCTTTTATCTTCCGGATGGGGTCCAGGCCCGTGACCGCGCCAATCGAGAATGAGAAGGAAGCGCCTCAGGCAACTCCAGGCAACAAACGAAGGAGACGGAAGAAACGACGTTCCTCCCAGGAAACACCCGGGCCCGTGGCCGCATCGACAAGCGACGGGAAAGGCCCCGCGCCGACCAGCCCGATCCAGCCCGAACTCGTGACCGCCAAGCTTGACCAAATGACGGCGCCGCTACCGGCCATCGCGGCCGGGGCCGAGCCCGTGGTCGCCAAACCGGAAGAAAAGAAAGAGCCCCTACTACTCATCGCGGACAAGCCCGGCCCCATCGTTGCAAAGCCGGAGGAAAAGATGGAGCCGCTCCCGGCAATCGTGGCCAAGGCCGACCCCGTGGTCACCAAGCCGGAAGAAAAGAAAGAGCCCCTACTACTCATCGCGGACAAGCCCGGCCCCATCGTTGCAAAGCCGGAGGAAAAGATGGAGCCGCTCCCTGCAATCGTGACCAAGGCCGATCCCGCGGTCGCCAGGCCGGAAGAAAAAAAGGAGTCGCTCCTCCTCATCGCGGACAAGCTCGAGCCCCTGGTCGCGAAGCCGGACAATCAGAATGAACTGCTCCTGCCCATCGCGCCGAAGCCCGAACCCCTGATCGCCAAGTCGGACGATAAACAACAGTCTCTACCTGTCGTCGTGACCAAGACCGAACCTGTGGCGGCCAAGCCGCTGGAAACAAAGGATCTGCTCCTGCCGCTCGTGGCCAAATCCGAGCCCGCAATCGCAAATCCAGAGGAAAAGAAAGCGCCGCTCAAGGCCATCGTGACCAAGTCTGCGCCCGCGCCCCCACCGCCGGATGTGCGGAAAGAATCCCCACCGGAACCGCTGGTCAAGCCCGTGCCCGCGCTGGTGCAGCCGGAAGAAAAAAGGAAACCGCCTTTCGTCCTGACAACGAGCACGCCCGCGCCCGGTCCGTCGGCCCAAAAGATCATCTGCCCCGCGGCCAAACGCAGCATGTATCTTGGCCTTGTCAGCATTTGCCTGCCCTTTGTTGGCCTGATCTCCGCCTTGGTCGCCATCGTCCTCGGGCACAAGGCGCTCAAAATAATCAAAAAATCCAACGGGGCCCTTGCGGGACGCGACTATGCGATCAAGGGACTTTATTTCGGCTACATCACATCGGTGATCATCCTGGCCTATTCGGCCTTTTTCTACTCCCTCTCTTTTTCCCCATCGGCTTCCGTCATCATCACGAACGATCAGGATTCGTCCGCTTTTGAGCCAATCGTCTTCACTCGAACCGTTCCAAATGCACCAAGCCCTCCGCCTCCAACCAACACGGCGAAGAGTCCAAATTCCCAAGGCCTCGCTAAAAACATGCTGTCTTCTTCGCCTCCGGCCAAGAGTCCAGGTCCCTTGAACCTCATCTCGCCGACAGCCGCTCCAAACAATCAGGATGCGCCGACTTCTCCACCTCCGCCCACAAGTCCGAATGCCCTGAGCCTCGTCTCACCAGCCGCCACTCCAGACAACCAGAACCCGACGACGCCTCCCCCTCCCGCCATCGTGGCGAACAATCCAACTATCCCGAGCCCAGCCCCTCCTCCAAGCGTTCCATCGCCCGTGACGCCAACGGTCTCCCCAGACAAAAGCGGCCCCACTGCCGCTACCGCAACCCCCGATGTGGAAAAGACCCCACCTGCGGCCCCGGACACCCAACCCGCCGTCTTTTCCTACGAACAACAGCTCCGGCTCAAGGACGAAATGCTGGCTCTACCGATGCCGTCCGAAAATGTCGACTCTTCCGATTACATGGATGCCGATGCCTTCAACAATTCCGCCCGGATCCTCGCGCGCAAGCCAGAGCCCAAATATGCAGAATCCGTGCAGGAGTTTCTTGACGATGTGAAGACCCGAAATCCCGACCAAATGCGCCTGCAAATTCTCACGGCGATGTACCAGAATTACACGGCCGCATTGCAGTGAAGCCACTCGAGGGCCTCGGCCACATCGGTCGTGACTTTCGTCTTGACCCCTCGATTATTCGCCACGTTCTCCCCAAAGCGATCGGGCCAGACCTGCGCTTCGGAGCCGACGATGGCCAAGCGGACCGGCTCCCGCTGAAGCTCCGCTGCCATCCGGCCAAGATCATATCGGGCCATCAACGAAATCTCTCCCTCCAGGGCCGTGGCGTCGATGATGATCCGATAAAGCCCATGCTTTGAGCTGGCGGCGAAGATGTCCGTCAGCGCCGCCGCGAGTTGCGCATGGTCGAACAATCCACTCGCAACCGCATGAAGACGATCAGGCCGGGGATCAATTTCGATACGCATGGAGCGCCTTTTATTCAGTGCCAATGTCCTGCCCAACGACACTCGCAGTTGCGCAACACCGTGCCCGGGCATGGCTAAACGACCCTGTAAGCATCCTGTTCACAATAGCTAAGGCTATTCCACCGGCTGAAATCTGGCAATAAACGATATCTTATGGCAGGATTGTTGCTTCAATTTAAAGTCATACCTTTCGTCTCCATGATTTGGTGGCGCGCGCGCCGCCTCAACCAATCCATTTATGGCCTCACCTAGCGCCGAGCACCGTCGGATGGAGGAGGCCTTGCGGGAAAGCGAGGCCAAGTTCCGCGCGTTGTTCGACCTCGCCAATGACGCCATCTTCATGCTCCTTGACGGCAAGTTCGTCGATTGCAACGCGAAGGGACAGCAAATGTATGGCCGTACGCGCGACCAGATTATTGGCCGCATGCCGGATGACTTTGCACCGCCAACCCAACCGGACGGACTCGATTCGCAGGTCAAAGGCCTGTCGATCTTTTATAAAGTCCTCAACGGGGAGCCGCAGTTTTTTGAATGGTTGAGCTGTCTTCCCGATGGGACCCATCTCCACACGGAAGTCAGCCTCAACCGCCTGGAAATTGCCGGAAAAATCTATATCCAGGCCATCGTGCGCGACATCAACGAGCGCAAACGGGCCGATGAAAACAACAATCGATCACTGGCCCTGCTGCGCGCCACGCTCGACTCCACCGCCGACGGCATCCTGACCATCGGCGCGAACCGGCAGATCCTTTCCTTCAATGAAAGCTTCGTGAAGATGTGGCGCATTCCCGACGACATCCTTGCCGCCAACGACGACAACCTCGCGATCCAATTTGTTCTCGATCAACTCCAATCGCCCGACCATTTTCTCGCCAAAGTGCGCCACCTTTATGAACATCCGATGGAGGAAAGTTTCGATCTGCTCGAGTTCAAGGATGGCCGGATCTTTGAACGATTTTCACGCCCCATGCTGGTCAACGGGCAGGCCGAGGGCCGCGTCTGGAGCTTCCGCGACATCAGCGAACGGAAACAGGCCGAGGAACAAATCGCGCAGCAAGCCGCCCTTCTGGACGAGGCCCGCGATGCGATCATCGTGCGCGACCTCCAGGGCAAGATCCTCTTCTGGAACAAGGGGGCCGAGCGCATCTATGGCTGGACGCGCCAGGAAGTCGTTGGCCGGAATGTTATCGAAGTTCTCCACACCACGGAAAAAACATTGGAGGAACTCAACGAATTGACGATCAGCCAGGGTGAATGGCACGGCGAGCTCCAGCACCTCACCCGCGACCAGCGTAAGCTCACCTTCGAAGTGCGTTGTTCCCTGATTCGCGACCATGAAGGACGTCCCCGATCAATCCTCTCGATCAACACCGACATCACCGAGAGAAAAAATATCGAGGCCCAGTTCATGCGCGCGCAACGGATGGAAAGCGTCGGGACCCTGGCCGGCGGCATCGCGCACGACCTCAACAACATCCTCGCCCCCATCATGATGTCCATCGAGGTCCTCAAGCAAAGGACGACCGATCCCCAGTCCAAGACCATACTCGAAACCATCGGCGAGAATTCCAAGCGCGGCGCGGACATCGTCCGCCAACTCCTTTCCTTTGCGCGCGGAGTCGAAGGCGAGCGCATCGAAGTCGATCCCCACGACCTGATCAAGAACACCGAGACCATCATCAAGGACACGTTTCCCAAAAGCATCCAACTGGAAATCTCCCTCCCGGAAAAAGGCTGGAAGCTCTCCGGCGACGCCACCCTCCTCCACCAGGTCCTCCTCAATCTCTGCCTCAACGCCCGCGACGCCATGCCCGACGGCGGCAAGCTGGTCCTCACCGTGGAAAACGCCGTGCTCGACTGCCAATTCGCGGAACGGCAACTCGAGGCCAAGGCGGGACGGTACGTGATCATAAGCGTCGGGGATTCCGGCACCGGCATTCCTTGCGCCCTCGTCGATAAAATATTTGAGCCCTTCTTCACCACCAAGGAGGTCGGCAAAGGCACCGGCCTCGGCCTCTCCATGGTCCTCGCCATCGTGAAAAGCCATGGCGGATTTGTAAACGTCGAAAGTAAACCGGACCAAGGCACAACCTTCCGGGTCTACCTCCCGGCGTTGGAGACCTCGTCCGGGACGCGCAAAGACGCGGCCGCGCTTCCCAGCCTCCCGCGCGGAAATGGCGAAACCGTGCTCGTCGTCGATGACGAACCCTCGGTCCTCATCGTCACCAGCCAGACCCTGGCGGCTTTTGGCTACCGGGTCTTGACCGCCCCAAATGGTGCCGAAGCCGTGACAATCTATACGCAACACCAGGACGAAATCGCCGTCGTCCTCACCGACATGGCGATGCCCGTCATGGATGGCCCGGCCACCATCCGCGCCCTGAAACAAATCAACCCGGCCCTCAAAGTCATCGTCGCCAGCGGATCGGCGTCCATTGGAACCGTTCGCAGTCAGCCTGATGTCGGAATCAAACACTTTCTCGCCAAACCATACACCGCAGGAACCTTGTTAAAAACCCTGCGCACGATTTTGGATGAAGCGAGCAGCGGCCCGTAGGTTGTTTTATTGCAGCCGCACCTGAGCCGCAACGATACGGTGAAGCTTCTCCTGTAGCGGCGCGTCTATGACCGTCGAACGCATGAGCCACACGGTCTGGCCTATACTCGGCGGTCATAGACGCGCCGCTACAGGTTGAGTTTCCATTTCAACCGCAACTCCATCGTTACAGCTGAGGCTGGCCAATTGGACTGGACTTTTCATTACAATAAAGTAAGAAGATGATTGAGCCTTCGGCTTTCGGGTTTTTTAGGTGCCCGCCATCCGATATCATCCACCATTTTATAGAGTTGTAAGAGATTTATAATCAATAGTTTGTATTTTCAAATAAAGTTGTAAATTTCCCGTCAATTCAATGGTTCCAGGTTATTCGAAATTCACGAAACATTCCCGACTGGGTCTGATCGCCGTGGCATCCCTCGTTTGGGTTTCGAGTAATCCCGTTTGGGCCGCGCAGCAAACATGGACAGGCGTCACTAACTCGACGTGGTCAACGAACACCAATTGGAGCGCGGCGGCTCCCACCAACAGCCTGACCACGGACACCGCGCTTTTTGATTCGACCACTTATCTCAATCAGCCCAACGCCGGCACAACGAGCATCGCGGGCATTGTCGTCGGCGACGGAACCACCGCCACCGGCACGCTGACCATCTCCGGCACCATCCTTTCCATCGGCGCGTCGGGCATCACGATCAATCCCAATTCCGGCGTCGTCACGATCTCGGCTGCGACCACCAAAATCGGGGCCAGTCAAACCTGGACGAACAACTCCTCGAGTCATTTCACCGTCACCAGCGCGCTCACGAATTTTGGCACTACACCGTTCACGTTGACGATCGGCGGGTCCGGGACCGGTGGCACCACCCTGGGCGGCGTCATCAGCAATAATGGCGCGGGAACGATCGCACTCATCGTCAATACCACCGGTGGCGTGACCACTCTCTCTGGAGCCAACACATTTACCGGCGGCCTGGACATCCAACAGGGCACGGTGGTCGTCAACGTGAGCAACGCGACGACGATCAGCGGCGCGGCCGGGCCCTCCACGACGGCGATCACCCTGGGCGACGCGGCGGGCGGCTCCGCCAGTCTCCTGGCCAATTCGTTCACCGTTTCCAATGCCATCAACTTGGGGAGTTCCTCGATCGGCACCCTGACCATCGGCAACAACGGCGGAGCGACGGCGGCGGTCTTCAGCGGCCCAGTTGCGCTCAATGGCAACAACCTCACCATCTCCTCCCTGGGAACCGGCTCGACGACCCTTTCCGGTGGCATTACCGGCACCGGTACCCTGACCATTTCCAATGCCACCACCCGGGCCACGACCGTGATCTCCACCAACCCGGTCAACAACAGCGGCGCGATCATCAACAATGGCGCAGGTACCGGCACGACCACGATCAACGGCGGCGTGGGCTCCAATGTCACCTCAATCACAGAGGCCAGCACGACCTCGGCACTGACCATCAGCGCGAATGCCATCACCGTAAACAGCGGCGGCACCACCCTGACCAAAGGCACCGGCACGAAGAAGCTGACGGTCACCGGCGGCGTCAACGGCACCGGCAACCTCGTCCTCAATAACAATAGCACCACCAACAACGGCATCATCTTCAACACGAACAGCGTCAACAACGCCGGCACCATCACCAATTCCGGCATCGGCACCGGCACGACCACAATTACCGGCGGCGTGGGAACCAACGTGACCGGCCTCACGGAAAACAGCACAACGTCCGCGCTGACGATCAGCACAGGCGCCCTTACTGTGAACAGCGTCGCCACCACCCTGACCAACAGCAGCGGCATAAAGAAGCTGACCGTCAGCAGCGCCGTCACCGGCACCGGCAACCTGATTCTCAAGAACAACAGCGCGACCGCCCTCGCGATCACCCTTTCCGGAAGCGTCAACAATATCGGCACCATCACCAATTCCGGCACCGGCACGGGTTCCTCGACCATCACCTCCGTCATCGGCCCCAACGTGACCGGGGTGATTCAAAATAGCACCACTTCGCAACTGACTCTTTCCGGCGCCAACACCTTTACCGGGGGCGTGACCCTTACCGCCGGCCAGATCAATCTCAACAACGCCAGCGCCCTCGGCGGCGCGGCGGGAACTTTCACCATCAACGGCGGCGCCTTCGACGACACCATCGGGACCCTGTCGCTCACCAACCCCAATCCTCAAGCATGGAACGGCAGCTTTGCCTTTAATGGCACCCAGACCCTTACTTTTGGCACCGGGGCCATCACGTTGGGAGCCGCAAACATCACCGTTTCCAACAACGGCGCGAAAATTCTCACCGAGAACGGCGCCATTTCCGGCACGTCGAACCTCACCTTCAATGACAAGGCGGCGGGCGGAATCACGCTCTCCGGCACCGTCAACAACGCGGGCACGATCACCAACTCGGGCACCGGCACCGGCTCAACCACGATTGGCGCTGGCGGTGTCGGTTCCAATGTGACGGGACTGACGGAAAATAGCACGACGTCGGCGCTGACGGTCAGCGGCTCGGTCACCGTGAACAGCGGCGGAACCACGCTGACCAACAGCAGCGGCACCAAGGCGTTGACCATCACCGGCGGCGTGACTGGCTCCGGCAATCTCGTCCTGAACAATAACAGCGTCACGACCGCCGGACTCATTCTCAGCACCGGGAGCATCAATAACGCCGGCACGATCATCAATTCCGGCACCGGGGCAGGTTCGGCCAGCATTAAGAGCAACGTCGGTCCCAACGTCACGGCCATCACGCAGAACAGCGCGACCTCGGGGCTGACGCTCAGCGGCTCGGTCACCGTGAACAGCGGCGGCACCACACTGACCAGCGGCATCGGTGCCACGGCGCTGACGCTCAGCGGCAGCATCAATGGCGTTGGCAATCTGCTGCTCAAAAACAACGGCGCAACCGCGTCCGGGGTCGCCCTCACTGCGGGAACCGTCAACAACTCTGGCACGATCATCAATTCCGGCACGGGTGTCGGATCGGCGCTCATCACCGCCACCATCGGCCCCAACGTGACCGGCGTGGTCCAAAATAGCGCCACCTCGGCGCTGATTCTTTCCGGCGTCAACTCGTTCACCAGCGGCACAACGGTCAATGCCGGCACGGTGATCGGCACCACCGGCTCGGCCCTCGGCACGAACAGCAATCTGACCGTCGCCAGCGGCGCGACGTTCGCCTATCAACCCACCGTCGCCGGGACCTTGAGCATCGGCGCCGGCATCCTGAGCCTCGCCAACGGCAGCACCATCGGCGCGGCCATCAGCGGCACCGCCAGCCAGTCGGTGATCTCAAGCGCAAGTGCCGCTTCAGTCACCGGCACCATCACTGTGACCATCTATGCCATTCCCGGAGGTTCCCTCACCATCGGCAGTAACAATCTGATTATCGCCGCCAGCGGACTAAACGGAGCGACTTATACGCTCGGGACCATTTTCAATCTCTCGAACGCCACAGTCTCTGGCCTGACCTCGACGGGCACTTCCGTCAGCGTCACCGTCGTCCCCTTGACGGTCCTTGGCTCCGAGTTTTGGAAGGGGGGCTTTACGGGCCTGCCCAACGTCTGGGCGGCGTCCAACGGCTCCACCTCGAGCAATTGGGCCACCACCCAGTCCGGCACCACCATCACGTCGCTTACTCCCGGTTCGACGACGGTGATCACCTTCTCGGCCACTGCTCCCTCGAATGAAAGCAATATGGTGCTCGGCGCGAACATGACCGTCGGCGGCATTGTCGTCAACGATACCACTCCCGTCACCCTCAATGCCGATGGCAATACCCTCACCCTCAGCGGTACCGGGATCACCGTGAACAGCGGTGCCGCTGCCGCCACCTTCAACGCGCCCGTGGTCTTGGGTGCGGCCCAAACCTGGACCAACAACGCTTCGAATCTGCTCACCGTCGGCGGCGCTGTCAGCAACGCCGGATTTTTGCTCACCACCACGGGAACAGGCAACATCACGATCAGCGGCGCCATCAACGGCGGCGGCGGCGTGACCATGGCCGGCACCGGCACGCTGGTCCTTTCCGGTGCCAATACCTATACCGGGACAACAACCGTCAGCACCGGCACCGTTCGCGCCGGCTCGACGCAGGCATTCGGAATCAACACCGACGTCACCATGGCCAATGTCGCGAGCGCCAAGTTGGACCTCGCCGGAAACAACAATTCCATCGGCTCGCTGACCGGCGGCGGCGCGACCGGCGGCAACGTCACCCTGGGCGTGGGAACCCTGACCATCAGCGGGACCAACAGCCCCGCCGCTTATGCGGGCACGATCTCCGGCAGCGGCGGCGTGACTCAGCTCGGCACCGGCACCACGACCTTCTCCGGCACGAACACCTATTCGGGTGTGACCAATCTCAACGGCGGCACGCTGGCTATCAACTCAAGCGTCAACCTCGGCAATGCCTCAGCCACGAATCAAATCGGCTTCAATGGCGGCACGCTCGATGTCACGACCGCCGGGTTTGACCTCGGTGCCAACCGCGCGATCACCCTCAACGGCGCGGGCACCATCCAGACCGATTCCGGCACCTTGACCATCAGCGGCAGCGTGACCAATCCCGGCAGTCTTCTGACCGTCCAGGGCGCTGGCAATACCACGATCAGCGGTATCCTCAGCGGCGACGGGGACCTCACCAAGGCCGGTACCGGCACGCTGATTCTTTCCGGCACGAATACCTACGACGGCAATACCAACATCAACGCGGGCACGCTTCGCGCCGGGTCGACCCAGGCGTTCGGAATCAACACCGACGTCACCATGAGCAACGTCGCCAGCGCCAAGTTGGACCTCGCCGGAATCAGCAACAGCATCGGCTCGCTGACCGGCGGCGGCGTCACCGGCGGCAACATCACGCTCGGCACGGCCACCTTGACCATCGGCAGCGACAACGCCAGCCCCGGCGCTTATGCCGGCATCATCTCCGGCAGCGGCGGCATCACCGAGATCGGCACCGGCACGCTGACCCTCTCCGGCTCCAACACCTACACCGGCGTCACGACTCTCATGGGCGGCACGCTGGCCTTGGTGACCGCGGGCACCAACAACCTCGCCACCAGCAGCAACATCATCGTCGGTGACAATGAAAACGATACCGGAGCCGTTCTCGACGTCAGCGGAGTCACCGGATCAGGCGGATTCAAGACGCAAAGCGGCCAGAACTTCGGCGGCCATGGCACAGTCACCGGCGCGTTGATAACCGTCCAAAGCGGTTCGACCTTCACGCCCGGCGGCAACGGCAGCATCGGCACGTTGACGCTCAACAACGGACTCACCATCAACTCCGGCTCGACCACGACCATCGAATTGGGCGATCCCGGCGCGGACAATAACGACCCCGGCAACAGCGACCAAGCCGCCGTGACCGGCAACCTGAAATTGGGCGGGACGTTGTCGCTGGTCGATAACGCCGGGGCCAATGGCGACGGCAATGCCGGACCGGGAGCCTACCTCCTCTTCACCTACACGGGAACAAGTTCGGGTTCGTTCTCGGCGATCAACAATTATCTCCCCGCGATCCACGGCCTGCTCGTGGACGGCGGCGCGGGCACGGGCGCCGGACAGGGCATCACCCTCGACGAATTCCGGCTGGCCTCGGCCACCGTGACTCCGACCACGATCGCCTTGGGCAACTACCACGTCGGCCTGTCCGGCACGCAGACCCTGACGGTCACGAACACAGCAACGAACGACGGCTTCTCCGAAAGTCTCGATGCCAGCGGCGCGGTCACTTCGGGCAACGCAACGGTCTCGGGCACGGTCAACTTGCTCGGCGCGCAAAATTCGAGCACGAACGTCAGCGTGGGCCTGACCGGTCTCGCCGGACCGCAAAGCGGCCAGGTCACCGTCACCTTGAACTCGGACGGCAGCGGCACCAGTGGTTTCGGCACCACCCTGGTGGGCACGCAAACCATCAACGTCAGCGGCACCGGTTATCGCCTCGCCTCGGCCACGACCAGCCAGCCCGTGACGCTCACCAATATTCACGCGGGCGGATCGTTCGCCAACATGGCCCTGACCGTGTCCAATTCCGCCACGGCGGACGGTTTCTCCGAAGGGCTGAATGGGACCTTTACCGGGACCAGCGGCGCGGCCACAACCGGTGGCGCCGCGATAACGAATTTGGCGGCAGGCGGCAACAGCACGAACCTGATCGTGGGCCTGAGCGGCTCCGGCCTGGTGGCGGGCAACTACACCGGCACCGCCACGCTCGGCCTGACCTCGAACGGCGCCATTGACGGCTTGGGCAACACTCCGCTTTCCTCACAGACAATCAACATCACGGGCAAGGCCTACCGTCTCGCCGCCGCCAGCGCCTACACCCCCACCGGCACGCTGGCCTACGGCAACGTCCACCAAAACGCGACCGTGGCGACGCAGTCGCTCACCTTCCAGAACACCGCCGCCAACGACGGCTTCTCCGAAAGTCTCGACGGCACGTTCGGCAGCACCTCGAGCGGAATCACCACCAGCGGATCCTTCAGCTTGCTGGCGGCACAATCCTCCAGCAGCGCGCTCACGGTGGGCATCAACACCAGCACCGTGGGCAGCGTCACCGGCACAGCCACGATCAACCTGACCTCGGACGGCACCGGCACCAGCGGCCTGGGCAACACGGCGTTGCCCTCACAGATCGTCAATCTCACCGGCTTCATCTACTCGGGCCAGGGCGTCTGGAACACCAACGGCAACGGCAACTGGAGCGACTTCACCAAGTGGACGGCCAACGGCGGTGCGCCCGGCCTCGACTCCAACTTCACCACCACCGACACGGCCACCTTCAGCGGCGCGGCCACCTCCGTCAACCCGACCGTCAGCCTCAACGGCGTCAGCCCCAGCCTGAATGGCATCACCTTCAACAACAGCACCCAGAGCTACACCGTGGCCCAGGGCAGCGGCGGCTCGATCAAGCTGAACAACGGCGCCAGCGAAGCGCCCGTGAACGTGATCGCCGGCAACCACACCATTTCCGCCCCCGTCGAACTCGACAGCAACGCCAGCTTCTCGTCAGCGTCCGGCGCAAGCCTGACCGTTTCCGGCTCGATCAGCGAATCCGGCGGAGCCCGCGCCCTCGCCCTCAGAGGCCTCGGCCCCGTCCTCATCACCGGCAACAACACCTACTCCGGCGGCACCACCGTCGCCAGCGGCACCCTCTTCGCAAATAACACCAGCGGATCCGGCACTGGATCCGGCAATGTTACTGTGAACAACGGCGCCACCCTCAGCGGCAGCGGCATCATCGCCCCCACAAACTCAAACGCGATCACGGCGGCAACCGGCAGCAAACTGGTCCCCGGTGGCGTGCAAACGACGGTGCCGTATCTGGGCACTCCCGGCACCACGGCCAACGGCAGCCTGACCGTCGACACCACCCACATCACGCTCGGCTCCACGATCATCAGCCTGAGCGGTTCATCGCCCACCCCGAGCGCCAACGCCGGGTTGACCTTTACCCTCGGCGCGGGCGGCGTCATGAGCGGCAGCCAGGTCATCATCACCGGCGGCGTGGCGAACACCCTCGCTTTCAACGTCGGCGGCGGTGGCGGCAACGTTGTCACGATCGACGATCTGGTCGGCACCAACCTGACGCTCGGCCAGGAATACGATTTGATCCAGGGCAACAACACGACCTATACGGGCCTCGTCACCGGCGCGACCTCGTCCTATGGCACGCTCATTGTCGGAGGTCTCTCGTTGCTGCAGCCGTCCGGCGGAACGAATTTCTTCTCCGATTATTACGTCGGCAGCGCGCTCTTCATCAAGGGAGACAACATCGAACTCGAAGTCGTCCCCGAACCCGGGACATGGGCCCTGCTCCTCGGCGGATTGCTTCTGCTGGCGATCTTCCAGCGACGCCGTTCCAGAAAGAGACCTCTGCAAAACTCACGCTTTTAAAAACGCTGTCATCCTGAGCGGAGGCGAGCCAAGAAATTCCTTTCCTCAAAAGACTCCCCCGAGCCGCAGTCGAAGGACCTATGTTGCCTCTGGGAAAGACCTTCGCTTTTACCGAAGGCACCCGGTTTCAAATGGTACGTTCGCCCTCATCGCCCCTGCCCAAGGCCTGCCTTTTGTTCCGCGCTTGCTGAACGAATGACTTTCGCAGAGATCACCTACAAGCTGAATAGAACCACCTTCCGTTTAATTCCACCGCTCCAATTTTTCTCAATTCACAGCGCAGGAGCCCGACTTTGTGCTAGGATGGAGGGCTCTGCATGAAACACCGCGTCCTTGTCGTCATCCTCGCGTCACTCTCCATGTTGGGAGCGCTCTCGATTGACGCCTACCTCCCCGCCCTGCCGACAATCGCCCACGACTTCGGCTCCACGCTTCCCGCCGTCCAACAGACGCTGACCGTTTATCTTTTTGCTTTCGCGTTCATGATGCTCTTTTATGGTACGCTCTCCGACTCCTTCGGACGTCGCCCGGTCATCCTCTTTTCCCTCGGCTGTTATTTCGTGAGTTCCTTCGGCGCCGCCTGGGCACCGTCGTTGCCTTGGCTTTTCTTCTTCCGCCTCCTTCAGGGATTTTCCGCCGGGGCCGGTTCGGTCGTGGGACGCGCCATCGTCGGCGATCTCTTTTCCGGCGCGGAAGCGCAGAAAATCATGTCCTATATTTCCGTCGTCTTCGGCTTGGCCCCCGCCCTCGCGCCCATTCTCGGCGGCTGGGTCTTGGCGGGATGGGGCTGGCGCTCCATTTTTTACTTCATCGCATTTTTTACTTTCATCCTCTGGATGGCATGCCTGCGTTGGCTCCCGGAAAGCCTCGCCATGGACAAGCGTCATTCCTTTGAATTTCGCGCCATCGTCAACCGCTACATCGAAGTCGGCTCCCATGCGCGCTTCATGCTCCGGTCCGCGGGCACCGCCCTTTCCTTCATCGGTATCATGCTCTATGTCGCCGCAGCTCCGGTCTACATTCTCGATCTTCTTCACCTAACCGTAAAAGACTTCGGCTGGCTCTTCGTCACGTTCATTTCCGGCATGACCCTGGGCTCGATGGCATCCGCGCACCTCAGTCATCGACTCAAACCCAACACCCTCATCCGCGCTGGCTACGCAATCATGTTTCTGTCCGTGGTTGCCAGTCTTGTTTACACCCGCTTCTTCACCGTCCGGATTCCGTGGGCGGTCATGCCCCATTTCTTTTACGGCTTCGGCATGACCCTCGCCTCCCCCGCCATGACCGTGCTCACGTTGGAAATGTTTCCCCACGTCAAAGGGCTCCCCTCCTCGCTGCAAGGTTTCACCTTCATGGTCATTTTCGCGATTCTTTCCGGCTGCATCGCTCCCCTGCTCTTCGCCAGCGCTTTCCATTTGGCGATGGGAGCGGCGCTCGGCCTCGCTTTGAGCCTGCTCCTCTGGTGGCTCGGTTCCCGCGGCGAACACGAGCACCCCATCCTCACCGACGCCGAGCAACCGTTGACCGAAGAAGTTCCGCATCTTTAGAACCTTTTGAAAAATAATATAACCGATGCGATGCACCACCATCCCAAAGAGACGCCGCATCGTAGCCGGTCCGACGCACAACCATCCCGAAGGGATGCCAGCACCGTAGCCGGTGGTTGACCCCGCAGCAGCGGGGGACACCACCGGTTTGTCGTCCACCTTGAAACCGACCCCGGAGGGGTCGCACCATGTCACACCATCAACAGAAATCTTCTTTTCCTAAACGCCCCCCGCCGCTATATATAAACCCGTGAACCACATTGTCTCCGTCCCGGCGAAGCGAGCTGCCAACCAAATGGTCTGGCACGCGATCGTCGTGCTCCGGAGACGTCAGGCAAGCTAACCTCGTTACTTGCGACCCACCTCCGAAATTCGGGGTGGGTTTTGTTTTCCTGAATTTCGGCGGAGGTCGCCCCCTCCGCCATGAATCCATCTCCATCCTCCCAAACTCGATTGTCCTGCGCGCTGCCGCTGGGCTTTGCCTTCATCTATCTCGCCTGGGGCGCGACCTATCTGGGCGTCAAGTTCGCCATCGTCGATCTCCCCGTCTTCCTCATGAGCGGCGGACGGTTTTTTATCGCCGGCATCCTGCTCCTCTCCGGCATCGCGATCTTTGACCGCACCGGCTTTCGCGTGGGCACCCTGCGCGAGTGGAAAGATGCGGCCATCATCGGCTTCCTCTTGCTCGTGTTCGGAATCGGCACCGGCAACTGGGCGCAGCAATATGTCGACTCCAGTTTCGCCGCCATGGTCTTCAGCGGACTGCCCCTGTGGATCATCCTCATCGACTGGATTCGTCCCGGAGGTCGCGCCCCGACCCGCACCGTCGCCCTCGGCCTGCTCCTCGGCTTCGTGGGAATCGGCGTCATCCTCGCTCCGCACGGCGAAGACGGCGCCAAGACCATGTACCTCGGCATCAATATCCTGCTCGTTCTGGCAAGTATCTCCTGGGCCAGCGGCGCGATTTTTTCCCGCCACCATCACGCCCAAGGCTCCGCACTGTTGCCCGTCGCGCGCCAAATGATCGTCGCCGGCGCAACGCTGCTTTTGGCCGGCTGCATCCATGGCGATCTCAATCATCTTCACCTCGCCGAAACAGGAATGAAAGCCTGGCTCGGCTTCGCCTACCTCGTCGTGATCGGATCGCTCGGCGGCTACCCCGTCTACATCTGGCTGATGCGAGTCTGCCCTCCCGCCAAGGCGGCCACCGTGCCCTACGTCAACCTCATCGTCGCCGTCTTCCTCGGCTGGTCGCTCGGCCACGAAACCATCACGCCCCGGCTCCTCATCGGCACCGCCATCGTGCTCGTCTCCGTCGCCATTGTCCTCCGCACCAAGCCCCCCGACCCCGAAGACCCACCCGCCGTCGATTGAAATTGCCAGCGATTACCGCAGAAGGAATCGAAAATAGCTGAACTCCTCGGCGGGAAGAAATCCAAAGCAAAAGTTCAATTGATTCAACTGGTCGAAGAGGGCTTCTTGGAAAAAATCCTCAAGCCCACCCGCTATTTCCTCGTCAAAAAAAGATCGCCCGGCGATGGGAGCAGAAGTGGCCGACCACGTTTTGGAGCTTGGAGGAAGTGGTCGCCCTTTTGAGGCTAAAGCGCAGTATACATCTCCTGTTTTTAGACTATTGTATAAGCGTGAGGACGCTAATTGGAATCAATCTAGTGATACTCTTTCTGGCGGCTGTTGGCACTTTCGTCGAAGGCAACAGGATTCAATTTATCATTAATATTATAGGAATCCTAATTCTGATAATGCTGTTTGCTTGTTACCAGAAACGTCCGCATCACGGTCTATCGGGATTGCGCCGCCGGTTTCTAAGGTCGTCAAGAAAAGCCTGAATTTCGGGCCGTTTAACAATCACTGCGTTCTGCTCATCTTGAGCGGCGATGGGCTGAAGAGGCACTGGAAAGTTTTCCTCTAAAACTTGGGCAAACCCTAATGCCACAATTTCCTTATCTTCGTCTAAGGGAAGATTCTCAATAACTCGTTCTAATTCGGCTCTAGCCCCCGCTAAGGATGCCGAAAACTCATCTGGTGTCATGGAGTGAGCATTGGCCTGAAGCGCATCCAACTTTGCAAGTACCCGTTTGAGTGAACCAGGTATTCCCGTTCTTACCTCCGTGCGACCAACATCTCCGCTACGGACATCTGAAACGAAAATCGATTCGGTTACCAAGGCCGACGCCATGTAATGAGAATCTTTAACGATTGCCTCAATGCCGTCGCGAATAGCCCCATATTGAGCAAGAAGATTTCCTATAGCGGTAACGACAACGACAACTTTTAAGCGAAGCGAGCCTTCTTCTACTATCGGATCAACAATAACGTCTGCGCCAAAAAAAATGGGGGCACGAGCTACGGCATAATCGCGAAGCAATCTTTGAAGACGCTCTTTAATTTCGTCAGTAAGCTCATAATTTTGGACGTAAATGTACGACTCGCAGATGATGCTTCTATCAATGTAGTCGGCCATTAAGACTTGCTAGCCACAAGAGGATAGGATGTACAGACATGCCTTCATAATTCAAACTGTACCACTACCGGCTTGCCCAGCCTTGCCCTAATTTGAAATTACGCCCTATGATCGCTTCCACGATCCTTGTGGCGTAGGCAACAAATCCGATTCCGAAAATGCGGCTCCGCACCCTCCTTTCCCTCGTTCTCGCCGTTCTCTTGATGATCACGGCCGGATTTATCGGCGGGCTCGGCTATGCCAGCAGTCATCACGCGATCCGGCTTTTCACCGAGCAGAAATTCGCCCTCGCCAACGGGGTGTCCTCGCGCGAGATCGCCGATTATCTCAACGATCCCGCCAACCGCCTGCTCGACGAACTCTCCCTCCGCGCCCGTCGCGGCATGCTCAACCTCAAGGACGACCAGGCCCTTGGACTCGATCTCGCCGAGCGATTGCGCGTAAACCCAAACCTCGCCTGGATCAGTTACAGCGACGCGAAGACCGGCCATTTTATCGGTGTCCGGCGGACCGCCGACAATGACATCGTGCTCAATGTCTCCACCCCCGGCCAGGGCCCGGCTCTTGAAGAAATGATCGCCCGGGACGGCACGGAAACTCCTTACCACCGTTCCACTCCGAAAAATTACGATCCCCGTGAACGCGGTTGGTTCAAGAGCGCCATTCTCGCCGACAGCACCGTCTGGAGCGAACCTTACCGGTTCGTGGACGGCGTGGACGGCATCACCGCCAGCCGGGCATGGCGCGCCACCGATTCCGGAACTCCCATGGGCGTTTTCACGGTCGATTTTTATCTCAAGGACTTGGAAGGCCTGCTCAACGATGTCGCCCACAAGATCAACGGATTTTCCGCCATTTTGGAACCAGACGGTAAACTGGTCTGCTCGTCGTCGGATTCGGATGCCCCTTCCCTCACCACCGCCCTCGGCGCCTGGGTCCAGACCGATCCCGATTTCAAAAACATCAACGGCCACACGTCAAGCCACCTCGTCCGCATCAAGGTTGGCGAAACCATCTATCTCGCGGCCCTCGATCATGTCCAGACACCTTCGGGCCTGCGCTGCATCGTGGCCGGAATGGAACCGGAATCGGTCATTTTCAACGAAATCAATCATGCCGCCAGCCAGATGGGCCTGATCGGTGGCGTGGCCGGTCTTACCCTCGCCGTCCTGGCCGGATGGTTCATGGGCCACCGGGTCAGCGAACCCCTCCGCGTCCTCGGCAACGATCTCGCCAAGGTCGGGCAATTTCAACTTGCCCCGGAAAACATTCCCCCGTCCTCCGTCCTTGAGGTCAACCAGCTTCGCGACGCATCCGATCGCATGAAATCGGGCCTGCGCTCCTTCATCAAATATGTGCCGGACGATCTCGTTCGCCAGCTTCTCTCCAGTGGAAAGGAGGCCGTCCTCGGCGTTGAAAATCGACGGCTAACCGTTTTGTTTTTCGACATCGAGGGCTTCTCCTCCCACAGCGAAAAGGTCGCTCCCAATGTACTCATTCGCGAAATGGGTGATTATTTCGAGATCCTCTCGCGCCGACTTCGCCAGCATTCCGGATTGATCGACAAATTCATCGGCGACGGCTTGCTCGGCTTTTTCAACGCGCCGTTAAATGTCCCTCATCATGAAAATCTCGCCTGTCGCGCCACGCTGATCGGACTCCAGGAAATCGCGATGCGTCAAAAGGACGGGCGGATTCCGTTTCGCACCCGCGTGGGACTTCACACCGGCGATGTCCTTGTCGGCAACATCGGCACGCCGGAACGCTTCGCCTACACCGTTCTCGGCGACGTCGTCAACGTGGCCAGCCGCCTCGAAAATCTCAACAAAGTCTACGGCACCCAGATCCTGGCCAGCGGAGAAGTCTGGCAACACGCCGGGAATGATTTTGAATGGCGGCATCTGGACCGCGCCTCCGTCGCCGGGCGCACCGGTAGCATGGATCTTTACGAGTTGATGGGCCTGAAGGACGGCGTCGACGAGGACCGCCTGTTCAATCGAAAACTTTACGAGGAAGCGTTGGCGCTCTACTTCGACCGCTCCTTCTTTGACGCCCGCGGAATTTTTGCCCAGGTCGTGGAAAGGGCACCCACCGACAAGGCCGCCCTCCTGATGATGACCCGTTGCGACCACATGATCTCTCGCGAATTGCCTCCCGACTGGGACGGCGTTTTCGTCTACAATCTCAAGCCAGGTTGAAACGCATCCTTCCCATTCTGGGCCGCGTCCTCGTGGGACTCGTGCTGTTGGTCAGTTTCCGCATCGACCTCGCCAACACGGAGCAGGGCGGCGCGGTCGATTTTCGCAATCGCATCACCGGTGTACGCCTGCTCGAGCACGGCATCGATCCCTATCACTTCATCTGGCACGAAGGCGACCCGCCGGAATATTGCGATCTCCGCAACAATCCCCATCTGCCCGTGAGCAAAACCACGGTCACCCCCACGCTGCTCATGCTCTATGCGCCCCTCGCGCTCTTGCCTTACCGGTCGGCGCAATTCCTCTGGCTTGTCGCGCAATGGCTGCTGTTGCTAGGGACGGCCTGGCTCTGGTTGCGCGCCTGCACCACGCCGCTCATGGGCTGGCTGGTGACCTTATTTATAACGGCGTTCACCTACACCCAGGCGTGGCGATGGGAAGCAGAACGCGGACAGTCCTACATGCTCCTGGCTTTTATTTTCGCCTACTGGCTGACGACTACCATGGACTCCAAGCGCGGCAACGGTTTCATCGCGGGCTGCGTCGCAGGATTTCTAGTCGCGTTGCGTCCTCCTTTCATCCTATTCCTCCCGTTTTTGGCGCTGCATCGCCGGGGCCAGTTAATCGGCGCAACAGCGGGCTTGCTCCTCGGATTCGGCCTGCCGTTCCTGATCAATCCCGCAGGCTGGATCGATTATTCTTCCGCCATGCAGACCAATTCCGATCTCTATCGCCACGGCATCAATCCGAAGAAGGGCCCGCAGGATTTTCCCGCGATGATCGAGGGAACTCCAACTACAATCCTCAGCCATCTTAATCCTTTTCCCTACGGCGACTTTTCGGCCTACGCGCTTTTTCGCTATCTCGGCTTGCCGCCCCTTTCCGGCCTGCCCCTGCTCGTGATCGTGCTCTTTATCCTATGGCTCTGGCTAACCCGCGGACAGCCCGCGGAACTCCTGCTGCCGGGCCTGGCCGCGTGGCTTTTTCTCACCGACCTTTTCCTGCCCGCCATCCGCTACAGCTACTACGATGTCCTCATTCTCAACGTCGTCTTGGCAGGAATCATCACGGCAAAAAAATTCCCGTGGACCGCATGGCCCTGTGCGCTGGCGCTTCCCATGGCGTGGGCCGTTTACTATCTGTCGCCAGCCCCGCCCTTGCTGCTTTATCTACCGGCCCTTTTCTTCACGCTCGGCGCAGTCCTGTCTCTCTTTTATTTTCGTCCGCTGGCCTCGCCCCAAAACTCAGGCCGCTAACTTGAGTTTCTGCCGGGACTGCGAGTCCAGTCTCCGGGCCTCCGCGATTTCATCGTCGGTGTACTTGTAGACAATCTTGATCAGGTCCAACTTTTCCAGCAGCAGCAGGATCTGGTAGGTAATATCGCTGTGTTCCTCCTCCGGAAGGATGGCCTGGGAAGCCGCGATGTCCTTCTTATGATGGTTGTTGTGCCAGCCCTCGCCCAGGGTGAACAAGTTGAGCCAAGCGCAATTCTTGCTCTCTTCTCCGGTCTCGAACCGGGCCGAACCCATCATGTGCGCGAGCGAGTTGATGAAAAAAGTGAAGTGGTAAGTCAGGAAAGTGCTCGCGAAAAACCCCCCGAAAAGCATCGCCCATCCGCCCACCCCGGTCGCGATCCCAAGGAAAAAACACGCGACTCCCAGCAACGTGGGCGCAATCAAATAGCCCCGCGCCTTTTCGAAAAACATCAGCTCCGGAAATTTCTTTAAGTCCGGGACCTTGTCGTAATCGGCCTTCTTGTACTTCTTGATCAGGACCCATTTCACATGGGAATGATAGAAACCCTTCCAGAAACTCCCCGTCTCCTTGTGGACATAATCGAACGAGTGCAGATCATCGGCCGTATCCGAATACTTGTGATGATGCCGGTGATGGGACGCCCACCAGATCACGCCTTTCTGGGCATCGGCCGTCGCCAGAAAGGCCTCAACGAATTGCGCCCCGCGAATAAATTTCTCTTCCTGGACGGGAGTTCGCACGAGCCATCTCAACCACCCCGGCACCTTGTTCTTGAACGAGCGGTGCGAAAAATAGCGGTGCCGAAATCCCGTGACGAAGAACATCCGCCAGTAGGTGTTAAAAAGGCAGACCGCCAGCATCGCCAAGCCGCACCCGAGCTGGCGCAGGTCTCCAAATCCTCTCAGGATCTCGTAGCCAATCCATCCGAGACCGAAAATCCCCAGCAGGTTGACGACGAAAAACCGGCTCTCGTAGAGGACATCTCCGATGCTGATTTTTTCTCCAACCGCCAACTCGTTTTCTTCTGATCCAATCATGCCGGATAGTATAGCCACCAAGCCGGATATAATCCAGCAAACGCCGTTAGTCGCGAAACCACCCGCGAATCAACTGTAAGTTCCCAGGGCCTGGTGAATTCCTTCCACGGCCATGCCGCCCTCGCCGACAGCCGCTCCACACCGCTTCACGGAGCCGGATCGCACATCGCCCGCGGCAAACACGCCCGGATGGCTGGTTTCCAAGAGGCCCGGCTTGCGGCCCATCCCTCTCCACGCGGGAGCCTCCCCAACCGATGCCCCGGTTTTCACAAATTCCTTTTCATCACGCTCGATTTCCGGCGGCAACCAGCTTGTGCATGGCTTGGCTCCGATCATCGAGAAGACCGCAGTCGTCTCGACGATTCGTCGCTCACCGGTTGGCACGTTTTCCAATTCCACTTTTTCCAAACGCCTTTCGCCCGTCATTTTTCGAATCTCCGTATTGCGCAGGATTTCGATGTTGTCCTTCGTCTCGACGCGCCGGGAAAGGTAGCTCGACATGCTCTTGGAAAGATCGTTGCCCCGGATGACCAGGATGACTTTCTTCGCGCTTTCGGACAGGAACATCGCGGCCTGTCCCGCCGAGTTCCCTCCGCCCGCGACCACCACCGTCGCGTCGCGGCACAGCTTACTTTCCATCGCAGTCGCCGCGTAATAAACGCCAAGTCCTTCGAAATATTCGCGTCCCTCGGCTTCGATCCGGCGATATTCCGCGCCGGTGGCAATCAGGACACACTTGGCCCGCAAAGTTGCCGGACATCCTTCGATCTGCAACTCCGCTCCATACTCCCCATCCGTAAAGCTAAGCGACAAGGCCTGCGAGGGAGTCGAAAATTTCGCGCCAAAGCGATAGGCCTGAAGCTGCGCCCGGTTCGTCAAATCGCCACCACTGATTCCCGTCGGAAAGCCAAAGAAGTTTTCGATAAGTGAAGATGACCCCGCCTGCCCCCCCGGCGCGTAGCTTTCCAGCACGACCGTTTTCAAGCCCTCCGAAGCGGCATTCACCGCCGCCGATAATCCAGCCGGACCGGCGCCGACGATCGCAAGATCACAAAAAACTTCCGTCTCACCCGCTTCCGCCAGCGCCCGCTTCAATCCCGCGACATGAGCCACCTCGCGAATCGAAGGCCGCCGCAACGGAAGCCCATTGCTCTGGATGAGAACCGGCAAATCGCGTTTATTAAGATTCAGACGCTGACAAAGTTCCCGTCCTTCCTCACCATCGGCATCAATCACTCGATGCAGCACGCGGTTCTTGTCCAAAAAGTCATCGAGGATATGTCCATCACGACACCCAAACGCAGCCACGATGCGAAAACCGGCAAACTCGCGGTCCCGCATGAGTCGTTTGCGGCGCATCATCAGGGCGTTCACGATAATCTCCCCCAGGCCGGGCAACTCCGAAAGCGCCCGCCTCAATTCGACCGCCCCCACCGTGAGGACTTCCGACTGCTCCGCCTTGCCGCGGACCGTGACCAAGGTGGACGTGCCCGTAAGCATCGCCATGTCCCCGACAAAATCGCGCGCCCCGGGAGAAGCCAGGACATGCTCATTTCCATCCCGCGTTTCAAAAGCCTCCAGTTGTCCGTTGATAATCACCGTCAATCCCAGGTCACGCTGCCCCGCCCGGTAGAGAAACTCGCCCCGGCGAAGCGTGCGGCGCTGCCCCAATGGATCCAACAAGCCAATCTGTCGATCATCGATCTTGGGAAACGCGGCAGCTTCCGTGTCCCGATAAAATTGCTCGTCCTGGTCGCTCTCGGTCATGGTGGGTTCCTTTACGTGTTTGAGATTCCAACACTATAGCAGCAGATCGCGTCAACGAAAGGAACGATGTGTGTAGTCGGTTGGGCACACCTCAACAGGCGTCCAGACTGGTTTCGGTATACTACTTGGAAAATTCAATGTCCGAAAACGGCGAGCACCCTCCTCACATTCAGTCTATCGTGATGCTGTGAACCTGAACCCGGACCAATGCTACCAAGCCCTCCTCACGCGAGATGCCCGCTTCGATGGACGCTTTTTCGTGGCGGTGAAGACCACCCACATTTATTGCCGCCCCATTTGCCGGGTGAAAACTCCCCTGCGCAAGAACTGCCAATTCCTCAGTCACGCCGCTGCCGCCGAGGCCGCCGGATATCGCCCCTGCAAACGCTGCCGGCCCGAGCTTGCGCCGGGAAACAGTCCCATGGAGGTCAGCAGCCAGTTAGCCCGGAGCACCGCTTATCAGATCGGGCAGGATTTTTTGGCCGAACATTCCCTGGCCGAATTGGCGGAAAAATTGGGCGTCACCGACCGGCAAATGCGCCGCGTTTTCCACGACGAGTTCGGTGTTTCACCCGTCGAGTTCTGGCAGACCCAGCGCCTGCTCCTGGCCAAGCAACTCCTGACCGATTCGAGCATGCCAGTGACTTCCGTCGCGTTGGCGAGTGGCTTCCGAAGCCTTCGCCGGTTCAACGCCCTGCTCAAGCAACGCTACCGGATGACGCCCACGGAACTGCGCAAGAACCAGCAGAGGCCAGTGTCGGAGAACTTTTCCGAATTCTCCTTTCGCCTGAGCTATCGCCCTCCGTTCGACTGGGACCGCCTTCTCGGCTTTCTCTCCCTGCGCGCCATTCCCCACGTCGAAACCGTGCACGATGGAAGCTATTTCCACACCGTCCACGTGGAACGCAAGGACCGCAAATTCACCGGCTCCATCGAGGTCAGGAATGAAGCCGCGCAAAACATGCTTTCCGTGCGCCTCTCCGACGCGCTCCTTCCGGTTTGCGCCGTCGTCCTGGAACGCGTGAAGCGCCTTTTCGATCTGCACGCCGATCCCACCGCCATCGATAAGGCCCTGGGATCACTCGCCGCGAAACGTCCCGGCCTCAGGCTCCCCGGCAGCTTTGACGGTTTTGAAATGGCAGTGCGCGCCATTCTCGGCCAACAAATTTCCGTCGCCGGAGCAAGAACCCTGGCCGGTCGATTGGCCCTCCGCTTTGGCGCGCCGCTTCGCACATCCCTGCCTTCCCTGACTCATCTTTTTCCGTCATCCCAGCGCATCGCCACAACCACCGTGAACGAAATTGCGAAATTGGGAATCATCGGCCAGCGCGCCAAAACCCTGATTGCGTTGGCGAAAGCCGTTGCCCGTGGCGAACTCCTTCTGGAACCGGGCCGCCGCATTGAGACGACACTCGGACAACTCCGCAAAATTCCCGGCATCGGCGAGTGGACCGCGCAATACATCGCCATGCGCGCCCTTTCCTGGCCCGACGCCTTCCCGCACACCGACTTGGGCATTCGCAAGGCCCTCGCGGAAAATAATCCAGCCCGGATCCTGGCCCTGGCCGAAAAAATGGCGCCCTTGGCGGGCCTACGCGACTCTTCACCTCTGGACCAACCTGACCGAAAAACGAAAATGACCTACTCTTATAAAACAACCAAATCACCCGTTGGCTACCTCAAGCTCGTGGCCACCGACAAAGGACTGGCGGCCGTTCTGTGGGAAAATGAAAATCCCACACGTGTTCCTCTGTCGCCGCTAATCGATAATAAAACGCATCCCGTGCTTCTCGAGACAGAACGGCAATTGCAGGAATATTTCGCCGGCAAACGAACCTCCTTTTCAATCAAGCTCGACCCCGTTGGGACCGAATTCCAAAACAAAGTCTGGCGCGCACTGTCGGAAATTCCCTTTGGCGAGACCCGCAGCTATGGACAGATCGCCAAACGCATCGGAAACGCCAACGCGATGCGGGCCGTCGGCGCCGCCAACGGAAAAAATCCAATCTCGATCATCGTCCCCTGCCACCGCGTCATCGGGGCTTCCGGCAAACTCACCGGATTCGCCGGCGGCCTCAAAATCAAAGCGCAACTCCTCGCCTTGGAAACCAATACCGGCCTCATTCCATCTCCTGCATTCAAGCATTAAGCAATGCGCCCACCTCCAAACGTGCAAATAGCGAGCGTGTATTTTGCAGCGGGAAATCACAACGCCTTCCCCTCAAGCAGATTGCCGTGTTTCAATCGCATTGGCACTCGCCCTGCACAGTATCTCATATGAAATCAAATCGCTATATGCCGCTGGTGGTGCTGGGCGCGGTCTTGACTTTGTGCAATTGCGCGACGTCCGATGATGGCCGACCCATTCCCGGAACGCTCGAGAGCACGAGTAGCAAGAACAGCCAGAACAACACGCCGCGCACGAATCCCACGCCGAATCCCGAGCCCGCCTCCAATCCCCCCGGCCCGAATTAAGAGAGAGTTCTCCTTAATGAGCGTGGGCATCGCTTGAACTAGCCGAACTCAACATCTCCGCTATGCTGAAGTCTATGTCGATGCCCCCGCCCAATCGTCTCGCCCGTGAAAAATCGCCCTATCTCCTCCAGCACGCCCACAATCCCGTCGACTGGTTCCCGTGGGGGCCCCGAGGCCTTCGCCAAGGCGCGCACCGAGGAGAAACCCATCTTCCTCTCCGTCGGCTATTCCACCTGCCACTGGTGCCACGTCATGGAGCACGAATCGTTCGAGTCCGCCGCCATCGCCGCGTTCCTCTCCGAAAATTTCGTCAGCATCAAAGTCGATCGCGAGGAGCGTCCCGACGTCGACCAAGTCTACATGACCTTCGTGCAGGCCACCACCGGACATGGCGGCTGGCCGATGAGCGTCTGGTTGACCCCCGAGTTGCGCCCCTTCGCCGGCGGCACTTATTTCCCCCCAACCGACGTCCCGGGCCGTCCCGGCTTCATCACCGTCCTGCGCCGCATCGCCGAACTCTGGAAGACCGAGCGCGGGCAAATCGAAGACAAGGCCCGTTCCCTTCTCGCCGCTCTACGCGAAGCCGAAGACGAAGTCGTTTCGAATTCGGACGACACCTGGAATCCATCGAAAACCGTGGAGTCATGCCTCTCCCAATACACCCGCATGTTCGATTCGAAAGACGGCGGCTTCGGCGGCGCGCCGAAATTTCCCCGCCCCGTGAACCTCCAATTCCTGCTCCAGGCCTCCACACAAAAATCGGGACAAGACGCCGAAGTCGCGCAAGGCATGGCCCTGCACACCTTGCGCAAAATGGCCGCAGGCGGCATGCACGATCATCTCGGCGGCGGCTTCCACCGCTACTCCGTCGATGCGGAATGGCACGTCCCCCATTTCGAAAAAATGCTCTACGATCAGGCCCAACTCGCGCAGTCCTACCTCACCGCCTATCAACTCGCCGGCGAGGAATCTTTCGCCAAGGTCGCCCACAACATCCTGCAATACGTCGAGCACGATTTGACCAGCCCCGAAGGCGGCTTCTTTTCCGCCGAGGACGCCGACAGTCTCCCCACCACCAACGCCGCCCGAAAACTCGAAGGCGCCTTTTACGTCTGGCCCTACGCGGAAGTGAAAGAAGTCCTCGGCGAAGACCGCCTCGATGAATTTTGCGCTGTCTACGGCATCGAACCAGGCGGCAACGTCTCCGTCGGCTCCGATCCGCACGGCGAACTCGATGGCCTCAACGTCCTCATCCAGCGACTCGAAATTCCCGAAGCCGCCGACCGCTTCAAGCGAAAGCTCCCCAACATGGAGCACCGCCTCAGCGATGATCGCTCTGCGCTCCTCGCCAAGCGCGGCCTGCGCCCACGACCCCATCTCGACGACAAAATTCTCACCGCATGGAACGGCCTCATGATCGGCGCCTTCGCCCGCGGCTCACAGGTGCTCAACCATCCCGCGTATCTTCGCACCGCCCAGCGTGCCGCCATTTTTGCGCGCGACCATCTCTTCGACAACATCAGCGGCGAACTCCAGCGCAGCTACCGCCAGGGCCCCTCCGGCATCCACGGTTTCGCCTCCGACTACGCCTTCCTCAT
>Ga0206996_1033_pt1 | contig 34418 bp, 28 predicted proteins | sample Alteio_BWMinCont_2_FD_153467 | JGI IMG/M metagenome (GOLD analysis project Ga0206996, IMG submission 153467) | Enriched cells from forest soil in Barre Woods Harvard Forest LTER site, Petersham, Massachusetts, United States -... | ecosystem: Environmental > Terrestrial > Soil > Temperate forest >...
CCAAATGAAGACCGGCATTTGATTCCGTCTCCAAAAGTTGCAACCTATGATTTGAAACCAGAAATGTCGGCTCGTGAAGTCACCGATGCGTGTCTTGCGAAAATTCTTGAAAAGCGATATGACTGCATCGTGCTCAACTTCGCGAATGCAGACATGGTGGGTCATACCGGAAATGTCAAAGCAACGGTGGAAGCGGTGAAAGTGGTGGATGAATGTGTCGGGCGGCTGGTGAAGGCAATTCTTGACCAAGATGGGACCGTGGTGATTACCGCCGATCACGGAAATGCAGAACTGATGGAAGACTCCAAAGCTGGCCAGCCCCACACCGCTCACACCACAAGCACTGTTCCGCTTATTTTTGTGTCGAAGGCGTTCATCGGCAAGAAACTCCGAGAAGGAGGAATTTTAGGAGACATCGCCCCGACCATTTTGGAGGTCCAAGGTTTGCCAATCCCCAAAGAAATGACCGGCCACAACTTGTTTTTTTAGCAAATTTAACAATTTGGTAACAATGGTAACAATTTGTTTCTATGCAAAGCCTTCTCAAAGCGGTAAAATGGAGAAAAAGGGACCTTATAAAGCCCGGCAGAACTGTCCGAGGCTTTCTCCCTACTAGGAGGCTCACAATGAAAAAGACCAGTTTTGCCGGTTTCTTGATTATTTCGTGGCTGGTTTTGCTGTTTACACCGGTTTTCTCGTTTGCAGCATGCCCGCTGAGCTGCGGCATAACATTGCCCAACGGAGCAACGATCACACCCACTGGACCGCCGGTCAATACAGTAAACGTTGTACAAAACGGTTCCGGTTCAGTTAAAATATTGCCCAACGGCCAAATTGCCGTAACCCAGACCCAGGGGCCCAGCACCATTTACATCAACGGTGCCGTGTTAGGGAGCTTTGGAGTGCCCACCACAACCACAGTTGTGTTAGGTCCAGGCCAAGGATTTCAAACCCCAAGCACAGGCCGACTTCCCGGCATCCTTTCGAATTTGAGCAACAACATGATGGCCGTGAATCCAAGCTCAGCAATCGCTCAGCATTCAAACAGCGCTCTTCCGAATCTAAGCAATTTCATTACTTTTGCAAATCCGAATTTGACTGCAGGAAGCGCTTCCACGACTGGAATGTCAGCTTCAAATCAGACACTACTGTCAACTTCCAGCAACTTGGTTGCTAACACCTCTGCAGGCAAATTCCTCCAAGGAAGCGGGATTCAAACAGGGACTGCACCTTCAATGGGCACCGATGGAAATCTCAATCAAGCTCAGGCTTTGATCAACAACGGTGATGGAAGTTTTTCTTTCGGCGTTATGGGACCGCAGGCTGAGAAGCCTTAGCTTTTTCCAAAATTCGACTGCAATAAAAGGCGCTCTTCAACTGAAAAGAGCGTCTTTTTTAGTTTCCTCAATTGGGCAGGGGTTGGTGAAGGCGATTCTTGAACAAGATGGGACCGTGGTGATTACCGCCGATCACGGGAATGCAGAATTGATGGAAGACTCCAAAGCCGGTCAGCCCCACACCGCTCATACCACAAGCCGCGTTCCGTTTATTTTTGTGTCGAAGGCGTTCATCGGCAAGAAACTCCGAGATGGAGGAATCTTAGGAGACATCGCCCCGACTATTTTGGAGGTCCAAGGTTTGCCAATCCCCAAAGAAATGACCGGACAGAGCTTGTTTTTTTAAGATAGGATTGTGTAAATCGAAAAAAATCTACACTCCTCCTTCACCCGGATTATTCATACATCCGTATCAGGCTTGGAAGCAAATGCAGATTGTTTTTCATCTTGGCGACCGCTGTCATGAGTTCCATGTGCACCTCCCATGTGTTCGCCTCTCTTAATTATAACCGATAACTGTCGAAAAATCAAACGGATTTCAGAAAACAAACAAGTGCGCATAACCCCTCTACATAGCCATTTTTATCGATTTCACCAACCCTGCGCCGCAAAGAAATATTCGAAGGTATCCCTCCGCGTCAAAAAATACTTTTTCGATTTTAAAGCAATTTTGCGGGAATTATTTTCGCCTAGGGAGATTTTAGTTCGATGAGGTTTGCGTAATTCGATGCGCGGCACAAACAAACCATTCGCGAGTCAATTTGACAGCGCCAAATTGTTTGTATGGCAAAGCACTTCAACGAAAAGCCCATATTTAATATGAGTGGCTGGAAGTTTTGATAAGCGACTGTGACCGATGACATTTCTGGAGCCGGATTTGGGGGAGGGAGCTCTCCGCTCTTTAACGGAAGCGCGCATTTTTGATATCTCGAGGGATCAAAAATGCGCATACAGTGGGGTAGCTCCGTCGCAATTTTTACATCCCGGTAACATTTGTTAACATTGCGGCAATACAGGTCATATTACGTCTATTGATAAAATGACTTATTGTCGTGATATTTAAGTGGTACACTTTAATTTGAATGGAGCAAAAATGGATCCCAGCAAGACAAGTTTCTTGGAAAATAGGCTCATTTCAGGAGTACCTCAACAAGCCCAGGGTTCGTTAAATTGTCGTGCGACAAGAGAAAAATTAAACGTAGATAAAAGTCTCGCAAAATTAAATGAGCCTAGTGAAGAATTTTTGCCGGCAGACGATAAGTTGTCAATCATTGCAAATCCCAGAAAAGCAAGAACCTCTGCAACGACTCCGAGCGCCTCGTCGCGTATTGGCACATTTCTTCTACTGGTGGGAACGTTAGCTGCAGGACCGGGCGACGCTTCTGCCGCGCAAGAGCAGCCACAACGAGGTCCGCTCCAAGCAGCGGAGGCTCCAGCTCAGACGAAAGGCGAGATTGTCGAGAAACTCGTGCAGCCCACTTTGCTTGGACCTCCCAGCAAAGAGCAAATGGAAAAACTCAAGGCTGCGCTTTCCGTTGTACCTTTGACTCATCTACGACTTGTGCGACAAAATGGCTATCGGATTTTTATTGTTAAGTCTGATGTTGAAATCGCAAACAAGGGTGATTTGGAGGCAGTTGATCTAAAAAAGTATGAAGATTCGACTCTCCGTGAATCCGCAAAAAGACTTGCGGAAAGATTGCTTGAGCTGGATGAAAGCTATAAGCCAAAGCTTGCGGCTGCAAATAAAGCTGTCAGAGAAGCAAAAGCGTCAAAGGGAGAGTTTTCTGAAGAGCTGCGAATAGTTGAAGAAAGTCGGTCCAAGCTTCGGCTAGAGAAGCAAGATGAGGCCCAACGACTGCAGCGTCTCAGCGATCCCCAAGAAAAGATCAAGGTGTATTTGGTCAAGCCGAATGATTCGAAAACTTTCTTGGATGCAGCCCAAGAGCACATGGCGCAAAGCGAAGGAGAATTGCTGGAATACCTGCGACAAGCAATTCAACTGGATCCAGAGCTATTAAAGGGAAAGAGCCCCGAAACCATTAAAGATTTAAAATTCTCGGATCTTAAGCAGAAATATGTGTTGCTCCCTCATTATTGGTACGGCCATGATGGTGATCATCAAGCGTTTTACAGAATGAACAAGCCGCCGATATTCGCCCGTAAATTTGATACGACCGAAACCGGAATTTACCAAGATATCGAACCGAGTCAGTACGCAACGGTGGAACTCCGGCGAATGGCGGATCAATTGAAAAAAGATGCGGCCTCAGCCGACAAAGAATCCAGTACCCGCATTCAAGCGGCGAAGGATGAAACCCAAAAACAGTCAATACGCAATGAACTGGAAGATAAAATTCGGAATGTTTCGTTGAAGCAAAGTTCCTATCGTGTAAGGCTGCTAAGATTTCATGATTGCAAAGATTATACATTTGCCGATCTGGCGCGCTCGTACGGCGCGGTTTCTCGTGATCAGATTCAGGAATATCTTGGGGTATTGCAAAAACTGAATCCGGAGGAAATGAAAGGAAAATCTCTTGACGAGCTCGAGCAAACTTCTTTGAAGCGTTTCGAAAACCATTATATGGCAGTTCCATTTTTTTTCTACACCAGCATGAGGGGACAAAATCGGGTAGCCAAGGTTTCCGGAGAAGATTATGTCAGAATAGATAACTGGCGGGGCCTTGGTTTGCTGTTGAGACCCGGGGGGGAAGTCATCTCCAGGTACAAGACCATCCTATACGATGAGAGCCATATTGGAAGACCTTCAGATGCAGAGCATCTCACCCCTGCGCCGCACGAAATTGGACATGTAATGGAGTTTATTGTAACCGACGGCTTCAATACCAAGTTTGCGGAAACTCGGCTCGAGTTTCTCCGCGAAAGAGATGAGGCATTTAGACGGGCAACTAGGAAAGAAGAAGCGATTTCGGAGTATGCGTTGAGAAATCCTCGGGAATTCTGGGCAGAGAATTATACGGCATATTTCTCAAAGGATCGCGATAAATTGAAAGCACTAGATCCGGTATTTTTCCAGTATATGGAAAAATTTATGGCGGATATTGAACGATTGGGCAGGGTCCAATAATACACTTCGCTCTTGGCCGCTGTTGATCCGAGCAGGGGTTTTCCTATGATTCGAGAATAAATTTCTCCTATGAAAAGTGTGCTTTACAACGTTGTTTTTGTGGTTTATCTGATTATCGGCATCGGGCTGATTGCCGCGGTTGCCTCTCAGACGAGCAAGCACGAAGGCCTCGGAGGCACCTTAGGGGGTAAAGTAGAGGCAGCTCCGTTCATCCGGAAAAAAACATGGGAAGACCAGCTTGACCGGATTACCGGGTTTTTCGCTTGGGGTTTTCTCGTTCTCTCTACCGCCATCGTTATTTTCTTTCAAGCAAGCTCCTAAATGAGAAAAAATTCGGGACAGTCCCGAATTTTTTTGATTCTTCTCAGTCTCATTTTTTTTCAAGGATGCGGACTTTTAAAGTCGTCGCAGTATCAGGCGCCTGCTGAACAACAGCTTGCAGTCAAGCCATGGCGCGTCATTGATCGCGCGCCTGTCGGACCTTCTGGCGGCTCACTGCGGCTCTCCGAATTTGGCTCCGGCCCCAAAACCTTCAATCCGATTATCGCCAATGAATCTTCGAGCAATGAAATCCTTGGACAAGTGTTTTCATCTCTTCTTGACTACAATTACAAAACCAATAAAATTGTGGGTGGCTTGGCCTACAAATGGGAAGCTTCGAAAGATCATAAAGTGTGGACCGTTCATTTGCGCAAGGGGCTTAAATGGTCCGATGGTTCGCCGATTACCGCGGATGATGTTGTTTTCAGCTTTCAGGCAATTTACAATCTAAAAGTGGACAATCCCAATCGGGACATCGCGCAAATCGAAGGCAAGCCGATTGCCTGCGCAAAAATAGACGATACAACACTCCGCTTTACACTTCCCGGCGTTTATGGCCCGTTTCTTTACCTGCTGAGCTCCATTCCCGCGATTCCGAAACATACCCTTGAGAAAGCGCTGGAAGCCGGGGAATTTTCTACCGCTTACAACGTGAGCACGCCTCCGGAGAAAATTGTTTGCTCCGGCGCGTTTCGAATCCGGGAATATGTTCCACAGCAAAAAGTGGTCCTTGAGCGGAATCCTTATTTTTACGCAAAAGATGTCAAGGGCAATCGGCTTCCGTATCTCGATCGGATCGTCATCGAGTACGTTCCCGACATGAACACCGAGTTCTTGAAATTTATTTCCAAAGAAACAGATGCGTTTCCGAATTTTCCAAGTCAATTTTACGATGACATGCTGCAAGGCCAAGCACGCGGAAATTATCATATTTTGGACTTGGGCGCAAACAACGGAACGAGTTTTGTGACGTTCAATGAAAATCCGAAATTTTTGGATCCGGTTCATTTTAAATGGTTTTCAAATCCACTTTTTAGAAAAGCGGTGGCTTATGCGCTCAACCGCCAAGCGATGATTCGCCTCGCGCTTCTGGGACACGGTTACCCGGTCAGTCAGGATTTTCTCCCGACTTCTCCATTTTACAATCCGAAAATCAAAGCATTCCCTGATGATCCCGACAAATCGCGGGAGCTCCTTAAAACCGCCGGCTTTTCATGGAAACAGGGCAAATTGTACGATCCCGAGGGGCATCGGGTGGCATTCAGTTTGCTCAGCAATTCCGGAAACGTGCAGCGGCGGATCATCGGTGAATTGATCAAAGAAGATTTGAGCAAAATTGGAATGGAGGTCGATTTCCATCCGATTGATTTCAACGAATTGGTTCGGAAATTGGATCACGAATTCAACTGGGACGCCATCTTGATTGGCTTGACCGGCGGCGGCGGATTTGAGCCGTCGGGAGAGCAAAATGTATGGCTTTCGTCCGGATTTACGCATGAATGGTATCCAAGGCAGAAAACACCGGCAACCTCATGGGAAAAGGAGATTGACAGTTTGGTTTGGAAAGGCTTGACCACGATTGAGTTAAACAAGCGAAAACCGATTTATGGACGAATTGAGGAAATTTTATATCAAGAAGAAGTTCCAATGGTGCTGACGGTGGTGAAGGCTGCACCGTATTGTGTCATGCTGCAAAACGCAATCTTCGGTTGTGGCAGTTTAAAGCCGCTAAAATCCGCTTGGGTCAACGCGGCGGTAAGCTGGCGCGCGCGGTCGGCGCGAAAATTAAAGAAAATAACGCCGTCTCCATCTTGAATGCGCGCCACCGGTTTATCTTGAGAAACCAAGATCGTCGGCTGAACGAACTCATCGGTTTCTCCGCGGGCATAAGCGGCTTCGACTGCTTCACACGCGGATTTTGCGTGGAGTCCTTCCCCAAGCACCAGCGCGCGATACGCTTTTTCCAGGCGTTCCCAGCGCTTGTCCCTGTCCATCGCAAAATAGCGGCCGCAAACCGTTGCAAACTTTCCAATGCCAAGCTTCGAAAAACGCGCTTCCACTTTTTCAATGAGCGGCAGCGCGCTTTTCGGCGGGCTGTCCCGTCCATCCAAAAAAGCATGAAGAAAAAGTTGGGCGAAGTTTTGTTTTGCTGCAAGTTCGATTAAAGAAAGCAAATGCGGAAATGCGCTGTGCACTCCCCCTTCGCTTAAGAGTCCAAGAAGATGTACTTTTCCATGATTGCCTTTGGCGAAATCAAAAACGTCCAAAAATGCTTTGTTTGTAAAAAAACTTCCATCGGAAATTGATTTCGAAATGCGGACAATATCTTGATCCACAATCCGGCCGGCGCCGATGTTTAAATGTCCCACTTCCGAATTCCCCATCAATCCGTCCGGCAAACCGACATATTTTCCGGAAGCTTCCAAAGTGGTGGATGGGTATGTTTTCGAAAACTGGGTGATGAGAAGCGGCTCGGCCAGCGCAATGGCATTGCCTTCTTTTTTTTGCGAAACACCCCACCCATCTAAAATAATCAACAAGAGCGGCTTTTTCCCCATAAGAAATTTTATTAAGGAACCGGCGCCCACAACCCTTTTGCCAGGGACTTTTGGGGCTTTTCTCTAAGTATTATCCAGATGGGGTCTGTTGAAGGGAAATCGAAAGAGAATTTAACGTTTAAACTCTTAAGTCTTTCGCAAGCCGAGATTGAAGAGCTTCTCACTTTCCTTTTTCGAAAATTGCATTATGGTGTGATTGAATCCACCCATGAAGGGGATTTGCTGTACTTTCACTTGACTGCGCAAGAAGGGAGATTCCTCCGGCATGCATTGGCATGCTGGACCGGCGGCAATCGAATATTGGCCCCTGATTTTCTCCAAAGTTTCCTGAAAACTCCCCCGTTCACCGGCACCACCTTTCAGCGCGGATTTTTTCTTTCTCCTTATGAATTTGCCGCAGATTTTAAACAGGAAGCGGAAAAAAATCACATCACCCCAATCAGCGGCCAAGGGCTTCTTGAACTCCTAGAAGCGCAAGGGCTTGATTATTATTTTCCAAGTTTCTTGGAAGCCATCGGCAAGCGATTGAGGAAACGCCTCCCGTGGATCATCGCGCCACTCATTTTAGTGTATGGAATCTTCATGTACGAAACGGTCAGAACGCACACTGAACCGGTTAACCTCGGCGAACCGACGGTCGTTGCAACTGAGTCTCCTACCCCGACCGAATCTCCCGTTCCTGCGCCAACCGAAAATTCAGAAGTCTCTCTTTTAACGCCGGAACGCGTGGCGCAAGTGGAACAGCCGAACGTGCTTTATAAGCGGATTGAAATGCCTTCCGGTCCGATTCCGAAAAAAACACAAGCCCCTTCAATAAACGAATTGCCTGAGACTTTGCCGACTGAAACTTCACCCCCGCCTATTCTTCAACTGCCGCCGAGCGTTGAAAAACCGTCTCAGCGCAAACCGGCTTCCAAGCCAACCCCTTCCCCACGCCCTGCTTCAAAACCAAGCGCGCAGCCAAAGCAGGCGCCGGCACCCGCTTCAGCTTACAAAATCATCAACAAATACAGCCATACCGTTGACCTTGAAGAAAAATATTTCAGAACCGCAGAAGCGCTCGACAAACAACATTATAATGCCAAAGCAAAAGCGTACTACCAGAAGTATCTCCAGATTGCCCCGGACGGCGATTACGCCGACATCGCCCGCGCCGCCCTCAAGCGCCTATAGCTTCAACAATCGAAAGGAAGCTGTGGGGATCAAGGCTGGCGCCGCCCACGAGGCCGCCGTCGATTTCAGGTTGAGCCATGAAAGCTTTGATGTTGTCGGGCTTGACCGAGCCACCATAGAGGATGCGGGTGCGGGCGGCAAATTCTTGTCCTGCCGCTTTGGCTAATACAGTGCGAACGAATCCGATCGTTTGATTCGATTGTTCCGGAGTATCCGATTTGCCGGTGCCGATGGCCCAAACCGGCTCATAGGCCAACACAAAGTCTCCTTGCAATGAAATTCCTTTGAGCCCTTCTTCCAGTTGTGTTTGCACCACTTGTTTTGTGCGGCCTGACTCCATTTCTTGCAATGTTTCTCCAACACACAGGATCGGGACGAGGCTCTGTTTCAACGCAGCCGAAACTTTCTTATTCACCGACTGATTTGTTTCACCGAAATGCTGGCGGCGTTCGGAATGGCCGATGATGACATATTTGCATCCGATATCCCGCAGCATCATCCCGGAAATTTCGCCGGTATAGGCACCTTGCGCTTCCCAAAATAAATCTTGCGCGCCAAGGGCAACCTGATTGCGCGCAAGGCTCACACTTCGCTCAAGCAGCGTGAATGGAGGACAAACAACGACATCACATGCCGTTGACTTTGGAAGTTTTGCATTGAGGGTTTCAAAAAATGACGCGCACTCAGCCAGAGTTTTGTTCATTTTCCAATTGGCAGCAGCCAAAGGTCTTCTATGTGTCATTTCGGAATGGAGCTTTCGGCATCAACAAGGGCCGCAACACCGGGCAAAGTTTTTCCTTCGAGAAATTCCAGGGAAGCGCCGCCGCCGGTGGAAAGATGAGTCATTCCCTTTGCCAGGCCAAGCAGATGCACAGCAGCTACAGAATCTCCTCCACCCACAATCACGCTTGCGCCTTCTTTTGCGGCGGCTCCAAGCGCCTTTGCGATTTCAAAGGTCCCTTTTGAGAATTCGGGTACCTCAAAAACTCCCATCGGTCCGTTCCAAAAAACTGTTTTCGGTTTTGTCTCTTCAATAAAATTCTTAAACGCTTGGATGGAAGCCGGCCCCAAATCGAACCCTTGCAGATTTGCCATACTCCCCGGATCTTTTGAAAAAGTAACATTCATGGTTTGTTCCGGAGATTGCAAGGAAGAAGCGGCAAGACAGTCTGAGGGGAGTTTAATTTTTTTTCCATCGGTCTCTAAAAGTTTTTTCACCGCATCGATTTGCGTCTCCTCGACGAGAGAATTTCCCACCGCAAAGCCTTGCGCTTTTAAAAAAGTAAACGCCATCCCCCCTCCCACCAACACCGCGTCCACTTTAAGAAGAAGATTTTTTAAAACACACAGCTTATCGGAAACTTTCGCGCCCCCAAGGAGCGCGATGTATGGACGGGGAGGATTTAAAAGAAGTGGACTTAAAGCGTTTAATTCTTTCTCCAGCAAAAAGCCGGCCACCGCCGGGATATACTTTGGAATTCCCGCAATGCTTGCGTGCGCCCGATGAGAAGCGCCAAAGGCATCGTTGACCATCAAATCGCCAAGTGATGCAAGATTCTTGGCGAAAATGGGATCATTTTTTTCTTCTTCGGGATGAAATCGGAGATTTTCAAGCATCAAAATCTCGCCGGGCGACAAAGCCTCAGCTTTCTGCTTGGCTTCATTTCCGCTGCAATCCGCTGCGAACTGAAGCTTACGCTTTAAAAGGGGTTCAAGGCATTGCGCCGCAACTTGATGAAGGGAAAACTTCGGATCCGGACTTCCCTTGGGTCTTCCAAGGTGGCTCATCAGAATAATTGAAGCGCCGTGATCAATCAGATATTGAAGTGTTGGAATCGTTTCGCGAATGCGGGTGTCATCTTCAATTTCGCCTTTATCGGAAAGCGGAACATTGTAGTCAACCCGCAATAAAACTTTTTTCCCTTTGATCTCAACATCGCGAACTGTTTTTTTCACCATTCCGCTTAGACCAGCACCTTCGCATTCGTGATGAAATAAACCAAGTCAGCCACACGGCTTGAATAACCCCACTCATTGTCATACCATGCCACCACTTTGGCGAGATTTTCAATGACCACCGTGCAGGCGCCGTCAATGATCGATGAATTCGCATTTCCTTTAAAATCCATGCTCACCAAAAGCTCATCGGTGTAATCCAAAATCCCTTTCAATTTTCCTTGGGCCGCTTGCCGGAATGCATGATTCAATGATTCGCGCGTGGCGGGCTTCTTCAGGATGCAGGTGAAGTCAACGACAGAAACAGTGGGGGTCGGGACGCGCAGCGCATAGCCGTCAAAGCGCCCTTTCAAGTTGTGCATCACAAGGCCGGCCGCTTTGGCCGCTCCGGTTGAAGTCGGGATGATATTCATCGCAGCTGCGCGGGCGCGACGCAAATCTTTGTGCGGAAGATCGAGAATGTTTTGATCGTTGGTGTAGGAGTGAACGGTGGTCATCAAGCCTTTGTCAATGCCGAACTCGTCATCCAGCACCTTCGCCATCGGCGCAAAACAATTCGTGGTGCACGAAGCATTGGAAATGATGTTGTGTTTGGCCGGATCATAATCTTTTTCATTGACACCAAGGACAATCGTGATGTCTTCGTTTTTGGCGGGAGCCGAAATAATCACTTTTTGCGCGCCGGCATCCAAGTGGGCTTTTGCTTTGGTGCCATCGGTAAAAATTCCGGTGGATTCAATCACAAGGGTAACCCCGAGTGATTTCCATGGCAATTTGGAAGGATCACGTTCAGAGAGGACTTTGATTTCACGTCCGTCAATGATGATCGACTTGTCGGTGGCCTTCACTTCTCCTGGATAAATCCCGTAGTTTGAATCGTACTTAAACAAATGCGCGTTTGTCTGTGGATCGGTCAAATCATTGACCGCCACCACTTCAATATCGCGATATTTTTGCAAAATCGCCTTTAAACTTTGCCTCCCAATCCGCCCGAACCCGTTAATGCCGACCCGCGTTCCCATGCAACTGCCTCCTCAATTGAAATGATAAAAGCAACCTAAAAGTCTTCGCGGCCATCCAGGACACTTCCTAGCGAATTCGCTCGAGGCGGCGGAGGCGGTGATTCAAGGCGGAGCGGCTGATGCCAAGCTTTCGCGACAGCTCATCAAGGCTTAATTCAGGATTCTCAAGTCGGCCAACAGCCGCTTCTCTCAATGCCGCTGGAAGAAAATTGGATTCTCTTCGTTTGAGAAGAGCGCCTATTTTTTCAGCCTGACGGAGCGCCGCGCGCGCAGTCCGCTCCAAATTTGCAGACTCATAATTCACGCGCCTTCGAACCTGATTCTTGGTATCTTTAAGCGCCCGCCATTCCTCAAACCGCAGAAGCGCCGTCGAAGCACCAAGCCGAGCTAAAAAAGAAGCAATCAGATCTCCGTTTTTTAAATACCCGACCCACTTTTTTCTTCGAAGATACGAATTGAGCGGTATCCCCTCTTCTTTAAGCAGGCGCTCCAAAGCAACCGCTTCAGGCTTGTTTCTAAACTGGATTTCCAAATGATATCCGTGCTTCGGCAAACTCAACGACCCGCGCATCACAAACATCATTTGCAGCACACTGCGCCGGCAGCAAGGTTGAAAAAATTCTTTCTTAAAATCAACGCGTGAAAGAAATGGGATTTGGCTTAAAACGATGTAACCCTCGCGTTTAGCGGAGATCCCCATCCCCCATTGACTTGCCTGCATGTGCTGCAGAAGACCGATTAAAAATCTCGCCATCGACGGGTTTTTAAAGCGCAAAAGGGTTCCGGCCGAATTGGTCAAGGTGAGAAAAGTCCGCAAGGCAATCTTCCCGCAACAGACGCGCAAATTCATCTGTTTTTGGATTTCCGTTTTCACCTGAGAGGCAAATTTCTCGATAACCATGCGGTTTGTTTAGAAGGGTTTTTGGGATGACCTTCTTAATTAAAGTGTTTGAAAATGCTAAATTCGGGTAAAATAAGGTCATTCCTATATCCCTGGAGGTTCATATCATGTCAAAATCGAAGCACGTTCTCACCGCAATACTCGTTTTTGCGCTCTTCACGCTACAGCTCTCTGCACCTGTTTTAACGCTTGCCAACCCCACTGGGGGGTCGGTCGCAGCCGGAAAGGCCACCATCAGCTCCTTCGGCAAAATCATGACCGTGAATCAAACCACGAATCAAGCGATCATCAACTGGCAAGACTTCAGCAACAACAAAGGAGAAGCTGTAAATTTCGTTCAACCGTCCGGTTCCTCGATTGCATTGAACCGGGTGATCAGTGGAATTCCATCGAACATCAATGGTCTTCTCCAAGCGAATGGGTCGGTCTTTGTGATTAATCCCGCCGGCATTGTGTTCGGTTCGGGATCACAAGTCAACATCGGCGCCACCTTCGCGGCAAGCACCCTCAACATGCTCGACTCCGACTTTTTGAATCAACAATATCATTTTTTCAATGACAGCAAAACTGCCGCCGGAGTTGAGAATCATGGCTCCATCAATGCAGGTCAAGTCAATCTGTTGAGCGGATTCAATGTGCAAAACTTCGGAGAAATCACAACTCCTTGGAACGGCGTCAACCTGGTCGCTTCAGGACAACAGCTTGTGACGCTTGACGCAAACGGTTTGATTCAGATGGCGATGCCAAATTCTCCACAAGGCTACGCACATGTTTTAAACAGCGGTGTGGTGAAATCACCCACGCAGGTTAACATCACTTCAGCAGGAGATGTTTATTTCGGCGGGCCTTCCAGATCCGCGGTTTCAAATGTGCAAAGCTATTCGGTGAACGTCAATGCCGCCGGAAGCATTTGGCAAAGTTATCCTTTCGTAACTGCAGCAATCACAGCGCACTCGGTTAGCCTGAACGCAAATGCGGGAGCTATCGGCGTCCCCAATGTCTTTCTGAATGTGAATGGGAGTGTCAACGCTTCCGCAGCCCATGATGTTTATCTTTACACTGCGAACCCCGGTGTTTCCAACTACAACATCACCGCGGGGGGGAAAGTCAATGTCACAAACACCGCAGGCGCAATCACCGGAAGCATCAGCGCTTGGAACCTAGCCTTGAATGCCTTGTCGGACATCAATGTCAATACAAATGTTCGGGACTTGTTTGCTGACAGCACTTTGGGAAGCGTTTCCGTCAGAAACTGGAACAATGATCTGATGCAAACAGATGGGTTATACGCCCCCCATGGAAATGTTTGGATGGTCACCAATGGCAGTCTTCTCATCAATGGAGGCATTTTTGCGAGTGGAATGGCGACGCTTGGCGCCGGCGGAAGCATGACCTTCAATCCGGGATCCCCAGCGCTCACCGCAAACTCTCTGGAACTCGACGCTTGGGGTGGAAGCATCGGAACCTTGTACAATGCCTTTCCCGTTGAAGCCAACACGGTGAAGGCGGTCGCGGCGGGCGACTTGTATCTGTACACCAACCGCCCGGGGGTTACCACATTCACCGCCAATGCCGGATATACGGCCGCCATTTGGAATGGAGGGGGCGCAACGAACGCAACTGTGACTGCCCGAACAGGCTGGCTGACTGCGAAAGGGGACATCAACGCGAACACCAATCTCACCGATTTGATTGCGCATTCCGACAATGGGGTCATCAATGTGAGAAACTGGGGAACTGTGCCGATGCAAGAGGATGGATTAACCGCAGCGGCGGGAGTTCATGTGACCACGAGCGGCAATCTTTTGCTCAATGGAAACGTCTCCTCGAACAATGCTGTTGAATTAAACTCCTATGGTTCGCTCTTATCGATAAATCCATTGGCCATTGTGGGTTCCTCCGGCTCGCTCACGCTTTCCGCCGTCGGCGACGTTGGGAGCGCAGGGCAGTTCTTGCAGCTTCAGTCTGGAAACATCCATGCATTCAGCGGCTACGGCAGTATCTACGCCATCAACACATGGAACTGGGCCACGCTCAACGTGACGGCAGGCAACAGCATCCATTTTGAAAACGTGGGCTCGGTTATCGGAGGGGGTATTATTAACTCTCCCAGTGTTACAATGACCGTGATCGGAGATTTGGGAGCATCGTGGGATCCGATTTATCTTGCCACGCGCACATTTACCCCCAATGTCTCCGGCACAGTTTATGCAGCCCTACCGGGAAGCATTGTACCATGGGTCAATGGCCCTGTTTCCAACGTCCACTTCGAAGTCAACAACAACGGTAACATTCAATGGTACTGACAGTTACTCCCTAAGATTGCCATTTCCATAAAAAAACTCGGGACAGTCCCGAGTTTTTTTATTGTTAACAATAATGTAACAATTCGGCAATATTTCAGTAACAGACAAAGTGTAAAATAGAAGTATGGCGGACAATTCAAAAGAAAGACCGGGTCGCAGACTACCAGGACGAACCTTGTCTGGAGGCGGAGGATCGCGCGGAATTCGCCCGATTTCTTTGACGGCAACCAATGCCGCCACCCTTTCCGAAGCAGGCTCGTCAGCCCAGGTTTCGGCGGCCGCTCCACAAGATGGATTCCCGATTGAAATGGCGATGGCTGAATTGTCGGGTCCATGGCGGCGCGACAGAGTTTCACTTTCGCTTGAAGCGCAAGTGATTATGATGGAAATGAAAGCGGCTGCCAAAGACTTGCTTGACTTCGCAGGACAGATTTACTCGAACGTCGTTTCACAGATTAAAATCGCAGCCGGACGGTTTGTGGTGTTGGAGCCGTTTGGCGGCTACCGCTTGCGCTGGCGCAATTAAGGTGTCCGGGACAGGTTTCTTTCTCTGATTGAATCCAGGCTTGAAACCTGCCACGGACTCAATGCTGGAGCAATTAGGCGACGGCTTCTTCTAACGCCAAGAATTCCTTGGGGGCTTTTTCGCGGACGACGCTTTCCTGCACAAGGGGTCTTGGAAAAAGCATCCGAAAAAATGCGCTCACCCAAATGCCGAAAACGGCAAGCTTGAAAAACCATTTCGGATAATTCAACAGTTTGAAAAATTCCTCGGTAAAATTAACGCTCACTTGGGCGTGCACTTTGGCTTCCATCCGGCGATACTTCGTGACCAGCGCACGGATGCGCGGACCATATCCTTTCTTTTCATAAGCTTGCAAACCGGACATGGCGTATCCGACATGATGGTATTCATCAGTCATGATTTCGGTCAAAATTTCATTGGTTCTTTTGTCGGTTTCAAAACAATCTTTCATCCCGGTTAATTCAATGCAGGCGCGCTCTTCGCGAATCAAGCACGCAGCAAGCCACAAAACAATCTCGTCATCATTTAACGGCTTATCGAATTCAAGCCGCCCATTGTCCAAACCGAAATTTTGATCATGGAGAAACGTTTCATAATCCAAGCGTTTTTCCATCGCCTGCGGCTCGAGCCCGAAATCTTTGAGTCTGCGGGTGAAAAGACGGCCATGTTTGATTTCATCGCCATAAAGACGCAAGGTCCTCCGCTTCAAAACAGGATCGGAAATGAGATTGGCCAGCTTGTCAATGCCGATGGCGCTGTCGATTTCCCCAACCGCCAAAGCATTCAACAAAAACTCGTAAGCCCGTTTGTTAGCAAGAATGTCTTGAAACATTTTGCGCTTGCTGAACATGAAAATTGAATTTTGCGAATTTCTATAAAATCCCTTCCGGTTTTGCTTGGGAGCGGACTTTTTCCGATTTCACCAACAGTTCGGCTTGCGCTTCTTCAATCGATTTCTGCAAATCATGGGTGAGCTTTAAAAGGGCTTCTTTTCGGGTTTTACGCTCCAGGTATTGCGGCAGATATGTGTGGGCCGGGATGGGAGGCTTCACTTTCACCAAAAGAAAGCGCTTTCCCGGAAATGACGGATTTTCATTTCGGGTGATAATGCGTTCGAGTTTCCGCAAGGTTTCCATCCAACGTTCCGGCGTCGGCTTGTCCAAATAACCGGGATAAAAGTCGAGACAATGCAGCGCAAAACGGGCTTTTTCAAAGTTTTCGTTTCCAGCGCCGAAGTGGGTCATCAAGCGGCGTGATCGATCGGCGAAATCCCCCTCAAATGTTTTGCCGTGCGCCTCCAATTCAAGCGCATTCACCAAGAGCCCTGACAATGACAAATAGCGCGATTCAACCGTTGCGCCGTCCGGCTTGATTTGAAACCTGTGTTCGCCGTCCCGTTCTACCTCATGCATCAAATCAACGATGCGCGCAAGGACATCCCCTTGCTTTGTTTTGCCGAAAAAACGTTTCTCACAAAACGAAAGTTTTTGAAGCAAATACGGTGTTACATCTTCCCGGTAAACATATTTAAGTCCCATTGGAAGAATGTAAGCGCCTTCATTTTTCCCAGCTTTCTGTCGCGCCTTGGCCCCTTCCAAAGCAAACAGCGCCGTCCCCGGCTTTATCGGCATCACCACGTCATTTAACAAATAAAGTTCCCCTTCCGGAAAAATCACAAGAGGATATTTCGCATCCAAAAAAGCTTCCACAACGTAGCGGGTGGCTTGAATATTGGTTCCTCCCCGCTCCACCGCAAATCCGCCAAGCCGCCTGACCACAAACCCGGACATCCCCCAATAATCGCTGAACGCTTCAGGAATCGACACATAAAGACAATACGTTCCAAGGCGATCCGCAAGCCCCCCAATGCAAAAATGATCGGTAAAATGGGCGTGTTTGGATGCAACGAAATAAGGGGAACCTTTCGGGATAGACTTCCAATTTTTCCAGCTCTCCTCGTCCACCACCCAGGTGATGCCACGCGATAGGAGCGGATGATTGATCCGGTTAAAAAACCACTGCAGGAGATGATTTTGAAGCGGGGGTTTGAAGGTTTGTGGCATTCAATTGGGTCAGGCGACCGCAATCGGAAAAACTTTTTTCTTTTTAGTCAACAAAGTCTTCACATGCGACACAATGTTTTCAGGGGTCAACCCACATTCTTCCAAGAGAATTTTAGGGGAACCGTGCTCGATAAAATGATCCGGAATGCCAAGGCTTTCAAAATTCAAATTCGACAAAAGGCCGTACTGATTATAAAGCTGCATCACCCGGCTTCCAAAGCCGCCGGAAAGGACATTTTCTTCTACCGTTAAAACACTCGGATATTTTTTCACAAGCTGCAAGAGCAACGCTTCATCAAGGGGTTTCGCGAACCGGGCGTTCACAACGCCGACTTCAATTCCTTCTTTCGATAAAAGTTCTGCGGCTTGCATGCAGGTGTCGACCATCCTTCCAATACCAACCAAAACAGCCCCTTCCCCTTCTTTGATAACCTCACCCTTGCCCCAAGGCAACACTTTCAATTCGGGATCCATCGTAACACCAAGACCGTTTCCGCGTGGGTAACGGACCGCCACTGGCCCTTTTTCCCAGCTCAACGCGGTTTTCAGCATGTGTCGCAGCTCATTTTCATCTTTCGGCGCCATGACCGCCATGTTCGGAATGCATGAAAGATAACTGAGATCGAAACTACCGTGGAACGCGCCGCCGTCTTCACCCACAATGCCGGCGCGATCCAAACAAAAGACCACCGGTAAATTCTGAAGACAAACATCATGAATAATCGGATCAAAGCCGCGTTGGAGAAAGGTCGAATAAATGGCGACCACCGGTTTCATGCCTCCAACCGCCAAACCGGCCGCAAAAATCACCGCATGCTCTTCGGCAATCCCGACGTCATAATAGCGATCCGGAATTTCTTGCGAAAATTTGACCAAGCCTGTTCCATCCGGCATGGCTGCCGTGATGGCCACAACGCGCTCATCTTTCTTCGCCAAATCAACGAGCGTGTTCCCAAAAACGCTCGTATAAGAAGGAGGGCCGCTTGACCCTTTTTGCATTTTTCCGGTTGCGATGTCAAACGGTGTCACGCCATGGAATGTGGTGGCATCCTGCTCCGCAGGCTTGTATCCTTTTCCTTTCACGGTCACCATTTGCAAAAGAACCGGGCCTTGCATTTCTTTGGCCAGATTGAGGTTTGCGATGGCCTGCGGCAAATCGTTGCCATCTATCGGCCCCACATACTTGAATCCGAATTCCTCAAACATGACCCCCATTTTGTCGGGAGCGGTTAAGTAAGTCAATCCTTGCTCAATGGTCCCCGCCGCCTTTTCAAGGGAGCTTCCAACAAACGGAAGCCCGCGCATGAAATTGCGAAGTTCCTGTTCAGCGCGCCGCACGCGCGGACGGGCGCGAAGTTCGGCCAAGACTTTGGTCATCGCCCCGACATTGCGGGCAATCGAAAATGCATTGTCATTTAAAATCACGATTAAATTCGTTTTGTAATGGCCGATGTTATTCAAAGCTTCATAAGCGATCCCACCGGTGAGCGCGCCGTCGCCGATCACCGCGATCACATGCTCGTTACTGCCGCGGGCATCGCGCGCTTTGGCAAGACCGAGCGCCACCGAAAGAGACGTGCTTGCATGGCCGGCCGCAAAAACATCGTGAGGACTTTCACTGCGCCGCGGGAACCCGCTGATGCCGTGGTGCTGCTTGACGGTTGAAAGCCGGTCGCGGCGGCCGGTTAAAAGCTTGTGCGGATAGCTTTGATGGCCGGTGTCCCACACGATTTTATCGTGTGGAGAATTAAATACATAATGTAGGGCGATCGTCATCTCGACTACCCCGAGGTTTGGCGCAAAATGTCCGCCGATTCCTGAAATCGTGTCAACCAGTTTGGCCCGGATATCAGAAGCCAACTGCAATAATTCTTCAATCGACAGTTTTTTGAGATCGCTCGGACTGTTGACCCGATCTAAAATCGGATATTGACTCATGTTTTTCGCCTCAAATACATTTTACCCCACGTATTCTGACCTTCTCCCAAAGTTCTAGAGGAATTCGAACCTAACTATGCTAATTCCTCCAATCTGTGGATGAATTGCGCATCGTCGAAAATTTAAAAGTCGTCCTATTAGACATCCAGGAAGCTTTTTTTATGCTCTGGAAATCGCTTCATAATATTCTCGCAAAGCCGTTTTACTTGCAAGACACTTTGGAGCAGCTTGACACCATTGGAATCGGCAGCCTTCCGGTCATCTTGCTCACCAGTTTTTTCACCGGCGCCGTCTTTGCGCTGCAAACCTCCGACATTCTCCGGCAATACGGCTCAACCGCTTCCATGGGGCAGCTGGTGTCGTTCACCATGGTGCGCGAGCTTGGACCGGTGCTGACCGCGCTCATGTTCAGCGGAAGAGTCGGCGCCGGAATTGCTTCCGAGTTGGGCGGGATGGTTGTTACACAGCAGGTCGACGCGCTCCGGTCGCTTGGCACTGATTACATGAAAAAATTGGTGACTCCTCGCGTGGTTGCGTGCATCATTGCCCTCCCCCTTTTAACCGCCATTGCCGATTTTGTCTCCATTTACAGCGGCCAACTCCTGACAAGCTATCAAATTCACCAAAGCTCGCATGTGTACTGGAATTCGGTGCAGATGCATTTAAAAATCGACGACTTGTACTACAGCTTCTTCAAGTCAATCACCTTTGGGGTCGTGGTTTCAATGATCGCATGCTACCAAGGACTCAAAACGCTCGGCGGAACGCGCGGCGTGGGGCGCAGCACCACACATGCAGTTGTGTCCGCCTCCATTCTCATCATCGCAAGCGACTTCTTCCTTTCAAAATTAATCAATGTGCTCATCGGCCATGTCCACTATCGTTGAATTTAAAAACGTATCGAAAGCCTTTGGCCGCCAAGAAATTTTGCGGAAGGTGAACCTGACGGTCAATGAGGGAGAAACCAAAGTCATTTTGGGGGGGAGCGGCCAAGGAAAATCGACGGTCTTAAAGCTTATCCTTGGGCTTGAAAAACCGGATGAAGGGGAAATCTTCATCAACGGCGTCGACATCACCCCTCTTTCGGAAGAAGAAATGGTCGACGTTCGAAAACAAATCGGGATGGTGTTTCAAGAAAGCTCGCTGTTTGACTCACTTACGGTTTTTGACAACATCGCGTATCGCTTGATTGAAGATGCCAACATGTCGCAGGAAGAAATTTTGAAAACCTCCGAACGGTTTCTGCGGCTGGTCGATCTTGAACCCGATGATTTGGGAAAACTTCCGGAACAACTCTCCGGCGGGATGAAGCGCCGGGTGGCCATTGCGAGAGCCCTCGGCGGCGAGCACAACATCATGTTATATGACGAACCGACCGCGGGTCTTGATCCTATCACTGCAAGCCACATCACGGCACTCATCATCCGCTTGCGCGATCTTGAAAAACTCACCTCGCTCGTGGTGACTCAGGACATTTTCAGCAGCTATCAAATGATGACGTTTTGCGCGCACCAAGGCCCCAAGGGAATTGAAGTCAAATTGAATCCAGGACACACCTGCACTTCCAAAACAAACATGATTGTATTAAAAGAAGGGCGCATCATCGCGCACGGAAGCCTTCAAACGCTTTTGAAATCGGAAGACCCTTATGTTCAGGAATTTTTAGCCGGGATTAAAATGCTTGCCACCGCGTAGGTGCAGGGATTAAATTTGAAATATTTAATAGAACTGCTTTAGGAGGAACAAATTAAGCATGTTTTCGTTTAAACGCGCGGCCTTGACCTGGTATGATGTGCGCGTCGGCCTTTTCATCGTTGTGGGTCTTGGCGTCATTGTGTTTTCCATTTTCCTCCTCCAGCCCGGAAGGCACTTGGGCTCCACATTCAAAGTGCGCAGCATTTTTTCAACGGTGGGAGGATTAACCCAAGGCGCGCCGGTCAGCATGTCCGGGGTTCAAGTGGGAACAGTCGCCTCTTTGCGCGTCCTTAAAAATCCGGCTGAAGTCCCCTCAAATGGACCCGTCTTAAAAGAGCTCTCGGCGCTTCACGCGCAAATTCTAGCGGTGAACGTCACCACGCCCAGAGGGCGCGAAACCTATCGAAAACTGCAAGACAAATACCAGCAGCTTCAATCGAGCTTGAAACGCGTTTCGGTTGTGATGAATGTCACCTCGTCCCAACGCGATCTGATCGGCTCCACCTCCACTGCGCTCATCAAAAATCAAGGTCTTGTGGGTGAAAAATATGTTGATATCTCTTCTTCGGGTCCAGACTCCGCCAAACTTTCGCCGGTGGTTGATTCAACCGGCGTTTCCGCCGTTGAAATCCCGGGTGAAGAACCGGTTGATTTAAACGCGGTCCTTCAAAACGCAGCCGGCGCCACAAGCTCACTTGAAGATCTCATGAATGAAGTGGATACCGATATCACGGAAGGGAAAGGAACGATCGGAAAGCTCATTAAGGATCCGAGCGTTCATGACAATTTGAAAGAAACTTTGAAAGAAACCGCCCGCGCTACCAAATACACCGGCGACTTGATGGCCGACATCAAAGCGGGTAAAGGAAGCATCGGAAAACTGTTCACCGACAATTCGCTTTACAATTCTGCCAACAATGTTTTGAAAAGCATCGACAACGGGAACGGGACATTCGGAAAATTGATTCACGATCCGTCGATGTATAATGAAGCCAACAGCGCAATGAGGCAAATGAACTCCATTTTTACGAAAGTAAACGAAGGTAACGGATCGCTTCACAGGCTGATTACCGATCCAGCCCTTTACAAAAACGCAACCTCGCTGATGCAAAACACCAACGATCTGATCGGCAGGGTCAACCGCGGGCAAGGCAGCCTCGGCAAATTCGCCATGGATGAATCGTTTTACCAAAACGCCGACAAGGCGATGGCAGGCATCGCGGAAGCGACTGAAAAAATCAACAAAGGCCAAGGGACCATCGGCTTGCTGCTTAAAGATCCGCATATTTACAACAATTTCGTCGAATTTTCCGATGAACTGGTGAAATTTATCAAAGAATTCCGCAAAGACCCGAAAAAATATCTGAAAGTCCAGCTCAACGTCGTTAAACTGTTCTAGCCGGATGAAGCGCTTCCAACAGGTTGTAGCGGAAAAGCTTGCGTCGTTATGTTCGCTTCTTGCCAATCGCCCCGGAACGGTTCTTGTCTTGGGCTTGATTGGCGCGCTAGTGTGTCTTGCCTACACCGTCATGCATCTCACATTCCTCCCCAATTTCGCAGGCTTAAACAATCAAGAAATTTCCTACAGCAAAAACTATGACTCCTTCGTCAAAGAATTTCAAATCAAACCTCAAATTTTGGTGGTGGCCAAAGGCCCGCAGGCCAAAGACAATAAAGCATTTTTGGAGCGGCTGGCTGTCTCTCTGAACGGAAATCCGGATCTCGCAAAAATTTATTTCAAAGTTGATTTGAAACCGTTTCACGCATGGGCCTTGGCTTATCCCGATTTAAACACGCTCCATAAAATCGAATATACACTAAAACTCGCAAAACCGGTTTTCGAATCGATCCACTATTCGACCGACCTGACCGCATTTTGGGAAGCGCTCCCGAAAATGGCGGGCATGCACACCAATGTCCAAAGCCAGCCCGGACAAATCGACGACCTGCGCCAGATCATCGATCTCATGCGCGATGAATTGCAAGGCAAGCACGCGGCCGAAAATGCCCTTGCCTCACCGTTGAAAGGGATTGAAAGTCTAGAGGACACGCAATACATCACGCTGCGCGGCGGCACCTATGCGCTCATGTTTGTTGAACCGGCCAAAGATTCAAAAGGCGAGGAAAAAATCGAACCGGCGGTTGATGCGATTCGAAAGTCTATTGCAGGCATCTCTTCTGAATTTCCAAACGTTGAGGCGCATTTGACCGGAGAGCCGGTCTTGGGAGTCGATGAAATGGAAACCGCCAAACACGATATTTTCTGGGCGGGCATTTTAAGTTTGTTTTTAAGTTCAGCGGTGTTAATCATCGGATTCGGAAGCTTCCGCAAAACCGTGCTTGCCGTGATCGCTCTTTTTGTCGGCATCAGCTGGTCGCTTGGATACATCACCCTTTCCGTCAAGCACTTGAATGTGTTCACCTTAAGCTTGTTCCCGATGCTGATTGGACTGGCCATTGATTTCTCAATTCAATTTCTTGGACGCTACGAAGAAGAGCGAAGCAAAGGGTTGTCCCCTCCCGCGGCGGTTGAAAAAACAATTTTTTCGACAGGATCCGGTTTGTTCGCCGCAGCGCTCATTACCTCGCTTGGATTCTTGGCGATTTCAGTCACAAAGTACAGAGGGATCGCCGAGCTTGGCGTGGCAACGGGAGGAAGCCTTTTGTTGTGCTTCTTGTCAACCATGACCATTCTTCCGGCGCTTCTCATTAAAAACGATCAAGAACCCGAACATCGCAAAATGCCGGCAAATTTTCAGTTTGAGTTTCCAAAAATGGCTTCTGCGGAAAACATTTTGCTGAAACACGCCGGGCTCATCGTGATTGTCTCTCTCCTTTTAACCGGCTTCTTTGCCATTTATGCAAAAAATATTGCATTTGATCACAATGTGCTCAACCTGCAAGCCAAAAACACCGACTCCATCAAAACGGAAATGGACCTCCTGGCAGCCAGCGGCAAATCATCGCTCTTTGCGGTCATCGTTGCGCCTGATGTGAAAACTGCTTACCGCGAAACCAACGCCCTGCGTGAGCTTGAAACGGTGGGAGCCATTCAAAGTCCACTCGACTTTCTTCCCCAAGATCAAGAAAACAAGTTTCCGGTTTTGGAACAAATCAAAGACGAGACGAGCGAATTCCGTCTCGAAAAACCCGATGCGCCGGTTGACATTCCAAGACTTCAATCGGCGTTTGAAAAAATCGAAGGCTTAATCAAGCTCGGGCGGAAAAAGGTGATGCTCGCAAGCTCCGCGCTGCAACTGCTTCAATCGTTTGTTTTCCCCGGAAGCGAAGTGATTCCACACCGCTCGGTGGCCACCAATTTGGCCGACATGAGCCTCTCTTTGCAAGAGCTGCAAACCAGTGCTTCCAATTTTTTATTCATTCTCTCAACCGCCAAGCCGCAAATCGCCTCCGGCATCTTAACCGGCGTGCAAAACAATCTCTATGAAACCTTAAACAAAGCATTTAATTTAATCAAAAATGGAGTTCCGACGCGGCAAATCACGCTGGGAGATCTTCCGAAAGAAATCAAAGACCAATTCATCGGCGTCACCGGAAAAATCCAGATTCAAGTTTATCCGGCGCAAAACATTTGGAACCGGCCGGCCCTTGAGCGGTTCATCGCCGAAGTGCGGCAAGTTGATCCGAATGTCACCGGCTCTCCGGTCCTCATTCTTGAAACCACGCGCGAAATGCTTGAAAGCTACAAAGCGGCGGCCAAAATCGCCATCGTGGTGATTGTCTTGGTAACATTCGCCCAATTCAGAAAACTTTCATTGACCCTGTTGGCCTTGTTCCCTCTTGCAAGCGGGTTGCTTTGGCTGATGGGCATCATGGTCCTTTCGGGGAGATCTTTTAACCCGGCCAATCTCCTGACCCTGCCGATTATCCTCGGCATCGGCGTGGCGTTCGGCGTGTATGTCATGAACCGCTACCGCGAACAGCGGCAGGCCTCCATTTTTTCAACCAGCACCGGGCGTTCCGTGCTGTTATCCGCGCTCACCTCCATCGCCGGCTTCGCTTCATTGCTTGGCGTGAGCCACCGAGGCCTTCAAAGTTTGGGCTTCACGATGACCCTTGGACTTTCCGCCATGACCCTTCAAGCTTTGATTGTTCTGCCTGCAATTTTGCAATTAATAGGAAACTTTTCCAAAAGGAACGAAACAAGAGTTGTTGGAAAACCTAAACAACTTTCAAAACTATGGCCTTCATCCTAACTGCAGATGATTTTGGAAAAACCAATGAAATCAACGCTGCCGTTCTGAAAGCGCACAAGCACGGAACGATTCAAGCGGCAAGCTTGATGATGGGGGAAGACGCAACCCAGCAAGCGGTTGATTTGGCGAAAGCCAATCCGACCCTGCGCGTCGGCCTCCACTTGGTTTTTGTGGACGGCAAGTCGGTGCTGCCGTACGCCGAAATTCCGGACCTGATTGATTTCAGCCGGCATTTTCCGCGCGACCCGGCGTACACTTGGCTTAAATATTTATTTTCCCGCAAACTTCGCGCGCAGCTTGAAAAAGAAACCCGCGCGCAGTTTGAAGCATTCCGCTTAAGCGGGCTCAAACTGTCACACGTGGACGGGCATCACCATCAACACCTTCATCCCGGCGTTTTTAAATTGGTGGTTGCTTTGGCCAAAGAACAAGGGGCCGAGTGGGTGCGCATCCCGCGGGAAAACTTAAATGTTTGGAAAGAGGTGGCCACTCAACGCACCTGGCTCAAAAAACTCCACGGACTTATTTTTTACGCCCTCACCCGCGGCAAACAGAAAACGTTGAAGCAATTCGGATTTCGGACGATGGATGCGGTTTTCGGTTTAATCGAAACTCACAATCTCACGAAAGAGTATGTGTTGAAACTGTTTGAAACAAACCCCTTGGGCGCAAACGAATTGTTTTTTCATCCAGGCGCCGATTGGAACCGCGATCTCGAAATTCTCCTTGACCCGCAAGTAGGTCAAGCCTTCCGCGACAAAGAGCTTCAGTTCATTTAATTGCTCTCGCATTGAGTGCGTGGCAGGTTTCAAGCTTTGTTTCATCAATGAGAGAAACCTGTCCCGCACACCTCTTACTGCTTGCGGTTTAAGGCGGAAAGCGCATTGGGGTCTTGCAAGTCGTAAAGGATTGTGGAATAAAAGGTGCGGGTGACTTCACCGTCTTTGGCGGAGAATGGTTCTGATTCGCCGATATCGGAAAAGGCTTTGTTGAACGCTTTGACTTCCTCGGGAATTTGAGAAAGAGGGCGATCGCTAATCATCAAAGCATTCTTCCCGGTTAACCCCTCGAAATGATTCCAACGGGCATATTCTCCACCTTGGCCGTTCGGCAAAATGGTGCGGACTGTTTTACCGGTGTAAAAAGCAAGATCACTGGATAGTGTATAGGAATCGGTTAAAAGGAATAGTGGGTTTCCGGTTTTATTCATTGCAACATATTGATGGTCCGCTTTTTTTGCAAGCTCCTTGTAACCCAAAATTTCGCCGTACCCCTTCCCTTCCAAGAACCGCGCAATCCCCCATTGCGGATGACTCCGTTCCAAAGGGAAAACAAGGTCGGCGACTTGCTTTGGAAAACTGAGTATCATCGAAAAGAAAATAGTCATGGCCGCGGCAAAACACAAACTTCCAACCCAAAATCGTTTTCCCGTTTCAAGATACGCGCACCCAACCAGCAAAGCAAGATAGCCTGGGATCGCCCAATGAAAGCCGACCGTGGACCAAAAAGGAAGCAAACCGAACACCGCATGAATCGGCAAAGCAAACGCAAGCAAAAACAAAGCGGTTTTATCACCAGCCACGCTTCGCTTCGTCAAACCAACGACGGTCAGAGCCAGCAGCGCAAAAAGAAGCGGCGAAGCGGCGAGAACCTGAACCCCCGCGTATTGTACGAAGGAAGCCAAAGGAGGCAAGCCGTGATCGCCGAGATGATTGCGCGCTTGGAAAAGAAAATTCTCAAATCCATGACCGATGTTCCAAATCCACAAAGGAAGCGAAACCAGAATCGCCGCGGCGACCCCCTTCCAAAAATCTTTGGTTTTAAGATGTTTGCGGGCATCGGGGCTTGCGGCAAACAAAAAGGCAAAGGATAGGACAAGAAATACAGCGATCAATTTGCTTAAAAACGCGATACCCAATCCCAAACCCGCGAGGGTCCAATAGCGGCCGTCCCGTAAAGCGCGGTAGCCTCCCCACATGCACACAAGCCATCCAAATAAAAGGGGATTGTCCGGAAAAACAGGGACAAATGAAATGGCAAGAATCGGCAGACTGAGGAAAAAGAGAAATGCCCAAACGGTTTTTGCTTTTTGTTGGAGGACATCAGAAGCAAACAGCCAAAACATCGCGGCGCTTGCCATCCATCCTAAAAGCGCGGGAAATCTAACCCAGAAAGCACTGTTGCTAACCAGTGTGGAAGCGGCAATCAGCCATGCAATCAAAGGGGGATGATCGTGATAGCCCAACGCCAAATGCTTTGACCAAAGCCAGTAATACGCCTCATCTCCGATCACCGGGACGCGCAAGGTTAAGAGGAAATGAAGCGCTGCGGAAACACTCGCAGCCGACAAAAGCACAGCCTGTATCGAAAAGGCGCGCGTTTGCGCCTTGGTCTTGGCGATTTTCACCTTGACTGATTCAATTGGAGGAAGCGGCAGATCTTGCGTCAGAGACATGAGTCTTTCTCGTTCTCCTTCGCAATTCTTGAGCAGGTAGATTGATCCTTCCCAATTTCCCGCATCCGACCGTCGGAATCAACGGCATAAAGCCTTTTCCCCCACTTCACGCGCTTGCCAAGAAACGCCAATCCCCAAAACAAAAACCTGGCCGCTTCATGCCCCGGCAGCAATAAAAAAGGCCACCAAGGCCCTTTCCCTTTTGTGAGCCGAAAATGACTGGTTATTGTGGCAACAAGCCTCGCAAACACCCAGACCAGCGATAAGCTCCAAAACAAAAACGGGGTGGCCTTGCATGATGCGGCGATAGCTATCCAAGGCAACCCTTGAGTCAGCACACTGAAACTATAGCCGATGGGGCGGCAAACACGGTAGGTGCGGTTGGCGCGGATTCCGCGATCAACATAAGTTCGAAAATCAAGCCGCCCTGAATTGTGTTCCACAATCAACGGGGACAAAATCACGCGATACCCTTTCTTTCGCATTCTCGCCCCCATCTCGTGATCATCGGCCAAATAATCGGTCAAAGCTTGAAAACCGCCGACCGCGTCAAGCGCCTGTCGTGAAATCGCCATGCTTGCGCCAAATGCAAATCCGAGTCCTTTCTCTAAAAATTCCGCCACGAGCACCGAAGGAAAAAAATCGCAATGAATTGCAAGAAGCTCAAGGGCGCTTGCGATTGTTGACGGAGGCGACTGGCGGTAAAGTGAAGTGACAAGCCCCACTTTTGGATCGGAGAATGGGTTTGAAACTTCCTCCAAATATTGAGGAGCAACCAAAATATCTTGATCCATGGCAATCAGAATGTCTGAATCACAATCGGCCGAGAGCAAGGCAAGTTTGGCTACCTTGCGGTTTGGTGCGGAAACAGTTCCTCCAATATAAACTTTAACAGGGACATCCGGAAATTCTTTTTGGAGTCGCTCTACCACCGCATGGGCCGGATCTGCTTCAGAGTCAATGGCATAACGAATCTCATCCGGACGACGCGTTTGCCGGTAAAGCGCTGCAAGCGTTTCATAAGTCAAACTGTCGGCGCCCAACAAAGGGCGCAAAACGGAGATCTTCCCCGGAAAGCACGCTGTTTCACGCAAAATGTGCCTACGATGAAACGCCAAAATCAAAATCGTTTGAAGGAGGGCGTAAAACGTGGCAATGCTTAAGAGAATAAAACAAATGATTTGCGCTATCGCGCGCCCATCTGTCATGATTTTTGGATGGCGGCAACAAGGTCAAGCGAAAAATCGGAGAGCCGCCGTGAAATTGCTTTTGAGCTTAATCCAAGTTTAATCAATGCCGGAAGTTTGTGCGGTTTGGATAGCAGCATGCGCAGGGTCCCCCAAACAATCGCTTTTTCATTGTCAAGTAAGCCGCTAAAATCAAACGGGAGACTTTCACCGGCATCATCCGAAATGATCCGAATCGCGCAAAACGGGATTTGATTTCGATTGAAAACTTTTGCCGCATAAAACGATTCCATGTCGACCGCATCGGCATGCCGGTGTAACTTCGCTTTTTCATCCGGTGTCTGAACGATTGTGTCGGTGGATAAAAGTGTCCCGGCTGATTGGCTTTCAAGGGTTTGAAATGGAAACTGACAGCGAATCTTTTCACCTGAAATATGGCCGATTTCACGCGGAATAAAAAACGCCCCTTTTTTAAGCGCCGGTGAAAGCCCGCCTGAATATCCCAATCCGATCACAAAGTCGGGCTTCTCTTTGGCAATAAATTCTGCAGCTGATTCCGCCCTGCGGCCACCCACGCCCGAGCAAACAAGCCAAAGAGTTTCATGCGAAACAGCCTGGTAAAGTTTTGGAGAATCGGATTTTTTTTTGAAATGCTCGAGAAGTGGTTTCACTTCCATTTCAAGAGCAGCCAACAGAAAAATTTTGCCGCGCTTGGCGGAATTACCGGACATATCCGTGATCGCGGTACCATTGGACCGCTTTCGTGAGCGCTTCGATAGCCGGAGTCTGCGGAAGTCCAAGCTCACGGCGCGCCTTTTCGGCGCTAAAATACATTTTTTTCCTGGAAAGCTTGACCCCTTCCAACGGAATGCCCGGTTCACGATTGAAAAGCCTTCGCATGAAAAAATCATTGACATAAGCCATTGACAGAACAACGCTGTGCGGCAGCCGCAACTTTGGCGGAGGAAGCTTTGTGATTTTAGAAAGCATTTCCATAATCGATTTAAACGGATAATTCTCGTTTCCTAAAATGTAGCGCTCCCCTATCCTACCCTTTTCGGCCGCCAAGAAATGCCCTTCGGCCACATCTTCCGCGTCGACCAAATTTAAACCGGTGTCGGTGTAAGCAAACAATTTTCCATTTAAAAAATCAACAATAAATCTTCCGGTCGGCGTCGGTTTTGAATCGTACGTGCCAACTGGTGCGCTCGGATTCACAATCACCACAGGAACCCCTGAAGCCGCCGCGGCTTTTGCCTCCAATTCCGCCAGATATTTGCTTCGCTTGTAAGGACCGACCAAGTCTTCTTGAGAAAGGGGTGTTTCTTCATTTCCGGGAGTTCCATCTTTGGGAATCCCAATGGTGGCGGTGGAACTCGTGTAAACAACCTTTTCGATGCCGGCTGCATGGGCCGCTTCAAGGACATTGCGCGTTCCCTCGAGATTGGTTTTGACCACTTCATCCCCTTCAAGGGCTGTAAAGCGATAATCGGCGGCCAAGTGATAAAGCTCGCTGCATCCCTTGAGCGCTTCTTTCATTTCTTTTAAGGAACGGATGTCACCAACAGCGATTTCAACCGGCAAACCTTCGAGATTTTTGCGGGAACTTTGCGGCCGCACCAAGGCGCGCACCGTATAGCCGCGCTTCAATCCCCGGCGCACCACATGTGAGCCGAGAAATCCGGAAGCGCCGGTCACCAAAATTTTTTTCGCCATTTAAGCGTGAGCCAAAGCTTCCTTCTTGGGTGTCTTGGCAAGTGAGTCGAGGACTTCTTCAATTTTTCCCGCGATGCAAGTGAATGTGGGAGTATCGAGTTTTGTATAGCGGCTGGCTTGTGTTTCGCGCAGCTCCATCACCAAATCGAGAAAGTCCTGCGGTTTGTCGGTTTCAAAGGCCACCACAAATTCTTGATCATCCAACCCGTATGAGTAAGTGGTGTTCAGCCGCACACTCGGATATTTGTTTCCTACGATAATGTGCTCATTCATCATTTTCTGGCGTTCTTCTTTGGAAAGCGCATACCATTCCCGCGTTTTCACGAACGGATAAACAAAGAGGTAAGCCTTTTTGCCCGGAATGATTCTGGTGCGATCTTCATCATGTTCCGGATGAACCGGATCAAGATAAATCGATCGGCGTGTCATGGCAAGATAATAGTAAGGGGTTTCAAGATACGCGCCCAATCCGGTGCCGTTTAATTCCGCCTGCATGTCTCTGAAATCTTCCAGGCGATAGCTGATGCGCCACAGCATGAAATCGCAGTCTCCGCGCGCCCCAACCAACGTATAAGGAAGAATCGGGAAGCGTTCGCTGTGAGCTTTGACGACTTGGGCGAATTCCGCTTTCCCCCGTTCCCGTTCCGCTTCGGGAAGTTCCCGCCACTCAGGGCACGTTTTAAAAAACGCGAAATTGACAAACTGACGTTTCGGTTGTTCGTTGGCTTGTTCCATGATCAAAATTGCTCCTTTAAGTGCGTTGTTTTATAGACACAATTCGCTGAAAAAGGGTTAAATCCATTTTCACAGAAGGTGATTGAGCAATCTCAAAGAATAAAAGCAAAAAATTTTAGAACAAAAAGGGGCGGGTTACATGAAGAAGATTATTCAATTATTCAATTATTCAATTATTCAATTATTCAATCCAACCAGCCGGACGCTCCTTCGCTTTCCTCCTCGGCATTCTCGCGATAACTTCGCTTCTCTTTTCGTCCTGTAAAGGATCAAGCTCGGCCGCGGGCGTGACAACGCCGGCCAGCGGAAATGGAGGCGGGTCAGTCAGCGGCATTTCCGGAACGGTGATGGGAGGACTTTCGCCGATCCAAAACGCAAACGTTCAGCTCTTCCAAGCCGGCAATTCTTCGCCAATCTCTGCTGCGGTCACTACTGCAAATGGAACGTTCTCGGTTCCCGGAAATTTATCAACCGGACTCTACTACTTGCTGGTCACCAACGGCAATGCAGGCAGCGGAACGAACAGCCAAATCCAACTCATGGCCATTGTCGGCGCCGGAACTTCAGTGCCTACTACAAACGTAACTGTAAGTGAGTTGACCACTGCTGCCGCAGGGACCGTCCTGTTTAATTTTGGCTTATTGGGCTCTACAGGAAGCGTATCCGCACCAAGCAGCGGAAATGGCGCAGCCAATGCACTGACGCAATACTACAACATCATTTCGAACAACTCTCTCAATACCGGAAATTCCAATCTGTCAACCACCATTCAAAATTCGATGAATTCAACGGCCAACGCGCTTGCTTCATGCGTGGAAACAAGTGGGTCATGCAGTAGCTTGTACAATGCCGCCACAAGTGGTGGAACTTCCGCAAGCAGCATGATGCAAGCGATTTACAATGCGTTCACAAACACAAGCCAAGCTTCCGCAATTTACACTGTGGCGCTTCACCTGTCAAGCTCCACCGGCTTTACCATGCCACAAAGCATGCCGGGGGGATTTGCATTTAACGGCGGGACTGCGCCGACCGTTAATGCGATTACGGTGTCTCTTCCATACTGGCCGGCCATTGACGCTTCCGGCAATGTGTGGGTCATTAGCGCTACAAATGGAAACGTGACAAAAATCAGTTCGTCAGGGACTATCTTGGGCACATTTTCAGTGACCGGGGGCCCTCAGGCTATCGCTATTGACGCCGCGGGCAATGTGTGGGCCTGTGGTAATACGTTCAACCAAATTACTGAGCTGAATTCATCCGGGACGACGCTCGGCACCTTTGCGGCTGGAAATTATCCGGCTGGCTTGGCGATTGACGCCGCGGGGAACGTATGGATCAACGACTATGCCGGCAACACGGTTAAGGAACTGAATTCATCCGGAACAACAATCAACACATTTACAGTGACCGGCAATCCCAACAGTATCGCGATTGATGGGTCAGGCAATATCTGGTTAGCAAATTATGGCAACAATACTTTGGGTAAGCTCAGCATGTCCGGAACAAACTTGGGAACATTCAGCTTGACATCGCGTGGGACGTGGTTAGCCATTGACGCTTCGGGCAATGTGTGGATCACTGCTTCGGGTGTAAGCAAGTTTAGCTCCTCAGGAGCGCTGCTGGGCACCTTTTCATCCGGTGGAAGCTTGGTGATCGACTCCTTTGGCAATGTGTGGACATCCTCAGGCAAAGAGTTAAACTCCTCTGGTGTCACGCTGAGCTCCTTCCCAAATCGCGGCACTTTGGCCATCGATGCTTCAGGCAATCTATGGACCGCCAATACCAGCGCTAACGCTGTAGATGAAATCATCGGTGTAGCCACCGGCCCGCAATTTTTCCCATACTCAGGCCCCCAATTCCCTTCCCCGTAAAATTGGACCACGTCCCATTGCAGCTTCAGCCAATAGACAAGCCAATTTTCTGATTTTCATCTTAATGATTGTTTAGGATTAATTAAAGGGGTCGGACCCCTTTGCCAAATTGTTAACAAACCGTACACATTCTGAGTTGATTTTTGACATTTTTTTGACACGGCTTATGCTACCCTGGAAACATGAAATCAACACAACTGCTTCCCATTGAGAGGATTGCCGACTACATCCTCATTTTACGAGGCCATAAAGTCATGCTGGACACTGATTTGGCACGACTTTATGGAGTTACAACCAAACGGCTGAACGAACAGGTTAAGCGCAACCGGGATAGATTCCCGGAAGACTTCTTGATTCAATTGACCGAAGAGGAAAAAGTTGAGGTGGTCGCAAATTGCGACCACCTCGTTCACCTTAAATTTTCTACTGCCCTGCCCTACGCCTTTACAGAACATGGAGCAATCATGGCAGCCAACATACTGAACAGTCCAATTGCCGTCAAAGCCGGCATTCAAGTGGTGCGTGTTTTTGTTCGCCTGCGCCAAATTCTGGCAACTCATAAAGACCTATCCCATAAATTGGAGGCACTGGAAAGAAAATATGACACCCATGATGTGCAAATCCAGAAAATCTTCGCCGCTATCCGCAAGATCATGATTCCACCCGAAAAATCAGAGCGGCGCATCGGTTTTCGCCAGCATTCGGCATAGAGGTAAAACAGTTGGGACAGGGAACCGCAAGCGGTCAATCGAAACGAATATTCCGATAACTTGAACAAGCCAAAACAAATTAGGAAACAAAAAAAAGCGGAATTCGATCTTCGACCCGTTCAGCAGGCGCTTGCGCGAACCGGCATCCCTGCATGGCTATTCTACGACTTTCAAGGGCTTGATCCGATTTCGGTTCGCATCCTCAGACTTTCTCACCATCAACCGCGGACCCGACGGTGGTTTTATTTTGTCCCCGCCAAAGGAAGCCCAATCAAACTCGTTCACAAAATCGAACCGCTCGCTTTGGCTGACCTTCCAGGAGAAACACTTGCGTATTCGGGAAAATCCGAATTGGAAGAAACACTTGGACGCATCGTGAAAAATGTTCCGCGTGTGGCGATGCAATATTCTCCCAACAATGCAATCCCTTACATCTCGCGGGCGGACGCCGGAACGGTTGATTTAATTCGTGCCGCCGGAACGGAAGTGACAAGTTCAGGGGATCTCATTGGACTCCTTGAAGCCACGCTCAATGAAAAACAACTTGAATCCCATCGTGAAGCGGCGCGCTTTCTTTCTACTTGTGTCAAAGACGCGTTCAAGGCGATCAAAGAACACGCCAAGCGCCGTGAAACAACAAGCG
>Ga0206996_1034_pt1 | contig 34356 bp, 43 predicted proteins | sample Alteio_BWMinCont_2_FD_153467 | JGI IMG/M metagenome (GOLD analysis project Ga0206996, IMG submission 153467) | Enriched cells from forest soil in Barre Woods Harvard Forest LTER site, Petersham, Massachusetts, United States -... | ecosystem: Environmental > Terrestrial > Soil > Temperate forest >...
TACAGTCGACGGCTGATTTGTAAGGTTCAGGGGCCAATTCTAAAAGAGTTTTGTCAGAGGTAAGGGCTACAACAAAATATCCTTGAGCCTTCGCTACACGAATTACCTCTAGAATTGTTCCCTTTGGCTCAAGAAAAATGACTGTACCCTTCATTTGACTAATCCCTCAACCTGGGGGATGCCCACATTTCGGGTGGCTACTGAAATTATGCCGATCATGAAAATACCAGCCCCTAAAACAACCAGGGTTCCAGAAATTAAGCCCAAATATTCAATTGAGGCTGAATACGCAAGGGTGTAAGACGACATGAGAAAAGCAGCACAGGCAGAAATTGTGAACTGATACCGAGCTGCTGAAGACTTGGGACTAGCTCGAAAAAATTCTGAAGTATGATGGAGCCACACACACTCATAGAAAAAATTTAAGCCGAGGAAGGAAATCAGACTTAACATTAAACTATCTGTTGAAATTGCTGTCATTAGACTGGCAAGTGCAAATGAAAATATCACTAAAGCCCTTATAGGAAATCCTTGGTCTTTTTCGTCCAAGAATTTTGCCCAGAGCCAATTTATCAAAAATCCACCAGTAATCCCGATAGACGCGGCAATTTGAAAGCGTCCCACTCCATGAAACCCAGTTTTGAAATGCTCAATAGGTAAATAAGAAACAAGGGCTGAGTAAGCCCCCTGAAAGAGAGCTTGAGAAAAGCAGACAATTAAAAAAGACCGTTTTACCAGCGGCATTTTAAAGATCGTGGATAGTGTCTCTAAGAGGTGTGGATGAACAAGCCCTGAAGCCTGGGGTGTTTGCTGCTTTGGTAGTTCCTTAAGAGTCAAAATGATAATGGTACTTAAAACGTAGCTTGTGACATCAATTATCACAATCTTCCAAATTGAAGCTCTAGCCAATACGAAACCCAAAAGAACCCCAGCAAGGGCTGTAGAGAGAAAAAAACTAAGGTAGAGCAGTTTATTTCGGCTGGTTTGAAGCTCAGGAGGAGTAATAAGTTTGAGCCATTTTGTCGACGCGGCCCTGCTGATAAACATTAAAAGAGATCGAAACCCAAGGACAGTGCAAAGCAATGACAGTGGGAGCTTGTAAGCTACGATCAAGCCGCAAAGAACAGTAGAGGTAATTGACACAAATTCGTTTCTTGCAAGTAGCCAACGTGAAATTTTTGTATCAACCCAATGCCCAAGTCTAGTGCTTACAAGAATTGACGGTAGATAGGCCACTACAAATATAAGGCCTGACTGAACCAGAGACCCCGACGATACCAAAATAAATGCCGAGAGAGCCAGGGTCAGGAAGTGACTGCCAGCCTGAGATATAAACGACGATGCTAAAAGTTTTTTAAACTCGTCACTACTATGCACTTGTCAAGCTCTTCTCTTCTTTGAAGCAAAGCATGTCAGAAACAGTTTCCCAAAACCTCACCCAAAATACGACGGCGTAGTCAAAACCTTCCATAAATTCTAGTCGCTCATTTTCTGATTTACAGAATCTTAAAAAGTTTGAAACAGTCAAATTAACATGCTCAATTTCGATTTTTCTATGTAGTGAAAAGAATTTTCCCTCTTGAAGCTTCTGCTCAACCTCTTGGTTATGCGCGAGAGAAGAAAAGATCGTTTCAATATTTTCGACGGCTGGAATTTCAAGACCTAGAAGCAAACCTAAAATCTTTGGGTCATTGCCTTTAGCATCAATGAGTGTGTTCCAAAGGTCTTCAAGATGACGGCCTATACCTTCAGAATCAGAAACGCTTCCACAGTCATTTTTAGTGGCACCTGCTGTAGAGGCTGCTTCCCAAAACATATCAGGATGAATTTCGTCAGCACGTTTCATTCCTAGCTCTTCATAGGCCGTCTGAATGACATAGTGGCGCTTTTCATTGTCCGATACTTGAGCCGCTGCCTGACATAAAAATCGAGGCATAAATGTTGAAAACCTGTGCCATTGGGTTCCTACGGTAACGGCTTTATCTCTTGAGGGGATTGGATGACGAATATGGAAATAGAAAAATATATTAGCACTTCTTGCGCGGTGCTCAAAAAACTTGGTCCACTGGCTTAGGTCGTCATTTGTAACTTTATAAAGTTCTTCTACGACTTTTGTGTTAAAGACCCGATTACCAACTCCCATCTTCATGACCCTTTCTCTAAATAATTTGTTTCTATTTTTTCAATTGAACTGACGAGTTTCTTAAGCCCACCCTCATACATAGTGAGGGATTGTGAATCAAGACAACCTTCTCTTGCTATGCGGTTAAATGCTGTCCGAATCACGCCTACGCCATTAGCTAATTCATGATAAAGGTCATAAACTTCTTCGCTTTTAATTCTAACCTCTTTGGTGGGCTCCACTCTCTTACTCATAGGGCAACCTCTTTCTCTTTTGAGGGTTTAGAGGGTATGACGGTATATTTTTTCTTTCTAAACCTCTTAGTTGGATCGTTAAGGTGTTTGAAATAAAGACTGACTTTGGCCTTAGAAATTTTTAATTTTGTTGAGAGGTCCTTATTTGAAGAACCAAATTTTTTCTGGGCCTCGATAAAAAGTTTTTCTTCTACGAGCTGCAAAATTTCTTTAAGACCAGGAAAATCGTGTTTTATGAGATCAAATGGTAAATTTAAAATATCCTCTAAACTTAACACCTCTTTACCAGATGAGGCCATCGCGCCTTGCACATTTAATTCAGGTATTGAGGCCCAGTCTTTTAGAACGGGCCTGTTGTTTTTATCTCGGGGCGCGTGGATTAAAAGCCTTGTTAATAAATGCTCAATACCTCGAATATTCCCTTTAATCTCATGGTTCTGAAGATACTCAATGAAGTCTGTCGGAATATCTTTTAAATCAACTTGAACATAGTTCTCGACACAAGCAGCAGGTAAAAGTGCCTTTACAATGTCTGGAATATCTTCTTTTCTTTCAGATAATGACGGCACTTTGATAATGAGAACAGAAATACGCATGAAGAGATCTTCTCTGAAAGTTCCGTCTGCCACCATTTGCTCAATATTTCTATTGGTGGCACAAATGAGTTTGAAGTTTGAATGCCTCTCAACGGTACTACCCAAACGATTAAACCTTCCGTTTTGAAGAACCTTTAAAAGTTTCACTTGCAGATCAAGAGAGAGTTCAGCAATCTCATCTAAAAAAAGTGTTCCGTTATTTGCGAGTTCAAAATATCCAGCCTTAGCCACTTTTGCATCAGTGTAGGCACCCATATCATTTCCAAAAAGCTCTCTCTCAACAAGAGTTGGCGAAAAAGCTCCACAATTAATTTCAAGATACGACCTTCCCTCTTGTTTTAAAAATTGTGCTCTAGCCTCATGGATCATTTTTGCAACAGTGGTTTTTCCAGTTCCACTTGGCCCAAGCAATAAAACAGGGCGGTTACTTTCCGCTACGGCTTGAGCTTGCACCTTAAGATGCCTAATTACTTTAGAGTGACCAGCAATGTTGATTTTTGAAATCTTCTGACCGCCACGGGTTAAAAGAGTATTTTCTTGAGAAAGTCTTGCCACTTCCATAGCTCTATTGATTTTTGCCACAATAAGTTCGTCTGGCATTTCTTTTGTAATGAAATCACTTGCGCCATTTTTGATGGATGACACAGCGTCGGAGATTTTTTTACTCCCAGTGACCACAAGTATTTGAAGGTCTCTATTCACTTTTAGAAAATGTGGGATTGCCTCAATGCCATTCTGTTTATAATCGGTTTCATCTGGACCCATATTTTTATCAAGAAGAACAACATCCACGGTCTCTGTCGCAACGATTTCTAGAGCACCAAGAACATTGTCACAGGATAGGACTCTTAGATTTCTAGCATCTTTAGTGACCGAGCAGATTTCAACCATTCGAAGTCTACTTGCCTCCTCGTCATCAACAATGAGGACTGTGGGATTATATTCTTTGTCCGGTGGGTGTTGGTCGTAAGTAAGGTCTTCCTTCAATTCTTTGTCTTTTTTCATGAGTCTTTTAAACCTTCTAAAATGGGTGGCCAGGGGTGTACGCAATAATTTCTAAGAAGTGAAGCAAGCTGGTTTTAAAATGGTGAATATCGCCATCAATTGTGAACACAAAGTAAAACCAACACGTTTATTATTCAATCCGTAAAGTTTACAATTTGAAATATATTTGAATTAATTTGTTTAATATTTTAAACAAAATTGTTCATAGTTTTAAACTATAAACAAAAACGACTTAGCAAAAAGTCCTAGAGACAAGACATTTTATCTAGAAGATTTAATGAGTTAATCGAAAAAAGCCAAAAAATGTCATTGCGGCACACTTCGTGCCATTAGGCCCAACTGACTTGCCGAAATTTGGCAAGCAGAAGGGAACCAAAAATGATGTCACTCCGATTAACTTGCGCCCAATACCAATGCCAGAGACCCCAAAAACCCAAAGCCCTCGTCAAAATTGTAACCCAGTGTCTTGCCTGTTCGTCTCAAAACCTCCTCCATGTGGACGATGACATTCTCTGTGGAAGCTGTGACTGGAGCAGTTGCAAGGCAAGCGTTGAGTCAGGGCGTTGCGATAAGTTTTTTTCAAAAACAAATCGCCTCACTAACCACATACTCCGCGTCCTCAAGCAAACAGAGAAACTTTTAACTGAACCTAATCAAGACGCCATTGTGGCGTGAGGAGAATTTCATGAACGAAATGACTGGTAATCCTACGCCCATTGAACCGGGAAGTTTTTCAGAGCCACTTATAGAGCTATTTCGGGCATCACAAAAAGTCTGCCGCGTCATAGGTAAAAAAATTTTGGATTTTACCAAAAAACTAGAAGACGCCGCAACAGAAGCTCGGCGCATAGATCGTAAGGTCAGAGCCTCAAGAGAAAGAGATCACGCGCAGCTCTCACTTTTCCCGCGTGAGTGAACCGACTTCGGTCAGGTTTTAAGAATAGAATTTTTTAAATTTTTTGGAGTTTTAAAAATTGCTTCAACTTTGGTTTGTGCTGCTGATGCTGACGATAAAAATTTTATGTTGTTACCCCCGTCGCCAAAAGGATTTAGCAGCCCCTAAATCAAACTACAACCTCTCACGGAAGCTTGAGAGCGTTTAGGAGAGATATGAGTAAAGTAATTTTAGAAATTAAAAATATTTTTAGAAACCTCTGCGGGTCATTATCCGAAGAAGAGATTCTAAAAAATCAAAGCCTCATAAGAAATATCGAGAGAATCGAAAAATTACTCTGTTCCAATCAAGAAGGAAATGTCCAAACACAGAATTGGAGTAAAAAGTGAAGAGGTTAAAAATTATAGAAGAGTTTGAAAGATTTTTTAAAAACATATCAAAAGAAGAACTTTTGAGAAATCCCGTCGTCCGAAGACAGTTTCAGGCGCTTAAAACAAAGCTGCTCCTCCTGCGGCATTGCCAAGGTCTCGGTTATCTCCATCTTGTGAAAGAAGGAATTTAAAACTATGGAACTGTCTGCACGCCACCAAGACCCACCTCTTGTCTAAAAAATCACTTAAGCCACCAAGAGGTCTTGAGCCATTTGTTTCTAAATGGGTTTCATACCCACTTGCTTTAAGACGGGACAAAAGTTCAAAATCAAGTTGAAGAGTTGGCTCGCCCCCAGTGATGACAACTCGCTTAGGGCCACCAAGAGCGTCAAGCCGCTCGACAATTTTTTCAGCAGTTAAACTTTCACCCTCTCTAAAATCAGTGTCGCAGAATTTGCAAAATGATTTTGCGCGATCTTTCTCAAGACCACTCCAACGGTTGCACCCCGCAAACCTCAAAAATAGTGTGCAAGTTCCAGAAAAACTTCCTTCGCCCTGAAGGGTAGGACCAAATATTGATTTAACTCGATAAGTTTTCAAAACGTCCCCCTGTAAATGGCACTATTTTTATCGTTCTCCTTGACTTCGACTTGAACGCAATGAGCGCGGCCTTTAGTTTCTTCTTTGAGAAACTTGTTCATTTCAGTCCACAAAAACTCAGCCGTCCCCTCCATACTGACATTAGGAAGTACGGTAAGTTTGCAGGCCCCTTTTTCTTCAAGGGCCATGAAGTCGTTAAGTAATGGGTCATCGACATTGACTAAAAATGAATGGTCAAACCACATATCAAGTTTTGACTTAAATTTTCTGAGTCCCCCGAAATCCACGACAAAGCCGCACTTATCTAAGGTCTCGGCCTCAAATAAAAAATGAAAACTGCGGGAGTAACCATGAATGAGAGAGCACGGGCCATGGTGTCGCCATTGACGGTGAGAGCAAGGGTAATTCCAAAAAGATTTAGTGGATTGGATTTTCATGTGCCCACCTCATAAACGGTGGGATCTTTAACACCACTTTTTTGAAAGGCTTCAATACGCTCGACACAAGTCCCGCACTTCCCACAATGCTTTTTGCCACCCTTGTAGCAACTCCAGGTTAAATCAAAGGGAACACCGAGGTTATGTCCAATGCGTGCAATATCGGCCTTAGAGAGACTTACAAAGGGCGTTTGAAGCTTGATCCGCCTATAGGTGCCCACTTCGACTGCCGCGGTCATGGGAAGGACAAATTCGGCCCGACAGTCGGGATAAATGGCATGGTCGCCCGCATGATTGCCAAGAGTTATACAATCAGCCTCTAGACTTTCAGCTAGGCCCGCAGCGATTGAAAGCATGATGCCGTTTCTAAAGGGGACCACTGTTCTTTTCATTGAAAGATCCTCATAGTGGCCGTCTGGCACCTCGCCTCCTGATTTCAACAAATCACTTTTAAAAAGTGTGTTTATAAAACCAAGCTCAATGACGTGAAGCGGGATATTAAAATGGTCAGCCAGGGCATGAGCTGCAACAAGCTCCATGGCATTATGTTTTGATCCATACTGAAAATGGACGCCGCCGCAAATTTCATAACCTTGAGCTATCGCATGAGCAAGTGCGGTGGCTGAGTCCATGCCACCGGATAAAACGACGAGCGCTTTCATGTTTGTTCCTCCAAGAGAAGTTCAGCGGCGTATTTTGTCGCCGCCGCTAAAAAAAGATTTGTGCCAATATTTACCCCAACGTCATCACTGAGCTTTCGCATACTGCGCGCTCCAAGCCGTCGGGTGATGCTGCGGCCGCCATTCCAATTTTCTGGTTTTAAAAGATCATTGGGATTAAACCCGTAACTATGAATGGCATTAACGATTTGGGGATTTCGTAATTGTTTTGAAAGGGCATGTTTGGTTATTTGAACAATGGGCAGACCACGCCCCAGATAAAGGGAGCATGAGGCAAATCTCGCGCCCATTTCCCAGGTGCTGGAGTCAGCCATATAAGGCTTGTAAACTTTTAAGAAAGCAAGGTTAGTAAAACCAAGCCAATGAACTTTTCGACCGTTCACTTTACGCATGATTCCCTTAACAAAGCCTTTATTTTTATCAGTGCCGACAAGCCCGCCGATACCTACAACGTCGGAACTCTTATAATACTCATCCAAAAGAGAGGGATCTTCCCCTCGTGTGAATATAGGCACTGGCTTAAAACCCCGCTTGAGCATGGTCTGATAATTTTCAAGTGTTCCTTTGGGATCCCCCACGACATCAAGGGTGAAGTACCGCCAGGGTTCGATCGGGAGGTTTTCGATAAATCGACAATAATCATCGACCTGAATTGTTTTACCGGCCTTCCATGCGGTGAAAGCCCCGGAATCAATTAAGATCCGAATCTCATCGCGCCTTTCTAAGAAAAAGCGACTGACTTCAGGCTTCACGTAAGGAAAGGCCATTAAAAGATTAAGGGGAGGCCTTTTAGACAATCTCCACCCCCTGAAAACTTGTTTCTAAAAGTTTTGCTTTTATATAAATAGAAACTTCGTCAAAAATTTCCTGGGGGCATTTTATTTTGATAACCGCCGTAATACCGTCAAGATTTTCTTCAGCCTTATCGACGGCCTCAGTACCCGTGTCCCATCCACCAAACAGACGCTCTAATTCGTCCTCATCAAATAGCGTTAGTTCTAAATCAAAATTCTGGTGATCAAGGTCTAATATCCACTCGCTAAGTTGAGAGAAGTCCCAATCTCCAGCACCTTTATTTGCAGCAATGTTGGCAGCTTTTTCTTTTGACTCATCCCACTCAACTTCACGGTACGAAAAGCGCTCACCCGAAATTTCAATGTAGCCTTCGGCAATGGTGCCTGTCCGGGTGGGCGCTTCGTATTCTTTGAGAATTGTTATTTTTGATTCAGGTGGAATAACTTTTAATCGCTGATGCCCACCCACCAATTGCTGGCTCTTGCGGTTAAAAACGATTCCAGAAATATCTCCAAATTCGGCCAGAGTTTTTTTGAGCATTAAAAGTTTTTGATCTGTTATTCGGCGTGGATTTTTGAGGTTGGGCTTAAGATCACTAAGGGAGGAGTTTGGTTTTTTTATGTTAGCCATGACTTATCTCTCTTCGTGATCGGGTTCAGTAATCACCCCATGGCGTTTTGCTTTTGAAATAAGGGTTGTTCTATTTAACCCCAACGCGTTTGCAGCATGAGTCCGGTTTCCATTACTTCTCTCCATCGCTTTTGTTAGAAGAGTGGTTTGAAACTGCTCAAGCACCTCTGGAAGATTCAGCGGGAACTTTACCGAAATCGTAATTTCTTCGTCAGTGTTCAAGTTTGAACTGTTATGATTCATACACGTTGAGAATCCCCCAGACGAATATTCAACGTCACTGTGTATTTTTCGACGCTAGTTCGATCAAAATATGTTTGGGAAAATATTCAAATCAGTCAAAGACAATAAAAGTAGAAACCAGACATTCTTGAATGGAAAACGGTTCGATCATTTTACATAATTAAAAAATATTTTTTCTGACAAAAGACTCTAAGCACATTTTTGAACTATTTAGGTGTCGAATACTTGCCATTACGCGCTCACCCATTGACTGGCAAAATCTCAAGGCAAAGAGAAAAATAAAGGGGAACTTTCTTTGAGATATATGATTATAATATTTTTACTTTTTCTTGTCATGTGGTGCTTCCAATTAGAGCTTCACGGGAGTCCGTTCCCGTGAACGCAATTTTTCAAATTACTTCCTCATAGATTTCGCCTTTGACGTGTCCTTACCATGGTCACGGTCTGCAAGGTCCTCATCCTTTGATGGGCGACCAATTTCACAATCTTCAGTTGTCTCAACAAAAATAAATACTCTCTGACCTTCAATTTTGACAACTCTCACGGTGGTTGAATCACCGATGAGAACTCGTTGCCCCGGATAACGGGACAATACCGCAGCCCTTCGTTCTTTGGCTCTTTGTTTTGAGTCAGACACTTCTACCCCTTTTTGCCTGCGGGAATAACGTCACTGAATTGTGAACATTTTAGAGCGCAGACAGAGGTGTCCCTGCTGGGAGTCTCAGCCTTCTGTCTAAATAAATTTTGTTTACTATTTTCTTCTGACCGGGAAGTAGGTCGAAGCGTTTCTGAAAGGGTGGGTCGCATGTAATTCCCATGCCAAATTTCAAGAGGAGCTGGGCCATAATGCGCCCAAAGTTTTTTCTTAATTTTCCAATCAGGAGTTTGAAAACCTTTAGCTTCAACAAAAAATATTTCGTTTGTTTTCAAATCCCGACACATGAAATCGGGAATATAGACAATATTAGCTTCCGTAAGTTTAACTCTGACTTGAGTTTTGAGAAGTTCAATTTCTCCGTGAAGCGCACGATTCTTTAGGTGCAAATAAACTGCTGCCTCTAGCTTTGAAGCAAACCGATGGCCGTCATAGGAGACGAATTGGTTTCTTAACTTTGATCGTGATCTACGGCAAAAAAATCGAGACGTTCGGTGACCGCTCACTAAAGGCCCTCATAAACTGGGTGGAACATTCCTCCCGTGCTCACAAGGTAAGCAATCAAACATATTAAAATCGCCGTTTATTTTTCAACACTTGATTTGGATAGACGACTGCCGCTTATAGGGAACGCATTTTATTCTATAAAATCCATAAGCGATAACGAGATTGGGCAAAAGAATTACGAGAACGGGCCAACTAAACAAATTTTATATCATTAACGACCCTTTTTCTTTGCCGGAGACCTCATATTCTCACTTAAAAATTTAGACGGACTCATTCCGAACTGCTTTTTAAAGACCGCTATAAAGGTACTTGGATTCTGATAGCCGAGAGAAAAAGAAATATCCGCAACCGACTTTCCTCCTTTAAATTCTTTAATGGCATCTGCGAATTTTACCCTACGTCGCCAAGTCCCAAACGAAAAACCTGTTTCATCAAGAAACGATCTTGTGAACGACCTTCGGGACATGCCAGCGATCTTCGCCCATACATTGATACTCTGCATATCTGACGGATTTTTCATAACTTGCTCTGCGACCCGTCTCAGTGAATCTGTATGAGGAATGGGAATGGTTAACTGCGACGCTATCTCGGCACGTCGAATTTCATCCAAGAGAACTTTAATTAAATTTTTTAACATTGAAGACATTGGGGCATCGGGATTCAGTGAGGCGATTCGCGCACCGATAGCCAAAAGTAAATCGGAAGTTTTTAGAATAACAAGAATTGCTGGCAAACGACTGCATATTATTTTAGGAAGACTGATGTACCAACCACTGGTTCGGGTGCCCATTCTTTGTTCTAGATAAGGGTAGTTGGGCGGAACAAAAATAAGGGTTCCTGTTGAAAGAACCATGGAGCCCGTTTCGGACCTCATAACAACTTGTCCTATTTCAATAAATGCAAGGATGGCCGATTGATGGCAAAGCCAAGACAATTCGCGCTGACTGGGTTCGAGAATAAAAAATCCTCCCCAAACTCGATTAGGGTTAGGAAGAACGACGATTTGATCCGTCGCCGACGGCTTCGGGCCCAGGATTTTATCAAAGGGTTTCGGGCCTCGAATTTTGTCAAAACGCTTCATTTAGGGTATGTTAGCATCTCGCTCCTAAATTTACCGTCCTCAAAAGGTATAAGGACAATCTCTAGCGTTTACGAATTTCGTCTAAAAATGAAAAGCCTGTCATGGATTCCGTACCAAACAGGCAGTTCAACGCAGTCCTCTTCAGTAAAGTTTTTTTCTATATGACTAAAAAAACTATCAGAGGCGTTGCAACCGCCTTCACCCTCGCCAACATAGAGAACAGTTTTACCCTTGTATTCCTTTAAGCATTTAAAGGCCATGTCTTCATTATAGGGGGGCCAACATAAAAACAGGGCTCGGTCTTGGTGATCTTTGACCACACTTTCATTGCCTTCGCACACGTCAAACCACCGACGATGAAATTTTAAACCTGTTTTCGAGTAGTGATTCTGCGGTGACGAATCGAAAGCTAAAATGTCGACCCCAAGCTTACTCAAAAGATACGCCCAGTATCCACTTCCCGCACCCACCTCTACAATGGGGGAGTATTTCGCAATCGCCTTTAGAGCTTTTTGACTAGGGATGGCCCAGGCGTATTTATAAATGTAGCGGTGACGGGCCATCAAAAGGAGCATTGAAAAATTCATACTGTTTCCAAAAAGATGGTCTCGAATTGCAGTTTCGTCTCCACCGACAAGAGCAAGCACGTTGCGAAGATAATCATTCATTTCGCTCAGTGGTTCTGTTAGAAGGGGTTTTGATTTTATTTGAGGCATCTCAAGTTTGGGGAAATCTTTCAGTCCATAGTCCATCTTACTTAAAACCTCAAACTCTTTTTTTATGGACTCTGGTTTAAAGTCACACTCAATGCACAAAAGACGTTTTGCAATACGATCAGGCGACGGGTCCGGGATCATCTCAGAGTTACAAGTCTTGCAGTTTTCAACTTCCCACATTGGTTTGTATTCCACTCAAAATAAATCGAACGTCTTTCATTTTCATATACAGAGCTTTCGGGTATTCAGTCGTCTTGGCGGGATCAGCAATTAGATTCTCGAAGCCATGCTTTGCATAATAAGTTTCAGCTCGAAGGTCTTTTGCATCAACGGTGAGGACATGAGCGGCGGTAATATCAGAACTTTTTGCGGCTACTTCAAACGCACTATGAATCAGCCAATCGCCAAGTTTTTGTCCGACCATATCTTTATGTCTAGCGAGCCTTCCAATATGAACGGAGCCTAGGGGATAACCTGGCAGATTTCTTCTTGCCTTCGCCGTGGGAAGGTCTTGGCGTCGAATGGAGCTATTGCTAACAACATAATAGCCGCCGACTTCGTTTTGATCGTTAACCAGGAAATAAAGCTTACAAATATCGCTCTCATGTTCCTTCACGGCTTTCTGGTGAAGATAATCGTTCAAGACTGGCTGATCACAAGTGAATGCAGAAAAATTAACTTGCCCGTCGTACTTGACTGTTTTCCAACTCACTTAGCTTCCACTTTCCTTAGCTGAGAAAGACGTTCCCGTGCTCTCCGTACAGCTTCCGAAGGTTGGTCATTTTGAAGATCCACTGCCAAACGATCAAAATCTTCGTTGTTCAAAACAAAGTGCCCCATTGTGCTATGGCGAATCTTGAAGTTTTCGACAAGCAGGTGAGCAATCTGATTGAAAAATTCTGTTTCAGGTTCGGTCCGAATGAGGTCCACAATGGATTTTTGCGATTGATCGTTAAGATCAAGCGGGGCCACCAAAAGCTGCCGAATCATGGATTTTGAAAGAGCATTTTGCATCGCTAAATCGACAACCTCTTTGAGCCTTCTCAGGCGCAAAAATTTCGTTGAACTGGCTTCTGAGATTTTAGCCGTTCTCCAATTACGAAGAGTTTTATCGCCCACATCCAAATAGGAAACAAGGTCGCGCTCACTGATCGCGGCGGTCGATTCCAGCTCATCAAAAATTCGGGCAATTGGGGAAACCCTTAATTTTTTAGCTTCCATTGAAAACCTCCTTGAGTGGGGGTGTTGATGTCGTTGCATACTTCTGTTCTCCTTAACTTATCGGCATTTAATGGAAAAATATACTTAATTTTTCCAACTTTCAATACCAATATTACCGCATTTTAACCTATATTGCAACAATTCATATAAAATAACAATAAAAACAAATACTTATAGTTATATCAAAACTAGAAACAACCACTTTTACCAACTCCAGGCGCCCAAGGCCTCCATATACCCTTTGCTACAAAATCGTGCTATTTTTTGTCGCAACAAGAGGAAATTTATCTATGAAACACAAATCTACCAAAGTCCCACGCCCTTCAAAAAAGCTAAGAATAGGCGCTGAAAGACTCGCAAAACTTATTGCTCTAAATTGCGTCAGAAACACATTTCTTGAAAACCTCCATTCAGGCACAACTCCAGACTCCAAAACCGGCGATTTCTCCGATGTCAAAGTTGTAAGTCCCTTCGGCGAAATTCCGTGGAACAACCTCTCCCGAATCAGTGACGAAGAAATGAAAAAACTCAATAAAGAAATCGTAAACAAAATTTTTACCTTTCTCCTTCACCTTGAAAACGAAGTCCCTCCCGTTGGGCAACACTATTTTCGCTTTCCGAGTAATTGGGATGCCGCCGAAATTGATTCAGCCATCCAACGTACTTGGGAGCGAGCTCGTCGTGAGAGTGAAAATAATCCAAATGAATGAACCTCATTGACGACGCTGCAACTCCCTAAGTCGGTCGGCCAGAACATCCCGCCGCCGATCCCTCGCTTTCAAAGTGATCGGTACACATAAACCCAAAAGCCGGGAGGCTAACCGCTCGTGCAAAAGGGACTTCACCTCGCCCGAGGCAAGATTTGTCGTCACAAAAGTTGGTAATTCCCAATTAAGGCGTCTGTCAATAATTTGAAAAAGCCTTTCTGTCTCCCACGGTTTTCCCTGCTGAGTACCCAGGTCATCCAAAAACAAAACATCGGCGTGAAGGGTTTCGTTGAAAGTGGGCTCTGAGCGGTCATCACGGCCAAAATCTTTTGTCATCTGGTCAAATAAAAATGGCACCGACCACCACACCATCAGAGGCACACGCTCAACAGACTCAACATAGCGGTGAACAAAGGACGCCATCAGATGACTTTTTCCAGAACCGGGAGGCCCCTGAAGCCAAAACCCATATCGGTCACTGGGCCTCCACTTTTTCACAAGCTCAATTTCTCTAGCGCAGTCGGAGTCAACTTGAAAAGAGTCAAGCCGCTTTGCCATTATATTTCCGGGGAACCCTGAGCGCTTTAGCATAAGGTTCATATCCTGACGTTTACGAATTTCGTTTGCAGCGCGCCCCCTCTCTGCAACCTTCTCCTCGCAAACGGGATGGGGCAGCGGCCGCCATGCAATTCTGCCTAAAACGGCTGGTGGAAGTGCTGTGGAATCTTCAAAAGCAAAATCAGGATTTTTTTCGTAACTAAATACCACTCCACACTCAGGGCACCTATCACTTGGCTTTTCAAATTGTTCGCCATTTGAAATCAACACGGGCTTAAAAACCTTAGAGTGCTGCTGCATTCACCACTCCAATCACCGACGGGTTTTGAGTTTCGGCATAAGTATCTGTTTTTATTTTCTCAATCACCGCATCGAGGTCGTCGTCGCGCTCATGGGCTCCGGCGGGGCGTTGGTAGCCACTGGCTCGGCCACGTCCCGGATTACTTGGGAGCTTTGACGTGTGCTCATCCCACCCACGAGAAAGCCAATTGCCCAAGAAGCGTGAGAAATTTTTCTTTCGCTTATGGGGATTCGTCGTTTCCCAGAACAATGATTTAAAAACCTGCTGTGCGACCCACTTGGGATCGGGGTAAGCGTCAAGCAACGCCTGCTGGGTCTCAAGTGGAACTTTACGTTGAAGAAATGTCAGTTCAAGTTTTGAATCGGGGTCAAACGGTTTCAGAGCTTCGACAAGCACGGTCGGAGTTTTTGTGTCCGCACTTACTTCGTCTCGTTCGTTCGTCCCGTCAGGTTCGTCCCGTTCGTCTCGTCCGTCCGTAAGGGCCAAATCTGAACGTGAACCCTCAACCTCCGAACGTACTGGAGGGATAACCTCTTCAGCACGTACAGATCCGATCAGATCCGGTCGGGTCTGATCGCAAAGCTCTAAAGTGCCATTGGCTATGAGCTTTGAAATTGCCGAACGCACCTGTACCGCCGTAGCACACGCTCTTTGTGCCAAATATTCAACGTTGATTTTGACCCTGTTTTGTTGTTTCTCTGAGGCCCGACAAAGAATTTCGACAAAGACGTATCTCTCAGCCGCGTCCAAACCAAACATGGCTTCGCTTGTGGAAATCGCATTTTCCAGGCGAAGCCATGAGCATTTCTTAATATCCTTCCTCCCGTTATAGTTTTCAAACCCTGGTATCGTGATGGTGATGCCATCAAAGTTCTGTTTCATTTCAAGTCTCCTTCCCTTAGACCGAATGATGGCCGCCACATGCGGAAAGAGCCCGCCGCCAGCGTGGCAGTGGGGGTTATTTTCAAAATTGACAATCTGAGCGTTTTCCCTCATTTTACCCTTTGTCCTGGGTAGGCCGAGGCTCGGGCCTGAAGCACCTTAAAGTTGCTTCGGGCGGCGTTTAACTTTTCCCGAAGCAGTTGCGTCGAAGGGGTGTTTTCAAGTTTGACCAGTCGTTCCGATAAGAGAATGGCTGACTCCAACATGGCTTCACCAAACTCGACGGCGACGATTAAATCCTGCCGACTAGGAACTTGAGAACTATTCTCTTGAAAGCACCCAGGTAGAAGAGTACGAACTATGTTGGTTCGTTCATCGTGCAGACGGGTATGATTTTTAGGCTTGTGATTAACATTGGACTCAGCCCCTTTTTTAAGAAGTTTCATAGGCTTGGCCCGCCATGAGCTTCAGCGGATTCGGTCAGGTACAAATCCACCAGGGGACGCCAAATTCAACTGAGTCGAACCTCTTCACTCGGTCACTAAATGGGAACGCAGCGACGTTCCCTTTTTTACGTCTGCGTTAAAATTCAGCATATTGAGTTCAGAGAGTTGGACTGTGGGAACGCTGACTTCTACTGAGTCGAACTTTACCAGACTATACAGATTCACTGCCCCTGATAGAGCATAATTTTTTCGCCCTTCGCAAGGCGGGTGCATTGTCACCTTGTCGGGAAATACTCTTCTCATAATTCTGTTTGCATCACTCATGTGCTTTGCCAAAATATCGTTGAGCGATTCAAGCCGACGCTTGATGACGGTCGGCGTAATATAGACCTTATCCTCAAGCTGACCTTTCAAGTAACCCTGACGGGTCTTGAGGTGACTCCGCTTTGCCTCTTCAGATTTTAGAGCGTGAGCGATGGTATCCGACAAATTGCCCTGAGCGATGAACGCCGTGAAATTCCCAATCGCTGTCTCACAGCGGCTCAACTCCTCTTCCACTAAATCCAACTCCTTTGGAACCGCCCCTTTCTTGCGACCGACGATCTCGTTATACTTTTTGGCGATTGTCTCGTAAGTGGCGGGATCACCCAACTTCTCTTTTAAAACCCCGATCAACGTAGTCTCAACGTCCACCATCAAGACCATCGCCTTGTTCTCGCAACGGTTATGCCCTGTCTCACGTTTATTGTTGAAGCATCCCAAGTAGCCGCCATTTTTTCCCGACGCGATGAACATATTGCCATCACAGATCGCACATTTGAGAGTTCCGACAAATATGTGTGATGGAAGTCTGTTTGTCCGGCTAAAGATTTTTTGCTCAGTCGTCAGAGCCTCTTCACGTTCTCGCCTCATTTGATCTTTTCTCGTTTTGACCTTATCTGCAATGTCAGTTGGAATTATTCGCAAGTCATCTCTCTGAAGAACGAGCCACTCTTTTTTGGGCCGAGACATTTGCTCCATGCGTTTGCCCTCTGGATTTTTCTTCACTTGGGTCTGTCGATAACTCCAATCACCAAGATATTTAGGTTGGTTCAAAATATTCCACACGGCTTTTTCTGACCAGCGTGTTCCGGCCCTTTTGTTTTTGCCCGGCGGCGGAACTTGATCTCCGTTGAGTCGTGTGGCAATCGCCCGACAACCGAGGCCATCGGCAAATTCCTTCCAAATCCTAATCACGATCTGTGACTTCTCATAATCAATCTTGATTTCAAACCATGAGGGCTTCTCATGGCCTTTCATAAACAAAGTCTTAGTCGCCACAGAATAATAACCGTAGGGGTTGTGGCCTGTCGAAAAACCTTTGAGGCAGCGCACCTCTAAGCCCCGCATCGTGTGGCGGGACGTAGCCTTGCTTTGGGCTTCATTGGCATACCCCTTAAAAATAAAGAGATCGCGGGAATTGGGGTCAAGTGTGCTTGTGTTATCAGAAACAGAGATGCCCTCAACGTCTTGAAAAACGAGAGCGTCATACAAGTCCAGTGTCTCACCGAGTTCGCGGGTCAGGCGGCTTATGTCGTCGGTCAGAAAAAGATCGAAGGCTTTACTCTTTACGCCCGAAATTCCCAACTCATAACCATCACGGCCCGTCGTGCGACCCGTCTTGGCCTCATCTTTGAGAACCCACCTGTTATCTATGGTGATCTTTGCGTTCGGGAACCGCCGCGACCGCAGTTGACCAGATTGAATCCGATATTTTATTCTCTCAATCTGTTCGTCACAACTTAGCGGGGAATTACCTTCGCATGAGTGACGGGCGTAAATACACGCACTCATCTCCATGCGAGAGAGGTGAGTATCATCGTCACTCAATTGGATTATTTTAATCTTTGGATTTTGTGATTCCATTGCCGGTGTCCACGCTTCCAATCCGCTCCATGTCCTCCTCCACCAACACTGTGGCAATCAACTCTAAGAGGTCATCCAAAACATTTTGATGCGATGTATTTATAGGTGGGGTTGTCCACTGTAAAGGCGATTCTGCCTTGTAACCATCGTTATCCAAACTTCATCGCAACATCCTTTCCGTCTAAATTGAGTTGGCTTCACCGTTCCGTCTTTGGCATTTAGTTGAGGTATTCGCGCCGTGATTCTGTATTTTTTGTTTGTGAACTTTGCGCTTGATATTCGCGCCATTGGTGTTCCCGACTTTTCGATGAACCAACGGCCCATTTTATAGGGTTTTTACTGTGTCCAAACTTTGACTTGATAACTATCTGACGTGATTTCTCGGTGTTTATTTTTATCGACAAGTCACCCTCAAGTGCGTCACGAAAAAACAATATCATTTTAAGAATTGTTTTTCTGTCACCACAGTCGGTAGGCGTTGACGTTCCCATATTACTTTTAATCTCTTTCACAAAATCATTTATCCCCAGAGAACGGTCTTGATTTTTTTCGACAACAAGCCAATCGCAGATTGCCCCAAAGATACTAAAATTAGGGTCGGCATGATTCCCCGTAGGGTTTTTGCTATCGTCAACCCCAGTTTGGCCCTCATTGAGCGCGTCGTAAGCTATCTTTAAGTATTGCCCCATAAAATTCCCCCCTTTGACGACATTAACGACCAATACGACCTTCTCTCTGATACAAACATCGTTAATGTCGTGTACGTCGTTGTCATACAGCACACCATCGCTCTATTTTTCTAAACCCACCGTCAGCAATTTCAGTTTGTTTAATGGCAAGTCCTTGTGAATCCAAAACACCCAAAAGCCTTTCAATGTCACTGGCTCTCTTATTTTTCGAGAAGAAATCCCTGATCTCAGTTCTTGTCATTCCTACCCTCGAAGCCCTCAACGCTTTCAGAAGAGCATCGGCATCGGGGTCACCAGTAGATTCTCCAAAGATATATCGACATGACCGCTCACAATACTCCCAAACAGCAAGGGCCGCCAAAAGGTGGTCCGGTAGAATGATATTGGAACAATCGAGCAAGGCATAAATGCAAGCCAACCTTATGACCTGCGCCTCTGATCTTGCCGTGATGGCTCCGAACAAACCAGCGTGAGATTTGGACAATGCTCCATAAACTCTGTGCCACATCTTTCGGGTAGTCGCATTGAATTTAATTCGCTCCGCCGCCTTGGCAAAACGAATCGCACCTGAAAGAGAGCCTTTTATGGCCGTTAAATCTATTGCGCTAAGGTCACCGCCTTCAGGCAACTCCTTTGATCTGCGTATGCAGACCCACAAAAATCTATTAGCGAACCCATTGGCAGATTCGGTTTCTGAAAGATAACGGTGAAGCTCGGCGTTGGTTATGTGACCGATGACCGATATGTGTGAACCAGTCGCTTGTAAGGGATTTGTTCTTGTTAGGGTTCTCAGATTCCCTTTATCCCAAGCGTCACGAAGAATCGCCGAGAGGGTGTTTCCATCCCTACTCATTACACGAAGAGTTGACCCAAATTCAGATTGAATAACGAAGAACCTTTTATCTGAAGCCCCCTTATCAATCACCTTTGTAACTGTTTTACCTTTTTCGATTTTATCAACCTCCACTGGGTCGCGGACTTCATGTATCAATCCTTCTCCACTGGAAAGGCCGGACCCAATTCGATTCTTGACCCAAAAAAGTTCCAACCCTTCAAAGAGTGATTGGATATGGTCCCACGACGTTCCCTTCCTACCTTTCGATGAAATACCAACAAGCATAATAAATAACTTGGTGTAATGTTTTGTAGCCTCAACCAAGTAATAAGAGTTACGTCCTACGACATTGCCAAAGGCCGCTAAAAATTGGACAAGAAGTGCGGCAGAGTCTGATTCCGTGTGAGGCTCAATCGTTTTTACAAAATCACCAGCGATGCCATGAAAGGCTTCTTTTGAGAGTGGTTCCGGCCACTCATTTTTTTCTTTGCTTTTACGAGATGTTGTTGATTTGGCGACTTCCGGTTTGACTGAAGTGAGGGACTTGGCAAACGGGTCCGTGCCCTCTGAATTAAAAACATCAAGCCAATCTATACCCTTCGCACCTTCGGGAATAGACGCGGTTGGCGTGTGTATAAAAACAGTTCGTCCCTCGACGATAAAGCGTTGGGCAGCTTTGTCGGCGGCGTTTTGACCTGTGCCTGAGCGGTCTTTGTCTGCAAATATGTGGACTGTCTGAATGTCTGGCGCAAGCTCAACGGATTCCAAGCCCGAAGCACTGATCGCAGAATAGACAGGCAAGCCCGTCGCTTCAGTTACAGCAAATGCTGTTTCAATCCCTTCAGTCAGAGCCACGGTTTCTGTGGCTACACCAATTCTTATTGCACCTGTTTTGATGGACCCCATGGACTTCTTTGGAACTTTTTCATCACATTTTGTTCCCTTGTCCGTAAGATAGGTACGATGTATCCCGATGCACTGACCGTCCACGTCAGTAACCTTGGCAATCATAGTTGGAAAGTCACAGGCGTATGATTTGCCCTCGTAATATCCAAGTGAGGGATGCAGACGAATGACACTTTCAGGTACAATGGACTTTAAGCCACGATTTTTTAAATATAGGCGAAGCGGGTTGGCCTTGGGGTCAGTAAAAGGGACAGAGTTCGTCCAAATCTCTCTGTGTTGGTCAACCTCAAAGTCAAGGTCATCATCGTCGGCGGTCGCATATCCATGAGGCCAAAAACCTTCCGACTTAAAAATATCCTCTATCTTATCTCGATCACATCCCGCAAAACATTTGAGGCGCAATCTACCATTATCCCCAACCCGAACTGAGAGTGACGGGTCGTTATCGTCGTGACAGGGGCAACACACCATACAGGTTTCACCTGACTGAGTGCCTCCATATTTTTCAACGATTTTTTCAATTACGTTCTGCTCGATCATCACCCGCCCCCTGCCGTTCCATTCTTAACAATTGCCCTATTTCACCCTCTAAGCCATTGCGACCAAGTGCCGACAAGATTCGACTTCGTATCATCCTCCATTGAGGTGTTGACGAGTACGCAGCATCCATTAAATCTAAAATCGATTTACGGGTCTGCTTGATTGTTTCGAGAAGTTTTATGAGTTCCGGTTCCATACCGCTCCTTTCAAGTGAAGGAGCAAAGATAACCGAATGTTTTATTTTGGCGGTAACGGGTTAAGGGGGAGGGTCTAATATCGTCACTTAAATTTCATGTATTCTTGGGATTTGAGTCGCTTTTTAAACAGGTTATACCAGTCTGTCACAAGTCGAGGACTGATCTCATCATGGGCATTTTTAACACCGAATATTCGGGCTACTTCTTTAGCAATTTCTGCCCAACCCATTTTAGGTTTTTCAAAAGTCTTTATTTCATAGGTCATTGCATCTTAGCGAGTTCTTCGCATCGCTTCCTCCCCGGCCACTTTTTGAAGGTGTCGCCACTTATGTCCCAATCTTCCCGTTTCAACTTCATCATTTTTTTATGGTGCTGAATGTATTCCCTTTGGTGATCTCGCTCTGCTTTGCAAAATTCATTGAAGGCATTATTTAACTCGCTCTGCGTAAATGAGAGATCAGCAATGAACTGCCGTGCCGGACTTTTTAAGTCATCCATTTTTCGGACCAACTTGATCGGGGTAAATTTCATAAAGGCAACGCCGTCAGGGTTTGGAATGTCATAGTCCACAAATGATCGCAAATCCCATCGCTGTCGCAACACCTCAAAAAGATCATGGTGTTCATCAGCAAGCTCATTAGGGATAAAACTCTCGTTGAACTTTAATCCATCATCAGTCTCGTACTGAAACGTCTTGTATTTTTTAGAGATTAGCACTCGGCGCTTTTTACAGAATTTGTCATAGCGTCGATATAAAGCTCGATAGTCTTTGTCCAAGCGAATGTATTGCCATTTGATAAAATTGAGACTGACTTCTTTGCTACCCATAACCCCATTCCGTTCCGGCCCTTATTTTGGCCAAGAATACTTCGGCGGTGAGGACGTGGCAAACCTTATTGGTTTTGGTGCAAAAAAAACCTCGACTTCTTACTTCACTGTCACCGCATGATGGCATTTATTTTAACCACATATAGATGCCAGCGTTTATTGGAGGTATAATAGGAGGAGTGGCGCAGATTCCGCCGACACTGAACAAAGAATGGAAACGAGGTCCGTTTGACTCGTCAAATTAAGAACCCTGAAATCCAAAAGTCTTTAGACGAATTTACACAACACATGATTGCATCACGACTGGCAAGCAAAGAAGCCACACGTCATATCTATCAGGCACAGACGAGCATAGGTTCCGCCACGGCCTCCGTTGACTTTGCGGCAAGGGAACTTGAGAAAGTTGGGGAATCAGCGGCAGCCGAAGCGTTGAGAAATTCCACGGCAAGTTTGGTGAGGGAACGGGAATATCTGGACCGATTGCTCGATCTTATCAGTTCTGAATAGGGGGATACCATGAGTCAAAAATTTTGGGTCATTACAAAGGATTTATTTTTGTCGTTGGAGGAAATTCGCCGCCTTTACACAGCACCGACCGATGCAAAAGACCTCGCGCTCCAACGAAGAAAAAATGTTGTTCACATAAGAGACTATTTTATTTTGAGGACGCTACTCGAAAGTGGGTTGAGGGTGAGCGAACTTACCGCCCTAAAGGTTGGGGATTTCCACAGCAATTCTCTAATTGTTAGACGCGGCAAAGGGGGGTAAAACCCGCAACGTGCTATTGTCAAAAGATACTCAGAGAACGCTCAGAGATTTTGTCAAAATAAAATCGAAGATTCTCAAAGAACCCACGGACGCCGACTCATTTTTCTTTATATCTGAGAGGCGTAAGCCCTACACCACTCGCGGCGTAAGGATGCGTGTGAAATTCTGGTTTAGACAATGTGGTTTTAATTCCAAGTTATCGTGCCATTCCTGTCGTCACTCGTATGTGAGCCATCTCATTGCCGGAGGGGTTGATTTAGCCACTGTGCGCGACAACGCAGGTCACAGCAACATCGCAACAACCTCTTTGTACGCCCACGTCCTCAAAAACGATCTAAACGACTTTACTATTTATAGTTCCGCTTCCAAGGGAACTGAGAACTATTCGGTCCACAAGAAAGAAAAAGCTCAGTGATTTCGAGTCCCATTTTTTCAGAAAGGGGAACTAAAACCTCTCAATCAAAAAGGGGTCGGTAATATGAAATCGTTAAAGGTCTTTTACTCCGATAAACAAAATGTCACCGACAACATTGACTCTGGAAGCCCCAGTGCTGGCAAACCGGCGCAGGTGTTGGCGTCATGGCAAACATTAGGGATACCGCTTGATATTGAGGATCCCAAGCCCTGTACCCGCGAACAAATGGCTTTGGCCCACTCACCCGAATACGTCAACGGCGTTCTGAACCTTAAAATCCCCAATGGCTTTGGCAATCGTCTTGAAAGTGTGGCCCGGTCTTTACCATATACGACGGGGGCTATGAAGGACGCTGCCCTATTTGCTTTTAGGACCGGCTCCCCGGCGGCAGCTTTGGTTTCCGGGTTTCACCACGCACATTATGATAGTGGCGGGGCATTTTGTACTTTCGAGGGTCTTATCATTGCGTCACAGGTCTTAAAATTAGACGGGGCCACAAGTGTTGGCATTTTGGATTGTGACGAACACGCCGGAAACGGAACCAAGTCGATCATCGAAAGACTTTCGCTGGATTACATTTCTCATTGGAGCCTTGGTTACAGCAATGTTGATGAGAGCAACGCCGATGAATGGCTCAAAAATCTTCCACACCTTTTACAGTCAGAATTTCCGACCATTAAAGTTTTGCTATATCAAGCCGGAGCCGATTGTCATATTGACGACCCATTGGGCGGTCGCTTCACCAATGACCAGATGAGATTAAGAGATCGAATAGTTTTCGAGTACTGCAAAGAAAAAGGTATCGGTTGTGCTTTTGACCTAGCAGGTGGATACCAAGAACCACTGCGAAAGGTTTTGGATATTCACGACGGAACTCTCCGAGAGTGCCATCGAGTGTTTGGGCGTGAGTAAAAAGTGTGATGAGTTGGTCCAAATCATTGTAGAACTTCTTGACCTTGGTTCTCACGACCACGTTATTCAGGCGTGTAGTGAGCTTGTCAAAAAATACCCCAGAGAACTAAGATTTTGGTCCCTAATGGGATGCTCCCTCGGCAATCAAGGCCGACATGACGAAGCCAGCAAATGCTTCACCAACGCCTTGGCTATTTCGGGCTTCCAATGTGGACTTATGACAAACCTAATTTCTTCGACTTTTGGCAGGGGTGAACCCCTTCTTGCGTGTCGAATGATTGACCGATATTTTTATAGGCTATGTCGAGAGTGCCAACACAATAATCTTATAAATATCATCGAGGCATTGAGGATTGGCGATGTGGACCGGCCAAATCTACCCAAGAACATCTCACGGCTTCTAAAAAATGTTGAACCCATTTGATTCGATCTTAAATTGAGTCAAAGTCGAATCAACCACTGAGGCTTTCTTCTTCTTTGACAGTTGGATGCACGTCACATGGTCTGAGACAACTGTATTGTGGCAAAGCCGCCTCAGTTGAGGATCGCTCTATTTGTAACCGACTATTCGATGGGGCCACTTCTTTTCTGAGTTTAGCTTTTTGCTCACGGCGTATCTCAATCATCATTTTAATCTCGTCGTATGTGTATTTAGGTCGTAGGGCAGAAGGTTCTTTGACCTGTGTCTCTTTGATCTGTTTTTCAATTTGGATTAAGCCATAACCCTCCGGGGTGCCCAATGCCATTTTGTAAATCCCCTGAGAAATTTCGATGGCTTTTGTTGCTGCCAACAGTTCATGGGGGGTCGAGTCGTCTGAGGAGAGAACCTTCACGGCGCGAGCCAAAGCCAGCTTTGAGGCAGAAATATAGGTGCTGTGGACTTCTACAATCCCATCAATATGTTTTTTGATGACCGCTGTGGCGACACCGGCCCTAACATCTTCTCTTTGGCTCACCCATTCAAATGAGGGCGACTGCTTCATTATGTATCGGTATCGGCGATCTTTAAAACCTTTTTGGTCTATGAGAAAGGCTCGGACCGACAGGTGTGGGAACCTCGTCGCCCATTCAACCTTGAGGTCATGAACACTTGCGAGAAGCTCACCACGTCGTTTTTGTGCCACTTAAATCCCCCTTGTATCCACTATTCTCCCACCAAAAACGTAAATTTTACATATTTGTCGTTTATAAGAACAGTGTTATATTGCGATGCATTAACAATTAGCGAATCCCTTCTCAATTCAAAAGGAAGGGATTTTTTGTGAACAGAAAGTGGAGTTGGAACATGACTAAAGTGATTGCGGTTTTTGTATTATCTACTGCTATATTCCTAGCTGCTTGCGGTGGTGGTGGTGGTGGAGGTAACAGTGCGCCCGCTCCGGCAGCCCAAGCAACGGTCGATCCTGACACAGTTGCCGCTTCGCTTCCGACTTGCGATCAAGCAACCGCCTCAGATCAGTCAAGAAAAGATGCAACTGCTCTTTTACAAAAAGAGACAGAGCGCCTACAACGACAAACCGATAAGCTGCAAGCAGAAACAGATCAGGTGGTTTCAGATTACCAAGCGGGGCGTATCTCACAGGCAGATGCACAAGCCAAAGCAGAACCTCTCAAGGCAAGAGCCTATGCTCTAAAAGATCAAACTGCGACGGCTAATGCACTTACCCAATGCCTCAAAGGTAATCAATAAATTCATTTGAAGAACGGAAAGAAGAGTCAGATGAAAAATTTATTTATGGTCGCTGCTATTGTTGCATTGGTTGTCGTCACTGGATGTGCGACTCTCTCAACCGAAGGCGCAAAAGTCCAAATAATGAAAGTAACCACCAATAAACTGGACGTTGAACAGGCAGAGGCAAGTCTGAAAAAAGAAAGTTGCACCTTTGTCAGTGACATAGAGGCTCCCATTGCAGCCGGAAGCACCGACGAATACTACCGACTTGAAATAGGTCTTAAAAATAAGACCGCCGAGGTTGGCGGCAATGTGGTCATTAGCAGCATGGAAACCCACATGGGTATGCCCATATACACCAAAGGCAAAGTCTATAAATGCCCACGGGACATGAAATCAGATTCCGTGTAATTTAACAGCGTTCCATCGTCTGACGGTCGGTTCAGATAGCTGACCTCTGGGAACGCCATAATATTAGCCCCTTTCGAGGGGCTTTTTTTCTATCTACGTGAATTCACTCTAACAGGTTTCAATTACTTACTTAGGTTTAATTCTCGACTTCTTTAGTGACCCGACGTGACGTGACAAGACACGAGTTGGCTATTTTCTGGCTCAGATTGGCTACGACACAAAAATCGAAAATGACAATCACACCAAAAATCTAGAGCCCTAGACACGCCATCGGTGTTGTAGGGCTCTAGATCAGAGAGCGTCATTCAAAACTAAGAAAGGATTGACGCCAATGAAAAGAAGTCAACAAAAGCGAATCACTCTTAAGAGTAAAGTCATTCGCTACATGAGAGTTTCAAAAAGAATCGCTCAAAGCCGCGCGGCCCTAGCCGCCGATTGTTCGGAAGCTGCTATAGGCCACTACGAAACTGGCCGCATGGACATTTCCGAAGAGAGGCTTACCAAGCTCATCAAATTTTACGGTTACTCTTTGGAAGATTTTCAAGAGTTCTTAGAGGGCAAGTCACTTCCAGTAATCAGTATAAAGAACGAATGTATTTCATTGTTAGATCACATCGACGACACAAAGCTCAGAGCCGTTCATGCGGTTCTCACAAGTTTTGTTCAATAATTTTTTGGAGGCAAAGATGGATATTACAAATTTAATAGCTCACTTAGTCAAGGTTGGGATTGTCCTGCTAATAGTGGGAAAGCTCGGACAAGTTACTTATGACTACGCTGTAAAGACCGCTCACGAGCAACAATTCGGACTTATTAGCCTTGGCAGACTCAGCCGCGAGCTAGAGTCACCAAAACATTCTTATCGGCGTGCTCCCACAGATAGTCGATGACTTGGATTGGGGTTCAAGATGTTACTTTACTAACGGTAGGTGACAGGTAGACTTATGGCTGGGCCTCCAAACCGACAACTATGACGAAGGGTTGCATGTGAAGAAAATTAAAACCCTTAAGTCAAAAAAAGTTGCTTTGACACCTCCGAATACTGATCTGGGTCCGTCATTCCTGATCGTAGGAATTGGAGCATCAGCGGGCGGCCCAAACTCTGCTGAGTTTAAGGTTAAACCTTCTAGTGCCATCGCACTTGGAATTGTGGACATGGTGTTGCCGCCCCAAGGTATTGCGGAAGAGTTAGCCAGGATTTCTAACTTTCCCGATGAAATGAACTCTTCGAGATAAAAACGAAACAAACGCCTGGTCTTGCTTGAGGAACCAATGTTTATCCGCTCACACGAATTATTTTAAATTTTTCAAATTCTTGGTCAAAAGTTCCATCTGTCCCTTCGTATACTTCTTTATGCCAGTTAGGGAGATCCAACATCGTTGGTCCTTTCACCTCAATAGGCGAAAAGATAAGAATTTCTCTACCTCGCTCAGTAACCTCATTTATTTTGTTCCTGAGCTCCCTTGTGATTATTTTCTCCACCAAATTGGGTGAACTTTTTTTCGAACGATCTAACGTCCCGCTGTGGGTTGGAGCTGGGAACACAGGAATCACAAATCTCAAAGGTTTCTGAGTGATGTCGTTTCCAGTCAAACTTCTTTCTACAATGCGAGGCTGGTGCTTGTGGATCATATTTCTTGGAAAATCAGTTTTGGAAGAGACCACTAACGCTGAAATAATTGCCAATATAGCAAAGCCAATAGGCCAAGATCCTCCGAGGTCTTCCTCGACCTCTAGCACATCGACAAGGCTAATATGACGAGGCTTATCTAGGAACCATCCTATCATTGAGCGACATTCTTTAACATCTATCGGCTTGTGGAGAAATACGGGACGCGGCAATTGGGGACCGGCAAGTCTCACAAAGACTTTTTCAGTAAGAGCTGATGTCATCATAAAGGGTATATTTCTATATTTTTTATAACAGGACTTCCACAAATCCAACCCCGTCTCTTCTCCTTTAAGGTAGTGATCGGCAATAATCAAATCATAATGCTCACCCGATTTTAAGAGATTCTCTGCCTCTTCAGTCGACTTTACCCACTTAAGGTCCGCGTTCTTTTTGACCGACCGGAGAGTGCTAGCGATGAGCCATTCACTCTCCGATTCATCTTCTACAATAAGAACCTTAGGTCCAAATTGATGCGTCGTCAGGTGGACATTCTCTAGTTCTGCAAGTTCGGCTAAACTCATTTAGAACCTCCTTTCAAGTTAAGGGGCGAAGCACCTCCATGTGCAAGAAATAGTGAGGTGGAGGGCTTAAGACTTATTCTACGAGAGAAATGTAAAAAAAAAATGACTTGAAAGTGAGGATTTAGTAATAATTCCTGGAATTAGATTCAGTGGCTATGGCAACCAAATTGAATTCGCGCCCTCACCGATTTTCCTTAACACTCATTTCGATCATCCAGTTTCTAATCAAGTTGACGGATTTCTCGCTAATCGTACAGAAACCAAATTGAATTCGCCAGCGACCGTGGTTAAGGGCATCACAGGCCGACACCTCCATTACAGGAGGTTCAAATCCGATCTCGCTAAAAAGGGGCGAAGTGAGTCGAAAACAAGTGCCAACTTTTAAGTAGGCGCTCCAGATAATCTCAATACCAGTTTCAGAAATTGAAGTGATATTCATGGGCACATAGAGAGTTGCTCTTGCAGTTTCTATGAACTGATATTTATTAACATAATACGGGTTAAGAGGCTTTTTCTTATGCAGCAGTTTTTCGACCTTTGCATTTAAGACTACCTGATTAAATGGCTTTACAATGTAGTCATCAACACCCGATTTCAGGGATTTCTGAACGTGGTCTTCATCATTGTTTGATGTCATCATTATGATTTTCGCATCTTCAAATTGGTGCGTGTGTCTCAACCTCTTTGTGAAATCAAGGCCCGAAATATAAGGCATATTAGTATCAGTGATCGTGAGATCGACCTGGTGGGATTCCAAAAATGTCAACGCTTCCACGGCATCAAAGGCCAAAGAAACTTTATGCTGATATTTTTCCAGATATGTCTTACAGAGTTTTAGAGTATCTAAATCATCATCAACGACTAATATACGTGCCATATGCCTTCTCCGGTTAAACGGTTGTGGGCAATCCCTGTTCACTCTTTACTCATTATTATAAGAAATTGATGTGTTGGGATTATGACTAAATTATTACGATTTCAGGAAAGTTCCTCAGGCGGCGTTAGTTAGGACTACTTCAATAAGGTGACTCTTGCGAATTGGCTTTGTGATATGAGCGTTGAAGCCTGCGGCAAGACATTTTTCTGCTTCTTCTTTTAAAGCATAAGCGGTGAGGGCAATAATAGGAGTTTTGGTTTTTCCCGAATTTTGCTCCCATGCTCGAATAACCTTTAGAGCTCCGTAACCATCCATCACTGGCATTTGTAGGTCCATGAGAACAAGATCAAATTGAACGTTCTTAAATTTTTCAACGGCCACCATTCCGTCTTCTGCCATTTCTATTCTAAATGGTGTGTCTTTAAAATAAGATTGAATCAAGAATCTATTTTCTTCAGAATCATCAGCGATAAGCAATCTTAAGGGTTTTAATTCGATTTGAGGTGAGGTCGTCTTAACTTCCAAACTGGTCTTACCTGGTGATTCTAGATTTAGCACCTTGGCGATGGTTTGACTCAGTTCAAAGGGTTTTATTGGTTTGAAAATATAGTTTGTTATACCTAGTGCCTTTATACGCTCTAAATCTCCATGACGGTGATTCGTTGGTAACATCAACACGATGGAATTCAAATTTTTTATATCGTCTTTGAGCTTGGCTAAAATGTCTAAACCCCCGCTGGCAATCCCTGGTATGCGGATGTCCGCCAAAATGATGTCAAAAGTTCCTTTAGAGTTCGTAGGTGATTTTATTAATTTGCTGACTTGATCTTCATTCAATACGGAGCGGACACTGGCCCCCCAACCTCTAAAAAGTTCAGACAAAATCAAACATACGGCGGCATTATCATCAATGATGAGGATATCCTTGCCTTTTAAATCTAAGGAGGGGGCAATTGTCATTGCATTTGACAATGGCGGTCTCATAAATGGAATTTTAAATGAAAAGGTACTGCCTTTACCTAATTCGCTTTCAACTAAAATCACGGCTCCCATAAGTTCTGAAAGCCTTTTACAGATAGATAGCCCTAATCCAGACCCTTCTTTTTTGCTGCTGGGATCAGATTGCAGTTGGGTAAAATGATCAAAAACTTTTGAAACTTGATCTTTAGGTATTCCAATTCCCGTATCTTTGACCGAAAAGACCACCTTCGTTTTATTTTCTGTCTGCGCTTCATTAGCTACAGACAAAACAATTTCACCAGCCTTTGTGAATTTTATGGCATTTCCCAAAAGGTTTATAAGTATCTGTTTTATTCGACTTGAATCGCCCATCACGTACCGAGGAACTTCGGGTTGGACCTTTAAAACGAGTTCTAACCCTTTTGAATGGGCTCTCGGCGAGGTAATATCCAAGACTGTTTCTACTGTCTCTAAAAGATCAAATTCACTATTTTCAATTTTAAAATGCCCCGACTCAATTTTCGAAAGATCCAAAATATTATTCACAAGACTTAAAAGGTTGTCCGAAGACTTATTGAGCATCAAAACATAATTAGATTGTTCTTCTGTAAGCTTCGTCTGAGAAAGGAGGTCGGCCATACCGATAATGCAGTTCATTGGGGTTCGAATGTCATGGCTCATGTTTGCGAAAAATTCGGATCTCGCCTGAGAAGCCTTCAAAGCAATTTGGCGTTCACGTTCTTTTTCTTCGTTTATTTTCAATAATTGAGCTTGCTGTTTTATCTTCTTATTTTTTCTGTAAAGATCCACAAAAATAGCCACTTTGGATCGCAAGATATGGGGATCGAAAGGCTTAAATAGATAATCAACAGCGCCGACGTCATAGCCCAGGTAAACGAATTTATCTTCCTTACTTATTGCGGTCACAAAAATAATCGGGACGTCTTTAAGTTTCGGCTGTTGTTTGATTAATGTTGCCGTTTGAAAACCATCGAGATCTGGCATTTGTACGTCTAGGAGTATGAGGGCAAAATCATGGTCAATAAGTTTGGTTAAAGCTTCGCGCCCTGAACTTGCTTTAACCAGGTTATATTCCTCAGTCGATAGCACAGCTTCAATAGTGAGAAGTCCATCAGCCCTATCATCGACTATGAGAATATCAACTTTCTCGTCATTAAAGCTCTCTTTACGCTGCGGCTTCATCGAGGCTCTCGGCTTTAGAGTTTTCCGTTTTTTTCATCCACATGTACATAATCGCAAGTAAGTTTTGAGTATCTACTGGTTTTGTAATGTAATCAGATGCACCAGCTTCAATGGCTTTTTCTCGATCACCTTTCATGGCCTTTGCGGTAAGAGAAATAATCGGAAGTGATTTGAATTCAGGAATACTACGGATATTTCGGGTTGCATCAAGCCCATCCATGTCAGGCATCATCGTGTCCATTAAGATCATATCAACGTCTGGATTTTCATTTAGAAGTGTAATCGCAACTTTTCCAGTTTCCGCGGAGATCACGGTCATGTTACGCGACTCAAGAATACTACTAATGGCAAATATGTTTCGCGCGTCGTCGTCAACTATCAGAATCTTCTTTCCTGTAAAGTCGGCATTTTTTGGCAAAGGCAGTACCTTCACTACATTTTCAGGGGTTACTCTTCTACCGGTGTCGGCACCAGTGTAATTTTGGGGTAAATAAAGAGTAAACGTACTACCATCTCCCTTGGCACTTTTGACCTCAATGAACCCACCAAGCAAACGGGCAATTTCTCGGCTAATCGTTAGTCCCAGTCCTGTTCCTCCGTACTTCCTACTTGTACCACCATCGGCTTGTTGGAAAGCCTCGAAAATGAGCTGTTGCTTATCAATCGGGATACCGATCCCAGTATCTTGGACTGAAAACGCTATTACTTTTTCCCGATGATTTAAATTTTCTTTTAGAAATGAGTTATTCTGGTCTGGGACAAATATTTTAAGACTCACTTTTCCATGCTCAGTAAACTTAAATGCATTTGACAATAAATTTTTTAGGATCTGTTGCAAACGATAATTGTCGGTAAAAATTTCTTTTGGCACTTTAGGATCTAACTCCACCATAAAGTCTAATGCCTTGTGATCGGCAATGGGCTTGAAGGTCTGTTTCGTATATTCCTGAACTTCTGAGAGTTTAACCTCTTTTGGTTCAATTGGCATTTTGCCTGCTTCCACCTTCGAGAGGTCAAGTATTTCATTAATAAGGGCCAATAAATCGCACCCAGCCGAGTGGACGGTCGCGGCATATTCGACTTCTTTTGGTTTAAGATTCTGGTCCTTATTTTCTGACAGCATTTTAGAGAGAATCAAAAGGCTGTTTAAAGGTGTGCGGAGTTCATGAGACATATTAGCTAAAAACTCTGACTTATACTTGGATATAAGTGAAAGTTGCTCCGCCTTTTCTTCGAGAGATCGGCTGGCCTGTTCTACCTCTTGATTTTTAACTTCCAGTAATTTTGCCTTGTCTTCAAGTTCCTTGGCTTGAGATTCGAGACCTTTATTGGAACGCTGTAGTTCCTTAAGCAATTCTTCAGTTCTCATACTAGAGGAGATCACGTTCAAAGTGATCCCAATACTATCCATAAGCTGATCAAGAAAGTTTAAATAGTTCATGCTAAATGGTCGAAGTGAAGCTAACTCAATAACGGCTTTGAGTTGACCTTCAAATAAGACGGGTAGAACAACAATGTTGAGTGGTTTTACTTCGCCCAGGCCTGAATCAATTGGGGCGTAATCTTCATTTGACGAGGTGATGAGGATTCTCTTTTTTTCAAAAGCGCATTGCCCAACAAGGCCTTCCTTTAGACGGTATTTTGTTGTTTCTCCTCGCTCCTTACTGAGAGCGTAAGAAGCAACAAGTTTCAAAGTCGAATCTTGAGATACCTCATCGGCCATAAAAAATGCGCCGACTTGCGCATCTACAAGGGGTGTGAGATCCGACATAATAAGCTGGGCAACGGCTTCAATGCTTCTTTGACCTTGCATCATTCCAGAAAATTTTGCGAGGTTCGTTTTGAGCCAGTCTTGGGCCGTATTCTTATGTGTTGTATCTTTAAGATTACCGATCATCTGGTTAATATTATCTTTAAGTGCGGCAACTTCTCCTTGAGCCTTAACTGTAATGGATCGTGTTAAATCTCCTTTAGTAACAGCAGTCGAAACTTCGGCAATGGCTCGCACTTGGGACGTGAGGTTTCCTGCAAGCTGGTTAACGTTGTCAGTCAAGTCCTTCCACGTGCCCGACGCACCTGGAACTTTGGCTTGGCCCCCAAGTTTTCCTTCAATACCAACTTCTCTTGCCACAGATGTAACTTGTTCGCCGAATGTTCGAAGTGTGTCAGTCATACTGTTAATTGTTTCAGCAAGGGCCGCAACTTCCCCTTTTGCTTCAAGAACGAATTTCTGATTGAGGTCGCCCTTAGCAACGGCGGTAACGACCTTAACGATACCTCGCACTTGATTAGTTAAGTTGCTTGCCATCACGTTAACATTGTCGGTCAGATCTTTCCAAGTGCCGGCAACGCCAGGAACTCTTGCCTGGGCGCCAAGTTTTCCTTCGATACCAACCTCTCTCGCCACTGTCGTAACTTGATCAGCAAATGTTCTGAGTGTATCGGTCATGCTGTTGATTGTTTCAGCAAGGGCCGCAACTTCGCCCTTAGCTTCAAGAACGAATTTCTGATTGAGGTCGCCGTTTGCTACGGCGGTAACGACCTTTACAATACCACGAACTTGTTTCGTGAGGTTACCCGCCATAAAATTAACGTTATCTGTTAAATCTTTCCAGATTCCCGAAACACCTTTAACGTCAGCTTGTCCGCCAAGTTTTCCTTCTGTACCAACCTCTTTTGCAACACGCGTAACCTCGGCTGCGAAGGAGTTCAATTGATCCACCATGATGTTGATTGTATTTTTAAGTTCAAAGATTTCACCCTTGGCATCGACTGTGATTTTTTGAGAGAGGTCGCCCTTAGCAACAGCTGTTGTGACCTTAGCGATATTACGAACTTGAGAGGTCAAGTTTCCTGCGAGTTGGTTAACGTTGTCAGTGAGATCCTTCCAAGTTCCCGAAATACCTTTAACCTGCGCTTGACCGCCAAGTTTTCCTTCTGTACCAACCTCTTTTGCAACACGCGTAACCTCGGCAGCGAAGCTATTGAGCTGGTCCACCAGATTGTTAATTGTGTTTTTAAGTTCTAAAATCTCACCTTTAACGTCAACTGTAATTTTCTGAGACAGGTCACCTTTAGCAACGGCTGTAGTAACTTTTGCAATGTTACGAACTTGAGAGGTCAAGTTTCCTGCGAGCTGGTTAACGTTGTCGGTAAGATCTTTCCATGTACCTGACACACCTTTAACTTGAGCTTGACCGCCAAGTTTTCCTTCCGTACCAACCTCTTTTGCAACACGCGTAACCTCTGATGCGAAGGAGTTCAATTGATCCACCATGATGTTGATTGTGTTTTTAAGTTCAAAGATTTCACCTTTGGCATCGACTGTGATTTTTTGAGAAA
>Ga0206996_1035_pt1 | contig 34135 bp, 32 predicted proteins | sample Alteio_BWMinCont_2_FD_153467 | JGI IMG/M metagenome (GOLD analysis project Ga0206996, IMG submission 153467) | Enriched cells from forest soil in Barre Woods Harvard Forest LTER site, Petersham, Massachusetts, United States -... | ecosystem: Environmental > Terrestrial > Soil > Temperate forest >...
AAAGCTGCACAAGTGTGGCGCCGGCTTTGATTTTTTCGTAAGCATCCAAAGCACTTGAAATTCCGCCGCATCCAATGATCGTGACTTGTTGGCCGACCTTGCGATACAAGTGCCGAATCATCTCCGTAGAGCGCGGCTTGATTGGCTTGCCGCTTATTCCCCCTTCAGCCGGAAAACCGGGGGGGCATTCCTTCGCGCGAGAGCGTGGTGTTGGTGGCGATGAATCCATCCACGCGATATTTTAACCCAACTTCAATCACGGCATCCAGGGCTTCGCGGCTTAAATCGGGGGAGACTTTTATTAAAATCGGTTTTTTCGCTTGATTGAACTCCTCAATCACCCGCAAAAGTTCGCTGAGTTTGTCCCTTTCGGCGAGCGTGCGAACTCCGGGTGTGTTCGGAGAACTGACATTTAACACCACATAATCACTTAACATGTGCAGCAGCTTAAAACTTGAGAGGTAATCTTTGACCGCGTTTTCAAGCGGCGCGATTTTTGATTTTCCGAGGTTGATGCCGATTGGAATCGGAACTTTCGAGCTTTTGAGCCGGTCGGACACAAATTGCGCGCCGTCATTGTTGAATCCAAGATGATTCCAAAGCGCTTCCAGTTCAGGCAATCGCCTCAAGCGCGGCCGTGGATTCCCTTTTTGCGGATGAAACGTCACCGTCCCCGCTTCGATAAATCCAAACCCCAAAGCGGCAAGCGCTTCCAAGCATTTCGCGTCTTTGTCAAAGCCGGCCGCCAAGCCAATTGGATTGGAAAAATTGAGATTGAACGCGCGCACGCGAAGCGCCGGATGTTCGTAGCCGAACCACGATTCAAGGAGTTTGCCTCCCCCGACACGCCCAATTGCCGATAGGCTGGAAAGCGTCAAGTGGTGGGACCATTCCGCATCGAATTTAAACAACGCCGGTCGAATGAATTTTTGGTAAATCAAGTCAAAAAACAATTCTGAAGTTCGGCTCCATTATCCTGGGAACGCTACGGGTGATGGAGAATTGAACAAGATGGACAACGGAATTGTGTGGCGGCCGACCGAGCGCCAAATCAAAGAAAGCCGGTTACAGGGTTTCATCGAAAAACACGAATTTCGCGATTATCAGGAACTCTTCAAGAAATCGATTGATGATGTGGCCTGGTTTTGGGATGCTTTTGTAAAAGACCTCGGATTGATTTGGGATGCTCCGTACAAAACCGTCCTCGATGTTTCAAGGGGATGGGAATGGGCCACTTGGTTTCGCGGCGGAAAATTCAACTGGGTTTACAATGCGCTTGATCGCCATGCGCAATCAAGTGAGTCGCGGAACAAGCCGGCGGTTATTTGGGAAAAAGAAGATTCGACACACGGCATCCTAACTTATAAAGAACTGCTCGACCAAGTGAATCGGTTTGCGAACGCGCTGCTTGCGCTTGGCATCGAAAAAGGAGACCGGCTAGGAGTCTTCATGCCGATGAGTCCTGAATGCGTGATCGCAACGCTTTCAATTTCTAAGATTGGCGCAATCTTTACGCCGATCTTTTCAGGGTACGCGGCAGCCGCCATCGCGGACCGGTTGACCGACTGCCAAGCAAAATTGCTTATCACTGCTGACGGATTTTTGCGACGCGGAAATTTGGTCCCGATGAAGCCGACCGCGGATGAAGCTTTGAAGCTCGCCCCTTCGGTCAAGCACTGCATCGTTAAAAAAAGAACGCAATCCCCTATTCCATGGAACGCCGACAAAGATTTGGATTGGGATGAACTTGTCGGCAAGCAATCTCCTGAATGTCCACACGAAAAAACGGATCCGGAAGATCCGTACATGATCATTTATACGTCAGGCACCACCGGCAAACCGAAAGGAACCGTTCACGTTCACTGCGGCTTTCCGCTGAAATCCGCGATGGATCTTGCTTATCATTTTGATTTGAAATCTTCGGATATTCTTTTCTGGTTCACCGACATGGGCTGGATGATGGGGCCGTGGGAAGTTTCAGGCGCGCTTCTTTTGGGAGCCGCGATTTTCATCTATGACGGTGCGCCCGATTATCCGAAACCGGATCGACTCTGGGACATGATTGCGCGCCACCGCGTTACAGCGCTTGGCGTTTCACCAACCGTGATTCGCGCGCTCATGCGCCATCCACTTGAAGAGGTCAAGCGACACGACCTCTCCAGTTTGCGCATTCTCGGGTCAACCGGAGAACCATGGAATCCGGATCCCTGGATGTGGTATTTCGAACACATCGGCGGGAAACGCTGTCCCATCATCAATTATTCCGGAGGAACTGAAATCGGCGGCGGAATTCTGTGCTGCTCGTTTTTAGAGCCGTTGAAGCCGTGCGCATTCACCGGACCTACACTTGGCATGGATGCCGATGTGCTGGACGAACAAGGCGCGCCAATCAGAGGAGAAGTGGGAGAACTCGTGATTCGGAAACCGTGGATTGGCATGGCGCGCGGATTTTGGAACGATGCCAAGCGATACGAGCAAACCTACTGGTCGCGATTTCCGGATGTGTGGGTGCATGGTGATTGGGCGCTTGTGGATGCCGACGGGTTCTGGTTTATCGAAGGCCGTTCGGATGACACGATCAAAGTGGCGGGGAAGCGAATTGGGCCGGCGGAGGTGGAGTCGGCACTGGTGAGCCATGCGGCTGTTTCTGAAGCCGCTGCCATTGGAGTTCCCGATGAATTAAAAGGAGAAAAAGTGGTTTGTTTTGCCGTGTTAAAACCGGGATACACTGCGGACGAATCGCTTCGCAGTGAACTCCGTCAGCATGCGGTTTCCGCTTTAGGGAAAGCGGTGGCGCCCGATAAAATCAAATTCGTGAAAGAAATCCCGAAAACGCGTAACGCCAAAATCATGCGCCGCGTCATTCGCGCCAAATATTTGGGATTATCCGATCTCGGTGATCTATCCGGCCTTGAAAACACAAGCGCGCTCGATGAAATTGGGAAAGCGCTTTAGCTCAAGTTACTGCAATGTGCGATCGGTGAGCGTTTTGATCGAAAATTTATTGGTTCGTCCCCCGGCTGCAGTAAGATAGTGTATCTGACTGTACTGATAATGCGAAAATTTATAATTGCCCAAATCAACCGTCACGAGCGCGCTCATTTCGACAACAACGCGATCCCGTTTTTTGAGTTTATCATGGATCTCGCATCTGTAGCTTGCCAGCTTTCGACTCCCTTCCATTGCTGTCCAGATGTATTCGCGCGTTTCCGTGTCTCCCACGATTCTTTGATTTGAAGGGGAGAACAGCCCTTTTAGTTCATCTTCCGCTTTTTTGTCCATCAGTTGTTCAACCGTAATCGGCAACGCTTCAATCACACTGACATGCGGGTGCATTAAATTTTCCCAAAAATTTTTATCGCGAACAAGATTCACTTGAAACCCACCCGGTTTCACAGGATTCGAACTCCGCCAGGTGACTGCGATGTCTTCCTTTCCATTCTGTCCGGGATAGAAAATAAGTTGTTTCTGGCAACTTCCGGAGTCCCGCAGATTGGTGGTCCATTCCATTCTTGCATCGTCATGCCAATCAAGCTCATGAATATCCGCCTTGTTGGCGCAAATCCGAAATCTTTGGTAATTCGACCAGAGTGTGGGTTCACATGTGATCTCAAATCCGAAATTATCGTGAAGATGCGCGCGAAGTCCCACTTTGCGTATCATAGCACGGTATTGATAAGAGTTCAAAACTTCCGGAGGATTCTGCTCCAGTGCATCAAATTGATCCCGATTTTTATTCGGCTTATAATTGTGAACACTTAACGCGCCCCTGGCTTCAGGCTCCAGCTCCGTGACAAGCACATAGCGGATCTTGCCGGGAACCAATTGTGGCGCAAAAATATCTGTTTGTCCAGTCGTCAAGAGAAAAACCTTCCTTCCATTTTGGGTTCAATTATTGATTATACCTGGCCTACCGCCAGTCGTCAAGGGGTCATGGCGTCAATCGACGGCTGGAGTGGCGACTAGGAAGGGTCGTCTACCAAGGCGCTGAATTCTCCACGCGGGTTTAACTGAAATGGAACCTTTCGGGGCAAAAGCCAACAAAACAGGGTCGTGATGGCAACTGCTCCCACGGAGCCCAACACGGTCATCAAAGTACTTCCGACTGCATTGCCGTATAAGAAAACCGGAACAGCCAAAACCAAGGCTGTGCCAACTCCCAAAGCCACACCTTTAGAGCTAAGTCGCGGCCAATAAAGGCTCAACACCGTTGGTACTGCAAAGCAGATTCCAACCGCGTTCAATCCCCACCATAAATATTTAAGACTGAAGTTTGGAATTTTGAGGACGACGATGGCTAAAGCAAAACCAATGATCGTAATTGCCACCATGGCAAACCGGCTTCTTCGGACCACTTTTCTATCGAGTTCTTCCCGGATTTTTCGATCCACTTCAGTGAAAGGTTCTCCCGTCTCTTCCTTATCCAACATCTTCATCTCTTCTTTGGAATATCCGGCCACATCCACGGCATAAAGAGAACCTGCGGCACACAATCCTGAGTCAAGTGTGGCGCACAAACTGCTGAGGAGCATGATGACAAAAAACAAAACAGCCCAAGCAGGAAGATACCTTACAATCACCGCGACTCCAATCATGGCCGGATCAACACCCTGCGGGAGAGTCACGTGCAGGGCTTGATTGGCGCCGATGAATCCTAAAAGGGATAAACCAATCGGAACGATTCCAAAGAAAATGCCTCCCCAGATATAAGCCTTGGCAAGCTGCTCCTTTTTGATCACAAAGGCCCGCTGCCAATGTTGCTGGTCCCCTAAAATTCCCGATATTAGCCCAATCGAAGTGACGATCCCAAAGCTGAATGCCACCTGAGGATCAAGGAGATTCTTATGCAACCCGGTCACTCCGCCAAGGCCGGGCTTAATCGCGTGCCATCCCCCGGCGGCATGAATGGTCCATGGAAGAATAATGAGCCCTCCAAAAAAAATCAGAGCATACTGCAAATAATCGGTCATAATTGAGGCGCGCATTCCGGATATGACCGAGTAAATCAGAACAACGCCCGCCAGAATCACCATCACATGGATGAGTGGAATTCCGGTCAGAAGCGAAACAAAATTGCCTCCGGCGTAAAGTTGTACCACCACGGCCATGACCTGATACCAAAAGAATGGGAAAAGATAAAGTTTGTGGATTGTTTTATTGAAACGATATTGTATCCATTCGGGTTGCGTGTATCCGTCAGGCAGATACTTGCGAATGCGAAGCCCCAACGGGGCAAGGATTAGCAAGCAAATAATGTTCGGAAACGTGAACCAGAAAATGCCGGGAATCCCTTGTTGATATGCTTGCTGGACACTGATAAATAACGCTGGCGCCCAAATCCAGGAAACGGCGATTGAGAGTGACCCCACAAACCAAGAAACCTTTCTCCCCGCCGCCAAAAAGCCGACTTGTGTTTTCCAATAATGCCCGCGCGACTTGAGCGCAGTTAGAAGAATCATGACGACACCGAAAATCGCGAGCAGCAGATAACCGTGGATCGGGGAAATGGCGCGAATCATGATTTTTCTGAGATTCCGGGCAAATGATGCGAACTCCTATGGCGCGCCCGCCTCTGGATGGCTGTCGCTCGCTCGACTTCGTCTCACTCGCGATGGGTTTCAGAGGGGCGGGGCAAATTGCTTACGTTTCGCGAACCTCCGGTTCGCTTCACTCATCCTCGCTATTCGCTCGGCGCAATTTTCCCGTCAGCAGTTCGAATCTGCTCCTTGAAAATGGCGCGCCCGAGCAGATTCGAACTGCTGACCTACGGCTTCGGAGACCGTCGCTCTATCCAACTGAGCTACGGGCGCATGGAGTTAAATTATGGCTCTCTATTAATACAAATAACGGCCGGGTACACTGTGCCTTCCCCAGAATATCCAAATTTCCCGTTCCAAAAACTTCTAAATTCTTCTCCTCTCGGTGCGTAATCGCCAACGATTCGAGCGACAAAGCCTGCAGCGAAAAGTGAAAGACCGTAACCTTTTCGAAGCTCCCATGCCTCCCTTGGAGATTTTCCGTCAGTCAATCCCTTTAAGATTCTAAAAGTGCACAAAACTATTCCCGGAAGTTTAGGCTCCTCTTCTGCATGATGGCGGATAAAACTATCCCATCTTCCTCCTGTTTGTATTTCCGGCTTTATGACAATCTTTCCTCGACTTTGCAGTTTTGTTATCGCTTGATTAAGCCTCGATACATGAAGCGTGTAGATGCTCATATTAACCGCCTTTCGTAATGTTTGACTTTGACTCTTTGACGAAGTTTGATCATATCCTATTATCAGGCTTTTGTCAAGTTTTGCCGATTTAAACGATTTTAGCCGTGGGGGACGTAGGCGAATTCGATCTTGATGCGGTCAGGATCTTCAAAGAACACCGAGTAATATCCCTTGCCGTATTCCGGATACTCATTTGGACCGCCATAAAGCACTTTGATCTTGTATCGCACCAAAAATTTCTTATAAAAATCAACCACATGTTTTCTGCTTCGCGCGCGGAACGCAATGTGATTTAACCCCGGCGCTTTTCTATGATATGAGCCTTTGTCGAATTTTGGATCAGCCCGGGTTATCCAAAGGCTCATCACGCCGTCCGAGTAACCGATGACATCCGCATCCACATATACCCGCTCGAAATTCCACTTCCGGAACAGTTTCACGTAAAAATTTCGCGCGCGCTTGAAATTCCCCGAATTGATTTGGATGTGATGCAGTCCAGCCAGCGGCTTCATTTAAGTTGATTTCTGTTCTGTGATGAATCTTTCCCGCAATGAAGCCAAATGTGTAACCTATGTGTCTGGTATGGACCAAGGAAAAATGGCGTGCCCGAGAGTTGCTCGCTCGACTTCGTCTCGCTCGCAGTAAAAATTAGAGGGGCGGGCCAATTTCCTGCCGTTTCGCGAACCTACGGTTCGCTTCACTATCCCTTCGGGCGGAAATTGGCCGAGGTTCGAATCCTCTCGGGCATCTAAGAAAAAACTTGGCGTGCCCGAGAGGATTCGAACCTCCGACCTCAAGATCCGCAATCTTGCACTCTATCCATCTGAGCTACGGGCACACGAAATGAGGTTTTAGCCTTTAGCTATTAGCTGAAACTTGTCGCTTCCCTTCCTTTGGCGTGAGTTCGAATGCTTAGCTTGCTCCCATTTCTGAGATAAGGGTGAGATGCAATTTTGCTTGAGCGCAAAATTGTGTTCGGAGAGGATGGCATTCACATTCCGAACCGAACTCAACTTCCCCATTCGAATCTCACCGCAAGGAGCATCCGCCTTTCAGGAGTAATCGTGCCGAAGGCGGATGGCGGAGAGGGTGAGATTCGAACTCACGCTGCAGGTTTAAACCCACAGAGTCGCTTAGCAGGCGACCGCCTTCGACCACTCGGCCACCTCTCCAAACGTGCTCTAGTTGCTTCTACCCGCGGCTGCCAAGGGCCTGCCCTCTTTCTTCGGTTCAGCCGAGACCACTTCACCCAGCGGTCGAATCGGCATGACCACATAAATCGCGTCGTTTCCACCACTTTCGGGACGGAGAACTCCGGGGCTTTTCACTTGGCCGAATTCGAAACGGACCTTTTCGTCTTCCAAAGCATTCAATGCGTCGATTAAATAGCGGGCATTGAATCCAATCGTAATGTCCGATTTTTCTCCGACGCTTTCCACTTCAACCGGAATTTCTTCATACGCTTGACCAAGATCTTGCGTATTTGCGGTAATCACGAGTTGGCTTCCATTCAAGCTCATTTTGATGAGTCGCGGACTTTCACGATCTTGTGCCAAAATGCTGGCACGCCGCAGCGCTTGCAAAAAAACTTCCTTTTCAACTTTGAGAACCGTTTCCGATTTTTCCGGAATAATTAGCTCAAACTGTGGAAATTGGCCTTCCAAAAGTCTTGTAAAGAAAATCGTCTCATCAAATTTGAAGACCACTTGATGATCTCCAAAATAAATTTCAACCGGATCAGAAGTGTCTTTTAAAATTTTCACCACTTCATTCAAAGCCTTGGCCGGAACAATCACCGAGCGGTTCAATTCTCCTTGGGACACTTTCATGATCCGTTTTCCGAGCCTGTGGCCATCCAAAGCAACCAATGTCAAATTATCTTTTTCCAATCGAAGCAGCACGCCGGTGAAAATCAAATTGTCTTCGCGCGGACTTGAAGCGGAAAACAAAACATCCCGCAGCGCTTTTTTAAAGGCATCTTGATTGACCGAAATTTTCGTTTCTTTCGGCGTTTCGGGAAGCACCGGATATCCATCTGCGGAAAGAATATTGAATTTATATTGAAATCCTTCCCCTTTTAATTGAACCATGTTGGTTTCGCCATCCATTTGAACTTCAACGAGCCCTTCGTTTAAGTGGCTCACCACTTCAAAAAAGACACGGGCCGGAATTGTCACTGTTCCCGATTCTTCCACTTTGGCCGGAACTTGCGTTTTCATTCCGATTTCCAAATCGGTGGCGGCAAACCGAACTCCTTCGGAAACAACTTCAACCAAAATATTTTCCAAAATGGGGAGCGTGGCTTTTGTGCTCACCACTCTTGACAAAGGCGCAATTGCGGATTCAAGCAAGACTTTTTCACAGATGAATTTCATAATAACCTCCCTTGGATATATAACTCATCATCATCATCATGTTGTGGATTGTGTTGGTAACTCATTTTTATTCAATGAAATTGGATAAGAGAACTCTGGTGAAGTTATTAAATCGACTGTGGAAGAGTTTTGGATAAACTTCTCCACAAAAGGATTCACACTTTTTTCCAGTCCTTTTCCAACGGTTATAAAATCGCGATTATGCATGTGCGCGAATCTTCTCCAAAATAATTTTTAAGAGTCCGGATGTGGACGGATCCGTTGAAACATTTTGAATTTTGTTGTACGCATGAAGCACGGTCGTGTGGTCGCGCGCGCCGAACTCTTCGCCGATGTGAGGAAAGCTTGAGCCGGTCAATTCGCGGCAAAGATACATCGCGATTTGACGCGGCTTTACGACACGTTGATCCCGCTTGGGAGCTTTCAACTCATCCACCGTCACTCCGAAATATTCCGAAACGATCTGTTGAATTGTCGGAATGGAAACATGGGCGGGAGACGGATCGCGTAAAATGTCTTTTAACGCTTCCTGTGCGGAGGGGAGTGTAATCGGAAGTTTGTTTAACGAAGAATAAGCGACAACTCGGTTTAAAGTCCCCTCGAGTTCGCGAATATTCGATGAGATCCGTTCCGCAATAAACGTGATGACATCGTTTGGAACGTGGACGCCGTCGGTTTCAGCCTTCTTTCTTAAAATAGCTTCGCGCGTTTCAAGATCGGGCGATTGTACATCCGCAATCAATCCCCATTCAAACCGGGTTCGAAGCCGCTCTTCCAGCGTCGGAATTTGTTTCGGCGGACGGTCGCTTGAAATCACAATTTGTTTGGATGCGCCGTACAATTCATTAAACGTATGGAAAAATTCAACTTGCGTTCTTTCTTTTCCGACAATGAATTGAATGTCATCAATTAAGAGCAGATCGACGTCCCGGTATCGATTGTGAAATTGAGGAACCATGTTTTGCGCGATGGAGTGCACCACTTCATTGGTGAACCGTTCGGCTGAAACATACACCACTTTGAAATGCGGCGACTTGCTTAAAATATGATGCGCAATCGCATGAATGAGGTGCGTTTTTCCCAGTCCCACGCCGCCGTAAATGAAAAGCGGATTGTACGCTTTTGCCGGTGCATCGGCCACGGCAAGCGCTGCGGCGTGCGCGAAGTGATTGGAACTCCCCACCACAAAGGTGTTGAAGGAAAATTTCGGATTTAAATAAGGATGGCGGAACTGCTGCTGAGCTTCAAGCGGCTCTTTCGGCGGCTCAAGGGAAGCGTCAATCATGAATTCAAGCTGCACATTTTTTTCTTCCAAACTTGAAAGCGCGTCTTTCACATTTTGCAAAAATTTCCGTTCAATTTTATCTTTTGTAAATTCATTCGGCACCGCTATCTTCAAACGGTTGTTTTGCAGAGAGACAGGGTAACTTGATTTAAAAAGAGTTTCAAATGTCGGGGTCCCTAACCGTTCCCTCAGGATCGAAAGGCAATCTGACCAGCTTTTTTCCAAGTTGGGATTGGAAGTTTCGTTCATAAATGTCCCCCTTCTTTCATGTATAATTTTAGGTTAACGAGAGTTTAAGGTTGTGAGTGATTCAGCTTCTTCAAAAGGGGATCCTTTCAGGACTTATCCACTTATCCACACGCCATTGAAGAATTCTGTGGAAAAGCTGCAGAAACAAAGGATTGATAAGGGGTAAATATTTTTTACCGTGCTTCTTGAAGGGGGTTTTGGGGTCATTTTCATCCATTTGGGTTTCACTTGAGGAAAAAGGGATTCAGAGGGGTTTTGAAATATAAATACCAGGGGTTATCTACAGATTACGCACAGATGTGGAAAATTAGGATGTGAATCGCAATGAAAAGAACCTATCAACCAAAGCGGCGCGGTCGAAAAACAGAGCACGGATTTTTAAAACGGATGAAAACCCGAGCAGGGCGCAAAGTGTTGAAGCGCCGGCGGAACAAAGGCCGCAAACGGTTAAGCGCTTGATGAAATCGATTTCAAAACAAAACGATTTTAAGCTCGTGTACCAAAAAGGGAGGATTATTCAGGCTCCGCGCATGACGCTTCATTTTTTTTTGGTCATTTAAGCGGAACTTCGCAACTTGCGATTGTCATCGGTAAGAAAGTGGGAAAAAGCCACGTTCGCAATTTGATTCGCCGCCGCCTTCGTGAAATTGCGCGATCTGTTTGGAGCAGATTTCCCGACGGAACTCTTCTGGTTGTGGTCGCAAAGCGGAGCGCAGCGGAAGCCGATTTTAAAACGCTCAAAATGGAATTTGTTGAGTTTGCGGAAAAGGCGGGTCTTTTGAAAGCATGAAAACAGTGTTACTCTATATGATAGACTTGTATCGAAAAATTGTCTCGCCGCACCGCGCCGCATCATGCAGGTTTGTTCCGAGTTGCTCGGTCTATGCGCATGAAGCAATTGCAAAGCATGGAGCATGGGCCGGACTTCGCTTGGGCGCTTGCCGATTGCTGCGTTGTCATCCGTTTCATCCCGGTGGCTATGATCCGGTGAGGACTGTTTCATGATAAAAGCCATCTCTGATATGTTATTCCCGATTCTCGATTTTCTCTATGCGTTCACGCATAACTGGGGTGTTGCGATTATTCTGTTTGCCGGTCTTGCCAAAGCGGCCCTGATTCCCCTCACGAACAAACAGTTTAAAAGTATGAAAGAAATGCAGGTCATTCAGCCGGAAATCAAACGGCTTCAAGACAAATACAAAGACAAGCCCGAAGTTTTTCAACGGGAATTTTCCCAGCTTTTGCGCTCGAGGAAAGTGAACCCGTTTGCCGGGTGTTTGATCTCGATGGTGGTGCAGCTTCCGATTTTGTGGGCGCTTTACTATGTCATCCGGGATCACATCGCGCGGTTTGCGCAAACCGGATTTCTTTGGATTGGCACATTTGCCGAAAGGCTGGCCGCGGTATTCCCAAACGCCACCAATTCACTTTTCAGTTACAAAGGGGTTTGCGAAATTTCGGTTCATGGGAATCCGAGTTTTCCGTTTTTGGGGACAAGCCTTGCCGCCACCGACTGGCCTCTTCTTATTCTTTATGGAATCAGCATGATTTTGTTTTCAAAATTAAACAGCATGCCAAATCCGGATCCGCAAGCCCAGCAAACACAAGGGACGATGAATTTGATGATGCCGGTGCTGTCCGTTTTTATTTTCCGCACGTTCCCGTCCGCATTTATTTTGTACTGGCTTGTGTTCAACGTGTTTTCCGTTGTCCATCAATACTGGTTTTACAAAGTCTATCAGGCCGAACCGGTGGCCGCGAAATAGGAGGAGCGTTCAATCATGCGTGAGACAGAGCAAACCGCCCGCACCGTGGAAGAAGCGGTGGAACAAGGGCTTCATTTGTTGGGGGTTAAAAAAGACCAAGTCGAAGTGGAAGTGCTTGATGAGCCAAGCGGCGGCCTTTTCGGCCTCGGCGGAAAGCAGGCGCGCGTGCGGGTGATTGTGCGCGAGCTTGAAGTGGAAGCGGCCGAGAAAATGTTGCACGGCGTGCTCGACATTTTGGGATTAAGCGCAATGGTGGAAGTGAATCAAACCGAAGACAGCGTTCGATTCGAAGTGTTGGGAGAAAATCTCGGACTCTTGATTGGTCACCGCGGACAAACTTTGAACGCGCTCCAATTTCTAGTGAGTCTTGTGCTCACCAAAGGACTTGATCATCGTAAAGTCAAGTGCGTGTTGGATGTTGAAGGCTACCGCGTTCGCCGCGAGAAAGCCCTTGAGATTCTAGCGCAGAAAATGGCGAAAAAAGCGTCGATGGATCGGCGGGATGTCACGTTAGAGCCAATGCTTCCGCATGAGCGGCGCGTGATTCACCTGGCGCTTGAGAACAGCCCCTATGTCACCACGACCAGCACCGGAAAAGAGCCGATGCGCCGGGTCGTGATTAAGCCGAAAGAAGGAGCGCGCCAAGGGGGCGGCAGAGGTCCGGGAAGAGGGCCTTCTCGCGGAAATTCCGGCGGATTTTCCCGCGGTCCGGGGCGTAACGATTCGCGCGGCCGCAGAAATCAAGGAAACTATCAAAGACCGCCTTCGCGTCCGGCAGCTGTTGAAAATATCGAACGACCTCCGCGAGATCCGAATGATCTCCCTCCCGAAATCTGACACGATTTGCGCGATCGCCACTCCTTCAGGCGAAGGAGGTCTTGGGGTTATTCGTGTCAGCGGATCGTCTGCGGTTGCGATTGTTGCCAAATTATTTCTATCTAAAAAAGAGATTTCACTTGTTTCGGTCCCGTCTCGCCGCGCTTTGTTCGGGCGTTTAATCGATCCGCAAACCGGGAAGCTGCTCGATGAAGTGATTTGCACCGTCATGCGCGCTCCCCATTCTTACACGGGTGAAGATGTGGTGGAATTGAGCGCACATGGAAATCCGCACATCCTTTCGCGCATTCTTGAATCGCTCATCCGCTCTGGCGCGCGCTTGGCCGAACGGGGCGAATTCACAAAACGCGCTTTCTTAAACGGCAAGCTTGATTTGACCCAAGCCGAAGGGGTGATGGATGCCGTTTCCGCCAAAACCGTTGGCGGGATTGAATCTGCGCTTGATCAGCTTGACGGAAAACTTGGCCGATATTTGAAAGGATTAAGGCAAGCTGTTTTGGCAATCCTCTCCCCTATCGAAGCCTGCATTGATTTTCCCGAAGAAGAAGTTCCTGAAGTTTCACGCGCAGAACTCCAGCTTCAAGTCGGTGAAGTTGTTGAAAAAATCGATGAAGTTTTGAAAGGAGCAAACGCAGGACGCCTTTTGCGCGAAGGCTTTTCAAGTGTGATTGTCGGAAAGCCGAATGTCGGAAAATCTTCTTTGCTCAATGCTTTGCTGCGCGAAAATCGGGCGATTGTGACCGACATTCCGGGAACCACACGCGATACCATTGAAGAATGGTCCGATGTTCAAGGCATTCCGATGCGCTTCATTGACACCGCGGGAATCCGAGGAACGGTTGACGCGATCGAGCAAATCGGGATTTCACGATCCAAAGAAGCTTTGGCCAAAGGGGATTTGATGCTGCTTGTGATTGATCGCTCCGTTCCGCTTGAAGCGCACGATTTTGAACTTTTGAATATCGCGCGTGAGAAAAAAAGTGTGGTTGTTTTGAATAAAATGGATCTCGAGGGACCTGTTGGAGTCACCGAAGTGCAAGCACATTACTCTGGACCACTCGTTCCGCTTTCCATCTTGAAAGAAGATGGATTGGAATCGCTTGAGAAGCAAATTCTTGCGACCGTTTTGGATCACAATGAGACAAAACAGGACACACCGCTTGTAACTCGCATGCGCCATCAGGAGGGCTTGGAGCGGGCAAAGCAATTCCTGACCGAAGCTGGAAAGACTCTGGAAGCGCGCTTGCCTCTTGACCTTGCCGCCGGCGACCTCCGCGGCGCCGCAGACACAATCGGCCGCATCACCGGCGAAAACTACACCGAAGATCTCTTGGCTAAAATCTTTGCGGAGTTTTGCATCGGAAAATGATCCCTTCGTTCACGCGAACCTACGTACTTGGGCTGCCTCCCGAATTGCTCGTGGAAATTATTCGTCCAGTTAAAGAGAGGCAAGCAGAATTTCCCTCTCCTGAGGCGCTGTTGGACAGATATTCGAAACAAACTGATTTTACTGTTCGAGAGGATCTACAGCGACTGGAAATCTTTGAAAAACTGGACAAGATCGCCTCCGATATCACCGGCCAAGTGACTTCAAACAATCAGCTGCGTGTTTTCTTGAATAGAATAAAGCGAGGTCCTGAAGATCTAACAATTTTGCTGTCAACCTACAAGAAAAAAAGAGAATATTTGAACAAAAAAGTCCAAGCTTTAAGATTAAGAAACTCCAAAGAACTTGAAGAGCTTGACAAGGATCTTTTAAGGCGGCTGAGTGGATTTATCGCTCGAAGAATGGTATGCACCATGCGTATACAGCAGCTTGAAAACGTGCGAGAGTATATCGATCTTGAGCAGCAGAAGCCATAGAAATTGGGGACATTTCCTATTTAAATTTTCCCAATAAAATAGGGTTTTCGCCGTTTCTTCCGAAAGATGACTGGAATCAAGTTCGAATAAGGAGCAACTTTGCGGATTATCAGTGCGGGGAGCGCGTTACCAGAGCATGCTTATGGCCAGGAGGCGGTCACTGGCGCGCTCAAAAGCATCTGGCAAAGTGAGCTTTCCAATCCTGAAACGCTTGACCGCCTACATGCCAGATGCGGTGTGGAACAGCGTTACTTTACCCTGCCGCTTGAAACCTATCCAACCCTCAAAACTTGGGGACAATCCAACGATGTCTGGATTAAAACAGCGCAAGAACTTGGCGAAACCGCAATTCGTTCCGCAATAACTCCGGCTGGAATCGACCCCAAAGAGATTGCCGCCATTTTCTTTGTTTCGATTACCGGCATTTGCAGCCCATCCATCGATGCGAAACTTGTCAACCGGATGAAATTGTCCCGGAACATCAAACGGATTCCGATTTTCGGCCTTGGCTGTGTGGCCGGAGCTGCGGGTCTGTCCCGCGCCGCAGATTACGTGCGCGCTTTCCCTGATCAAATCGCGGTGGTGTTGTCGGTTGAATTGTGCTCGCTCACCTGGCAGAATGGGGATCTTTCGATGGCGAATCTGATTTCAACCGGACTTTTTGGGGACGGCGCAGCTGCGGTCATTGTGGCAGGGAAAGAGACCCGATTCAAAGGCCCTGAAATTTTGGCCACCAAATCGACCTTTTATTCCAACACGGAAGACACCATGGGTTGGGCTGTATCAGAGAACGGCTTCCGCATCGTGCTTTCACCCGATGTGCCGCTTGTGATCAAAGAAAATCTTCGCAAGGACGCCGATTCATTCTTGCAAGAGTTTGGATTGACCCGCAAAGACATTTCAAGCTGGATTATACATACCGGCGGCCCGAAAGTGCTTGAGGCAATCGCCGATGCGCTCGAGCTGCCGGAGAAATCGTTGGAAGCGTCGTGGGAATGTTTGCGGCGCGTCGGAAATCTCTCGAGCGCATCAGTCTTGATGGTCCTCGAAGACGTGCTCCAAAACCGCCGCGGCGCTCCAGGCACCTACAGCGTCCTTGCCGCGATGGGTCCCGGCTTCTGCTCCGAACTCCTCTTAATCCGCTGGTAATCTCCACTGGGACCCGGTCCCCATGGAGCTTTTGCCGATGAAATGAGGGTTTTGGGGAATTTTTCCGAATAATCAAGGCATGTATTTTCCGGTTAAACGCTATGATGTGATTGTGATTGGGTCGGGCCATGCGGGCTGTGAGGCTGCGTTGGCGGCTGCGCGCATGGGATGCGCGACCCTGCTGCTCACGATGAACCTCGACACGATCGCGCTAATGCCGTGCAATCCAAGCATCGGCGGGCCGGCCAAAGGGCACTTGGCGCGAGAGGTGGATGCATTGGGGGGTGAGATGGGAAAAACAATCGACAAAACCCATCTCCACATCCGGATGCTCAACACCAGCAAAGGGCCCGCGGTGCAGGCGCTGCGCGCGCAAGCCGACAAAAAACTCTACTCCATGGCGATGAAGCAAACCCTCGAAAACACCGAAAATCTCGACTTAAAACAAGATCTGGTTGAGGATTTGCTGATTGAAAATGGAAAGTTGACAGGGGTTGGATGTCGAAGCGGATTGGCTTACACAGCAACCTCGGTTGTCATCACCACCGGAACTTTTTTAAAAGGGATGATTCATTGCGGCGATGTCCATTATCCGGCAGGGCGCGCAGGTGAAAATCCATCCGAAAAATTAAGCGACTCGCTTCGCGCATTGGGTGTGACGCTTGGCCGCCTCAAAACCGGCACGCCCCCGCGCGTTCACAAGCGAAGCATTGATTGGAGCGCGACTTCGCCGCAAGCGCCAAGTCCAAAACCGCTCACCTTTTCATTCGATCCTCCCAAACGGTGGCGCGAGGGGCAACTCGATTGTCACCTCACCTACACGACACAAAAAACACGCGACCTCATTCTCGCAAATCTTCACCGCTCTCCGTTGTACAGCGGGCAGATTCACGGCCCGGGTCCACGATATTGTCCATCCATTGAAGACAAAATGAAAAAATTTCCGGACAAATTGGAGCATCCGCTTTTTTTGGAACCGGAAGGTTGGGGCACCGACGAAATTTATGTCCAAGGTTTTTCGACGAGCCTGCCGGCCGATGTGCAATTGCAAATGCTCCGCACGGTGAAGGGCCTGGAGAACGCTGAAATGATGCGACCCGGTTATGCCATCGAGTATGATTTTATTCCACCGACCCAAGTGTGGCCGAGTTTGGAAACCAAATTTCTCGAAGGATTGTTTTTGGCGGGACAAATCCTTGGAACGACCGGATACGAAGAAGCCGCTGCGCTTGGAATCATGGCAGGCATCAATGCCGCGCGCAAAGCGCAAGCCCGAGAGCCGGTGGTGTTCAAGCGGAACGAGGCTTATATCGGCGTTCTCATTGACGATCTCGTGACCAAAGGGACCGAAGAGCCGTACCGCATGATGACCGCGCGCGCGGAGTATCGTTTGTTGCTGCGACAGGATAATGCGGATGCGCGGCTCACGCCAACCGGTCGAGAAATCGGTTTGGTGGATGCAAATCGGTTCGCGAAATTTTCTGAAAAACAAAATGCGATTCAAGCCGAAATCAAGCGGCTGACCGAAATCCGGATTACGCCGTCACAAATGACTGAGAGCTTCCGGAGCCTTTTGCACGGAGAAAATTATGTTGGAACTTTGTATGAATTTTTGCGGCGTCCTGAAATCACGTATGCCGATTTGCGGTTGGTCGATCCGAATCCATCTCAAAATCTTTCGGAAGAAGTGATTGAGGAAATTGAAATTCAAGTAAAATATGAGGGATATTTGAAGCGCCAAGAAAGTTTGACTGTCGATTTTGAGCGTTTGGAATCGTGCAAAATACCAACGGAGTTTGATTATCAGGCGCTTGCGGCGATTTCGAAAGAGGCGCGCGAAAAACTTGACAAGTTAAAGCCGATTTCGCTTGGACAAGCGGCGCGGGTGTCAGGGGTTTCACCCGCTGACATTTCGGTGCTGCAAGTTTATTTGGAGAAATCACGCCGTGAGCGTTCTAGCGCAGTTTCCGTCTGAAAAAGCAAAAAAGCTTGGAATTACGCTCGATGCGAATCAAGAAGAGCAGCTTCTTCGGTTTGCGGAACTTGTCGCAGCTGATGGAATCACGATGGGGTTATCGGGTCGCAAGACCCTTGAAGAGATTTTGGAGAAAGATATTCTCGACAGTTTGCTTCTTGTTCCCCTCTTGGATTCTGCGCACCATCTTCTCGACATTGGCTCAGGCGCCGGATTTCCGGGTATCGTGCTGAAGATCGCGCTTCCCACCCTTTCCCTGACATTGCTTGAAGCCAAACAAAAGGCGCTCAAGTTTTTGGAAAGCGTCAAGCAGACTCTCAATCTCGATCTTGAAATCGTCACCGGACGTGCGGAAGAATCCAAAAACAACCCGCAATTAAAAGCGCGCTTCGATGTGGTGACCGGCCGCGCGGTGGCTCCCCTCCTCCGCTTTCTTCCATGGGCCGTGCCATATCTAAAACCGTCCGGCAAACTCATTCTCCAAAAAGGAAGCCGGTGGGAAGCGGAATTGAACGCCGCCAAACCGGAGCTTGCCAAATTCAAGCTTGTGGTGAAATCTGTCCTCGCCGGAATGCAAGGAGATCAAAAAGTATTGGTTTTAGGTAAGGCTTGAAGAGAGACTTTGACCTTTGGTGCGCACTCCATTATAATCTTGGACATAATATGCATCTTCGGAGCGGCCATTTCGCACATAAGTCGTAAGCCGTGAATACCCGTCAGCAGTCCAGGTAAAGTCCTGGCGCAGCTTTTCATTTCGAGGAGACGAAGCGGCTGTATATTCCGAACAAATGCGCACATCCCAACCGCTGCTTTTGAGAAGGGGGTAATTGTGACTCCTTGGATCGTCAAGTCCGTTTAGGATAACCGTGTCTTGGTTAGCAGCGGCAGCTTTCTCAGTGGGTTGTGCGTCAGTTTGGTAATTTGGAATCTGACGTTGAGGAACAGCGTGGCCGTTGCGGGAAGGTGTTGCTGTTTGAGACGTGCTTGTTGCATTTGCGGTTTGTAACATTTTTGCTTCACCTCAAAGTAGAGATTTTGTGCGTCTAAAATAAAAAAATATTGCGCGAGTTTCACAATTCCTGTCAAAGGGATCAAGAAAGTTTCAAGCGGCTTGAGGGGTCTCGCGGCCTTGCGGGACAAAGGAAAGCCCGTTTCGGTAAAGGGCGCCGATATTTTGCGAGTAGGTGACGAACGCCAGCCGATACGCGGGAGCATCGGCCGGCGGTTTGAACCGAAGCGAAACAAGACTGGTCGGATTTAACGGAGCGTTCGAAATAATTTGGCATCCTGAAAAACTTAAATCGATGAGGTAAGTTTTAAACGGGATTCCGTCAAAAGCTTTTCGGGTTAAGTCGGCGCATTCACCCGGCGTCACCAAAGGCTTCCGCTCTTCTTGGCGGCGATCCGTCCGCTTTTGAAAAAAGCCAAACAGCGTCAAGACCATAAAATATCCTCGCTTGAATGCAATGTCTTTCTTCTTCTATTGTACATCAAGAGTATTGCCGTTTTATTGCAGCGGTGTTAATTTTTTACACTTCCGGTTTGAGCTCGCACGATTTGTCAGGCGCGCCGGTGGGTGTTGGAAGTTCGGGAAAGACTCCCGGAGTGATTTTGTCTTCGGCAAGCCAGGATTTCAGCTCGGGGCTTGTGAGCACTGCCAGCTCTTCATTGCGCGGGTTGTTGTAGGAGCTCGTTTTACGCAGCTCCTCATCCACAATCGCGGGGTGACAGCAGACCTCGGTAAATCCATCCGGAATAAATCGGAGCAAATCCTCAAGATGCGTAAGTGTGGTTTTTCCTTCCCCGTAAAAATCCTCAATGAAATAATCCGGGGTTGGAATGTGGTTGGCGCGCAGATAGTCGCGAATCCACGGTTCTTGCGAACGGACCGCAAGTTTCTCTTCGCCCGCAATTTCGGCGATGATGTCCAAAAGCGCGGGATGGCGGTGGGTGTGATGATGGGTGTCCAAGTGGGTCAGCTTGATGTTCTGCCCCCGCGCTTTTGCGACTTGCGCCCTCCATTCCAATCCGACTTCATCCAAATCGACGTCCTCAAATTGCGTGCGTCGGATGAAATTTCCGTTTTCACCAATCAGCGATCGCACTTTATCGGGACTGGAAACCGGTTTCCCCCATGTGATGTTGAGGTGAAGACCAAGATCAAGCTTTGGAGCGGATTTGAGTTTGGCAAGAGCTGCTTCAAGATGCGGTGAATTGATGAGAATCGTGGTGCTCGTGACAACGCCTTCGTGATGCGCTTTCAAGATTCCATCCACAACACCGGGAGTGTATCCGTAATCATCCGCGTTCACAATCAGTTTTTTCATGGAAGCGTTTTCCTCAATTCGATGATTTCCGCAATCAGCCCCTTTTCACTTGCCGCATTCATGAGATGATCCATCGCGTGCGCAATGAGAAGTGTGGCGGGCTGCTTGGCCCCTTTCGCCTCTTGCTGCAGAAGTTTCGTTTGCGCATCATGTCCTTTTTCAAGTTCACTGTCGGCTTCCATGAGCTTCATTTCGGCCGCCGTGAAGTCTTTTGCTTTGGCTTTTTCGAGCGCTTCATAAGCAAGGGCGCGCGCATTGCCGCCGTGGAGAATCATTTGCATTGCGGAATCTTCATGTGAACTCAAGAGGCACCTCCGGTTTTTCGCTCAAGTTGTTTTAAGAATGGATAATAGATGAGCGTGGTGACGATGACAATGATTCCAAGCAGCACCAAAGCGCGCCAATCATAGCCGGTGCTTAAAAAAGCGCCAATCGGCGCCGGAAGGGTCCAAGGAACCCAAATGAAAGGCCGGTTCACGAAATTCCACTTGAAGGCAAGGTAAGCGATGACCCCTGCGACGGTCGGCGCAAGCAAAAACGGAATTGCCATGATTGGATTCAGCATAATCGGAAGTCCGAAAATGATCGGCTCATTGATGTTGCAAAGCGACGGAAGAAAAGAAAGTTTGCCGAGGTCTTTTAATGATTTTGAGCGGGAAAACAAAAGAAGAAACGCAAGGCCGAGCGTTGCGCCCGATCCTCCCACCCACACAAACCATTGATAAAACGGATGCGCAGTGACATATGGGGCAAGATGTCCGGCTGCCACGGCTTGCGCGTTCTGGTCAAGGTAATAAATCCAAAGCGACAAAAAGAGCGCGTTCATCACCGAGACGCCGTGAATCCCTGCAAGCCAAATAAGATGAACGACCAGCGTGATGAGAATGACGGCGATTAAAGAATCCCCCAGTTTTTCAATCGGACTTAAAATCACCAAAATCCAGCTTTGTAAATCAATGCCGAGGACGTGTCGAATCACCCAGAAAAACGTGACCAGCGCTGCAAGTGGGATGACAGACGAAAACGCGCGCGCGACCGACGGAGGAACTCCTTCGGGGAGCCGGATGAAGTTTCGCGATTCAGAGAATCGGTAAACCTCCGCGCTTAAAAGCCCGATGATGATCGCCAAGAACAAGCTTGCTCCGCCAAGTTGAGATAAAGGAAGCATCCAGCCTTGCTTTTCCACGTTGACCGGGACCAAAGTCAGAAGCAAAGAGGCAACGCCGATCAATCCGCTTGAAACCGGATCTGTGCCGTAGATTTTTGCAAGGGATGCGCTGATGGTGAAAACGGCGTAAAGGGACATCAGTTTCATCGTGAGCAGGTAAGGGATAAGAAAAATGCCGTGGTTTGCGACGTACCATTGAAAGATTGCGTGCGTGAAGGAGGTTTGATTGAGCCATGCTTCCACCGGTCCCCAGTCGGCTTGCGGTCCTGAACCCGGAAGCTGTCCAAGGAGAAGGAAGAAACTGCCGGTGACAATGAGGGGCAAGATGGCGACAATGCCGTCGCGGATGGCGCGAAGGTGCCGGTTTTCCCCCAACCGGGTTAAAACTGGAAACAACGTTTTCTCAAGAAACTTCATTCGATCATGCGGGTTGGAAGGGGACGTAGCTCGAGTTCGTTTCGACCGGGATGCGTCCCACGTCCCGAATCATTCGCTCGAGCGCTTCGACGGAAAGCCCTTGGCGCGTTTTTGCCCCCGCTTCATCCATCACGCGCTCGTCGATAAAAGTCCCCCCCAAATCATCCACGCCGAAGTTGAGGCTTGCTTGCGCAGTTTTCATGCCCATCGTCGTCCACAATCCTTTGATGTGCGTGACGTTGTCCAGCATGAGTCTTGAGACCGCGTGCACTTTCAAATCATCAAACCCGGTCGGCCCGGGAACGTCACTCATCTCATGATTTTCCCGTTGAAAAGCAAGCGGAATAAAGCTCATGATTTTTCCGGTTTTATCCTGCAGTTCCCGGATTTTTACGAGATGATCGATCCGCTCTTCAGCAGTTTCAATGTGGCCGTAAAGCATGGTGGCATTGGCGGGAATGCCGTGGTTGTTAACAAGTTCCATAATCGAAAGCCATTTTTCTCCGGAGATTTTCAAGGGGCAGATGATTTTGCGGACGCGCGGTGCGAAAATTTCAGCCCCGCCGCCGGGGACCGAATCAAGCCCGGCGTTTTTCAATCGCACAACCACTTCTTCCACTGGAACTTTGCTCACTTTCGAGAAATGATCGAGTTCGACCACGGTAAATGCTTTAATCCAGATGTCAGGACGCGCTTGCCGAACAGTATGAAGCAAATTTTCGAAATAGTCGAGTTTGAGGGAAGGGTGATGTCCCCCCACCATATGTACTTCTCTGATGGAAGAATCTTTAATCCGATCGCGGACTTCATCTTCAGTCACTACATAGCCTTCGGCATGTTTTGGGGGACGATAAAAGGCGCAAAATTTGCAATCGGTCACACAGACGTTCGTGGGATTTAAATACAAAACTTTCGAATAATAAACAGTTTCCCCCGCGATTTGTTTTCGCATTTCGTTGGCCAAATATCCGACAGTAATGAGATCGTCAGATGACATCAACGCCACGCCATCCTCGTAACTGAGGCGTTCCCGCGATTTTACTTTTTCTTCGATTTTCTTTAAGATTTCCATCGTGTCACCAAGTTGTTTGGAATGTCGATTGAATCCAAGATTCTTCCCACCACGAAATCGATCATGTCATTTACATTTCGCGGGTGATGGTAAAATCCCGGCATGGCGGGAAAAATGTGCGCCCCCATTTGACTTAAGCGAAGCATTTGCTCCAAGTGAATCGCATGCAGCGGCATTTCGCGCACCACCAGCACCAATCTTTGTTTTTCTTTCAGCATGATGTCGGCGCGCCGCTCAAGCAGATTGCTTGCATGGGAGTTAGCAATCGCAGACAAGGTGTGGACACTGCATGGAAGCACAATCATCGGACCGCTTTTCACCGAGCCGCTGGCAAGCGGCGAATTCCAGTTGTTCAATTCATGACAAGTGATGTAATCGGCATAATTTTTTCCGATTAATTTTTCAAGCCCTTGTTCCAATTCGGTGGATGTTTTCCCAAGGTTGACCCCGCATTCTTCCGCAATCACTTGGCGCCCTGCTTCGGTGATGAGGACGTGCGCCAGGCGTTTGGTTTCAACGAAAAATTGGAGAATTCGCTTGGCATAAGGGGCGCCGCTTGCCCCTGAAATCCCGACAACACATGGAGAATCTTTCATGGTCCCACCCAAAACGAAGTGAGTGTTGCGACGAAAAGAATGATGCTTATTGCGGCATTGGCTTGAAAGAACGCAAGATTGATGCGGCGCAAGTCATGCGGGGTCACGATGGCGTGTTCGTAAATGAGAACCACTGCGGCAAGCATCAAGCCCAAATCGTACGGCCAGGCGAGATTCGCCAGAATGCCGGTGAGCGCGAAAAATGCAAAGGCGATCAAATGAAAGAATCCGCTGATCCAGAGCGCTTTCGGAACCCCGAATCGTTGCGGAATCGAGTGAATCCCATACTGTTTATCGAAATCTAAATCAAGACAGCCGTAAAGCACGTCAAACCCGGCCAGCCAGAAAATCATCGCGGCGCCAAGAGAGAGCGGAATTGCGTTTAAGTGGCCTGAAACCGCGATGTATCCGCCGATTGGCGCGCAGGCAAGGACGAGCCCAAGCCCAAGGTGACAAAGCCATGTGTAGCGTTTTAAATAAGAATAACTGAAAAGAACGCCGACTGCAAGCGGCGACAACATCAGGCAAAGTGGATTCAAGAGCGCGGCGGAAATCAAAAGCACAAGAACAGAACCCAGACTGATTTCCCAAACGGTATCAGGAGAAATGATGTTGGCGGGAATGGCGCGGTTTGCGGTGCGCGGATTGGCCGCATCGATGTCTTTGTCGATGACGCGGTTTAAGCTCATCCCTGCCGTTCGCGCGCTCACCATGGCGAGCGTGATGAGGCAGAATTTGGCCAAAGGCAAATGGCCTTGCCCTGCCAAAAATGCGCCCGTATAAGCAAATGGAAGCGCAAAGAGCGTGTGCTCAAATTTGATCATCTCCAGAAAATCGCGAACCGGATTTCGTTTTTGTGATTTTTCAGGAGTTTTAGGGATTGGGCGCGCCGCTTTTGGCTTGCGGCGGGTTGCAACACTCATGAGTCTGACTTAATTTCGCAGAAACAGGCGAAATCCCCTGTTTCTCATGAGGGTTTCACGAGGATGGTTTGGTGGTCGCGATAAGTGACTTGGGCTTGTGCTCCAGGGATGGGGCGCACTTCCTTACGCTTCGTGTAATCAACCGGCACCTTGTCCCATGTTCGCCCTTTGCTGTAGAACGCCGCAAGTTTTGCCCCTTGCAGAATCATTTCTTGCGTGATTTTCTTTTCGCCTGCGCGCAAAATCACGTGCCCGCCTGGAATGCCGCGCGCGTGAAACCAAAGATCTTCTTTGTTGGCCAGCCGCAGCGCCTCGACATTTTCCACTTGATTGCGTCCCACCAAGTACGTTGCGCCATGCGGTCCCTTGACTGAAAGACATTTGTTTGCCGGAAGTCCCAGTTTTTTCTTTGAAGTTTCAGGGACGGCAATGTGCAGCCGCGCAAGTTGCTGTGCAACCCAGGCAAGATGAGATTCCGTTTCGGAGACCATCACCCAAGTTTCAAGCTCATTAAGCGCCTCGATTTCTTGTTGTGCGATTTCCATTTCACGTGAGAGATGCATGACCGCTTGTTTGGCCCGCTTGTAGCGCTTGTAATAAGCTTGTGCGTTCCCCGATCCATCCAAGTTGGGGTCTAAACGCATTGGCTCTTCTATTTCTTGAACTATCAAATGATCCTGATTCGGTTTGATTTCTGACAGATGTGCAAGAATCAAATCACCGGAGATTTTTAATTTTTCCGATTGCTGTGCTTCGTCTAAAGTTTGCTGCTGCGCTTCCAATTTTTTCTTGCGCTTTTTCTCTGCGTCGTGAATCAAAGAAAGATATTGAGTTCGTTTTGATGCAATCGCGGTTTCGGCAAGTTGTTTCGCATAGAATTCACCGACTGTTTCGAGAACCGGAAGATTTAGGGATGAAACCGAAGGCTTTGGAATCAGAGAAACTCCTTCGTCAGAGACAAATTGAGCGGAAAGATTTTTACCGTTGCGCAATCCAATCAAGAGATCCAAAGCTTTATTTTGTGGATATTCCCGCAGAATTTCCCAATGCAGTTTGTTCAATCCCCACCACTTTTCATCTCCGGCAAAAATTTTCAGCCAAGCTTTTTTGAGCTCATCACCCGGCGCAAAACCAAGATGCGGTGAGGGTGGCTTCGGCGGTTCATAGATTGTTTCAACTTTTTCTCTTGGGAGAGTCCCCAAAATGCGTGAAGAAGCGTCAATCAAGACGAGCCTGTTTTTGATTCCCGGAAGTTCGGCAATCAAAGTGCCGCCGCGTGTGGAGATGATGAGAATTTTTTGCCCTTCCACCATTTTGCACTCAATCACTTTTTGCCCTTCGAGATATTTGCGCGCAAGTAATAAGAAAGGAGAAGAGAGACGCTTGGACGGTTTCTCGGTATCCATCCGCACATGCGCAAACTCCGGCAGAAGCGCGAAGATCAGCGTTTTATCTTTTGCAAAATGAAGCACAAGTTCAAGCGCGTGCGGCTGATAAATTTTCCGAACCCACTGGCCTTCGATTTGCGGCCCAATTTCCCGCACCAATTCTCGAAACGTAAAGTAATCAAGCATACAGGATACTTCCACAAGGTTTTGGATTATCCGTGGGAAATCTTTCAACATGGGAAAAGGATTGTTGGTGGTCATTTCAGGTCCGTCCGGCGTCGGCAAAGGGACCATCATTGAATCGCTCCTTAAAAAAATGCCGGATCTCGTTTTTTCGATTTCCGCCACGACGCGCTCAAAAAGAGCTGAAGAAAAGGAAGGGGTCCATTACTTTTTCATCAGCCGGCGGGAATTTCAGAAGCGAATTGAGGCTGGGGCGTTCTTGGAGTGGGCCAAAGTTCATGATGATTTTTACGGAACACCCCGCCCCTTTATCGACACCCACCTTTCCATGGGGCGCACCATTATCCTTGACATTGACGTTCAAGGGGGTTTGCAGGTCAAAAAGAACTTTCAGGACGCACTTTTCATCTTCATCGTTCCCCCCACATTTGACGAGCTTTGGCACCGTCTGAAGAAGCGCCGCACCGAAAAACCGAGTGAAATCGAGCGCCGGCTGAAGGACGCCAGGGAGGAACTTGGCCATCTGGTCGAGTATGACTATATAGTCATCAACAACGATTTGAAGCCCGCCGTGGAAGATGTTTACTCTATTATCCGCGCGGAGCAGTGCAAAAAATCAAGGAGGCTCCAAGAAATCCGCCATGCTTTATCCGCCGATTGATGAATTATTGGAACGCGTTGAATCCGCCTTTACCCTGGTGACCTTGGTCACGAAGCGGGCGCATCAGTTAAACAACAAAGCGCCTCTGCTCATTTCGAATCCGCGAAGCAACAAGCCGGTCCCTGAAGCGCTTGACGAAGTTTACCAAGGCAAAATTCGCGCGAAACGCCCCAAAGACAAAGCCGCCTAGTTTTCCACAAGGAAAGTTTCGGATGTTTCGGAATAACCGAATTAAGTATGGGGACGGTTATCGCGGTCGCAAATCAAAAAGGGGGCGTGGGGAAATCAACCACTGTCATTAACCTTGGCGCCGCCCTTGCCATGAAAGGTCAGCGCGTCCTCGCCATTGACATGGATCCGCAAGGGAACACCTCAAGCGGCCTTGGCATCGAAAAAGCAAGCTTATCCCTCTGCACTTACGATCTGCTTTTGCACGAAGCCCCTGCTTCACAAATCAAACAATCGACTGCGGTTCCAAAATTGGATGTTATTCCGGCCACCCTCAAATTGGCGGGCGCCGAAATCGAACTTGTTTCCTCTTTTTCACGTGAAACGCGCTTAAAAAAAGCGCTCGAGCCGCTGCACGAGCATTATGATTATATTTTGATTGATTGTCCCCCATCTCTCGGACTTCTCACGGTCAACAGCTTGACGGCGAGCGATTCGGTGCTGATTCCGATTCAATGTGAATATTACGCGCTTGAGGGGTTAAGCCAATTGACCGAAGTCATCCGGCTGGTGCAAGGCCACTTGAATAAAAAGCTTGAAATTTTCGGCGTGTTGCTCACCATGTATGATTCGCGCACCAACCTTTCGGATCAGGTGGCCGGTGAAGTGAAAAATTGCTTCAAAGAACAAACCTTTAAAACAGTCATTCCGCGAAACGTGAAGTTGAGCGAAGCGCCAAGCTTCGGCCGTTCGGTGTTTCAATATGACGAGCGGTCGCGCGGCGCGGAAGCCTATATGGATTTGGCGGTCGAGATTTTGAAGCGCTCCCGTTTGGAGCAAAGAAAATCAATGGAAGGGTCCGCGGTCGTACACATCAATGCGGAAAAGGCGCTCACCCGATGAGAAGTGTTTTGGGAAGAGGATTAGGGGCGCTCATACCCACCCGCGAACCTTCGCGAAACGGCCATGTGATTGATCTTTTGGTTCGAGAAATTTTTCCGAATCCGAATCAACCCCGCAAACACTTTGACGAAGAAAAACTGAGTGAACTGGTTTCTTCGATTCAAGAGCACGGCGTGATTCAGCCGATTGTGGTGACAAAACTCGACAAAGGGTATCAAATCGTGGTGGGAGAGCGGCGGTGGCGGGCCGCGAAATCGGCGGGGTTCGAGACGATCCCCGCAGTCATCAAAGAGTTAACGCCGCAGGCCCGTGTGGCGGTCGCGTTGGTTGAGAATTTACAGCGGCACGATTTGAATGCATTGGAAGAGGCGGAAGCCTTCCGCGTCCTCATGGATGGATACGGACTGACTCAGGAAGGCCTGAGCAAGCAGGTCGGGCGTTCCCGCCCTCACATCACAAACACTTTGCGGCTGTTGCAACTTCCTGAAACCATTAAGTCGCTCGTGATGGAAGCCAAAATTTCACCCGGACATGCAAGGGCTTTGCTGAGTTTGCCGGACGAAAATACTGCGATTCGACTCGCGCTTCACGCTGCTGAACAAAATCTATCGGTTCGTGAAATCGAAGAACTGGTGAAACGAAAACTTTCCCCCACTCCGTCAACACCGAAGCGAACGAGTTCTCCGATTGAGCGACGTTTGCAGAAAGCGTTGGGGACCTCTGTCAAAATCCACGCCCGTCGCAACGGCGGCAAAATCGAAATCGCTTACCGCAGCTCCCGCGACCTCAAATCGTTTGTCGAAAATCTCCTCCGTCTCGCCAGGAGTTCTTCATAACGAAAAGGAGCGCGGATCATGCGTGATTCCCAGGGCATAGGGCTGCGGTATTTTTTGTTTGCATTTTTGTTTTGCGTCATTCCAATCATCTTTTCATCTTGTAAAGGTTCAAGTTCGGCCGCAGGGGTGACGTCGCCGGCGAGCGCACCGGGTTCAAACGGCGGGACCATTTCGGGAACGGTGATGGGAGGGCTGACCCCGGTTCAAGGCGCGACCGTTCAAGTCTTCAAAGCAGGCAGTTCCACCCCCATCGCCACTGCGCTCACTTCCGCCAATGGCACATTCTCCATTACCGCAAGTTTTTCAAACGGCTTGTATTATATCTTCGCCACCAAAGGAAATGCCGGCAGCGGACAAAACAGCCAAATTCAGTTGATGGCGCTTGTGGCGTCGAACGCATCTTTAACTTCCGCAAGTTTCACCATCAATGAAATGACGACAGCCGCAGCCGGAACCTCCCTTTATAATTTGGGACTTTTCACGTCAAGCGGCGGAATCAATGCGCCTGTCAACAACGCAGGAGCGAGCAATGCAATCGCCATCTACAACAGCTTGGCTACCCCTTCAGGCGCCCTCAACACCTCCACAGGTCTTGGCACAACAACGCAAAACGCCCTCAACACCTTGGCAAACGGATTGGCCTCCTGTGTGGAAACCGCCGGAAGCTGTTCCAGTTTGTACAATGCCGCTTTAAACGGCTCTTCATCGTCCGCCAGCAACATCATGGTTGCGATGTATAACATCTTAAACACAGCATCCAACAAAACCAACATTTACAATCTGGCCTTTCCAAAGAGCTCATCCACCGGATTCACGATGCCCTCCAGCACGATTCCCGGCGGATTTACGTTCAACAATACCATGCCTGTTACAGGAACCGCTTATGCAACCGGCGCCGGCTCCAGAGGAGCCGCCATCGATTCGGTCGGAAATGTGTGGGTGACCAATTTGGGAACCACCACGGTCAGCCAACTGAATTCTTCCGGCACCACACTCGGCACGTTCACGGTTGGCACAAATCCCGAAGGGATTGGGATCGACGCAAGCGGCAATATCTGGACCGCCAATTTTGGAAGCAACAATGTGACAGAATTGAATTCAGGCGGCAGCACGCTCGGCACATTCAGTGTGGGCACTCAACCAAGAGGGATTGCAGTGGACAGCGGGGGGAACGTTTGGGTCACCAATTTCAGCGGAAGCTCCGTGATGAAACTGAATTCCTCCGGGAGCGTGATCGGCACCTTTACCGACAGCAATTCTCCTTTTCTCATTGCCATTGACGCAAGCGGAAATGCGTGGGTTACAAATTGGAGCACCAGCAATGTGACGAAATTCAGCTCTTCCGGGAGCGTGATCGGCACTTTTTCGGTGGGGTTCGACCCGGTCGGTGTGGCGATTGATCAAAGCGGCAATGCTTGGGTTGGCACCTTCGCCAGCAGCACCGTGACCGAGTTGAATTCCGCCGGCGCGCAGCTCGGCAATTTTTCGGTCGGGCCCATCGGTGGTGAAGGGGTGGTGATTGATCAAAGCGGGAATGTCTGGGAGGCGCTCAATCCGGGTAACAGCGGGAACACGCTGGCAGAGATCAATCCATCCGGAATCCTGCTTGCCACTTACACCATCGGAAATTCGGGAAGCAGTCCGTTTTATCCGGTGATTGATGCAAGCGGAAACGTTTGGATTCCAAACGCCAACAGCAACAATGTATTTAAACTGAGCGGGGTTGCCAATGGGCCGGAGTTTTTCCCGTACTCAGGTCCGGTTTTCCCATACTAGCGCTGCTGTTTAGAAACCAAGGGACCAGGTCCCATTGCGTTAACAGGAAAATTGTTGCAGAAGATTTAAAAGGAGTGCCAATGAAGAAAATTTCCGGATTGGTCGTGGCAATGGCGCTTGCACTTTGTTTATCGTCATGCAAGGGCTCATCATCGGCTGCCGGTGTAACGACGCCGTCCAATAGCGGCGGCTCAGTCAGCGGAATTTCAGGAACAGTCATGGGTGGACTTTCGCCAGTCAAAAACGCAAACGTGCAGCTTTTTCAAGCCGGCAATAGCACACCGCTCGGTGCGTCGGTCACCACGGTCAACGGCACTTTCTCGGTACCTGGAAATTTATCGAGCGGCTTGTATTACTTGCTAGTCACCAATGGCAATGCAGGCAGCGGAACCAACAATCAGATTCAACTCATCGCATTGGTGGCTGCAGGCAGCTCTGCGACTTCTTCCAACGTAACGATTAACGAATTAACCACTGCAGCCGCAGGAACGGCATTGTTTAATTTTGGATTGATGACTTCAAGCGGCGGCATCAATGCGCCGGCCAACAGCGCTGGCGCAAGCAATCTGATTGCACGCTACAATGCGCTTGTCACCGCTTCAGGATCACTCAACAACAGCACAAGCCTCACTACAGCCACGACGAGCGCGCTCAACACGCTGGCGAATGCATTGGCAAGCTGTGTGCAAACAAGTGGATCCTGCAGCAGCTTATATGGTGCAGCCCTAAACGGCTCGGGAAGCGCTGCAACCAGCATGATGGTGGCGACATACAATGCGCTCAACACGTCCGGCAACCTCAACAATATTTTTAATGTCGCGTCGCCATTTGCTTCATCCACCGGATTCTCGATGCCATCCTCAACCAGCGGCTTCACGTTTAACAATGCGCTGCCAAACACCACGAATACTTATGCGGTGGGATCCCGCCCAATTGCTATTGCTATCGACGCATCCGGCAATGCGTGGGTCACAAATGACAACGCCACCACTGTGACGCAGCTTTCTCCCTCCGGAACAACCTTGGGGACTTTTACGCTGGGAGGCAATCCACTTGGCATTGCCATTGATGCCTCTGGAAATGTGTGGGTGGCAATTTCCAGCAGCGCTGTGACAGAGCTTTCTTCCTCCGGAGCCACCGTGGGAGGACCTTTTTCGGTAGGAAGCAATCCGTTTGGCCTTGTCATTGATGCCTCTGGCAATGTGTGGACGGCGAATTTCGTCGCCAACAATGTGACAGAGCTTTCTTCCTCCGGAGCAACTCTCGGTACCTTTTTGGTGGGAACTCATCCCTACGACCTTGCCATTGATGCCTCTGGAAATGTGTGGGTGGCAAACAACGGCAGCGGCCAAAACAGCGTGACTAAGCTTTCTTCCTCTGGAGCAAACTTAGGAACCTTTTCGGTAGGAAGCCAACCAGTTGGCGTTGCCATTGATGCCTCTGGAAATGTATGGGTGGCAAACAACGGCAGCGGCCAAAACAGCGTGACTAAGCTTTCTTCCTCTGGAGCAAACTTGGGGACCCTTTCAGTGGGAACTGCCCCATATGGCATTGCTATTGATGCTTCTGGAAATGCGTGGGTGACAAACCAGAGTAGCAATACTGTGACAGAGCTTTCTTCCTCTGGAACAACGCTCGGCACCTTTTCGGTGGGAACTAGTCCTCGGTTTCTCGCCATAGATGCCTCCGGTAATGTGTGGGTGCCAAACGCAACCACCAATACTGTGAATTATGTGAGCCAAATTCAAGGAATCGCCAATGGCCCGCAGTTCTTCCCTTACTCCGGCCCCATCTTCCCGTAGCGCAAAAGAGACCAGGGAACTTTCTCTAAAAGGAAACCAAGGGACCAGGTCTCATTGCGTTAACAGGAAAATTGTTGCAGAAGATTTAATAAGGAGTGCCAATGAAAAAAATTTCCGGATTGGTCGTGGCAATGGCGCTTGCACTTTGTTTGTCGTCCTGTAAAGGCTCTTCATCGGCGGCAGGCGTGACAACCCCGTCCGCCGGTACTTCAGGCACTTATGCAACTGCAGTTTCCGGAACGGTGATGGGCGGGCTTTCTCCAATCAAAAATGCGGCGATTCAACTTTTTCAAGCCGGTAATTCCAGTCCGGCCGGACAAGCGGTCACGACCAACAACGGCACATTCTCAATTCCCGGTAGTTTTTCAAGTGGCTTGTATTATCTCATGGTGACCAACGGTAATGCAGGCAGCGGCGCCAATAGTCAGATTCAGCTCATGGCCATTGTTGGCGCCGGAACTTCCGGGACCTCAAATACAACAGTCAATGAGTTGACCACTGCGGCTGCGGGAACAGTCTTGTTCAATTTTGGACTTTTAGGTTCAAGCGGAAATGTGACCGCTCCCGCCAATGCCAACGGCGCAGCCAATGCGCTTGCACAATACAATAATTTGATCAGCAACGGTTCACTCAATACCGGCAACAGCAATCTTACGGCTAATCAGCAAACTTCTCTTAATTCGCTCGCAAATGCGCTGGCTGCCTGTGTGGAAACAAGCGGCTCTTGCAGCAGCCTGTACAATGCAGCCACAAACGGATCGACTGCCGCCACAAGCATGATGATCGCCATGTACAATTCACTGAATTCTCCAAGTGCCACAGTTTTGACCAACATTTACAATATTGCTTTCCCATTGGCCGCTTCTACTGGTTACACGATGAGTTCCAGAACCAAACCCGGCGGCTTCGTATTTTACAGGGGCTCGGCCCCTTCAATACAAGCCATTTCGGCGGGAAGCAGCCCAATCGGCATTGCCATTGACGCATCCGGGAATGCGTGGGTGGCAAACAGCGGCGGCAACAATGTAACAGAACTTTCTTCCTCCGGAACAACCTTGGGGACCTTTTCGGTGGGAAGCACCCCGTCGTATCTCGCCATTGACGCCTCTGGGAATATATGGGTGACAAACAACGGGGGAAGCACGGTGACAGAGCTTTCTTCCTCGGGGGCAACTTTGGGGACTTTTTCAGTGGGAGCTAACCCATTTGGCATTGCCATTGATGCGTCCGGCAATGTGTGGGTGGCAAATAGAAGCAGCTTCACGGTGACAGAGCTTTCTTCCTCGGGGACCACCTTAGGAACCTTTTCGGCGGGAAATCAACCATTTGGCATTGCTATTGACGCCTCCGGGAATGCGTGGGTGGCAAACCATATAGACAGCACTGTGAACAAATTTTCTTCCTCCGGAACGACCTTGGGGACTTTTTCAAGCGTGGGAGCTAACCCAGTTGGCATTGCCATTGACGCATCCGGGAATGCGTGGGTGGCAAACCAGAATGCCGGCACTAAAAACGTCGTAGAGCTTTCTCCCTCCGGAACGGCCTTGGGGACTTTTACCGAGCCCGGATTCCCCGGCCCATGGGCGATTGCCATTGACACGGCAGGGAATGTGTGGACAGCAAACTTCTACAATGCCAACATCATAGAGCTTTCTTCCGCCGGAGTAGTTCTCGGAACATTTTCCTCTACGAGCCATCCACAGGGCATTGCCTTTGACCCCTCCGGAAATGTGTGGGCGGGCAATAGCAGCAATGTCACTCAAATTCAAAACATTGCAGTTGGCCCGCAGTTCTTCCCCTACTCCGGCCCCATCTTCCCGTAGCGCAAAAGAGACCAGGGAACTTTCTCTAAAAGGGCGAAAACCTTGCGTACATTAAAAGGGAGAACGCACTTGGCAGATCTCGCGCTTTACCGGAAATGGCGCTCGCGGAACTTTGAAGAGCTCGTTGGGCAGCCCCAACTGACGCAAACCCTGAGAAACGCTGTGACCACGGGGAAAATCGCTCACGCGTATCTTTTTTGCGGCCCGCGCGGCACCGGCAAAACGAGCGCGGCAAAGATTTTTGCCAAGGCGCTTAACTGTGAAAAGGGGCCAACCGCCCAACCTTGCAACACCTGCGCCATTTGTACCGGCATCACCCAAGGGAACATCCTTGACTGCATTGAAATCGATGCGGCCAGCAATCGCGGCATTGACG
>Ga0206996_1006_pt1 | contig 33941 bp, 20 predicted proteins | sample Alteio_BWMinCont_2_FD_153467 | JGI IMG/M metagenome (GOLD analysis project Ga0206996, IMG submission 153467) | Enriched cells from forest soil in Barre Woods Harvard Forest LTER site, Petersham, Massachusetts, United States -... | ecosystem: Environmental > Terrestrial > Soil > Temperate forest >...
CGGCAGCGGGGTCACGACCCTGACGTTGAATTTGCTCGGCACGAGCACGACCAATATTGCCAACGGAACGGATTACATCCTGTTTTCCGCGACCAGCGGCAGTCAGTATTCGGACCTGTCCATCGTCAACGGCAAGATCACCAACTTCAACCTGGTCCTGACCGGCACGGCGACCAACGGGCAGGCCAATTCGATCTACTACCAGAATTCGTACCTGATCCTGAGCGGAGGCAACATCGACATCCAGGTGGTGCCGGAACCCTCAACGTGGGCGCTGATGCTCGGTGGGTTGGCTCTTCTCATCACCTACCAGCGCTCCCGCAGGTCCAAGGATGTGTAGGCGGGACAGTTAGATTATTAAGTGACTATTGGGAAGGGAGCGAATTGTCCACGCGCCTTTTTTAATTTTGCAAGATAGGAATTGCACCGCTTCATTACCGCTCTTTCGTCGTGCTCTAATTTTTCATGTGCCTACGTCTTGTTCTGCTGGTACTCGTCGGTTCTGCCACTTTTTTATCGGCGACGGAAGTGGCGTTGCCCCCGGTTTTTCCGGGACGCTGGGATTCGGTTGGACGCAGCTCTCCTCAAATAACCGCCGATTCGGTCACACTTCAGGACGGATTCATTGTCAGCAAGGAATCGTGGAGCGATTGTGATTTTACTTTCCGTGCCCAGGCTCCGCAGGGAAGCAGTCAGGTACAGATTTGGGCAGGTATTCGCGGACGGGATCGCGACAGTCGCTATATCTTTGGCCTCCGGGGAGGGGACAACAATGATGTCTATCTTGCCCGCTATGCCCCGGATGGTGGCGACAAGTTTCTCGGTGTGGCTCCGCTCGATTTTAAGCCACAGGTAGGCACGTGGTACAAGCTGCGTGCCGTGGCTCAGGGAAATCGCTTTCAGATTTATGTAAATGACGAGACCGTTCCACGAATTAACGTGCTGGACGATGCTCCGCTCTGGAAAGAAGGGAGCGTTTCACTCGGCGGAGGCTGGCTTCCGGTCGAGTTCCGCGACGTGACCGTTAAGGAGTCGTCGGTATCAGCTTCCGCTAACACGCAGGTCTGGCAACCGCCGGGTTTTGATCGCGAAGCGAGGCGGGCGCAGGAGCGAGCGGCCTATCAACCGCTCAAGATCGACAAGATTGGGCCGGACCGCACGGAAATCCCGCTCGATGGGAAATGGCTCTTTTCGCCCGATCAGGAACTGAGCGGCGGGACACAACCACTGTCGTCCGACTATGATGACAACAAGTGGCACGTCATGGATGTGCCCGCGTTTTGGACGCCGTGTCTCTCCTGGCTCTACGGCGAGACCGGATTTAACCTGGGTGGCGGCGTTTCTTCCAGCAAGGGCATTTGCGACAAGTTCTATGACGCTGAGCAAGAGCGGCTCAATAATTATACCTTCGATTGGAAGCACACCAAGAGCGCCTGGTATCGTCATTACATCGACCTTCCTCCCGATATTTCGGGTCGGCATGTCGAACTCGATTTTGACGCCATCGCGAAAGTGTCGCAGGTCTGGGTCAATGGCACGGAGGTCGGTGCTCATACGGGGATGTTTGGCGAACTCAAGTGCGATATCACGCAGGCGATCCAACCCGGGAAGAACGTCATTGTCGTGCACGTCGTTGGTGTTCCCGAGAAGCATGATGATAACAAGGTCGTGGGAGTTGCGGTGACGGTCGAGGTTACTTCAGCCATGCTGAACTCGCTTCCCCACGGAATGATGAAAGACGACGCTAGCGGTATTTGGCAGCCGGTGAAACTGGTGGTGACAGCACCGCTGGCCGTCAACGACGTTTACATCCGCCCAAAGCTCGACGGCGCCGATTTTGATGTCGAGCTTCGCAACGGCGATGCGAAGCCTCAACAGGCTAAACTCGACTACATTATTCGATCCACGAAGGATGGTTCGGTCCTCGATGCTTCCACTCAAAGTCGGGATGTTTCCGTTCCTTCGGGTGGAAGCCAAACGGTGACGGTCTCCACGCCACAGCTAAATCCTAAACTATGGTCCCCCGAAGATCCGAATCTTTATCGCCTGGAGGTTCAAGTTAGCTCGGGCGGCGTCATTGTGGATCGGTTGGCCACAGAATTCGGATTCAGGACATTCGTCACGGACAAGGGACGTTTCCTCTTGAACGGGAAACCCTATTGGTTGCGTGGCGCCGATCACTTTCCAAGTTCGCTGCAACCGAATGATGACGAGTTGGCCCGGAAATTCATCCAGTTGGCACGTGAAGGGAATGTTCGCGTGACCCGTTCCCATACGGTGCCGATGTCCGAGACGTGGTTGAAAGCTGCGGACGAGCTTGGCATGGGCGTTTCCTACGAAGGAACCTGGCCTTGGCTCATGTTGAAAGGAGAGCCTCCGGACGAGCAATTGCTCAAGGTTTGGAAGGATGAATTCGCTTCGTTGATTCACAAGTATCGCAACCATCCTTCCGTCCTCTTGTGGACGGTGAATAACGAGATGAAATTCGAAGCCTTCGATAAAGACGATCCTGTTCTCCTCAAGCAGAAATGGACGATTCTTGACGATATGATCAAGACGATGCGTCAAATCGATCCGACCCGGCCTATCGTCGCCGATTCGAGCTACAATCGCAAAGGAGTTGGAAACGAATACGAGGAATTCATCAAGCCAAACGGATTCGACGATGGAGATGTCGATGATGTCCACGCTTACTTTGGTTGGTATGAGCCCTCTTTCTTCCACTTTTTTAAAGGAGAATTCGGCTCTCGTTCCTGGCCGGATCGCCCTTTGATCAGCCAGGAAATGTCGACCGGCTATCCGCGCAATGATGATGGGCATCCCACTCGCGCCTATCTTTTCAATCATCACACGCCACAAGCCTTGGTCGGCGATGAGGCCTACGAGAACCGCGATCCCTCTCTGTTCTTGAAGCGGCAGGCTTTCATGACCAAGGAGCTGGCGGAGACTTTTCGTCGTGCCGATCGACAGGACTGCGCCGGCATCCTCCATTTCGCATATATCAGTTGGTTTCAGGATGTGTGGAGTGCCGAAACGATCAAGCCTTTCGAAACCTACTACGCGCTGCAAAAAGCGTTGCAACCTGTTTTAGTCAGTGCGGAACTTTATGGTCGTCACTTTTATGCGGGGGCCACTGCGCATCGCCGCGTTTGCATCGTCAATGACGCTGATGATTACAGCGATCTTCCGTCGGCCAACCTAAACTGGGAAATTCAGTGCGAGGGAAAGGCACTATCGCAAGGCACGATGCATGTTCCACCTGTGCCCTACTATTCCAATCAGTGGCTTGACGTTGATTTCAAAATGCCCGAGTCGATGCCGTCGGCGCGCGTTGATGCTCAACTCGTTCTCAAGCTTGAAGCTGACGGAAAAGCAGTTTCACAGAATAGTTACGATATCACCGTGGCGACCCAGGCTTGGGCGGTGGATGGCTTGGATGCACAGACCGACAAGGTCGTGGTATTTGACCCTGCCCATCAATCGGACAAGACCCTTCAAGGCTTGCCTGTTGGGCAGGTCGCTTCATTGGATAATCTTCAAGCTGGCGCGTCCGAAGTCTTGATCCTGGGCGATGCGGCGACAACCTTGGGTGATTCTCAGGTCGCAGCCAAGGTAAAGCAGTTTGTGCAGGATGGCGGGAAGGTTCTCCTGCTCAATGCCGGGAAGCAGTTGCCGCTACAGTTTCCCGCACAAGTCCCCGGCTATCGCGATACCCATTCAGGCGAAGTCGCCACCATGCACGAGGCCGAATCGCCCGTCTTCAATGGCCTGGAGCCGCTGGATATGTCTTGGTTCGAATTAGGCCCGGATGCTCTCCCCGTGGCGTGCAGAGGAGTCTACAGCATCGATCGCAGTCGGGACGATGTGATGGCGCTGGCGGACCATTGCGATATCCACGCTTACCTGAAAAAGGAAGAGGACATCAAGGATATCAGCGGCTCGCCAATCGTCGAAATTAAACTCGGGCCGGGGCGTATCATAGCCAGCGAAATGGCCTTGGAGGCCGCGCCAAACGATCCCATCGCACGTCGCCTGCTTGCCAATATGATCATGGCATTGGAGAAATAACCTTCCGAGAATTTTTCTACTACGAATAGAAGCGCTAATTTTTCAACCCTTGGCCTTCAGATCACCCATTCAAAATAGTGAATAGAATTTCGTCCAGACTACCCTTCCTCATCCTTTGGGCGGTGACCTTATACACTCTAATGCCGGTGTCCGATGCCGCGAATGTCCCGGACGACATTGGGGCTAAAGTTCCATATGTTCGATACGAGGCAGAGAATGGAACCGTGGTTGGAGGGCAGGTTGTTGGCCCCAATCGTACCATCGGAGACTTGGCTGGGGAGGCTTCCGGACGCCGGGCGGTTAAGCTCAATAACCTGGGCGACAGCGTCCAATGGATCGTTACCGCACCGGCGAACAGCTTGGTCGTGCGTTACTGTATTCCGGATAGCGACGATGGCGCCGGCTTGGACGCCACTCTCAGTTTTTTTGTCAACGACGTGAAAAAAGGCACCATCGAATTAACTTCGAAACATAGCTGGCTTTATGGGCCGGAAGCCGATCCGAAAAACACTCCCAGCCTCGGTTCTCCCCGGCATATTTATGATGAGGCCCATCGATTGTTTGACTTCGCCATCCAGCCTGGCGACCGGATCATGTTGAAAAAGGACACGAACGATACCGCTGCCTACTATGGAATTGATTTCGTGGAACTGGAAAATGTTGCCCCGCCTAAGTCTTGCCCGCTCGGATTTGTCGACGCGTCAAAGGAAGGCATCACTCCCGATAATTTCTCTGAAAAATTCCCGATGCTTGTCCAGAAATTTACCCGGACAACGGAATACGGAGAGAAGAAGGGTATATTTCTTCCGCCGGGTCGCTACAAATTGGACAGCCGAATTCTGATGTTCAACGGCCTTCCCAAAGGTTTTGAAATTACGGGTGCGGGGATGTGGTACACGATCCTCTACAGTGACAACAATGCCGATATGGACTGGGGCAATCCCGCCTTCAATCTTAACGGCCAATCGGTTCAATTTAGTGATTTCGCGATGTTTGGCGCCACGCGCACCAGGACGGGCAACGGAAAGCCCTTCGTCAATTCCTACGGTGATGGCACGGTCATCAGCCGTATTTGGATCGAGCACATGACGTGTGGTTTCTGGGTGGGCGGTTCCTCGGGACACACGACCCACCTCCTCATTGATGGTTGCCGAATACGCAACCTCGGTGCCGACGGAATCAACCTGTGCAACGGCACTAAAAACAGCACGGTCGTCAACACCACCGTGAGATGTTCGGGAGACGATGGCATTGCCATCTGGTCTGCGCCTGAGTTCGATGGCCCCACCGCTGACATCGATTATCCGGGATGCGCTAACAACCTGATCGATCATTGCACCGTTGAATTACCATGGAGAGCCAACGCCTTCGCCATTTATGGGGGCAAGGACAACACCATCAAAAACTGCCTGGCGCGGGACACCTTGACCTCTGCCGGAGTGGATATCTCATCCACATTTTCTCCACGACCGTTTGCTGGGACTACCCATGTTGAGAACATGGTTCTCGAACGTTGCGGGGGTCCCTTCTGGTCCGGGCAGCAATTCGGGGCACTGTGGGTCATGGCAGACACGCAACCTGTCAACGGAGTCGAATTCAAAAACATCGAGATCATTGACCCCACCTATTCCGGCATCATGCTAAAAAGCGAAACCTATCAGAAGCCCGGATACGAAATGCATGTCAGCTTTGAAAACATTGATGTAATAAACCCAGGCGCGTCAGCCATCTCTATTGTTGACGCCATGGGATCGGCTTCCTTCAGAAATTCAAGACTGGAAATGCCGGGAAACACGAACAAGGCCATAGCCATCAGCAAGGATAGCAACGGCAAAAAAGAAACCGGCGCGATTCAGATCACTACGGATAATGCTTGTTCTGGATTTACTCCCTGATGTCACAAGGGTTTGCAAAGAACTACCATTTTATATATCCAGCACTCTTGGAGGAAATAATGAAAACCAGATTGTTTGTTTGTCTCCTCGTCTTCACCGCTCTCAGCGCCTTTGGCCAGGACAATTCACCACCGGCACTACCCACTATAAACGCTGGAAACCCGGCGCAGACGGCTCCGATTACCACGGGACTACGGGTCTTTACCTGCGGGAACAGTTTTCATGCATGGTTTGTTCCCTACGTACTGGCGGACATGGCCCAGAAGGCGGGCATCGAGGGGCATGTGATCGTTGGAGTCTCGAAGATCGGAGGCTCCCAGGCCATTCAACATTGGAATGTCCCGGACGACAAAAATGAGGCCAAAGCGGCCTTGATTGCCGGCAAGGTGGACGTTCTCACCCTCGCTTGCATGCTCCATCCGGATGATGGGATAGAGAAATTCACCCGGTTGGCCTATGAACATAATCCCAACATCCGCGTCACCATCCAGGAGTTCTGGATTCCGGGGGACATATTCGAATGGCCCCTCCCCAACGGTAAAAGCGTCCTGGATTTTGATGCCTCCACGGTCGACTCCTTGAAGGCCCTGCATGCGCCTTATTTTAAGGAGATGGATGACTATGTCGCCGCCTTGAACGCCAAACTAGGGAAACAGGTGCTTTTTGTCGTGCCTGCCGGCCAGGCGGTTATGGCCTTGCGAACCAAGATTATTGCCGGAGAAGTGCCTGCCTTTGCCAAGCAATCGGATCTTTTTAAGGACGCCATTGGGCATCCTCAGCCCCCACTTGAAGCGTTGGTTTCTTACTGCAACTTTGCCGTGGTCTATCGCCGCAGTCCCGTCGGTTTGCCCATCCCCGATTGCATGGCGCACGCGAACAATCCCAAATGGAATGACGAACTCAACCGGTTGCTCCAGCAAATCGCCTGGGACGCGGTGATGCACAACCCCCTCACAGGCGTGCCGCAAAGTGGGCCTACGCCCTAAAAACCAGGGCTTGTCCCAGCCCTTTCCTGCTCTTCAGGATATCGCCGAGTAATTTCCGAGCCATTGCCTTTATGTGATTGCAATTGTGAGTAGTTATGCACATTATGATAAAACGTATTATCTAGTGGGAATACGACCGCATGAACTCTCTCAAACTAGGGACCGTCTTCGCCAGTGTTCTGATTTTCTTGAATGCCTGCGGGGAGGTGGCCGCCTTGGCGAATAGTGTCGACCTGTCCGTATTCAAAAATGAGGTAGAAGTTGATCCTGTACCCATCCAAGTCAATGGGCAGGAGACGAAGGTGTGGGAAACATCTCCGGAAGATCAAGAATTGACGTTCAAAAGCGGAGGTCAGACCATCGCGCCAACTGCTGGAACTCTTTATTTGGCAGTGACGTATCTTGACCACGGCTACGGGCGACTGAAGGTGACTTACACAGGAAGCGACGGGAATGCCAAGAAGCCCGATAAGTTCACACGCGTCGTTCTTTCCGACTCGGGAAAATGGGTCACATCCTACCAGAGATTGAGCGATCTCCCCGATTCCGTAATTCCCGATATCCACATCAGTTTGGAGTGGAATCAGGGTAACGCATTGGCCATCGCCAAAGTGACCCTTCAGGACGCCCCGTTCACGGATCCCCATTTCCAATATATTCTTCAAGAAGCGTGGAAGCGCCCCTACGACGGCCCCACCGCGCCCGGCATAGATAACAAGACACTCAAAGGGAAGGTCATGGTGGGATATCAGGGGTGGTTTCGGACGCCGAATGATCCCTATGACGAAGGATGGATTCATTGGGGCGACATGAATCGGGGCCATTTCACCACGGACATGTGGCCGGATGTTTCGGCGTATCCCGAGGAGGCTTTGGACAAGGCGGGAGACGTCAAAACACTGAATGGCAAACCGGGTTATCTCTTTTCATCCGCATGGCCCGAGGTCGTAAGGGCGCATTTTTCCTGGATGCGCGAAAACAAAATCGACGGCGCTTTTGTTCAGCGTTTTCTGGGAGATATGTATAGCTCCAGTGGGCGGCCGGATTGGGTTCTCAGCAACGTACGCGCAGCGGCCAATCAGGAGGGACGAATCTGGGCCGTTGAATATGATGTCAGCGGCGCCAAGGACGAGAAAGTGCTCGATACGTTGAAAAAGGACTGGATGTGGATGGTGGACGATTTCGGTATCAAAAAAGATCCCAGCTATGCGCGGGAAGGGGGAAAGCCGGTGGTTTTCATCTGGGGTTTACCCTTTCCCGATCGGCACTTTACCCCCGAAACGGCAAATGCGGTCGTCGACTTTTTCAAGAACGATCCCACCTATGGCGGTAACTACGTTATCGGCGGAATCCCAGGGAACTGGCGCAAGTCGGAGCCGGCCTGGCAGGAGCATTTCAAGAAATACGACGGTGTCCTGGCGTGGATGTCGAAAAACTACGCGCAAGACATAACCGATTTCAAGTCGATGGGGCTCGACTACTTTCCTCACATCAATCCCGGTTTTTCCTGGGCGAATCTTAAGCATCTTCCCACGGGCGCGACCGAGCAGTTCACTCCCCGCGATGGAGGTCGCTACTACGAGGGCCTATTTTCCAAGGCCGCCCAAGCCGGTGCGGATCGGCTCTTTGTCGGCATGTTCGATGAATATGACGAAGGCACCGCCATTATGCCGATGAGTGACGATCCGCCCCCCACGCCCAAAGAACCTGGGGCCGTCGTCAAATTTTTCGCTAATCCTGATCAGCAGGAGCACGCCGAAATCGTCCACAAGCCGCAGGTGCAGCAGACATTCACCGATGTGCCTCCGATCAATAAAGTTCCTGCGGAGAACTATTTGATGCGATGGGAAGGGCAGATCATCCCGCCCGCCGATGGCACTTACACTCTGGAAATAGAAGGCGCCCCTGGCGATACATGGACCCTTTGGATTGATGGCAAGCAAGTCCTCAAGATCGACCGACCTGACGAAGCTGCCGTCAAAACCGCCTCCGTGGCCATGACGGCTGGGCAAATGATCATTTACCGGATCGATTACCTTCACAAGACTGAGCCCGGCACGATGCGCTTCGTCTGGCAAGGCCCTTCCATTGACCGGCAAGAGATTCCTGCATCAGCCTTCATCGATGCTTGGGGGCGATTCCTCACCAACGAGGGGCATCCGTCCGATTGGTACCTGAAGCTCACCTCAGAGGCAAAGGATATGATTACCGGCCAACGCCCTCCGGCCGATCTTTCCGTGAAATGAGCACAATATACCTGCTATTTTTATGAGACACTCCAGAACCTTTCCCCTCGCAATCGTCCTTTTCTCCCTGGTGTTTATCTGTGGAGAAAGTAAAGCTTCAGCTGCCAACAATCCCCTCAATACGATCAAAGCGGACAGTTTTTCTGACGGGTCGGAAGGGATTAAAACCGAGCCCTGTAGCGAAGGAGGGACGAATCTCAGCTCCATTCATGATGGGGATTTCGTCATGTATAAGGCCTTCGATTTTGACAGCGGCGTGGCCGCTTTCAAGATACGGCTTGCCGCCAACCGGCAAGGTAAGGTGGAGGTACGCTTGGATAATCCTACGGGGCCGCTCTTGGGGACCGTTTCCTTTAACTCGACAGGCGGATGGCAGTCATGGGTCGACGCGACTTGCAATGTCGATAATTCTCAGTCCGGCGTGCGCGATATTTACCTGGTTTTCCATGGGGATGCCGGAGGGGCGTTGTTGAATGTGCGCCAGTTCGTATTCCTGAAATCGAGCGTGATCTCCGGCCAAAGTCTGGACCTTTCCAGCCGTCTTGATGTCGAGGATAACGAGCCGCAGGCGACCAAGGCCTGGGGCATGCCCGAGACTGGGTTCACCGATGACTTCGAAGACGGCACGATGAGCCACTGGACCACGAGCGGCTTGACCGTCACGGACCACGGCATCGACGGCAGTCATTCCGTGGCTCATACCGGGACCGCCCTCGGTTTCGCCTTTACTCCGGATGTTTACATCAACAAGACGGATACGGGCGGCGAGTGGCGCACCCAGGCCGAGGCTTCCCTGGCTGCCGACATCGTGATCGACTCGAAAGACGCGCGGCCCGGAATCGGGTTCTCCTCCAAGGACGGCAAGCAAAGGGTTTATGTGATATTGAACCCGGCCAATAACAGCATCGAGGCTCATCGGAAGCTTCTCGATGGCACGGATGTGATTATTCACGAGCATCCCAAGTTCATCCAGGATTTGGCCGCAAAGGTTGCCGATGATGCGAGCCAGTCGAGTGTGACGTTGGCCCTCCAGACCGGCGTGAAATACCGGCTGCAGATGGACTGGTCGCCCTACTCGAATGGCATCATCGTCTTTCTTTACGACGACAAGGGCACCGTCATCACCAGCTTTCGCACCGTGATCGATCTCCCCGCTGCGCGCCGCCCCATGCTCGTCTGCTCCGGCGGCGACGCCCGCTTCGATAACGTCAAGTTCGACCCAACCCTCGACGGCTGGGATTATAAGTGGCAATGGTACAAGTCTCCGGTTCTCGGCGACGACGTTTGCAATCCCGCGGTCTGGAAAGGCAAGGATGGAAAAATGTACATGGTCTGGCGCAAATTCGGTGCCGACACTTTCCACGGCATAGCTTCATCCCCGGACGGAATCCACTGGACGCGCGTCAACGACGAGACCTTGAAATGCACCGGCGACATGAACGTCGTCGTCGATCCCTTTGGCGACGGCCTGATCTACGTCACGCCCGGCGGCGGGGGTATGCCGTGGTTTACCAGTGACGGATCGAACAACTACACCACCTGGAATACGGCCAGCATCAAAGTGGGCGATATTTTTGGCAACTGCCGCATCCAGGAGATCATCGACACGAAGCGGTACCCGCAAATGAGCCCGGTCTCGTACCAAGGGACGGATTACCGTTTCATTGCCTACGTCGAGGACTGGAACCATATGCCGAAGCCTCACTCGGTGGTCCTGCTTTCCAATACGCTGGACAAGTGGGTCCTGCCCGACCCGGACCCGGTGATTCCTCCCATGGACAACTTCTGGGGCGAAAAGGGAAGCGCACTTGGAGCTGCTTACCCGCTGCCGGACGGCAATATTCTCCTCGCCTCCTGTTCATGCACCTGGGCCGGTTACACCGGCGCGCCCGAGCCGAGCAATGTGTCGGCGATCGCCGACGGCAAGCAGCCTTGGAAGATCTTGAAGCTGGGAACTCTGCCCGATGCACCGGTTTCCCGGGAAGCCGTCTGGTACCAAGGCCCGAATTTTGGCACGGCCTTTTACTACGACGATGCGACCGATACGCTTTTCTTCTACGGCGGATTCCACGATTACCGCATCGGCATGATGAGGGTGCAGCATTTCCTCCATCCCGAAGCCGTAAGCTCGAAATAATGTTTGGTCCGCCGTGACGTGCATGATTCTTCCGAAGAAAAGCATATTTGATGGCTGGCGACAAAAAGCCGGAGGAGGGATTGGAGAAGGCGCGTATAAACAGGGGCATCTGCGGCTTTTTTCTCTTTCATTAATTGCACTGGGCTTGTTGCTTTCCTTTCGCATGAGTGCAACCGGCAATGATGGCGGTCGTCCTCCCACGTTTTGTAATCCGCTCGATCTTCCCTACAAATTCCAGCCCAAGCCCCCCGTTCGTCGCGAAGCGGCTGACCCCACGATGGTGGTCTACAAAAATGAATACTGGCTTTTTCCTTCCAAGAGCGGGGGCTATTGGCACTCACCCGACTGCCTCCACTGGACCTACGTGCCTTCGACTTCCTTACCCATTGAAACATACGCACCAACCGTTGAAATTGTGGCTGGTCGCATGCTTTGGACTGCCGGTCACCAGGGCATCTGGACCAACGATGACCCGATAAAGGATACTTGGATTAAAGTGGCGAATGTCGAAATTCCCGACGATCCCGATTTATTTTTAGCCAAGGATGGACGTCTGTTTATTTATGGCGGTTGTTCCGACAAAAATCCAACAACCGGCGTTGAGCTCGACGTTCATACCCTGCAACCGATCGGAAAACCCGTAGACTGCGTCGTGAGCGACACGGCGACCCGGGGCTGGGAGACGCTGAAAGGCAGCGGGAAAAGACCCTATATCGAAGGTTCATGGATGACCGAGCACGACGGCATGTTTTATCTGCAATATGCCGCGCCGGGCACGGAAGTGGACGATTATGGCGATGGAGTTTTTACCGCGAGGGATCCCTTGGGTCCCTTTACCTTCGCGCCTTATAGCCCGTTTTCCTTTAAACCGACCGGTTTTGCCCGCGGTGCCGGACATAGCAGCACGTTTAAGGACTTGTCGGGCAACTACTGGCATGTTTCGACCATGCCCATTTCTGTTCGAAATATTTTTGAGCGTCGCCTAGGCCTCTTCCCCGCCGGATTTACCTCGGACGGCCAACTCTATTGCAATACCTATCTGGGCGATTATCCGCAATATCCTCCCGGCACCAAAATTGATCCGCAACATCCGACACCGGGCTGGATGCTGCTTTCCTACCGAAAAACGGCAGAAGCCTCCTCGACCTTGGATGGACATCCGGTTGAATACGCGTTTGACGAAAATATCCACCAATGGTGGAGCGCCAAGACCGGCGACAAAGGCGAGTGGCTTAAAGTTGATTTGGGCAAACCTTGCCAGATCGAGGCTATTCAAACCAATTTCATGGATCAGGATGCCCAAGCCTTCGGTATGTTGAAAGGGGAGGCTTATCAGTACCTCATCGAGGTTTCCGACGACGGAACCAATTGGACAGACTGTATCGATAAGAGCCAAAATCAAGTCGATTCGCCGCATGATTACGTGCAATTGCCCGCGCCGGTGAAGGCTCGTTATGTGCGATTGACCAATGTGCATTGTCCTGCGGGGGCCAAACTTTCCGTGAGCGGATTTCGGATTTTCGGTAATGGATTAGGAACTCCTCCCGCCATGGTGGAAGGCGTAAAAGCTCTCCGGTCCGCCACGGACCCCCGGCAGGCCACGGTTTCCTGGTCACCGGTCAAAGACGCCGATTTTTATGTTGTTCGTTACGGCATCGCCCCCGATAAACTTTTCAGCAATTATCAGATATACCAGGCAACCGAGATGACCCTTAACGCCCTCAACGTGGGCGTTTCTTATGCGGTTACAGTCGATGCCGTCAATAACAGCGGTGATACCCAGGGAACCCGAACGGTTCCTATTCCCTGATCGCCCGTGAGGAACAGCCGCCGGTACAGTGGTTCGGGGATCTATCATCACGGAGCCCTGTCAAGGCGCTCAATACCATGCAGAAAAGAGGATAGGCATCTTTAACGACTAAAAATGAAACCGAAAACATGCCTTCCCTCCTGCTCGCGGGTGCAATCTACATTAGGCCTCTTGAATTACGCATGCGCACTGGAATAGGGCCACTCAAATTTTTGATGCAGCCTGCGCAATAAAATCGACCACCGGCTGCGGGTCGGTGGGCGCAAGCGGATAGTGTCCCACGCCATCTTTCAGGATCACCGTGATCCGGCCGCCGTATCCCTTGTAGCGTTGCTCGACCACGGCGGAGTTATCCTTCAGCAGAGGATCGAGGCTGCCGCAGACGTGAAGAACGGGAATACCCGCCTTGGCCAGCGGTTCCAAATTATCGAGTAGCGAAAGTTTCGGGAACATGATGCTGCGCATGAGCGGATTTTCGGCATAGATGCAGGAAACCTTGTCCGGATTGGTAATGGCCCATGCATAGGCCTCCCCCGCTCCCATGCCGGCGCCCTCCAATGCAGGTTTCTTGGAAAATCCGTTATCGGTCAGAAGCTTGTAGGTGTCGTCCCATTCTTTTTGGACTGGCCCTGACCCCGTGTCGATCGGGGCGGCCACGATGTAGAAGCCTTTGGCCAGCAGGGCAAGATCGACTGCGGAGGGATCGGCGCGATCGATACGGTCGGCGCGAAATACCCACGGGTTTCCGGTGGCGGGAATCTTCGGCGCGATGATGGTGATGCCGGTCAACTGCCAGTCATTGCCAAACTTGGCGTCATAGCGGTCGTAACACGCGGTGAATGCGGGACCGCAGCAGGTGATGTAGGCGTCGTCCTGTGGAAAATAAGAATAGGAATTTTCGAAGCTGTAGTAATGAGACTTGACGAGCGTCAGGCCGGGAACCGTGAAGGGGGTACGGGTATCGGGCTGGACGCTCTGTTCGATAAAATCTGCGATCGGCTTAGGATCGGGAAGGCTGTGCGGATGATGCGGGTAACCTTCCTTGATCATCACCGAGATGCGGCCGCCCAACTGATGATAGACGTCCTCGACCGGCAAAGTATGATGGTAGAAGAGATAATCGAAACTACCGCAAACATGGAACACGGGCACATCGTTTTTGGCCAATAGGTCGACTTTCGCGAAATCCTCCGGATAAAGCGCCGGATTGTCGGCATAGATGCAGGAAACCTCGTCGGGATGGGCGGTAGCCCATTTGTAGGCGTTGACTCCGCCCTTGCTCATTCCCACGAAGGACGGTTTTTTGGAGAGGCCATGTTTTTCGGTGAGGAAGGTGTACCAGGCGTCCCACTGTTTTCCCGGGTCGGGCGCGACGTAGGCAATGAAGAAGCCGCGGTTGAGCAGCTCAACTTCGACTTGCGGCTGGTGGTCCCAGTAGCAGCCGCGCCATGACCAGGGGTTGCCCGCTGCGGCATGCTTCGGCACGACGATGATGCAGCGGCGCTTTCCCGGGGTATCCCCCTGGATGCCGTTGCCCTCGCTCGCTGGAGCCGCGTAAGGTTCGATCGCCAGCGTCTGCTCATCCATCGTGAAATCGTATCGGTCGAATCCGTGCCAAGTGGTTTTTGGGCCGTCAAAATTTGTGGAAACGTCCTGTGCCAGTACGTCTTTCGGGCTGGAAAAAAACGCGGCGGCAAAGAGTGCGGTGAAAAGGAGGGCGGAAGGTCTGTGGCGCACAGAAAGGGGACGCTAACTTTGATCCGGAAGAAACACAAGCAAAAATGAAACGTTTAACTTACGTGTTGACCCGCAGTCATTATGTCTCATAAATTTCGATGGATGAAAACTCCAGCCTTCCAAGCGAGCGCAGCTCTTCCGAAGCAGGGCATGTTTGTTACCGCCGATGGGAAGAATGTCTTCTTCACTTTTGCTCTCGTCAGCTCCCTGTTCTTCCTCTGGGGGTTCTGCAACGGGATGATTGATGTCATGGACAAGCATTTCCAGGAAGAATTGCACTTGAGCCTTTCGCAGTCTGCTTGGGTCCAATTCGCCCACTATCTTGGTTATTTCCTGATGGCGCTTCCCGCGGGCTGGATAGCGATGAAGCTTGGCTACAAAGGCGGCATCATGGCAGGACTTGGGATGGTCGCAATGGGTGGGTTTTGGTTTATCGCGGCCACCCACATTGCCGCGTTTTGGGCATTTTTGCTGGGCGTCTGCATCATCGCCGCTGGTCTGACGTTTTTGGAGACCGTGGCCAATCCTTACACGACAGTTCTGGGCGATCCGCATTACGCGGCGACACGGATCAACCTTGCGCAATCCTGCAATGGTATCGGCTGGATTTTCGGTCCCATCGCCGGGGGCATGTTCTTCTATTCGAAAAATGCCGCGGGGGAAAGCACGGGCAGTCAAACGCTCTATATCCCGTATGTCGCCGTGGCCATTGTCGTCCTCGTTCTGGCCGTTATTTTCTACTTTGCCTACATCCCCGATCTCATGGTCGAGGATGACTATCATCTGGATGATTCCAGTCCCGGTTCTTCGCCTTCCATCTGGGCGCATCCGCACTTTGTCATGGCCATTGCCGCGCAGTTTTTTTACGTGGCCGCGCAAGCGGGTATCTTCAGCTTTTTTATCAATTACATGACTTCTCAGACGCCGCCGATTCCCGGTTCCTGGGCCTCGGGAGTCCTGACAAGTTGGTTTGAGCCCAACAAGGAGGGCGTCCTGGTTCTCAGTAACAGCGGCGCGGCGGACCTCGCATCGCTCGGCTTTATCTGCTTTCTCCTGGGGCGCGTGAGCGGCGCTGCGCTTCTCAGGAAATATGCCGCACATCGCGTTCTCGGTTTGTACGCCGTTATCAATGTGGTTCTCGCGTTGCTGGTTGTGTGCAAGCTCGGATGGCTTTCCGTGGTGTGTGTGTTTCTCAGCTACTTCTTCATGTCCATCATGTTCCCAACGATTTTTGCCTTGGGCATTTTCGGTCTTGGCGCTCGCGCGAAGCAGGCGTCGGCTTTCATTGTCATGGCCATCATGGGAGGCGCCATTTTACCGAAGTTAATGGGGTATGTGGCCGATACCTACGATATGTCGCGCAGCTTTATTGTCCCGATGGCCTGCTTTGCTTTTGTGGCGTTTTACGCATTGGCTTGGCCGAAACTCGCCCGATCAGAGGGGATGCGCTCCCTTGACATGACCCACAGGCATTAGGGGTCGGTGTTGGGCCGGCGTGGCGAGGCTAACCTCTCCCCACGCCGTACCTTCAAACACAGACCATTCGAGGATAGGCGGCATTATATCTCACGACTTTTTTGCATTATCGCTTGCATTACTTGGAATAAGTGTTATAGATGGAGTACGGTATGATTAAACGAATAATCACTTCGGGGTTGGTTGCTGAATTTCGTGCATTAACGACGCGGGAGGGCAAGACCCCGCGCAGACAGACTGAAGGCGGTTTTACTCTCGTCGAAATGTTGGTCGTGATCTCCATTGCGGGAATTCTTGCGGTTCTCAGCATACCCGCTGTCCAAGGTCTCCAACAGGCCGGTGGTTTTGATAAATCGGTCTACGCGATGTCGGATTCGCTTAACTTCGCCCGTGCTTACGCCATGGCGCAGCATACCTACGTCTATGTCGGATTGACGGAGGTGAATCGCACTCAAAATCCGGGGGCAACTCCGCAGGTAGCCGGCATCGGCAAGGTGATTTTATCCGTGGTTGCCACCACGGATGGGCTCAGCGATACCAGTTCGTGGAGTACGACCGGAGCCAACCTTGCGCAGATTCGTCAGAATCAAATCCTCGATTCGTTTCACATCGCGTCCACGGCTTTTCCGACGACCACGACGGGAGCCATGGCCCGACCAGCGAACGTCACGACCACTCCCGTGGTGCTACCCGCCGCCAGCGCACCCACGACACCCTTTTCCCTCCCTCTGGGATCCACCAGCGGCAGTGGCAAATATAATTTCAACACGACCAATTCGGAGGTGCTTTGCTTTAATCCTCAAGGGGGAGTGCTGCTTAACGGAAGCACTTTTCAATGGCTTGAGGTCGATGTACAACCCGCGATGGGGACGACCACGCCTGCCGTTCCCACCAATGTGAATCAAGGCAATCAGGCGGCTTTGGTTATCGATGGGTTGACCGGTTCTGTCATAGTCTACCGACCATGAAGAAAAGCTCCAAAATAGTGAGCGGCTTTTCCCTGGTAGAGGTGGCGGTGGCCTTGGCCGTTGCTTCCTTCACCTTGATTACCCTGCTGGCCCTGTTGCCGGTGGGGATTCACAGTTATCGCGATGCCGATGCCCAAAGCGCGATGGTGAATCTGGCCACCATGATCGTGCGCGATCTCGGGGCGACTCCGAGCAGCGGCACCTCCCCGCGGTTTGGCTTTTCGATTCCCCCCGCAGGTGGAACTTCCAGCGGCGTGACTCCGCAGACTGTCTATGTGGATGCCTCCGAGATGCCGGCGGGGACATACCCATATCCAGGGACGGCCCCCACCGCGAAGTCCATTTATCGAATCAGTGTCTTCTTTTTCCCACCGGCTACCGCAGGACAAACGATGTCCACCGTTGCCCGTGTCCTGATTACTTTCCCCGCAAACGCCGATCCGCAACCTAAAATGGCGCCCACGACTTACTCCAATATGTTCGAGACCATGGTCTCGCTTAACCGGAACTAATCGGTGAAAGCGCGCACGGCTTTCTCCTCTCGCTTGTCATTTACATTGATCGAAATGGTGACAGCCATTGCCGTCTTGTCCCTTTTGATGATCCTAGTTTTTAGCATCCTCTCATCCACCTTGAAGGTATCCGATTCGACGAGCAGAGGGGCCGATAGTGGCAGTGAGGCAAAGCTGGTTTTGGATCGTATCGGCGCAGACATTTCCGCAATGGTGATTCGGCCCGATGTGGATCAGCTTTATTACGGTGGAAATGCCGGTTCTGCCGAAAACGACAAGATGTTTTTCTACAGCCAGGTAACGGGTTATTTCCCTTCTGACTCTGGTAGCGCTGCTTATTACGCGACCTATCAAAGTCCGGCAACATTGGTGGGATATCGGATCAATACAACCGACAGCCCCTCTGGGCTTCCCGTGCTGGAACGCCTCGCCCGGGGACTGACGGTGGGCCCCGATAATAACCCCAATGGCGTATGCACTTCCCCCCTGCAATACCTTACTTTTGCAGCGCGGACTTCAGCGACAAATTATCCAACGGCCACGGGCGGTTCGATAACAAACCAATGGGGGAACGACCAAGGCCAGCTTTTTCCGGATGTTGGCAGCGCGGCGAAAAATTACGATGACGGCACGTCGTCCTATTATGACACCGTCGGAAGCCAGGTGTTCCGGTTTAAGGTCTGTTTTCAGCTCCAGAACGGGAGTTATTCGCTCTACCCTGGGTATACCAATTGTGCTCCCGTCTACCCGGCGAGCATCACCAATACCGTTGCCATCGTCGTGGCCATCGCCGCGATCGATTCCAAGAGCCGCAAGCTCATTCCCGCTGCTAGCTGGGCCAAGATGATTGCTGCTTTGCCTGACCCGACCTCTCAAAATCTGGCTACCAATGGTTTGATGGAGGGGCTTTGGAACAATGCGTTGAATCAGCCCACCTTTGCCTCGACCGCAGGTATCCCCGCGATCGCCGCCTCTTACATCAAAGTCTATCAGCGTTACTACTATCTTAACGTGCCCAAGGCCCAGTGAATAGATCTCTCCCCTCTTCCGGGTATATCTAATTGACTGGCTGGACAAAAAATTGGAGCGTGGGACGCACGCGATGAAAGGGCTCACCAACTTGTAACCAAGCATTTCGGAGTAGCTCCAGCAACCAAGCATCCGACCTGTTTGCCGATCTGCTGATACCCACCTCTCCAATCTCCATGCCTGAACTCGCCCCTCAATTACTCATGGCCCTCATGGACACCATTCCAGATCGGATCTTCTTCAAGGATCGCGAGGGACGTTTCCTTTCCGTCAATCGGGCCTTGAGGGAAGCGCACCATTTGCCCAGCGAAGAAGCCATGAAGGGACTCACCGACTTCGATTTTTTTGCCCATGAGCACGCCCGGAATGCTTATGCGGACGAGCGGCAGATTCTGGCCACGGGCATGCCCATGGTTGCCAAGTTGGAACGGGAAACCTTACCCGATGGCAGCATTACCTGGGTCTCCACCAGCAAGGTGCCGCTTCGAGACGGGGACGGTGGAATCATCGGCATCTGCGGCATCTCTCGCAATGTCACCGAAGAGCATCGCAAGTCGGAACTACTCGCCGAACATACCCAGACGCTCATCGACAAGCAGGAGCAGTTGGACCAGGAACTCGCGCTGGCCCGGGAAGTTCAACAGGCCTTGCTCCCTCAAAGTTACCCGGCATTTCCGCATGGCGCGACTGAGGCGGAGAGTGCCCTGCGTTTCGCTCATCGTTACCTGCCGGAGGACCGCGTGGGCGGAGATTTCTTCACGATTTTTCAAGTCTCTGACAAGGAGGCCGGTGTCCTCATTTGCGATGTCATGGGCCATGGCGTCCACGCCGCTTTGGTGACCGTCGCGCAGAGGGTGATTGTGGACGAAATCCATCATCTGGCCGGCGATCCAAGCGCGTTTCTCGGTGAGCTTAATCGTCGGGTGCATCATTTCTTCGCTCCACTGCCAACATCGATATTCGTCACGGCCTTCTATCTGGTGATCGACACAGTCACCGGAGCTGTCCGGTTCGCTAATGCCAGCCATCCCAAACCACTCCACGTCTGCCGGAAGCAACACACCGTGCGCACCCTGGGTGATCCCTCGCGGCATTATCCATATGCCCTCGGTGTGGCGACAGATTCGGTTTATCTGACCGAGGAAGATTTGGTTGAACCGGGTGATCTTCTCCTCCTTTACACCGATGGACTCTGCGATCTCGGTGAGGGTAAGGACTTGATGCCGGACGATCCCCGTTTCCTCTCCATGGTACAGAACTGCTCCCTACAGCATGGGGAGGTCTTCCTCGATGCCCTCCTGACCCAGGCTCGGCAATTTTCCGGACAAGAAAAATTCCTCGATGATGTTTGCTTGGTCAGCATCGAAATTGAGCGATGCACGGAGCGGAGCCCTTGCGAGTCCAGTCGCACCGGGCGTCGAACAAGGGAAAGTATCACTATGTTGGACGGGAATTGATAAAACGTTTTTGTTTGACTCTCGGTTTCACTCGTAAATATCGTGTTGACAACTATCCAGGTCGGAAGGAGCTGTGGCAAGTAACGGGTCTTTCCTGCTTGGGACATTTCCTCAATGCGCTCTTTTGCCTCCCGGAAATCCATCCTTAGAATGGTCTCCATAAAAGTAATGATTCGATCCGTGGCTTTCGCCGGTCTCTTTTTGATGGGCCTGCTTCACGGGGATGAAACCGCCCCGTCAGTCGGCGGCAAGGCTTTCACCGTCAGCGGCGATCTGAAGCACTTTAAGACACCCAAAGATGTAAAGGTTGAAGGAGCACCGGACGATACCACGTATAGCGAGGAGGTCTATGCCTCCTCCCTTGAGGCCAAGGTCGAAGGCCTCCCGGCGGGTACCTATAAGGTCCTGATCGATTCGGCGGAAGTCTACAATCATGCCGCCGGTCAACGTGTCATGAAAATCACTAGTGGCGACACCGTCCTGGCCGATCAACTTGATATCTTTGCCTTGGACGGATTTGCTAAAGTTTGCAAAATTGAGGCCACAGTCGATCACCAAGAAGACGCTATTCTAGGGCCTCTTCGCATTACGTTTACCGCTATTCACGGAAACGCCAAATTCAATGCGATCCATATTTTCGACTCGAACGGCCAGCTAGTTGCTAGCGTCAAGGCCTGCGATCTCGTTGCAGCCGCCGATGCCGCCTCCTCGGTCATTCCTGTTATTACAGATCCTGTTATCTACACCGATCCAGACAAGCCCATGGACGCGCGGATTGACGATCTTATCCGGCGGATGTCACTCGCGGAAAAAGTCAGCCAGCTCATGAGCGCCGCTGTGGCCATTCCCCGCCTCAATGTCCCTGACTATAACTATTGGAGCGAATGTCTCCACGGCATTGCACGCAACGGCCATGCCACCGTATTCCCTCAGGTCATTGGCATGGCCGCCGCCTGGGACGTTGTCAAAATCCATCTGGCGGGCGAGGTGATAGCGACGGAGGGGCGGGCCAAATATTATCAGGCTCAGCGTGATGGAAATCACGGGGACAATCACGGACTGACCTTCTGGGCACCCAATATCAATATCTTTCGGGATCCCCGTTGGGGCCGCGGTCAGGAAACGTATGGCGAGGATCCCTATCTTACGGCGCGCAACGGAGTCAGCTTCATCGAAGGACTTCAGGGTGACAATCCCAATTACCTGAAGGCGGTCGCTTGTGCCAAACACTTTGCCGTTCACAGCGGCCCGGAGCATGGCCGGGCCGGTTTTAATGTGGATCCCGATACCCGCGATTTATATGAAACCTATCTTCCTCAATTCCAGGCCGCAGTTCAGGAAGCTCATGTGGAATCGGTCATGGCCGCCTATAACTCGATTTACCATGTTCCCATGTCCGCTAACAAATGGCTCCTGACCGATCTTTTGCGCGGCACTTGGGGTTTCGCCGGCCATGTGGTTTCGGACTGCGGCGCGGTGGGAGATATTGTGGGCGATCATCACTACGTCAAAACCGTAACGGAAGGCGATGCCGAGGCGATCAAGGCCGGCGTCGACCTCGAATGTGGCAGTAGTTATCGAAATCTGACGCAAGCGGTGGAGCAAAAATTGGTGACCGTCGAGCAGATCGATCAAGCTCTGCACTATGTTCTCAGGGCCCGTTTTCGTCTGGGACTCTTCGATCCGCCCGCCCGCGTTCCCTGGTCAGATACTCCGATGACGGAAGTTGAAAGCCCCGAGCACCTTGCTTTGGCAAGAGCCATTGCGCGCGAGTCGATTGTCCTGCTCAAAAATGATCACGTCCTTCCACTTGATAAAGCGCAGATCAAGAGCATCGCTGTGCTCGGGCCGAATGCCGATGCCCATCTGAATGGCAACTATAACGGCGATCCGTCCCGTCCCATTACCATTTTTCAGGGCATCAAGGACGAGGTGGGCGATGCGGTAAAGGTCGATTATTTTAAGGGTTGTCCCCGAACCCATGACCCGGCCAAGCCCAACGAGGACGTTTCACCGGAGAATTACCAGAAGGCGTTGACTGCGGCCAAGGCCGCGGATGTCATCATCTTCGTGGGGGGGGCTCGATACCACCTTGGAAGGTGAAGATTCCAAGTATGTTGCTCCAGGTTTCTCGCACGGAGACCGAACCTCCATCGAACTGCCTGAGGTACAGGAGAAACTGCTTCAGGATCTTCAAGCCACTGGAAAGCCTGTCATCTTTGTCAACTGCTCGGGCAGCGCGATTGCGGTTCCGTGGGAAGCCGCTCATCTCCCGGCCATCGTGCAGGCTTGGTACCCCGGTGGAGAGGCTGGAGCCGCCGTGGCCGATATTCTCTTCGGCCATTACAGTCCGTCGGGCAGGCTCCCTATTACGTTTTACGAAAAAACTTCCGATCTTCCCAATTTTGCCGATTACCGAATGGCTAATCGAACCTACCGTTATTTTACCGGTAAGGCGCTCTTTCCCTTCGGCTTTGGTCTTAGTTACACCACGTTTAGTTATCTTCCGATCGAGATCGCAACCACAAGTGTGAAGGCCGCAGATACGGTTCACCTTGTGGTCCCGGTCAAGAATACAGGTTCTTGTGACAGTGATGAAGTTGTCCAAGTCTACCTGCACCATCAGGATTCGCCTGTGCCGCAACCCATCCGCTCGCTCGTCGCCTTTGAGCGCGTGGCCATCGCAAAAGGCGACACAGCCAGAGTTTCGATCAATATACCCGTGGAACGGTTCCATAACTGGGACGTGGCGAAGAACGCCTATGTCGTGGATGCGGGAAAATACGATCTTGAAATCGGATCTTCATCGGCGGACATCCACCAAAACTGCGTCATTACCGTTCAATAGACGACGGAAGCCGTCGTTGGGCGCAAGACCCCTCCGATAGCGGAGCATTGCGTTTTGAGTGTGTGTCCATTTGTCAATTCAGTCGCCAGCCCTTTTGACGAGTGCAGATTGGGCCCCCATGCCGTTACCGACGGGGGACGCGCTGCGGCAATCCGCATATGCGGCCAAAGCGGATCCAGCGATAGGTAAATTGGACGATGTCGTGTGCGAGCGCCGGCCGCGGTTATAGGAACAGCTAGCACGCCTGTTGCTGGCCGAAGCGTATTAAGTCAGCTGACGACGGACCGGCGCCCGCCCCCCCTATGTAGCGATCATCCCATCAGCAGACATCAGTTCAAGCCGAGGATTGCCCACGGAGAGGCCTCGCCCTCGCTTTGGCTCCTTTTTCCCAATTCACGGCGGGAAGCTAAAACGATTACTCTAATTATTCAAAAAAAGCGAAACTTAGATCTTTTAAAATGGCACTTTAAATTGTTGTTTTAAAGAGAGAAAGGAAGTGTTTCCACTTGAAGTAAATCGTTTGATCAAAATATAGAAATTTAAGTCGCAATATTCTAACAAATAGGGCACAACTGTCCCATGAGTGCTTTCCGCATTTCACCTCTATTTCTGGCCTTGTTATTCGGTTTGATTTTGTCTCAGGCGGCTGGGGCTGCCGACAACGGATTGGCTTCGGAACCTCTGCGGGGGTGGAGCAGTTGGAGCTGCCTCATGCGCAATATCTCCGAGGAAAATATCAAGGCTGAAGCCGATGTGGTGGCAGCTCAACTTAAAAATTCGGGGTACATTTACATCAACGTCGATGACGGGTGGCAGGGAGGGTATGACGAGAACGGGCGGCCTTTGGCCAGCAAACAGAAATTCCCCAGCGGGATGAAGGCCCTGGCCGATTATATCCACGCAAAAGGATTAAAATTCGGCATCTATTTGACACCGGGATTGAATAAGGATGTCTGGAAAAGCAACGCGCGTATCTTGGGCACTTCCGAGACAGTTCAACAAATAGCGGACGAAAATGTGCCCGGCAACACCCAGGGCAGCGCCTGGCACATCGATTACTCCAAGCCAGGTTCGGTTGAATATATACAAAGCTGCGCAGATCGATTGGCTTCATGGGACGTGGACTACATCAAAATGGATTTCGTCGGGCCGGCCCCTACGGGGCCAAGTGGGAAGGCCGATAACCGCGAAGACATTCAACAATGGGCGACTGCGTTGAAAAAGACGGGACGCCCAATTTATCTGGAGCTTTCCGCTTCTTTAAACTTTGAAAATGCCGCTTTTTGGAAGCAATATAGTAACGGGTGGAGAATCGACGGAGACGTTGAAAGCCATGACACCAATACTCTGACCAAGTGGCAAAATATCCTGAGTCGCTTTCAGGATGCGCCTAAATGGGCACCGTTCGCCGGACCGGGAGGTTGGAATGATCTGGATTCTATCGATATTGGCAACGGAGCCAGGGACGGATTGACGCCGGATGAACGGAAGTCCGTCATGTCGCTCTGGTGTATCAACTGCTCACCACTTCTCCTGGGCGCGGATCTCACCCAACTGGATGGCGACGATCTGGCTCTACTCACGAATCCGGAGGTGCTGGCCGTGCAGACCGCGGGCCAGGTAGCCACCCCCCTTTCTCAAAGTACGCATCAGCAGGTCTGGCGCGCCAAAAATAGCGATGGCAGTTTTATCGTGGCTCTTTTCAATTTGGATCCGAGTCCAGCGCCGATGGCGATTGCGTGGAGCGACCTGGCCATCCACGGTTCTGCCTCTGTTCACGATTTATGGAGTCACAGCGATTTGGGACGTTTTGATACGAAATATGCGGATGTTGTTCCCCCGCATGGAGTGATTCTCCTGCGGGTGTCACCCGTGCCGTAACTGACATGTCATCTCCGCATAAATGAGGTTTCAGTTCTGATATCAGAGAGACTTCCCTGGCCGTGACCGCTGGAGGCGGTGAAGCAGGGCAAAGTGAACATCTAAAACAACCGGGTTTTGGTGCAATTGAAGCTGACGTTCACTATACCGTTTTTCGGTCGTCTGAAGCAAGTAACTCAGCAGCGGATCAACGTTGTTAATTTCATGGTTGGAGTCTTGGTCCAGAACGTAATGGAGGATTTGATCGATGTAAAAGCGATCACGCCATAGATGTGGTAACAATTGCAATGAACTAGGGGTTTCATCGATTTCTCCATACGGTGTTTGCAGGATAAGCCGCCATTGTTCACCTGCGTTGACGCCTCCATCCGCAAACATTCTCCAAGCGGGTACCATGACGAGCTTGTTCTCCCAGAAGAAGGATTCGGAAAAGGTCAGCCGCGTTGACTCCAAAAGCAACCCTAAGGAAAAGAGCCATAGCGTTACTTTTGGAAACAAACCGTGGAGAGCATGCTCCCGAAGCAGCCTCTTGACTGCACGGGGTTGATGTAAGGAGGGACGACTGAAGAGAGGTATCGCCAGCAACCGAGGGGGCACAATCATGAGTAGCGAAGAAACGCCAATGAGAGGAAAGATCGCTACCTGCATCAAAATGTCATATCCGACATGCATGGCGCCCAAAATAAGGACCGACCAGCCCCGGTAACGCATGGAGAAGAATCCAAAGGGCACGACGAGTCTTTGGAAGAGAGTAACGTAACCCAGAACCAATGAGACCAGATAAGGAACCTGAATTCCCCGGGCGTAATCATGCATGGAGCTGTCGATCGCGAGGTTCTGGAGGGCCACCCCCGTCGTCCATGGCACCCAGCCATCGACAAGCTTATTGATTCCGGCAAAAAAATAGACGGTAAATTGAACGAGAACCACGAGCCACGCGTAAGTACTCGCCAGCACCGGATTTTCGCGCCATTGAGCCGTGGTGAAGCCGGGTTCCTGAGTGGACCATTCGCCTGAAAGGCAGGTCAAGGCGGTCAAGCTGTAGGTTAAAAAAATATAGCTCAACCAAACATCCGCCGTGGAGGCAAAGACGCCCACTAATGAAGTCATGGCGATCAGGCTGAGGTTCATCCAGCAGCCCACGGCAAATTGCAGCCAGCGGTAACGCCCCCAAAGATAGAGAATCACGACAGGAGGCGAGGCCACGAAAAAAATCCAGACGGATACTTTCCCGGCAAAAAGAATATCGAGTTGATTGAGAAAGGAATGACCTGATGACAGATCCCCGGAAGGATCGATCAATAATGAGGAGAGCCCATTCCAGTAAGCGACATGTATCCAAAAGAAATCCCAAATAAACCATAGATAAGCCAGACTGAAGCCTGCCTTGGCCAGGGAATAATACCGATAGGAAGTCAGGTAACGGAACATCTAGACGGGTGGCATCTTTTCATGACTTCGTTTCTGCTGTCATACTCTCTCCTCTAGTTTCGTATCTCTCCGTATGGGATGTCCTCTAAAATCCAGTGTTCCCGGTTTTGGTGACGGTAAATGTCGAACTTGAGTCGTTTTGCAGGGCGTTTTGGCCCGTGTTCAAATTGAGCAGGTCATTGTCATTGAACACTGCGCTACCGGAACTACCCGACCTGATCCAAATTCCCTGGTTGGCGGGATGATCGATCACATTGTCAGAGAACGTGGCGGTGCATGATTGCAGGATTATACCGACACCGAGAGAATTGGTGTTGATGTTCCCCGTGAACGTGGGCGCGGCATTGGCCGCGACAAAGATGCCCGCGTAACCCTGGCGGTAGCCACAGCCCCGGATCACGACGTTGTTCGTAAACGTCGCCGATTCGAGCGGATTTCCGTTGGCTCCGTAGGTGGTGGCAGCAAGGCCGGATTCTTCCGTGGGATCGCAAACCAGGTTATTTTCCACGACGGTGCTTCTCCCGCCATACACGGCCAGGCCATTCGCTCCGGTTTCCGCGATGGACGAATTGTTCAATATTTGGACGCCAACGATATTTCCGGCCGATCCCAGTCCATTTTGTTGATTGAGGGCAATCCCATCATCGTCGCCGCCTCGTATAAAGTTGTTCTGGATGACCATGTTGACTCCCTGTCCGGTCTGTCCGTTACTGCCAAGGTTGATTCCGTCGGCCCAACCGTTTCCGACCCGGCAGTTCTGGATCGTACCGTGCGTGCCGCTCATCCAAAAGGCGGCAACCAGGTTATGCGCCCAGACATTTTGGACCTGCCAGCCCACCGTGCCATTCATGAGTATCCCATATTGGATGCCTTCGGTCCCGGCGTTCCTGCCGATGGAATTGCTATCGAGGTAGAGATCGCTAATGTTGCAGTCGGTCGTACTGAAGGCGAAATAGTTAACGCCGGTGACCTGGCAATAAAGCGTCGTATACCACTTGCCCGCGCCGCTGATGCTAATATTGGACGCATTCAACTGCTGATTGATATAATACGTGCCCGCAGGAATCCAAACGCCTTCACCCGCTGTTTTGGCGGCGTTGATGCAGTTCTGGAAGGCGATGGCGTTGCTGGTGCCTTCGGTGATGGTGAAGGTGCGCGCACCCATTCCACTGCGGGTATCGGCCAGGAGGAAAAGCACCTGGTACGTGACCCCCGACGTCAGGTTATTCAAAACCAGCATTCCCGTTCCGGTGCCGGTCCGGCCATGTTTCAGAACGGCGTCGAGAGCGGTATCGCCACTCGTTCCGCCGCCGCCCAGGAAATTGGAATAGCTGCCGCTGACGTTGTAGCTGATGTTGGAGCTTGAATCGGCGGTGAAGGAATAGCCATTGGCCGTCGTTTGGGCCGTTGAGTTTCCCAGGCTGACCCCGTAAACCTCATTGGTCGCGCTTCCCGCCTGGGCCAGGACTGTATTGTTGGTGAAGGTTCCGGTCGCGTATTGGGGTGAGGAAGGGGGCGTCCCGCCGCTGCAGACCAGAAGGCCGTTCAACTGGTAGCCATAGCTATTGTTCACGTTGAAGGCCTGGTTTGGCCCGGTGGCCGTGAACGTGCAGAGGACGTATCCGCCCAGCGACGGACTCCCGGCCACGTAGGCAAATTGCTGAGTCGGACTGAGGTAAGTCATGCCGCCTGGGCCGGAGACCGCCCCGTAATTAGCCACCGATAAAGTGTTGGCGGGTTGAGTCAAGGCCGAGCCGACATTCTCCAGTTCCATGCAGTCGATGTCGTAGAAGGAGGCTGTGTTCGTTGAATCCTTCTGCAGTGTGATCGTGCTGCCGGGCGTGATGGGGGCACCGGTGATGAAGGCGCGTGCCTCGTCGAAGAAGCGCTGAGGGGTGCCGTCGCTTGGCGTATTGTCACTCCAGCCCGCGCTGTAGGTCCAAGTATAGGCGGAAGTGAGATTGATTACCTGACGGAACACACCGTTGACGTAAAGATCGAGCGTGGCATTGATGCCGCCGCCGGTGGGCGCGTCGGGGATGCAGGCACGAACCACTATGGTGTTGGAGGTGACGCTGGTGTTGTTCGTCATCGTGACCGAATCATTCACCGAGGCCAGGTGGACGTAAGAACGGCCCGAGGCTTCCAGGGCCTCCGTATGTACGGTGGGCAGAGTCCCCGATGGGAGGGAGACCACTGAGGCGGCTCCGCCCAGGGTTCCCCATTCGGCTTCAATGGTCTTGAAAGGGGTATTGGCCCCCACGCAGCAGACCAGAACAGCGTTCAGTTGGTGGCCATTGACTTGATTGACGGTAAAAGTTTGCGTCATTCCCGTTGCGGTAAAAGTGTAGAGGACATATCCGCCCAGCGACGGAGTGCCCGCAACGTAGGCATACTGCTGGGATGGGGAAGTATAGCCTCCCTGAGTGATGCTGAAGGTGCGCGCGCCCATCCCGCTCCGCGTATCGGCCAAAAGAAAAAGCACCCGATACGTGACGCCCTGCGCCAGGTTGTTCAGGACGAGCGTGCCCGTCCCGCCGCCAACCCGTCCATGGTTCAGAACGGCGTTAAGGGCAGTGTCGCCACTGGTTCCGCCGCCAGAGAGAAAGGAGGAATAGGTGCCGCTGATATTGTAGTTGATATTGGAACTTGAATCGGTGGCAAAGGTATAACCGTTGGCAGTTGTTTGGGCCGTCGAGTTCCCTAGGCTAACCCCGTAGACTTCCTCCATGGTGCTACCCGCGTAAGTCAGGACGCTATTGTCAGTAAATGTACCGGTTTCCAATTGAGCATTGATCTGCCCAAAAACGGGCTGGATGTAGCCCAAGAGGATGACAAGCAAGGCGATGATGAGATAATTTTTCATGGGTATTGGGTTTGAAGAAGCTTCCTAATAGAGTGAAGAAACGATCACTTCCGCATCGGACAGCATTAATGGTTAGACGTTTTATCTAATATTGTCTTTCAATCCGCTTCGGCGTTAAATATTGAAAGTGCGACGAAACGCCAAAGGATAGAAACAGAAGCAATGCCATCACTGCATACGAAATCAACCTTGTCGGGTTTCCGAAGGAAGAATCCGTCTTTTCAGCGCGACCCCTGCATTGCCCAACAAGAGGCCATCGAGGCAGGCAAGATATCCTTCCGTGGCCTGACTCATGGGCATTATCCAGGGATTTGCCTTCCCCAAGACGCGCTGCCGGGTTTGCGCTCCATCGGCTTCTGGGATGCTGTGGGTATGCAGGACTGGGGGATGGAACTCCACCGCAACGAGGGTTTGGAAATCTCCTTGTTGGAAACAGGCAGCATGGATTTTACCGTGGAAAAGAGCATTTTTCACCTCGTTCCCGGAACATTGACCGTGACGCGGCCATGGCAGTTGCATCGCCATGGCGTTCCCCATGTAGGTCCTGGTCGTTTTAACTGGATGATTCTCGACCTCCAGGCGCTAACTCCCCAAGAGGCATGGCAATGGCCTCCATGGACAGACCTCTTTCCAAGCGATCTTCGGGAACTAAGCCGCCGTCTGCGAACCGATCGAGACTGCGCGTGGAAGGCTCCACCTGATACCATCCGGGCCTTCCGCCGCCTGGCCAGCTATCTCGCGCGACCGGATCCTTCTGCCCACCTCTCCGCGATTCGCCTGAACATTAATCACATTCTCCTGGGCCTGTTGGAAACGATCCGCTCCGGCGAAATTTCCCCTCACCAAAAAAATGTTTCCTGTCTGCATGCGGTGGACGATTTTTTTCGACGTTTCAATGGCAACCCCGCCTTTTTAAGTGAGAAATGGACGCTCGAATTGATGGCGAAGCGCTGTGGCGTCGGCATCACGGCTCTGACCGCCCATTGCCACGCCGTGATGAACACAACCCCCATGGATTATTTGAACTTGTGCCGTCTTTCATGGGCTGCAGAACAGCTCAAACAGTTTCCTCACTTGTCGATCACGCAGATCGCGCTCGATGCCGGATTTTCCAGCAGCGCCTATTTCGCCACCAGGTTTCGTGAACGTTATGGAAAGTGTCCGCATGTCTATCGGCAAGCTTGCTGACTCCCATATCCTGTAGGCAGCGAAGGGAGCACTCGCGCCAAAAATTCCAAAACTTAATTATTCTTGCGATCCACGCCCAGCAATTCTCCATATGACCCCGGTCGTCGCGCGCTGACAGCACGCAAATATCAAAATTAGCGGTATGATTTTAAGGACGTCGGAGTTATGGTGTATCGTTTTATCATGAACACGGCATTCTCCGGTGTCCCTCGTCTTCGCTCCCTCATCCTTTTCTGTTTTGCGGCGGCAAGTATATGCCGTCCTGCCGTGGCCGATTTCAATCCGCAGCGGATCGGATTCACCACGATTCAACCCACTTCCTATGCGGACTGGCCCACCGCGTTCCTCGCGGGCAACGGCAAGATCGGAATCATGGTCTTGGGCAAGCCGCGTAATGAGATAGTGGTATTCAACGACCGGGGCTTCAATCTTTCCAACGGCACGGTTCGCTCTTTCGACCAGGTACGCGCCGCCGACCTGGAGACGATTCGAAACGATTGCGCCGCAGGGAACTTTGCCGAGGCGGACAAGCTCGCCGCCACGGCCCCCCATTATAAAGGTGGCGGCGATGGCTCCCGTCATCCCGGCTATGGCATGTTCATCACGATTCCTCCCGCCGGCGAGGTCCACGATTATCTCCGGACCTGCGATTTCCGCACCGGCGAAATCACCGTGAAGTGGACGGATGACCGGGGCGACTGGATTCGCAAGGCATTCGTCTCGCGCAAGGACAACGTTGATGTTCAACTCCTCACCGCACCGACCAAGGGATCGCTCACCTGCTCGATCCGCCTGGACACCGATCCCGGGATGGGCTTGCCCAAGGACATGCAGTTTGCCTCTACGGCCAGCCCCGATGTCCTCACCATCCGGGCAAAGTACAAGCCGAAGCTGGACGTCGGCTACGAAGGGGTGACGCGTGTTGTCGTCTCCGGTGGTACGTGCAGCGTCGACGGGAGCACCCTTAATGTCGCCGACGCCCGCTCCGTGCTCCTCATCTCCCGCACTGCGAAGTATTTCGACCACTGCGAAGATCAGTGGAATAAAGAGGAAATCCAAAAGGACCTCGCCACGCTTCCCGCCAACTACGATGCGCTGTTCAAGGCGCACGTCGCTGTCCATGAGCCCATCTACGACCGGGTAAAGATTGACCTTGGCGCTTCTCCGGAAGAGCGAGCAAAGACAAACGAAGACCTGCTGGCCGAGCAAAAGACCTCCGATGTTCCCGTCCCTGCCTTGTGGGAACGCATCTTCGACGCGGGGCGCTACTACTTCCTTTCCGCCAGCAGCGACCAGACGCCGCCCGATCTCCTTGGCATGTGGAACGGCGATTGCCGCGCGGGCTGGGGCGGCTTCTATCATCTCGATGCCAATCTCAATCTCCAGGTGGGGGGCGGCAATATCGGCGATATGCCGGAAGCGATGGAAGGCTACTTCAAAACCAACGAGGCGTGGCGTGCCGACTTTGAGACCAACGCCCGGAAGCTCCTGGGTTGCCGCGGCATGGTGGCGGCGGGAAACACCCCCGGGCCGCAATCAGGGCTTATCTCCGGAATCTCCGAATTCTATCCCTATCAGTACGCCACCGGAGAGGAAGACTGGCTTCTCTATCCATTCTGGGAGCATTACCTGATTACCGGGGATCAGGAGTTTTTGCGCAATCGTCTCTATCCCCTCCTGAAGGACATGGGCGAGTTCTACGAGGACTTTCTGGTCAAGGAGGATGCCAACGGCAAATACATCTTGGCCGGATCAGTCTCGCCCGAAAACCAGCCGTCCAATCTCAAAGTATCCTTGGTCAACAATTCAGTCTTTGACCTCTCCGGCGCCAGGTTCGCCCTGACGACACTGATCCAGACCTGCAACATCCTGGGTCTCGATCAGGGTCCCGGTGGCGATGTCGAAAAATGGACCAAAATCCTGAACAAACTTCCACCCTACCGCATCAACAACGACGGCGCCCTCCAGGAATGGGCTTGGGACAGCCTGGACGATCCGGGCTATGGACACCGCCATTCCAGCCACCTCCTCCCTGCGTGGCCTTATCGGGAAATCACTCCTGAGAGCGATCCCGTCCTCTACAAGGCGGCGTTAACCGCTTTGGCGAAAAAAGATGAGCACTTGATCGGCGCCGGCCACGGCATCCTCCACGACGGCTTCATCGCAGCCGTGCTGAAAAATGACGAGTCGGTCCGGAACAAGATCATGCGTCTTACCAAGGAAGACTTCTACTTTTACAGCCTATTCAGTTCTCACAATGCGAAGCACGACATCTTCTGTGCCGACACCTGTAACGCCGTGCCGGGGATCATGATGGAAATGCTCGTCTCCTCCGAGCCAGGCCGGCTCGAATTCCTGCCCGCGTTGCCTTTGGAATTGGCGAAAGGCTCGATCTCCGGCGTCAAGGGACGCTGCCGGGTGACTGTGGAAAATTTGACCTGGGACAAGTCCGCCCATACGGCCTCATCCGTCATTCGCTCGAATATTGACCAAAGCATCACGTTGATTGAGCGCGATGGAATCGATGGGATTAAAACCGATGCGACCGTATCCGATTCCCCCTTCGGCCCGATAGCACGCGTCATCCAGCTCAAGGCCGGCGTCAGCACTCCCGTCACGCTTGAGCTGGGAAAACTGCGTCCTCACCTGACAAACCTGGCTCTCCATCAGCCTGCCACCGCCTCGTCCGACGACGGCAAGAACCTGGCCACCGCCGTCACCGATGACGATATTGGCACGCGCTGGTCCAGCAAGAACGCCGATGATCAGTGGATTTATGTCGATCTCGGCTCCGTGCAGAAGATCGCGAAGGTGCGCCTCGATTGGGAAACGTCCGCCGGGAAAGACTACGACATCGAGGTCTCCGACGACGGTCAGTCCTGGACCACCGTCAAGTCCGTGACCGACAACGCCAAGACCGGCTGGCTCGACTACCCCGACCTCAACACCTCGGGCCGCTACGTCCGCATTAATTGCAAGACCCGGATCACGAACTATGGATTTTCGCTCTGGGAAATCCAGGTCTTTGGCTTTTGATCATTCCCTTCCGTACCTCCTGATGAAACAAATAGCAAATCTCCTGCCGAACCGTTCGTTGCTCGCGGCTATTCTTTTTTCCATCGCCTGCGCTCCCATGGCCCGGGCGGACGATCCCAAAGTTTTAAGCCTCAACGGAGCCTGGCGGGTCAAACAGGCGGATAAGCCTGACATGATGCCGGCCACGGTGCCGGGCTGCATCCATGCCGATCTCATCGCCGACAAGAAAATTCCCGATCCGTTTTATCGCGACAACGAAACGCATCTACAATGGATCGGCCAAACAGGCTGGGTTTATCGCCGAACCTTCACCGTTCCTGCCGATTACCTGCAACATCAATTCATTCACTTGAAATGCGAGGGACTGGAT
>Ga0206996_1038_pt1 | contig 33451 bp, 29 predicted proteins | sample Alteio_BWMinCont_2_FD_153467 | JGI IMG/M metagenome (GOLD analysis project Ga0206996, IMG submission 153467) | Enriched cells from forest soil in Barre Woods Harvard Forest LTER site, Petersham, Massachusetts, United States -... | ecosystem: Environmental > Terrestrial > Soil > Temperate forest >...
AGTAAGGCGAGAAGCATGCGGGTGATGAATCGGCCATTCAAGGAAAAACAGTAGCACGGAGGGTTACATTCTTGAAGCAAACTTGAGGTGACAAGTGGAAGGCTTTTCCCTGCCCGCTTGTCGCCGGTGGCCTCTTAGGGTAGGCTCGCCTCGTGTTCGAGTATCCCAAAATTTATGACGTGGTTGTGATCGGCGCCGGCCATGCCGGGGTCGAGGCGGCCCTGGCTTCGGCACGTATGGGTTGCGAGACGTTGCTGCTGACGATGAACCTCGACACCATCGGTCAGATGTCCTGCAACCCCGCCATCGGCGGCCTGGCCAAGGGACAGATCGTCCGCGAGATCGATGCGCTGGGCGGCGAGATGGGCATCAACACCGACGCCACCGGAATCCAATTCCGGATGCTGAACGCCTCCAAGGGAGCCAGCGTCCGTGGTCCCCGCGCCCAATGTGACAAGAAGGCCTACCAGTTCCGGCTCAAGGCGACCTGCGAACGGCAGGAACATCTCGACGTCAAACAGGGCCATATCGCGGAAATCCTCGTTGAAGGCGACCGGGTCATCGGCGTGAGCACACAGTTGGGCGTGGCCTACCGCAGCCGGACCGTGATCGTGACCACCGGCACCTTTTTGCAAGGCCTAATGCATGTCGGTTTGCGCAATACCCCGGGCGGTCGCATGGGCGATACGGCCAGCGGACTATCCGCCTCCCTGCTCAAGCTGGGCTTTGAACTGAAGCGCCTCAAGACCGGCACCCCCCCCCCGCCTGCTCAAGAAAAGCATCGATTTCAGCCGAATGGATCTTCAGGAAGGCGACCAGCCGCCCAAGCCTTTCAGCTACATGGCGGATGGCCTGACCCGGAAAAGGGACGACATCTTTACCCTGAACGAATGGCGGGACGGAATGTTCCACGTGGAACAATTGGCCTGCGCGATCACCTACACGACCGCCGAGACCCACGAGATCGTCCGCTCCAATCTCGACAAATCGCCCCTGTATTGCGGTCGGATTGAGGGCATCGGCCCGCGTTACTGCCCGTCCCTGGAAGACAAGGTCGTCCGCTTCGCCGACAAGGAACGGCACCAGCTTTTCCTTGAACCCGAGGGCCGTCATACCGACGAATACTACATCAACGGCTGCTCGACCTCCTTGCCCTTTGAAGTGCAGTTTGCCTTCATCCGCTCAATTCCCGGCCTCGAAAAAGCGGAGATCATGCGCGCCGGTTACGCGGTTGAGTACGATTTCAGTCCGCCCACGCAGCTTCACCCCACGCTCGAAACCAAGCGGGTCGGCGGTCTTTTCTTTGCCGGCCAACTCAACGGGACCTCCGGTTATGAAGAAGCTGCCGGGCAGGGGCTCATCGCCGGGATCAATGCCGCCCGGCAGGTGCAAGGTCACGCCCCCCTGATCCTGCGCCGCGACCAGGCCTACATCGGCGTCCTCATCGACGACCTCGTGACCAAGGGAACCGAAGAGCCCTACCGGATGTTCACTTCCCGCGCCGAGCATCGCCTCCTTTTGCGCCACGACAACGCGCAAAAGGAGGCGATGCTCGGCGCGGGAAGTGAACATCCGGTAGGGCTCTTCGGTTCCCTTGGTCACGAGGTCGTCGATGAGGACGCCGAGACCCGGACTCTTTTGCAAACCCTCAAGCAGGACAACCAACCCTGGGCCCATTTGCTCAAGCGCCCTGAAATCACCTGGCCCGATCTGCCCGCGTCTTTTCAGACCGTCGATGCCGAAGTCGCGTCCCAACTCGAAACCGAGATCAAGTACGAAGGCTATTTGCGCCGCGAACAAGCCCACATCGAACGCAACCGCGCCGACGAGGACCGCTCGATTCCCGACTGGATCGACTTCGATGTCGTCCCCGGTTTGAAAGCCGAAGCGAGGGTCAAGCTGAAGAAGATCCAGCCCCGGACCTTCGGCCAGGCCGCCCGCATCTCCGGCATCAATCCGACCGACGTCGCGCTTCTCCAAGTCCACACCAAGCGCGGCAAAGCGGCGGCGCTATCGAAATAGAATCGATCTCTATGAAAGGTGCTTTTTGGATTGGTGGGGTCGGAGCCGTTCTTTCTATCTTTACACCAATTCTCGCCGGTACATTTCCTGTGCAGATGGTGGACGACAACGCGCCTTTCGGTATGGCGATTGCAGTTTTATGGCTTACTGGAATAGCCACCTGTTTTATTGTGGCAGTCATTTTTTGGAAAAACCACCCGGCTATGGGTTTCGTATTCGCGGGAATTGCCATTCTCTCGGTCTTGTTTGGGCTAATTTGGCAGGAAGGTTGAAGCTATGAGCGGAACTCAATGGGAAGCCCTCAAAGCCGAGGCGCAACGATCGATCGAAACCACGATTGCCCAATTTCCGCCTGAAATCCGGGAAGAAGCGCAAAAAGTACCCATTCTCTTTGAGGAAGAATGCAAAGACGATCCGGAGATCATGGGAACCTACGGGCATTTCGTGCCAGGAGAGGTTTCCGAGGCCAATGGCCCGATCATTCTCTATCTCCTGACGATCGACGATTATTGCTTCGAGGAGGGCGAGGATTTTGCGACCGAAGTCCGGCTGACCTATCTCCATGAACTCGGCCACCACTTCGGTTGGGATGAAGGCGACCTGGAGGAGAGGGGGCTCGCCTGATCTTTCTGTAGCCGCGCTCGTGAGAGCGTGGTTCCACCGTCTTACGACGGCGGCTACGAAATCCTATGGCCGCGCCAAGGGATCGGTGCCGAAGAGTTGGTCCATCGAGTGGTGAATCGGATCGGCAGGATCCGGCCCCAAGTTGCGCGTGGTGGCCACAAAATCAGCCATGGTATGGTGCGTCGGATCGGTAAGGTCGGGCCCCAAGTCATGGGCGACCAACTTCAGAAAAGCGATGGAATGATGCGTGTCATCCGGATGATCATCGTACAAGCGTTTATTGGTATCGACGAGCTGGGACGTCGAATGATGCGTGGGATCGGTCGGGCTGGCGGCGGGAGAATCGGTTGGAGTGCTGGCGGTCGTCGTTTCGTCGGCAGGAGGCGTCAGGACGATCGTGCCATTCTGGACCCGGGGATCTTCGGCCACGAGCGCCGCCTGTTTCTGCAGATGGGCTTGGTCCATTTCGGCCTGCAGTGCCTTGGCGTTATTGACGGTGGCCTGGGTCCGCGCATCGGTCGCAGCCTTGGCCGTTGCGGGATCGTAGTTGTACTTCTTTTGAAGATCGGGAGGCAACGTCGCCAACGGAACCCGCGCGCCTCCATCGTGATGAAGGATCGTGACCGCATCCGGCTCGGCCTTGACCACCGAGACATCCTTATAAACTTTGCCGTCCGTAGTCTTCCAATCATCCGCCCGTAGCGAAGCCGACGCCAGCATCACGGAAAAACCCGTCAGGCAAAGGGCGAAAGAAAGGGTCGATTTCATGACTTTTCCTGCGAACCGGACGTTCCCAGTCTACGCTGAGCTCGGAGGGAGTCAAGAGAGGCGAAGAGGAAGAATCAATTTGCAAGTCGATTATTCTTATGTATAATAGAAATATGTCCAAGCTGCTGGAAACCAAAATGCGGACAGGGCGCGGGGCGGTCCGGGATTTGCCGAACCGGTTTGAGAAGCTGGCGATGGATCTTGATCCAGATGTAGTGCAGAACGATCCGGACGGCGAGGGGGTCGATGTTCTGCCGAGTCCGAAAACGACGTTCTTCGAGGACAAGAGCGAATCGATCATCGTGAAGAACGACAGTCCCGATGTTGGCTTCAGCGCGGGGATCAATCCGTATCGCGGGTGCGAGCATGGCTGCGCTTATTGTTACGCGCGACCGTATCACGAGTATCTCGGTTTTTCCGCGGGACTGGAGTTCGAGACGAAGATCATGGTAAAGCCGCGCGCGGCTGAATTGCTGCGCCGGGAGCTTTCCAATCCGAAGTATGTGCCGCAACCATTGGGCATGAGCGGCGTGACCGATTGTTACCAGCCAGCGGAGAGAAAATTCCGGATCACGCGGGCATGCCTCGAGGTGCTGGCGGAATTCCGAAATCCGGTCACGCTGATCACAAAGAATTTTCTCATCACGCGGGACATCGATGTGTTGAAGGAACTCGCCGCGTTCGATGCGGTGCAGGTCTTTATTTCCATCACCACGATGAACGCGGACCTCGCGGCGAAGATGGAACCGCGGGCCAGCCGACCTTCGCACCGGTTGCGCGCGGTGGAAATGCTGGCCAAGGCGGGTGTGCCGGTGGGGGTGATGGTCGCGCCGATCATTCCCGGCCTGAATGACCGGGAAATTCCGGCCGTGCTCGAGGCGGCAAAAGCAGCGGGCGCGAGTATGGCCGGCTACACGATGCTGCGGCTGCCCTACGGCGTGAAGGATGTTTTCCAGGAATGGCTACGGCAGAATTTTCCGGAAAAACTGGAGCGGATTATCGGAGGCGTCCGTTCCGTGCGCGGCGGCAAGCTGAACGTGAGCGATTTCGCCTCGCGGATGCGCGGCGAGGGCCCCTACGCGGAACAGGTGCGGCAAATGTTCCACGTTTTCCGCGAGCGACTCGGTTTCAATTTGAACTCGCGCGGATTGCGGACGGAACATTTCCGCCGACCCGGGGACACGCAGATGACGCTACTGAATTTTTGACGGAATTAACGGGATTACAAAATTAACGGAATTTTTGGGAAAGGCTTTTGAACAGGATTAACAAGATTTACAGGATTGGGGATGCGGGAACATTTCTTTAGGATCAGGTCATGCCCACATGGAACCCCCAGCAATATCTTGGATTCGCGGATGAGCGTACTCAACCCTGCCGCGATCTCGTGGTGCGCATTGCGCTGAAAAATCCGGCGCGGATTGTCGATCTTGGCTGCGGGCCGGGCAACAGCACGCAAGTCCTGATGGAACGCTGGCCTGAGGCGAAAATCCTGGGTCTCGATAGTTCCGCTGAAATGATCGCCAAGGCAAAGCAGACACATCCTGCCAACGAGTGGCAGACGGGCGATATCGCGACTTGGTCCGCTTCCGCACCGTACGATCTCGCGTTTTCCAATGCCGCGTTGCAGTGGGTATCCGGGCATGAGGCACTTTATCCCCGGCTCTTGGAGCAAGTGGCGCCCGGCGGAGCGTTGGCCGTGCAAGTCCCGATCAACCTGGATGCCCCGGCGCACGAGCGAATGCGCGATCTCGCAGCCTCGCCTGACTGGCGCGGTCATTTTCCTGAACAGGTCCGCGAATGGTTTGTCCACGATCCCGCTTCCTACTTTGATTGGCTGGCCCCGCTGAGCCAACGCATCGAATTATGGACGACGGAATACCTGCACGTTCTGTCAGGCCCGCAGGCCATCGTTGAATGGTACAAAGGCACGGGCCTTCGCCCTTTCCTCGATTTGCTTCCCGACCCCGCTGATCGCGAGTGCTTTTTGAGCAACTACCTCAAGTTGATCGAAATCGATTATCCGCGGCGTCCGAATGGGCAGGTCCTGTTTCCCTTTCGCCGGCTGTTCCTGATCGCGTATCGTTGAGAAGCAGAACCAGGCTGATCTCAATCTTTAATCAGAACGCGACCGCTGGAAAAAGTGACCGCACTCGCATCGCGTTCGGTGAACCATTGTTTGTAGTGGGTGCGCTGGATGGTGAATTTTCCGCCATCAGCCCTACTGCCGTGCGCAGCACCGAGGAGCAACGCGAGCGCGCCGACGCCATCGAAGTAGCGGTCGTTGCCTTCGTCGCGCATCCAGTCGAGAAAAACCCGCACATCTCCCTGAGCGGCACAGGCCCAGAGTTTTTCCTCCCAGCCCGCGGTCGCCTTGAGCAACGTGGAGGTGACGCGAAAGGGATGATCGAAGCGGGGCCCGAGATGGCAGCCGTCGATGCTGACGATGATGCGCAGTTTTTCGCCCGGCGGATGTTTCTTGAAAAGAGAGGCGAGGACGCGACTGAGCCGATGAAATTCATCGAGCTCGTCCCATTCGGCGAAACCCTCGACATAGGCGTGAAGTCCGCCGCAAAGCAAGGGGACGAAGCGAACCGGTTTCGCTTTTTTACCGCTCGCGGCGTGAAGCTGATGGAGGGACTGGAGCCAGAGGAGGGGGAATTCGATGGAATGCTCGCTCTCGTGCGCGGTCGGCGAAAAATGAACCGCGTGCTCGGTCCCGGCGACGAGTTCTTCGACCAGGTCGATGGCGCACTCGGCGCGGCCCAGCGGCGTGGTGTAATCGCGGCGATCGAGGTTCCATTCCAACTCGGAGCGGTGCCCGACGCCGAGGATGAGGTAGGTGTCCGCAAGCGGCTCGTCGAGAAGCGGTCGAAACGCGGCGGCGTAGGAAGGGAGACTGACGCGAAAATCGATGTGCGGTGTGACGATGCCGATCAGGGAATTTCCCTTGGGCGCTGGCGGTAATTCGTCCTGTGGAAAAGATTGGAAGGCGGATCGAAAAAAGGCGAGCGCCCGGTCGGGATCCGTAGGATAACAGGCGGGATGATGCTGGGCGCGTAAGGTGGTCACGGTGATTCAAATGAAGACGTGCTCGCAAGAACCTTCAAGCTTTCTCCGTAACTGGACCAGGACATCGCGCGCGAGCGCCGTGCCGGGTGCTTGGCGCAAGAGTTGGTTTTCTGCTAGACCCGGCCATGCATATGCTTCATCACCTCTCCTTTGCCGTTGGCGATCTCTCGCGATCCAGCGCTTTTTACGATGCGACGCTTTCCGCCCTTGGCTACGCACGCGTGTGGACCGATGAAAAAGCCATCGGTTACGGTATCCCCGGTGGAGGCGATAAGTTTGCCATCAAGCTGGTCGCCAAGGGGATGATTGTTCCCGGCGAAAGTTTCCACGTCGCTTTTGCCGCGCCTACCCATCGAGCGGTAAACGACTTCTATCAAGCGGCCCTTGGGCATGGTGGAAAAGACAACGGTGGATCAGGGTTGCACCCGGAATATGGCGAGCACTATTACGCGGCGTTTGTCTTCGATCCTGACGGTTATCGGATCGAAGCGGTAAACAATGAAGTTGTCTAAATCCAGGCATGAGCCCTAAGCGAGACTTCGATTATACCTTGCCTAACGGCAGAAAATGCCCATACAATAGCTTAGTCCTGTGCACTTTTTACCTGTCCGATAGTGAAAAAAGTGCGCTTTCTTAAGAGTTCTTATGAGAATCGACCGCATCCTCATTGTTGACGACGACGATCAATTGCGTCGGATGATGGTCGATTATCTGGTCTCGCAGGGCTATACGGCGTTGGGGATGCGCTCGATACAGCAGGGCCGGGAAGCCTTGCGGAACGACTTCTTCGATCTCGTCATCGCCGATTTGAGGCTCGAGGACGGAAGCGGGCTCGATTTTTTGCGGGAGCTCAAGCAAGTGGCGCCGCGGTCGTACGGCATTTTGATGACCGGCTACGCGACGATGGAAACGGCCGTGGAGGCGATCCGCATCGGGCTATTTGATTACATGCTCAAGCCGATCTTGCCCGCGCAAATCGACCTGGTCTTGCAACGGCTGGAATCGGTGCGGCAATTGCAGAGCGAAAATTCCTACCTGCGCCAGCAGCAGCAACCGACGAATGGGGCGGGCAACAGCGTGGTCTGGGGGCGCAGCAGCCTGATGCAGGACATTCTCGAAATGGTAAAGAAAGTCGCACAAACGCACGCGACGGTCCTGATCCAGGGGGAGAGCGGCACGGGGAAGGAAGTGGTGGCGCACTCGATCGTGCAGCATAGCCCCCGGGCGCAACTGCCGTTCATCAAGGTGAATTGCGCGGCGGTGCCGGAGACACTTCTGGAAAGCGAATTTTTTGGTCACGAGAAAGGGGCGTTCACCGGCGCGGTGCAACGACGCGAGGGCCGTTTTGAGACGGCCAACGGCGGCACGCTGTTGCTGGATGAAATCGCGGAGATTCCGCTGAGTTTGCAGGTGAAATTATTACGCGTCTTGCAGGAGCGCGAATTCGAGCGGGTTGGAGGGAACAAGACGATCCGGGTCGATGTGAGGTTGATCGCGAGCACGAACCGGGACTTGCAGGAGGAGGTGCGGCAGGGGCGGTTTCGCGAGGATTTGTTTTATCGCCTGAACGTGGTGCCGCTCAATCTGCCGCCGCTGCGCTTGCGGGGCGACGATTTGCAAGACCTGGTCGAATTTTATGTGGCCCATTTCGCGCGCAAGCACGGCAAGACGATCCCAAGCGTGAGCGTGAGCGCACTGGAGCGGTTGCGGGCCTATCGCTGGCCGGGAAATGTGCGCGAATTGCAGAACACGCTGGAGCGGGCGGTAATCATGGCCACGCACGACGGGCCGGTGGAAGTGCCGGAACTTGGGAACGGGGAAAAGCGTGGCGTCGTGGGCCTGAACGTGACGGCCACGTTGCCGACGGTCGATGAAATGGAGCGGCGCCTGATCGGCAGCATGCTCTTGCAAACCTCCCATAACAAAACGCGCGCGGCGGAAAAATTGGGAATCAGCCTGCGGACGCTGCGCAATAAATTGCGGTCCTATCGCGCCGCCGGGTTGGATACGACGAAGCCGGAGTTGTGGGTGGGGTGAGCCCGTTCGCAGGTAGACATTAAGTCAATTTGCGCCGCCGGCTGTAGAAATCGCAGCCAAAATAGACAGCGGTGGCAGTGGTGAGCGCGCCAAGCAGGAGAAGTGGGACACTGGGAGCATAAAGGACCAGAAAATTGAAAATCGCGACGTGAACGAGATAGAAAGGATAGGAAATGTCGCCGAAAAAGCGGAAGATCCGGCGGACGAAAAGGGTCAAGTGATAGCGGTGGGACAGAATGCCGGAAAAGATGAGATAGACGAAGAAAAGAAGCGCCCCGTGACTGAAAAAATCGACAACATCCAGATGTAGAAAGCCGTGAAGGTCGTGGTGCTTGAGGCGATAGCCGCCCTGGATGACAAGGATCAAGCCCACATGTCCCGCGAATAAAAGACCAATGATCTTTAATGCACGGCGCGAATTTTCTGGTGAGGTCGCGAGATAAAAACCGCCGAGCCAGACGAAGGCCAGGCAAGGAAGATTGATGCCATAGAGCGAACCGAAAAAAGCTGGCCAATGAAACAGGGTGCGTCCGCAACTGTAAATCACGTAACCTAAAAAGCTCAGGCTGATGAGCCATTCCAGGGAAGTGGCGCGCAGCCGAAGGAGGAGGGGGGCCAAAGCATAGAGCCAGATTTCAAGGGAGAGGCTCCAGGCCGCGAGCACATAAGAAAGCTGGGTCAATATCTGCGTCAGGAAAAAAAGATTGAGCAGCAAATTGCCCGCAAAAGCCGCGTTCAACGGTTCGCGGTGAAGAAAATAAGTAAGAAGAATCGCCGCCAGATAAATTGGGTAAACGCGCCAGAGGCGGCGAAGAAAAAACCCATGCGGTTCCTTGCGGATCGATTGTCCGATGGAATAACCGCTGATGAGGAGGAAGCCCAGGACCGCCTCGAAAGAACCAAGTTGGGCCACCCAGCGCAGGGCCCCCAAGTGGAGGGGATAGCTTTCCAAATGGGAAGAGGCGACAATGAAAGCCAGAAAAAACCGAAGCATGGAGAGGACCTCCCAGTTGCTGCGTTCTCCGGTCCTTGCGGCAACGGGTTCGAGGCTCGAATCCATGAGCGGAGAATGAACTTCTCTAAAAGCCTGCAAAGGAAAATCATCTTCAGAGCCGGACCTGCGACCAGGCGAATGCAAGTGAACGACCGTTCACTTCAAACGTACAAGCGAGGCCGCCTGCGACGGTCGTGATTTGCGGTGCACTGACCTCTGGTCGTGAGGACGAAGATGCCCATGGAACGAGAACCGTCGCGAAAACGCGGGATGATTTTTCGGAGGACGAGGCGGTGAGGCGCAAGCGCGTCGAGGGACGGGCGACGTCGATGAAATCGGAGACGCGACCGGGCAATAATTCGCCAGTGAAATTGACGCTGGGAACGAGAAGCACGTTGGTTTGACCAGTATCGTGGGTCTCGGCGCGACCAGTCTTTTGGTCACAATTCACGTGGACCGAATCAAAATGGAAATAGAGCTGGAGAAGATCGTCGGGCTTGAGATTTTCGATCCAATCGACCACGAGCAAGGCCACATTTTCGATCAGGGCCACCGCGCGATGGTGGATGGTGGGCTCGTAATTGTCGTGTCGTGCGAAAGCCGCCTTGCAGCCGGGTTCAAGGTGAACATCCACAATCTTGCCCAGCTTCTGAGGGCCGAACCCCCAGGAACCGGTGTACTCGAACGGGTCGCGCCCGTTGATCGTCAGGGTATTGTGGTAGGCGGCAGATTTGAAATCGCGCCGGTCGGCGTCCTCCCGGTACGTGAACCGGCCGGGATCGATCACGAGCGCGCGGCCATGCGCGGCGAAATCGAAGCCCATCGGGTCGATGTGCGCATGGCCGTTGTTGACCGGTGTGCGGCACGCGAAGAAAACACTCAGCGCGTCGTGCGACCAGTCGGTGCGCAGCATGACTTGGTCGAGCCCTTTCTCCCATAAGTCGGTCGGTAATAAGACCGGTTTGGGTGCGGTGGCAGCTTCGTCGATGGCACGCAGAAGGTCGTCCGTGTCCGCGTCTTCCCAGATCGTTTCCAGGCAGCAGGCCCGGACCTTTTCCGCGCCAAAGCAATTCACGGCAATCTGGAGATAGTCCGGTTCATGGAACAAACGGAAGCCGCTCAAGGCGGACCGGATGGCAACCGCCGTGTCCGCGTCGGAATCGCCCCACGGGACGGCGGTTCCGGACGGGCGCATGGAATGGACGGAATAATCGATGCCCTTTTCAAGCTTGGCAATGAATCCCGGGGAGAAGGAGATGCCGTGGGCGCGCGCGGTCGACAACGCTTGCACAAACCAACTGATGCAGCCGTTATGATAATGGGGACAGCCTTCAATCTGGCCGCCCTCATCGGTGATTTGCTTCGCCGCGCACCGCTCGAGCTCATGGGTGGCATGTGCTTTCCAGGGTCCCGCCGTCGAAAACTCCGGGAAGAGCACGGACAGTTCGAGCAGCCCCAGATTTTCCATCAGATAATGGTTATGCTCGGCGTGCGGCCAAAGTTGCGGGGCGATGTGATAAAGGACTTCGCCATGTTCAAAAATCGAAGCGGTGTAATCGGCCAGCAACGAGGAGGTGAGAAAATCCGTGTCGAGCAGGTGCGGAAGAATCAACGGCCAGGAGGCGAACATGCGTATGCCGGTCTCCAGGGTGCGCCACGGGTCCGCGCTGTTAAAACGGCGGAGGACTTGCCACGGATCCGACGTGTCGGAGTGAGAGACGGAAGTGATCGGAGGTCGGGGGCAGGACTTGATCCAGTCCTGCAATTCATCGACCACCTTTTGCGCATAGCGTGGATCGCCGGTGAGGGAAAACGCGCGGAGCAGCGGAATCCAGTGGAACATCCGGTTCAGCGACCAGACGTATTCGTCGTCCTCGAACGGATTGTCGAGCCAGCGCGGCGGATTGCCGACGAAATACGGCTTCGCGCCGGTTCCGGGCAGCACGAGCATGCCTTGCAGGGCCGCGTCCGCCTTGAGAATGATCTCCGCTTTTAATTGCGGAAATTTCTCATTGATCAGCCGGGCCTGGCCGCGAAGCACTTCGGCCCGGGGAGCCATGCGCTTCGCGATGAGCGCGTGAAATTCGTCCGGCGGGGTGGGTCGGCCGAGGATGGATTCGAGAGAGATCATTGGTTGGAGGTTGGCAACGATTCCGTTTACACCGGCAACCCGGCGCGCAATGCTTGCAACGTGAGCCGGACGCCGAAGCCCGTGGCACCGCCTTCAAGATGCGCGGGCGGCTTGGTTGTCCAGGCAGTGCCGGCGATATCGAGATGAACGAAGGGCACGTCCTCGGCCCAGGTCTTGACGAAACTGGCGCTGATGCAGGCGCTGCCTTCGCGTCCGCCGATTTGCTTGACCGAGGCAACTTCAGACTGTGTGCCTTCCTTGTATTCCTCATCGATGGGCATCGGCCAGACAAGTTCCCCGGTGACTTTGCCGGCGGCCACCAGCGCATCGCGCAATTTTTCTTCCGACGTAAAAAGACCCGCGCGGCGGAATCCGAGCGCCATGACGACGGCCCCGGTCAGCGTCGAGTATTCGATAATGGCGGACGGTTTATAGGTGAGGCGCGCATGGGCGATGGCGTCGGCGAGAATGACGCGGCCCTCGGCGTCGGTGTTGAGGACCTCGATGGTCTTGCCGTCGCGTGTGGTGATGATGTCACCGGGACGATAGGCGTCGGGCCCGGGCATGTTCTCGGCAGAGGGGATGAGCCCGATCAAATTGATCGGCAATTTCAAGTCGGCGGCGGCGAGCAAAATGCCAATGACCGCAAGCCCGCCCATCTTGTCCCATTTCATTTCATCCATCTGTGCACCGGGCTTGATCGAGATGCCACCGGTGTCGAACGTCACCGCCTTGCCGACGAGCGCGATCGGCTTGTCCTTCTTTGCGCCGCCCAGATATTCGAGGACGATGAGGCGCGGCGGATGAGCGGAACCTTTCCCGACCGCGAGAATGCCACCGAAGCCATCGCGTTCGAGATGACGCTCGTTCCAAACTTTGACCGTGAGGTCGCGGCCCTTCGCTAGTTCTTCCGCTTTTTCGGCGAGGATCGGCGGGTTGAGCATGTTGCCGGGGAGATTCCCGATATCGCGAATCGCGTTGGTCACGGTGGCGATAATTTCGGCATCGCGGGCCTGCACGCGCGCATTGGTCACTTCATGTTCCGTGACGAGCAGTTGCAATTTGGCGAGCGCGGCGCGGCCCTTCTTGGGGTCTTTGCCGAAGCCTTGGAATTTGTAACTGGCCAGGATCGCGCCCTCTACGGCAGGCGCGACGTGATCCGCATAATGAGTCAGGTCGAGCGCGGCTTCCGTGCCGCCGATCTTGAGTAGGTGCTTGATCGCGGCGCCGGTCGCGCGGCGCAGGGTATCGGGCTCGATCTTGTCCTTGTCGCCGAGGCCGACGACGAGCGTGCGTCCCGTCTTGTCGCGGAGGAGGAGAGTGCTGCAGAGCGAGCCGTCGAATTCCGAAAGCGGTACGCCGGCGGGCAGGGTGTCGCCCTTGACGAAATAGGTGATGAAATCGGGTGAGCCGAGCGGAGAGGTGCGAACGTCGATTTTAAGGGAGGGCATGGTGGGTAAAAGCCCCATTAAAGGCCGGTCATTCCACTTGTCGAGGGAGCAGTTCGATGCCCTTTCGGACCGCCCGCCGGGCTTAACTCTTAATGAAGCGCTTCGAGGCCAGGTATCCAAATAAATAACTCAAGGCACCGAGGACCAGCACCATCTTGAATCCCACCCGCATCGCCAGCAAAATGGCCAGAATGGAAGCCATGACACTGGTCATGCCGTTGATGCCCCAAGCCCAAGGGATAAACCGGCTTTGTCCTGCGCTCAAGTAACGAATGCCCGTCGCAAAGGGAATTCCCATGAACAGGCCGAGCGGAAACAGGCTCAGCAGGGTCAGCGAGCCGCGCAGGAAAATGGAAGTGCCCATCGTCGCCGAGATAACCATCGGCATGATCAGGATCCAGAGAAGAATGACGATGAAAGAGCCGATCATTCCCTCTTTCATCAGATGGGAAACCGAGGCTTTTCGCGATCCCGCCAGAAAGCTGCCGAAGCCGGTAAAAAACAGGAGTCCTGCCAGGACCAGCGCCAGGGAATACATCGGATGTCCCAGGTAAATGTTGAGCGACTGGATGATGCCCAACTCAATGAACATGAATCCCAAGCCGAGGGAGGCGAAGAAAAAGATCAAGGCCCGGGCCGAGGGCACGTTGAGTCCTTCCTTTGCATAAAAATGCAGCGGAAGAATCATCCCGAGATAACTGACGATCGACGTGATCAGGAGCAGGAAATAGAGCGTGTAGTGAACATAGACCCCCCGGACGCCCAGATCATTCGGTTCATGGGTCGAGTGGAAGATTTCCCCCAACCGGTGATATTCGAAAAAGAAAGGCCGGTTGTCGTAGACGGGAGTGACGTTGTAAGGATAGGAGTCCTCAAAATTTTCGCGCTCTTCTTTGGACTTGGCGTCGATGAGATGGGCGAAAGCAGCGCGGTTCGGCGTATAGTAGTCCTGGTCGGTGCTGAAAAATTTATCTTCCAGGGCTTTCTGTTGGTCAGGTGGATAAATCTTGGGCAGATAAATCAGCGCCATACTGGGATTACGCTGAACCAGGCCCAGGACGCGGTTGACCTCATCCTTCGTAAAGGGCTCATTTTTCATCAAGGTGGAGGCCCAACGATATTGCCAGCCCACTCCGTAATTTGCCCCGACGATCATGACACACTGGTCTGGATGGGGATTTCCATTTTCGATCGAGGCCTCGAGAAAGAGGTTGCAGAGGCGGAGACTTTCGCGCGGGACACGAAAATTCCAGCGATGAATGTTCAGGATGCCATTCGGTTTCAGGACGTGCAGGTAGTCTTTGATCGCCTCGACGGTGTAGAGATAATTTTCCGACAACACATAGGCGCCGGTGCTCAGGGCCGAAAAGGTATCGATGCCAGTGAGATTGATGGTGTCGAAACGCTTGGTGGTGCTGGCGACATAATTCCGGCCATCCATGCACTTGAGCTCGACGTTGGGCAACTTGGGCCACACGGCATAATCCGCGTACTCGTTTTTCAGGAGGCTGATCGTCTGGGGATTGATTTCAATTCCGGTGATGTTCGTGGCATGGGCCGCGACGGCATTGATGATGTCGATTCCTCCCCCGACGCCGATAACCAACGAGTCGGTCGGATGGGGATGGACCAAAAAGTTGCTGGCGGCGCAACTCACGTCAGGAGTAGGCCCTTGTGCCGATGCAATGATGTCTTGATAGATCGCAGCCGAGAGGATGTCGGTCGAAGCTTCACGATCTTGCGCAATTTTTCGGTAAAGCATCGGAGGAGTGCCGTAAGTGGGGCTCGTCAGGACCTCGATCTTGGTGATGGTGGTCCAGCGGGTCTGGGCGGCCTTCAAATCCATATTCCTGAAACCCAGGCATCCGATTTTATAGTAATCAGGGGTGCTGTTGAGCAGATTCCCGTGCAATCCGATCACGCCGATACCCAGGAGAAACAGGGCTTGAAGCGGCCTCAGCATTCCCGTCTGAAAGGCTGCCGACAGCATAAAGAAACCGAACAAAGCCGCGAACGAGCAGCCCCAAAGCAGTCCCTCCGCGCCCAGCGGCGTAAGCAACAAAACGAACACAATCGTCCCCACGGCGCTGGCGGCCAGGTCGACGAAATAGAGACGATGAATCGATTTGCCTCCCAGCATGAAAATGGAGGCAAGGGTCATTCCGCCAAAAATAAACGGGATGACGAGCAGCAGATAACTCAACAGCAGTTTGAACAACATCGCGGGAGTATTAAAGATAATTGGGAGATAGCTGGCGGTGCCGATGGAGATGGGAATGAACAGGGCAAATCCGCACAATCCCGCCGCGGCGATTTCTTCAAGGTTCTTAATGCGGGGCGCCGCGATGGCTACCGCGACTCCGGAAATACCGAAGCCCAAAAGCGCCACGGTGACGGTGAGATAGACCAAGTGATTATAGTAAAGCGACGAGAGGACCCGCGTTTGCACCAACTGAAGGCAAAGTGTCGAGCCTGCGGCCACAACCACCGCAATAAAGAGGGAAGCCCACTGGAATCGGGTCAACTCGTGGTTGATGGGATTTTTCATTGGGCGCTTAATGGAAGCGAGGGAGCGTAATTTACACAAGCACCGAGTGAGCGGTGCCGGGCAAAGTCTGCGACGAGGAAGGTCTCCAGTTGTCCGGACCGGTCAATTCAAGCATACTCAACTGACTCATGACTCCGACCCGTGACCTTGCGCTCAAGATCCTTCAGAAGACCTACGGCTATCGTAGTTTTCGCGGTGAGCAGACCGAGGTTATCGAGCATGTGAATTCGGGCCGGCATGCGTTTGTGCTCATGCCGACCGGTGGTGGAAAATCGCTCTGCTACCAAATTCCCGCCCTGTGCCGCGAAGGCGTGGGCGTCGTGATTTCTCCCCTGATCGCGCTTATGCAGGACCAGGTCGATGCGTTGACGCAGCTCGGGGTCAAGGCGGCGGCAATCAATTCCAGCATCTCAGCGGCCAGCATTGAGCAGACCAAACGACGGATCCGCGCCGGTGAACTTGATCTGATCTATGTCGCGCCGGAACGATTGTTGATGGACGATTTCCTGGCGCTGCTGCACGAGTCAAAGATCGCCCTCTTTGCCATCGACGAGGCGCATTGCGTCTCGCAGTGGGGGCATGATTTTCGTCCCCACTACACGCAACTCGCGGTCCTGGCGGAACAATTCCCCACCGTGCCGCGCCTGGCGCTGACGGCCACCGCCGACAAGCCGACGCGGAAGGATATCGTCGAGCGGCTGCACCTCGCCGAGGGCCGAACCTTCGTCGCCGGGTTCGATCGGCCCAACATCCATTACAGCATCCAGTTGAAAAGCAGTGCGCAAAAGCAAATTCTCCAATTCATCAAGGAATCCCATCCGCGCGACAGCGGGATTGTCTATTGCCTCTCGCGCAAGATGACCGAGGAGACCGCCGCGTGGCTGGTGACGCAGGGATGCAAGGCGCTGCCTTATCATGCCGGCATGGAGGCTGAAGATCGTGCCCGGAATCAAACGCGGTTTTTGCGGGAGGACAACATCATCATGGTGGCGACGATCGCCTTCGGCATGGGCATCGACAAACCCGATGTGCGTTTCGTCGCGCACATGAATATTCCCAAGAACATCGAGGCCTATTACCAGGAGACGGGGCGCGCGGGCCGCGATGGATTGCCCGCAGATGCGCTCATGCTCTACAGCATGCAGGACGCCGTCATGCAGCGCGACTTCATCGAGAAGTCAGAGACCCCCGACGCTCAGAAACGGATTGAGCGCCAGAAACTGAACGCCTTGCTTGGTCTTTGCGAAGCCGCCTCCTGCCGTCGCAAAATCGTTCTCGAATATTTCGGAGACAAAGGTGAACCGTGCCAGAATTGCGATACCTGCCTCTCCCCACCGATCACTTTCGATGGCACCATCGCCGCCCAAAAAGCCCTCTCATGCGCCTACCGCACCGAGCAACGGTTTGGCGTTGGCTACCTGATCGACGTGCTTCTCGGCAAGGAAGACGAACGCATCCAGCGTTTCGGCCACGACAAGATCAGCACGTTCGGGATCGGCAAGGAATATGCCCAAGGCGAATGGCAGGGCATTTTCCGCCAACTCGTGGCGCTGAATTTATTGACCGTGGACGGCAGCGACTTCGGCGGATTAAAAATGACTCCGCAAGGCCAGGCCTTCCTGAAGCAGAAGGAGACCTTGCATCTCCGTAAATTTACCGGCAAGGCCAAGGCTGCGAAACCCCGCCACGAACGCACCGTCATTGCCTTCGATGACGAAAACGACGGGGAACTATTCGCCGCGATGAAGGTGGCGCGATTGGAACTGGCGCGGGAACAGAACGTCCCGCCCTACGTTATTTTCCACGACCGGACCTTGCGCGAACTGGCGATTCACAAGCCGCGATCTCTCGCCGCGATGTCGCAGATCAGCGGGGTGGGTGAAAAAAAGATGGAGCGCTACGGCGATATCTTTTTACAGGTGATTGCCGGGCACCGCTGATCCTGGAGGGCCCGGCTCTGTCCGGGTCGGGCATTACCTTTCATCTTCGCCGCGCACGAGCCACTCAGGTTCTTCGTCGGGGTCGCCACTCCAGCCCCATTCGTCGAGCATCTCGATGAAGGCTTCCTTCTCTTCGCCGGTAAAAGGCCAGTCTCGATCGGGTTCGGTTAAGGTCGAGAAGCCATAACCGAGTTTGATGACTTGATCCCGGAAAGGCTCAATGATTCCGTAATCAGAAACGATTAACATGCCGTGCTCTCCACCAAAATTCTTGAGCAAGACCAGGGCGGTGAGAGAAAATTCCTTCGCCTTCAATTCGTAAGGAATGACAATGTCCAACCCGAGTTCTTTGGCTGCAACACGCCAGGCTGTTTGGAGACGGCTCATGGTAAAAATTACCGCCTAATGCCCGGCATGTTCGGCGGGAGCGGCAAGGCCGACGATTTCGCGATAATCCGCAGGCAGCAGCTTTTCGACATCGACGCCGCGGAATTCATAGAGGCGATGGATCGTCTCCTCGAGCAGATTGTTCGGGCACGACGCGCCAGCGGTGATGCCGACGACGACGTTGCCCTCGGGCAGCCAGTCGTGGCTGATCACTTCCTGTTCCTTGTGCTGGTTGTAGTGGGAGATTTCCTTCGGCGAGATGAGCTTGTCCGAGTTCTTGATGAAGTAGGTCGGCAACACGCCTTCGCCCATTTCAGCGAGATGCGAAGTGTTGCTGCTGTTGTAACCGCCGACGACGAGCAGCAGGTTCATCTTCTCGACGCTGAGCATTTCGGAAAGCGCGTCCTGCCGCTCCTGCGTCGCGCCGCAAATCGTATCGGCCTTGCGGAAATGGCTGTCGAGGTTCTCGCGGCCAAACCGGTCGGCCATCGCCTTCTCGAACCGGCGCTGCACTTCCTCGGTCTCGCCCTTCATCATCGTGGTCTGGTTGGCGACACCGACCGAGGTCAGGTGTACATCGGGATCAAAACCGGGCGAGTAGGCGCCTTGGAATTTCTTGAGGAACTCCTCCTTGTTGCCGCCTTTGCGGATGTAATCGCAAACGTAATCGGTCTCATCCAGCGTGAAGACGACGAGATAATGCGTGCCGCCCTTTTCGCTGATTGCCTGCGAGACGGTCGCCTTGGTTTCCTCGTGCCACGCCTTGCCGTGGATGATGGAAGTGGTGCCCTGGTTGCGATATTGCCGCACGCGCTTCCAGACGCTCATCACGTCGCCGCAGGTGGTGTCGACCTTGTAGCAGCCGATGTCCTGGAGGCGGTTGAGCACCTTCACTTCAGCGCCGAACGCGGGCACGATGACCACGTCCTCCTCGGTCAGGTTGTCGAGATCATAGACCCCGCGCGTCTCCTTGAGCTGCTTGATGCCGAGATCCTGAAGCTGGTCGTTGACCTCCGGGTTATGGATGATTTCGCCCAGCAGATAAATATTGTGGCCCTTGAAGACCTTGGCCGACGCATAGGCGAGATTGATCGCGCGCTCGACGCCATAACAAAAGCCAAAGACCTTCGCCAGCTTCACCGTGAGCCCGTTGGCAGTGAGGTGCTGATTCGTATGGCGCAGGTATTCCACGACCGGGCTGCGGTAGTGGCTCTCGACTTGTTCCTGCACCAGCTTCATGACCTCCGGGGTGCGAAGATTCATGCGCTTCTTGGGCGCGGCGGTAATAGTGCCAGTAGGCTGGAGGTCGTCGGACATCCCCGTATTATGGCGCATCTGCGCCCAAGGGCAAGAGCGTGTTAAGGGGGCAGTTCCCCGTCAGGCGTGAGTTGGCGGTAGACTTTGCCCTTGGGATCGAAGTCGGCGGGGATGAAGTTGGGGATGGTCCCGTCAGGGAACGGCTTGTCAGCAGTTACGCGCATACTCTTTTCACAGATTACCATGTCGTCCCCAGTATAATTGTCCCACCAATCGATCCAACTTTGTAGGAAAGACGGACTTGGCTTTTGATTCGGTAATGCAGTCGATCGAGGCTCGTATCTGATTCTATATCCGGTTGAGAAAACGACGGGCAGATCGTCAGGTGAATTACCATCAACACAGCAAGTTACATCCCAACAGACATTTTCGGGTTTGAGAGATTTTCCCTCAGCCTTGATTTTCCCTCAGCCTTGATTTTCCCGGGAAGAGGACAATAAAAAATGGATGGGTCAGTAACGTAACCTTTGTCGATGAGCTTTTGAAATATCTCGGTTGAAGATTTTCCTTCGGGATATTTGCCATTATGATCGGTAGCATATTGATCAAGGCTACGACCAATATCCGATGAATATTGACAATAAGTACTCGTTAGTGCCGCCGAATTGGCGTGTTGTATAATAGGATAGATGAAGGCTCGCGCCAGAAAAACGCCGATAAGCGCAGCAACCAGACAACCGGGAAGACAGCCTTGGAAGCGACGTTTGGAAACGTTGGAGTTCATTTCGCTTTTATCTCGTTTGTAAGCGTCCGCACCTGCCTTAACCCCCGATACCGCCCATCATAATCCAGCCCATAACCGACGACGAAATGATCGGGAATCTTGAAGCCGACCCAATCGGCGCGGACGGGCACTTCCAGCTTGCCGCGCTTTTCGAGGAGGACGCAGATTTTCACGTCGGCGGCACCGAGCTTTTTCAGGCGTGCGACGAGGCCCGCAAGGGTGCGACCAGTGTCGAGAATATCATCGACGATAAGAACGGGGCGGCCCTTGAACGAAACGTCGAGGGCGTCGAGGCCGATGAGCTTCCCGGTGCTTTTCGTCCCGGAGTAGCTGGCGAGCCTGATGCAGGAGATTTCCACGTCGTCGAGATCAACGGCGCGGACGAGATCCGCGAGAAAGAAAAGCGCGCCGTTCATGACGCCGAGAAAAATCGGCTCCTTGCCGCGATAATGGCGCGTGAGACTTTTGCCCAGTTGCCGGACGCGCGCGTGGATTTGCGCCTGGGTGAGAAGAACACGGCCCAGCGTCATGGCTCAAGCAAAGAGCGGAACTGATCCTTCGACAAGCTCAGGATGACGGATTTCTGTAGCGGCGGTCTATGACCGCCGAGGAGGGCACGACAAATGTTGAAGAAAACTCGGCGGTCATAGACCGCCGCTACAGACGGATGATTAGAGAAGCTTTTTTGAAGATTTCACCTGAACGACACGTCAATATCGACAATTCGTTACAAACCTCTACATTTCATCCTACAAATGTCCAATCGTCTGGCCCAACGTCGCGCCGCCCAAAAACCCGTTTACAAACGGATCATCCTTAAATTAAGCGGCGAGGTGCTCAAGGGCGATACGGATGTCATTGACCCCGGTGTCTCCAGCAAAATTGCCGCAGAGGTGGCCGAAATCCATGCAATGGGCGTGCAAGTCGCCATCGTCATCGGCGGGGGCAACATCTGGCGCGGGATCACCTCCTCGAACCGCGGCATGGACCGCAGCACCGCCGATTACATGGGCATGCTGGCGACCATCATCAACGGCATGGCGCTCCAGGACGCGATGGAAAAAGCCGGCGTGAACACCCGGGTGCAGACCGCCATCGAGATCAAGAACGTGGCCGAGCCGTTCATCCGGCGGCGCGCGGTGCGGCACTTGGAAAAGGGCCGTGTGGTCATCTTTGTCGCGGGTACGGGCAATCCCTTTTTCTCGACCGACACTGCGGCGGCCCTGCGCGCGAGCGAGATCGGCGCCGAAATTCTGCTCAAGGCGACGAAGGTCGATGGCGTGTATGACAGCGACCCGAAAAAGAATCCGAAGGCGAAGCGTTTCGAGCGTGTGAGTTACGCCGACGCGCTGGTGAACCGGCTGCAGGTGATGGATTCGACCGCCTTTTCCCTCTGCATGGACAACCACGTGCCCATCGTGGTCTTCGACATGTTCAAGCCCGGCAACCTGAAGTCCGTCGTGCTCGGCGAGAAGATCGGCACGCTGGTCTCGGCGTAGATTGAACTGATCCCTCGACAAGCTCGGGCTGACTGCATTTAGTTAGCGCACGACATGCGCATCCTCCTGATCAAACCGAAGCAAATCGGCGATTCGCTCATCCTGACGCCGACGATTACGGCGATCAAAAAGAAGCATCCCGACGCGGAAATTTGGGTCGTCGTCCGACGCGGTTGCGAGAGTATTCTCGCCGGCTGCCCGGACATTTCGCGTATCCTGACCGTCGCGCCTGTGGAGAAGCGCGACCGTCGCAAGAGCGATCTCTGGACTGGCCTGAAGACCATCTGGCAAATCTCCACCCACAGGTTCGATTATGCGTTCGAGCTGGGCGACGGCGGACGGGGCCGAAACTTGCTTCGCCTGGCCTCGGTCCGGGCAGGGCACCGCTTTTCCGTCAAGCCGACCGATGTAAAATCGACGCTGAGCCTTCAAAAGGCTGGAATCAAAATCTCGAGCTTCGACTGGCAGACGTGCCACCGCGTGGAGAAGGATTTTTATTCGGTGAGCGAATTCCTGCCGCTACCGGAGCCAATCCCGTTCATGTGCTTCGAGAAGGAATTTGCGCAGCCTTGGGAACCAGGAAAGACGCTGAATGATTTCTGCGTCGTGCAGATCGGTTCGCGTCAGGGATTCAACTGCTGGTCCCGCGAAGGCTGGCGCGAAGTTTGCCGCGCGATGCTGGATCGTTTCGAGAACGTGATTGTGTCATGCGGCCCAGTGGCGCGTGAGATGGAGGAGGCCGCCTGGTTGCAGCAGGAATTGGGACCGCGAATTCTCTCGACGCAGGGCAAAGCCAGTTGGGCCCAGATGGCATGGCTGCTCTACCGCGCGAAACTTTATGTCGGGCCCAACACCGCCGCGATGCACCTCGCCGCCGCATGTCATTGTCCCACGGTGACGCTCTTCGGGCCATCCATCGAGGACCACTGGCACCCTTGGCAGGTGCCGTACCGGATTGTGACAAGCCACGGTTATACGCCGGTCAACGATGTTAAAGAACGCTACGCCCGCGTGAAAAAGCGGACGATGGAGGAGATCCAAGTGGCGGAGGTTGTTACGGCCTGCGGGGAATTGATGGAAGAAGTCGGCTTCTCGAGGTGAGGGCTTCCCTCGTTCCTAAATTTTATTTGGGAACGCCCTTGTCAGCGCAATTTCATTGCCAGGCTCAGGAGATCAGGCCGGAGGCTGACCCTCCAGAAATTCCAAGGTGCGACGAACGGCATCCTTGAGCGGAATCGCGACATCGAGATTCAATTCCGTCCGCGCGCGCTGGACGTTGGGCAGATAGATATTTTGTGGGCCTTGGGGTTGAAGCGATTGGATCGTGACTTCCAGCTTCGGCTCAACGGCATCGGCAATGATCCGAGCTAATTGCGCGGTGCTAACGATTTCATCGGAGCCGACATTGTAAGCACGGGCGCGTTGACCACATATGAGAATGCGCAAAAGCCAGATGACGAGATCGGCCGGGTAAAGATAGGAACGAAGAGCAGTGCCGTCCCCACGAACAAGAATCGGGACACCCCGCCGCGCATCACGCAGAAAATTTCCCGCGGCGAAATGGGCATCCAGAGGCAGATGCGGTCCGAGAAACGCGAAGGCGCGGGCGGTGACGAAATCAAGGCCAGATTCATCACAAAGCTGCTCCGCCTCCCGCTTGGCCTCGGCGTAGGGAATCAGCGGGTGCGCCAAAGCATAGTCGTCTTCCTTTGCGCCCGTTGGTTGACCGGTAAGCGCGCCATAGACCGCGCCCGAACTGATGTTAAGAAAGCGCTTCACACCACTAGTCCGAGCAAGCTCAAGCATGCGTTTCGTCCCGGCTACAATAGCCCTCGAGCGTTCCCGCTCCTGCGCCTCGTTGGCGGGAACCGTGGTGTCGGTGGCCGCGTGAAAAAGATAATCAAAGCGACGTTGGTCCGGTGAAAAATGGGCGACGTCCCCCGCCACGAAATCGAGTCCCGGTATTCCGTCCGCATGCGGATGCTGTTCCTGAAAAACCGCCGGATTCCGCGAAAGCACGGTCATCCGCAGGCCCAAACCCAGTTCCGCATTGGCATGACAAAGCGCCCCCAACACCCACTTCCCGAAGAAACCCGTGCCGCCTGTGATGAAAAGATTTTTCCCGCGCAACTCCTCTAATTCCGCCGCCGCATGACGAAGAATGTGGGCGAGGTCCGGGCCCGGCAGCGCGAAGAGATTTTTTTGGGATTTGCTCACGGGGAGGAAGAAGAGTTAATAGGGCGTGGTGATTGTGCCAGAATCCCGGGAGGAGAACCAACCGCAAACCAGCCTGCTGGTCTTGCTGCGGAATAATCTGCTGATCTCCGCGCTGATCTTCGCCGTGCTGGAATTCTGGCGCCCCTACTTTTTCCTCACCGACGACAACCTCGATAGCGGCCTGCCGTTCTTCATGGAGATGGGAAATCATCTTCTCCACGGCCAGTCGCCCTTTGTCTCTGACCATCTTTTCGGCGGGAACTATGATTCCCTGCGCGACCCGACTTTCTTCGTCTGGCATCCGCTTTATCTGGTCGTTTCCCTGCTCGCAGGCACGCCTTTTCATTGTGCGATCATGGACGTCGACGCCTTCGTCTTCCTGATGATCACCACGGCTGGCTTCGTCACCCTCGCCAGTCATCTTCGGCGCGAAATCCCGCTGCAAATCAGAGACGGCTGGATCATGTTCCTGGCGCTCAGTTTCACCTACAGCATGATCGTCCTGGTCACGGGCGCGAGTTGGCTGAATTTCCTGGCCAGCAACAGCGCCCTGCCGTGGCTCGCATTGGGGATTTTGCAAAAGACCTGGCGTCGGGGAATCGTCCTGGTGGCGCTCGCTTCGTTGTCACAAGTCTTGGGTGGACACCTTCTGGCCACCGTTTCCAGCAGCATTTTTCTCACGCTCTTCGCGACCGGAGTCAGCCTCAACCGGAAATCAATTGTCCCGCTCGGAAGTTGGTTGGCAGGTTACGCCGTTGCCTTGATCGTGGTCCTTCCGTTGCTCATTCCCATATTGGAAGGATTTTCGCACAGCATGCGGGCGCAGGGAACGACACTCGATGACGTGCAGTCCTACGCCATCCCCGCGTCTCAGTTCGCGACCTCTCTCTTTCTTGGGATGGGAGTCTGGCTGGTCAACCCTCACTATGATGTGCATGCCCACACGACCTACACCGTCGCGATGGGAGCGTGCGCGGCCTCGTGGTGCCTCGTGCCCGCCGCCCTCAGCCGGGTGAAGTGGAGCGGGCTGGAGATCCTAACTTTCGGGCTGATGCTCCTCGGCGTGTTCTTCGTCTGCCGGCCGGTGTGGGTTTCGGAGATCATGGTCCATCTGCCCCTATTCCGCTCGATGCGCTGGCCCTTTCGCGAGTTGCTGCAACTCCAATTCTTTCTTCATCTGTTCCTGCTCATTCGTTCGCCCGGGTCGTTGAAAAAAATCCAGAAATATGCGGCACTGGGTGGCGCGTGCGTCCTGATCATCCCCCTCTTCCTCTATCCTCTGCCGCCGACGTTCAATTCGATGGACTGGGACCGCGAACTCATCACCAAGGGAGGTTTCAACCAATACTGGGACCAAGTCCGGCCCCTTCTCCGTCCGGACGATCGCGTGGCCGTGTTGATTCCGCCTGATCTCTACGAACAAGAGCGCTTCGAAATGCCATTCAGCCTGTTGGGAACGTCCAACTACGCCACGATGGCGGGTATCGTGAACCTCTGGGGCTACTCCTCGACCGCACCGCTCGACCAGGTCGATATCAAAATTTACGCCTACTACCCCTTCGGCGCGTACCGGCCTGACCAAAAGGCTTATCTGTTGACTCAGCGCCCCGATCTTAAGTTCATCACGCTCGAAAGCCTTCACCCGCTCAAGATCACCCTTAGTTCCGGCGCCGGCCCGACCATCGACCTGACCCCCTACATCCCCCGAAGAATGAACGCTCCGCGATGACATCCGTTGCGATCTGAAATTCTTTTTGCTAGGAATGGGCTTCCCTCATCTTGAAAGATCACATTTTGGAACGCCCCTCCGCCTGTATTGCCCCGTCGTCTCCGCCTCCCGTCCAGGCCGGGAAGAAAAAACTCATCAGCGTCATCAGCGCCTGTTACAACGAGGAAGAAAACGTCACGGAGTGTTACGAGCGAGTCAAAAAGGTCTTCCAGGAAATGGGAAACTATCGCTACGAGCACATTTTTATCGATAACGGCTCGAAAGACAAAACCCTGGTCGTTTTAAGGAAACTTGCCGCGCAGGACCCCAACGTCAAAATCATCGTCAACGCCCGCAATTTCGGCCACATCCGCTCCGGTTACCACGCGATCCTGCAGGCGCGCGGCGACGCGATCATCAGCTGCGTCTCCGATTTGCAGGAGCCGCCGGAACTGATCGGGAAATTTCTCGAGAAGTGGGAGGAAGGCTTTCTCATTGTCATCGGAGTCAAGCTGCAGAGCGACGAATCACCGCTCTTCTTCGCCATCCGCAAACTTTATTACGAGCTGGTCACCCGCCTGGCGGAAATCGAGTTGAACAAGAACACGACCGGGTTCGGCCTCTACGACCGCCGCTTCGTCGATATCCTGAAGGAGATGCAGGACCCCTATCCCTATTTTCGCGGGCTGGTGTCCGAGATCGGTTTTCCCGTCGCGAAGATTCCGTACCATCAACCGGCGCGCAAACGGGGCATCACCAGCAACAATTTCTACGCACTCTACGACATCGCGATGCTCGGCATCACCAATCACTCGAAGGTGCCGCTGCGCATGGCCACGATGGTCGGCTTTGCGGTCTCTTTTCTCAGCCTCCTTGTCGCCGTGGGCTATCTGACTTTCAAATTGCTTTATTGGGACCAGTTCAGTCTCGGGCTGGCGCCGCTGGTGGTGGGGCTTTTCTTTTTCGGCTCCGTGCAGCTTTTCTTCATCGGCATCCTCGGCGAGTATATCGGGGCGATCCACACCCAGGTCCTGAAACGACCTCCCGTGATCGAATTGGAGCGGGTCAACTTCGAAAAGGAATCCTGAACGGTCTATCTTTATGAAAGTAGTTATTCTTTGCGGTGGACTGGGCACGCGCTTGCGTGAGGAAACGGAATTTCGGCCCAAGCCGATGGTACCGGTGGGCGGGCGGCCCCTCCTCTGGCATATCATGAAATTTTACGCCCACTACGGGTTCAAGGAATTCGTCCTCTGCCTCGGCTACAAGGGCGACGTGATCAAGGAATACTTTTATCACTATCAATGGCACAGCAGCGACGTCACGTTGAAGCTGGGGCCGTCGCCGCAGATCACCTTCCATAACCAGCACGACGAGGAGGACTGGCAGGTCACGCTCCTCGACACCGGCCTCTCGACCATGACGGGTGGACGCGTCCGCCGCGCCCTCGCGCATATTCACGACGATGAATTTTTGCTCACCTACGGCGATGGAGTCAGCAATGTGAACGTGCCCGAATTGATCAAGTTTCATCGCCAAGAAGGCGGTTTGGCCACACTCACCGCCGTGCGTCCCAGCGGTCGTTTTGGCGAACTGACCCTCAACGATGCCGCCGTCACCAGTTTCCGGGAAAAGCCCGACAGCGAAGTCGGCTACATCAACGGCGGCTTCTTTGTCGTGAACAAAAAAATCGGCGAATACCTAAGCAACGACAAGGACATCTTCGAGTTCGACGCCCTGCCCAAGGTCGCCGACGCCGGCAAGCTGAACGCCTTCCGCCACGACGGCTTCTGGCAGTGCATGGACAACCAGCGCGAAGTGGAAATCCTCAACAAACTCTGGACCGACGGCAAAGCCCCCTGGAAAGTCTGGTAGCAAGGTAGCCGTCGCAGTCCCTCGCGACGGCACTTCCTTTCTGGGTGGCCCGGGCTACTTGTTGCCCGGGTCGCCGAAGGCGACAGGAGGCAGTTGCCAAAACAGCTTGCTACGGCAACACCCCATCCGGCGTAAGTTGCCGGTACGTTTTACCGTCCGGCTTAAAATTGGGCGAAACAAAATTGGGAACCAAGCTCTCGGGCTTGGCTGTGGCATCTAGGAGCAGGTATTTGCAGCTGTTGTTTTCGTAGTAAACGGCAATTCCGGGGCGCACGGGCTCAAAACTGCTGGGCGGTCCCGGCTCTCCCTGCCACCAGCCCAGCCAGGTACGCGACCAGTAGGGAGGATACGGCTTCACCAGCGGAACCGCCGCACCGCCTGGAGCATAGGTCACTCGATAGCCGGTCATGAAAGCAAGGGGCAAACCGTCCGGAGCACTTGCCTCAACACCCGCAGTCACGTCGAAACAAACATTCTCGGGCTTCAATTTTTGTCCGGGAAGAACCGGCGTCTTTCCCGGAAGTGAGACGTAAAAAATACTCGGATCGGAGCAATAGCGTTCATCCAGTAGTTTTTGGAATACGTCGGTCGAACTGTTCCCGTCCGGATAGCGGCCATCATTGTCGTTGGCATAGGAGAAAAGGAGAAGCCCTATACTGCGGGATTGCTGCAAGGCAGCGTTTTCCGGCGCGCGCGCGATTCCCCCAGGCAAAATCGGCCCCATCGCAACGCCAGCCAGAAGCGCCAAGATGATGCCGAACAACAAACAACCGGGCACCCAACCGCTGGGAAAGAGCGGGGTCCTTCGTTTGGGGCCGCCGGGGGGCGTGTAAGCGGAAGCACTCACCAGATCCACGTTATCTCCGTCATACCGGGTTTGTCGAAGGATCAGTTCAGCATGGGCCGTCGTGGTTCCTCAGGGCGGCAACACTCCATCCGGCGTCAGTTGCCGATACGTCCTGCCATCCGGCTTGAAATCGGGCGAAATGAAATGGGGAACGACACCGTTGCCGCTCTCCGCATCGACGAGCTTGAAGAACACGGCGGAATTGTTTTTGTACGCCACGCCGATTCCCGGTGGTGGCGTTCGTCGTTCCGACTTGCCGTTCCACCATTCGGACCAGGACAGAGGTTCGGTGCCATATTGAGGATACGGCTTGATGATGGGTGCCGCCGTTCCACTGGGGGCATAAGTCACCCGGTAACCGGTCATGAAGACAGTGGGCAACAAGTCCGGAGACGTGGAATCGATTCCGGAAGTTACGTCGAAGGACACATTTTCCGGCTTTAACTTCTGTCCCTTAATCGGCTTGGTTTTTCCTGGAAGCGGAAGGTAAAAAACCGTGGGATCACTGCAGTAATCTCCATCGATTAATTTCTGAAAGACCTCGGTCGAATTTTTGCCATCAGGATATTTTTGATTGTTATCGTTTGCGCAAGAAAACAGCATCAAATTGATCGAGCGGACTTGCTGCAATTCGGGACTTTCCCGCGCTTGGGTGATTCCATTGCCGCTCATCGGTCCAGGAGCAAAGTAAAAGAAGACAAAAAACGCTCCGATGACGAAAAAGCCCGTCACCAAGACCGAATAGAGAGGCCTTCGCTGCGGTTCAGGACAGACCGTGGAGGTAGGCTCACTCACAGAGACACTTTACGTCCGGCATCATAAATTTGTCGAGGGACCAGGTTCCTCTGGTAGCCGCCGACCTCCGGGCGACGGTGCCTTTAGGGCGGCAACACCCCATCCGGCGTAAGCTGCCGATACACTTTATCGTCCGGCTTAAATTCCGGTGAAACAAAGCGAGGAACCACAGCCCCCGCATTCGCCGATGTCTCCAATTTCAGAAACACAGAGTTATTCCCCTTGTAAGCCACCGCAATACCGCCATCACCAAAATACTGGATCGTAGGCCAGGCCCAAAATCCCGGTTTCACCACTCCGAAACGAGGAAAAGGTTTCACCAACGGGACCGCCGTTCCATCCGGCGTATAACTCACCTTATAATCCGTCAGAAAAACGACCGGCAATAAATCCGACGAATCCTGGTCCAGGCCCCCGGTGACATCAAACGAGACATTCTCCGGCTTTAACTTCTGCCCGGCCACAGGTTCCGTCTTTCCCTCAAGTGGCAGGTAAAAAACGGTGGGATCTTCGACATACTTTTCATCAAGCAATTTTTGAAAGACTTCCGTTGAGCTTCTGCCATCCGGATAATGGCCATCATGATCGTTGCTATAAGCAAACAGCAGAAGCCCGATCGAGTGGACCCTTTGCAGGGAATTGCTTTCCGGTGCTCTTTGAATTCCAGGGCCTATGGGTCCGAGCGCAACGCCGATAAAAAGCAGCGTTAAGATCACGGTCCCCACCACGGCGAATCCACTGAGGCAGCCGCAGGACGCAAACCTTCGCTTCGGCGCAGGCTTAACCGAGAAAGCAGGCTCACTCACGCGTTCACCTTATGTCCGTCATCCTGAGCTTGTCGAGGGATCAGCTACCGGGATAGACGCCGCATCTTCTGGAGGCTGATCCTTCGACAAGCTCAGGATGACGGATTTTTAAGTCAGCGTCTTTGTATAAGCACCAATCTGCTTCTGCGTGAATTCGATCATTGAAACCGAACCCGATTTCTTCGCACCCTCGAATTGCTCGCGATACCACGAGACCGTCTGCCGGATCGTCTCCGCAAAATCCCAGCGCGGTTGCCAGCCGAGCGCTTCCTTCGCCTTGTCGATCGCGAGGCTCAGCAGCGGCGCTTCCTTGAGATGCTTTTCCTGGTGCGTCTGTTCCCAAGTACCCGGCCAATGCTTCAGAACTTCTTCTACGAGATCGCGCACACAGCGGTTCGCATCGGGCCTGGGCCCAAAATTGAACGCCTGTGCGTAGCGGGCGATTTCCGCCGCCGATTTCGTTTGCCGCGCCTCCTCCAGCTTGGACCCAAGCAAAAGGTAACCGCCCAGCGGCTCCAACACATGCTGCCAGGGCCGCGTGAAAATCGGATTCCGCACCGGAATCGGCTTCCCCGCCGTCAACGCGCGAATGCAGTCCGGCACCAGCCGGTCCTCCGCCCAATCGCCGCCGCCCACCACGTTGCCCGCCCGCGCGGAAGCCAAAGCGACATCGATGCCATGGACAAAAAACGAATCGCGATAGGATGCCACGACAATTTCCGCCGCCGCCTTGCTCGCGCTATAGGGATCGTGCCCGCCCAGCGGATCGCTCTCCTTGAAACTGCGCGGACGCCCGTCGTTCTCATAACACTTATCGGTCGTGACCACCACGACGCTGCATGGAAAGCCCACCGCCCGCACCGCTTCGAGCACATTCGCCGTCCCCGTCACATTGGTTTCGAAGGTCAACACCGGCTCGCGGTAGGAGACCCGCACCAGCGCCTGTGCGGCGAGATGAAAAATAAAATGGGGCCGCAATTCCTTGATCTTCGCACTCAAGGCCGTCGCGTCGCGGATATCGACCACGTTATGTTTCATCCGTCCGGCCAGGTCGAGTGCTTCGAAAAGCGACGGCTTCAATGGTGCCAACGCGATTCCATGCACCTCCGCGCCAACGCCCAAAAGCCACTCGCAAAGCCACGCGCCCTTAAAGCCCGTATGGCCCGTAACCAGCACGCGCTTGCCCGCGTAAATCTTCATCCAGGAAGGCATTTCGTTCGTGTTCAATCGAGTTCCTAAAATCAGTTTTTGTAGATCGAGGGTGGAATGGCTTTCATGGCCTGATAAGGCCCAGGACCCGCATCGTCGATCTGCTGCCCCGCCGCGCGCAATTGCTTCTGCAATTCATCCACGGAGATGCGCTGCACCGGGCAGGAATTTTTCAACGCCAGCGCGGCGGCGAACGCAGCCGATTGTCCCAACACCATCCCCACCGGCTCCATGCGAACGGAACCAAATGCGATGTGCGACGCCGAAACGCACCACGGGACCAGCAGGTTCGCGCATTCATTTTCCCGCGGACGAATCGACCGGTAAGGAATCGGATAAGGCCGGAAGCCATGAATTTCGACATTGCCCTCATTATAGGCGCGACCACCAAGCACCACCCGCTGGCAACTGTGCGAGTCCATGCCATACGCGGCCATGCCCACGGCATCCGTCACTTTTTCACGATGGACCACATTGTGCTCTGTCAGGACATAATCGGAAATCATCCGCCTCGCCTCGCGGATATAAAGCTGATGCGTCCAGCCTCCGGTTTTCACGAATTCATCCTTGGGCAGGCCCCAACGCGCGGTGTCCTCCCGAATGAACTTCGGCACCGAAGGATCGTTGGCCAGGAAGTAATACATGCCCTGGTTGTAGGTGACATGATCCTGAAAAATGCGCTCGCGGGTGGCGTAATCGCCATTGGGCCACTCGTAGTTGCGCCCGATATTGTCGCTGGAAAATCCACCGCAATTATTCGTGTCCGTCTTGTCGTTGGGCATGCAGACCGTCAGCGCCAACGCATCCCAAGCGCCCGTAGCCAGGTAACGTGCGAGAAGAACATAACGCTCCGGGTCGTAATTCGGCGGACACGGAAAGGAGATTTTATTGTCATCGCGATCGGTCAGGCACACGCGGAAATTGTACGCCTGAATGCGATGATCGCCGTCACCCTGCTTGCCGGGATCTTCCGCAGAAATGCCCCAGCAAAGTCCGCTGTCCGGTTGCCCCGCGATTTTATAGGGATCGACGAACCGATTGAATTGGTGGTTGGGATGACCAAAGTGAACACCGTTATACGTCTCGCCATACGTGGCATTGCTTTCGCGTCCCACATGGAAACTCACGCCCGCTCGCGCCAGTAGATCGCCCTCATAAGAGGCATCGATAAAAATCTTCGCGCGATAAACCGTCCCGTCCTCCATTGTGATTTCCACGATGCGATTCTCGTCCTTTTTTACCGAGGAGAGATGCTGCTCAAAATGAACGGGGACATCGTGCTCGCGCACATAGCGGTTAAAAATTCCCTCGGCCACGGAAGGCTCGAAAAGCCAGCTCTCTTCCTGCCCATAGTGCGCGCCGAGATCGCGATAGAATTGGCGCGAAAGACCGCCGATGACCTGCTTGTTGCCGATATCGGTTGCGCCGAGCCCCCCCGACGAGAGCCCGCCCAAATGCAGCCCGAATTCCGCCACGACGACCGTGTGCCCCAGCTTTTTCAACTGCACTGCGGCAATCATGCCGATGGAAGTGCCCCCAAGCACGCAGACGTCCGTTTCAATCAGACGGCCGGGATTTTGATTTTTGCGCGGTTGATAATAGAAAAGATCGCCGGGACTCATGAACAACGAAAGTGTGGGATAAACGGTGAAATTAAAGGATCAACTTAAAACTCCGAATGAAAAACTTCTCTGCCAAACAAAATAGGCATAAGCTGGGGATTAGCCATGAAAAATGAACTCGTGGCGACCTGACCTCCTAGTCCCGACAACTCCATTAATCTAATTGCCACCTAGTCCTGCCCATGAACGCTTCCGATCTTTCCGCCGCCCAACTTCGCGATGAAATTTTAGGCCTCGTCACCCGCTATCACGCCATCGCCCACGCGCCCAAGCCGTTCGTGCCCGGCCAGAGCAAGGTCCCCTACGCGGGCCGCGTTTACGACGATGAAGAACTCCGTTTCGGTGTCGATAGCATTCTCCAATTCTGGTTGACGGCCGGCCCCTTCGCGAATCAGTTCGAGACGCAGATGCGCGATTATTTCGGCGCCAAGGCCGCCTATCTCGTCAACTCGGGTTCCTCGGCGAACCTGCTCATGATCGCCACGCTGCTTAGCCCGCAAATCGAGGACGGACTCCGTCGCGGCGATGAGGTGATCACCCCCGCCGTCACTTTCCCTACCACGCTGACGCCGCTCGTGCAGAACGGCCTCATCCCCGTCTTCGTCGATTGCCAGCCTGGCGTCTACGATGTTGACGTCGCGCAAGTTGAAGCCGCCATCGGCCCGAAAACGCGCGCGATTTTTGTCCCGCACACCGTCGGTCTCCCTTGCGATCTCGACGCGCTCGTCGCTATCGCGGAGAAGCACAACCTCTGGCTCCTCGAGGACGGTTGCGACGCCCTCGGTTCGACCTGGGACGGCAAGCTCGTCGGCACCTTCGGCGCGATGTCCTCCATCTCCTTTTATCCCGCGCACCACA
>Ga0206996_1028_pt5 | contig 32903 bp, 34 predicted proteins | sample Alteio_BWMinCont_2_FD_153467 | JGI IMG/M metagenome (GOLD analysis project Ga0206996, IMG submission 153467) | Enriched cells from forest soil in Barre Woods Harvard Forest LTER site, Petersham, Massachusetts, United States -... | ecosystem: Environmental > Terrestrial > Soil > Temperate forest >...
ATTAAAGACCAGGTAAGAGTCAGCGAAGTCTTCCCTGCGTAACGAAATTGGCTGCACCATTCTCTTTTGACTAAAACCTTATTTTCTATTCACCCTGGAAGTTTCAGAGCCTTTAAAAAGAGCCTCAAAAGTCATGCTATAAGTTTTGTGTCAATTGGAGGTAGCGAGATGGAAAGTTTTGATGTCTTACATTCCAAAGCAATAGAAATCGTGGGCCGATACAAGAAAATCGAATTCGAACTTCTAGAAGTTTTAGAACAGATTGATTCCACTAAAGCTTATTTAAAACTCGGCAATACAAGTCTTTTTGATTACACAGTCAAGGCCTTGGGACTCACCGAAAGTGTGGCCTACAATTTCATTACCGTAAGTAGAAAGGCTTCGATCGTCCCAGAACTCAAGAAAGCCATCCAGACGGGAGATTTGACAGTTTCTAAAGCCAGAAAGATTACTCCTGTGATCACTCTTGAATCACAAACTGAGTGGATTTCAAAGGCCTCAGAACTCACTTCAAAAGCTCTAGAAAAGGAGGTCGCCAGGGCGGCTCCGTTAGCTATTTCATCTGAAAGAGCCAAATACATTCGAGAAGATCGTTTAACTTTAAGTCTTGGGCTAAAAGAGGAGTATTTTAAGAAATTAAGAAGAGTTCAAGATCTTGAGTCTCAGATAAAATCAAAGGCAGTTACTGTGGAAGAGGCCCTTATGGAAATGATTGATCTCTTTTTAGAGAAGAGAGATCCCGTTGAAAAAGCCAAACGAATTCTAGACAAGAAACCTGTCTCAAGACAGGTCCAAAAAACAAAGCTTGAAGAAAATGCTCCTCGTATTAAAGGCAACGCGGAACATGGTTCGTTAGATAAGAAGGCATGGGTTAGCCAGAAAACCGATGAATACGGGGGTAATCAAATAAATAAGGATTTCCAAAATTTCTTGAGACGCCCTATTCCGGCCCAAATAAGACATAAAGTCCACCTCAGAGATAAAGGAAAGTGTACTCATAGTAACTGTGATCAACAAAGATGGCTCGATCTTCATCATGTTATTCCCGTAAAACAGGGTGGTCAAAACACTCTGGAGAATCTGAGGACGCTCTGTGCAGCTCACCACAAGATAGAACATTTGGAAGGTGAGCTTGAACGCATTAAGTGCAAGGAGAGCTGCCTTGATGGACACTCCCTGGCGATTAAAAAGGCCCACTAAGTTCCGATTCGACGAATTTTGTCCGAGTTTGCTCGAAGCAATCTATTGAAATCCTCTTTTGTTTGAACTCTGTCTAACAAGTATTTTGCATTGCTCAAAAAAGCCAAAGCCCCTGGGAATTAAACCAGGGGCCATGGAAGAGCCTCCTTAGAGCAGGAGGTAACCTATGACAACCCATAGGTCTAATCGGCGACTTCTAAGAAAACTGGAGGTTCTGATAGGATTTTTAATCTTGTTAGGCCGCCTTATTTTTTGGATTTTGAAGATCTTTTCTTTGTTTCCACTGGGCTAACATCGGAGTTAAAAGCGGCAGCTCGACCTTGAACAAGGATGGATTCCAGGGGCTGAGGCTGTCAGATTCAATACCTGATTTCAAGGTTTCGGAAAGTACGGCGCAATGGGCGGACTTTTCAAAGTGATCTGTCCGAAAATCCACCGGACTTCCATCCCACTTAGCTCCTGGCTTGATTGGGAGTTGATCCTATTTTTGCTAGAAGAGGATCAGGAAGTGTAGGAGGAGCTTATGGAAAACCAAGCAAGATTGTCTTTTCGAGAAATGGTTTGGCCGGTAGATGATGAATGGGCCGCGATCAATGATCATGAACAAAGACTAAAGCGGTTGGAGAAAATCTTAATCGAGGCTTTAAAAACAAAGCTGAGTGAACGGCCCAATCTGGAAACAGGCGAGATCCAAAGGGATATTTTGAGTTGATCCAAAATATTTTCGCTGTGGATAAGTACTCCATTCATGTGGAAAAGAGCGCTGATTGTGTGGAAAAAGGTTTCGACGCTGTGGGAAAAACTCACGAATACGATATAAGCATTTTTTGTTTATTTTTGAAAATCTAGAAGCGAAAAATCCATGGACAAAATCGGTAAAAAATAGAAAAAGTACTTCTTAAATAAAATATTTTAAGAGGGAGACAAATATGCTTAAGAAGCCCCGACGAATTTATTCTGACTTTGCAAATGATAGAGAGAGGGCGGTTGTCATGGCGATGACAAGAAGGGAAACTAAGCAGAATATTATGGTAGGAATAGATCCGAGGTGGGACGAAGAACGAAGAACGAAGAATACTTACAATACGAGGTGGAAGAGCCTCTAAAGGGTTGGCTAATAACTTTCTCGATCACGTGAAAAAGGAAGATAGGCTTATGGCAGCCTATAAGAGGGCTTTGAGCACGCGTAAAACAAAATCAAAAAGGTCGGACCAAAAATCTAGAAAGGCGGGAAGATGAACCTAAATGAAGTTGCCATTAATAGATTTAAGAGAGAACTCAAAGATGAACTTAAGCATGAACTTAAACATGAAATTGTTAATGCACTTGAGCCTCATTTTAATAAAATAAATGGCAGGTTAGAAACAATAGAACAACATATGGCAAGGCGCTGCAAAGGAATCCAAACTTTGGAGCGAGCAGTTAGTTTACAGCTAAGAGAGCACGGGGAAACACTGAAATCTCAAGGCGATACGCTTAAGTAAAAAACAGGTCCACCATCTTGGCCGCGTTCATGAATTCTAAACCCCTTATAAAAGGTGGAGTTCATATAACGGCTTCAGGCTTCTCAGACTAAGCTGAGCATGCACACCACCGTCAGTGACAAACCCCCGGTATAGAATCGTAGGGTTTAGAAAATCGTAGAAACCTCGCACCAGACAGTAGACCTTTAATTGATATTACTGCTCAAGGCAGGTACCGTCAATGCGGAGAAAAAATATGAGAGAAATATTAATAAAAAACCTGGCTTCGTTTTTGCTTTACCCCATAATTTTGGTCCAAGTTTTAGCTTGCACACAAAAAAAGCTAGACACAGATCTTCATATTGTGCTTCGTGAAAACCCCCGAAGCCTTGATCCTATTCTTTCTGCCGACGCGGTGGCCACAGAGGCCATGGGCAGTGTATACGAAACTCTTTTACAATATCATTATTTTAAAAGGCCTTACACCGTGGTTCCATTACTAGCTGAAAAAATGCCCGAGTATTCTAAAGACGGCCTGACCGTAACCGTTCAGATCAAGAAAAACATTCATTTTCAAGATGATCCATGTTTTCCGAACGGCAAGGGAAGAGAACTTGTGGCTCAAGATTTTATCTATGGATTTAATAGACTCCTTGATCCTAAAAATATGAGCGAGGGCGCATGGATTTTTGAAAATAAAGTCTCAAGCTTTTTGGCTCCAACACCCTACACCCTTGTTTTTAAATTGAAGAAGAAATATCCGCAGCTAAATAACGTGCTCACCATGGTGTACACAGCCCCCATGGCCCATGAGGCCATTGAGAAGTACGGATTAGAAATTATAAATCATCCTGTGGGCACGGGTGCTTTTATCGTTAAAGATACAACAATTACAAGTACTACGGGCTAGATATGGAGAAAAAGCGGGAACTGCTAAAAAGTTTCTAAAAAAAGAGACTTCTGGCCTTAAGTGCTGAGGCTCGGTGGACGATAAATAAGTTAAAGGACGCTTTTAAGTTCCAACTGGAGCATGAGGTTCATGACGTATCGAGAGCTTGATTTTATTTTTCCATTCATTATCTTTGGTTACGGCATTGTGATGACTTTCGTTCTAAACACTCCGAAACTTCTCACTTTGGCCGAGGAGAGACTTGCTCCCGAACTGCTTCAAAGATTCAAGGCGAGAAGAGTTCTAGGCTTTGTCAGTCTCTTTGTTGGTGGATTATGGGCCTTGCAAAATCTCTGGTTTAGCTGAAGAAAGATCATTTGATCGCCCAAAGGTACCAGCTTACTTTTGGTAGTACAGTAGCCAAAAGTAAGCTGGTACCTTGTGGCAGTAAATCGCACTAAAATATAAGCTTTTTAGAGGGTATGAGGAGCAAATGATGAAGTTTTTCAAAGCTGTCGCAACTATTTTACTCACACTTGCGACCTCTCTTGCGTTGGCCGCACCCGACGATTTTTTCTGGCCTTCCGCAAGAAGTAAGCAGGCGATTTTCACTGAGTTGGCTAGACGAAACAAAGAGGCTTATGAGAAAGGCATTTTTGTAATTAAATACCGATGGCAATTTAGAGAAGGTTGGTCGTATCAGCAGTATAGAGATGCTTTCAGTGAGTACCTTCTCAATAATGAAGACTGGTTCAAACACCAAAATGCAGAGGTGCAGTTCAAGGGGATGCTAGATTTGGATCTATGGGAAGTGCCTCCTTTGATAGCCGTGCAGCTTGTCGGCGATCTGTTTGCCAAACCTGTTACCTTAAGAACTAGCCAATCCATAGATTTTCGGGCCTCCTCACTTGGAATAAATTGGCCAAGACCTACTACTGTAGAAACGGAACAATTTAATGAAAAGATACGGGCACTATATGACGGCATTTCGATTCCTAAAGATCCTGAATCGCGAAATCGTTTTTTCGTAGTTAGCTCCATGAATGCACCGGTTAGCGACCTTGGTTTTTGCACCCCTACGCTTTCATTTAAAAAGCGAAAATAAATCTCTACCTTTTGACTTTTAAGAATTCGTAAATCATTGATTTTCTAATGCCTAAAGCGTAAGTTCTTGGAATGTCTGACCAGCTTACTTGGGAGGGTTTGCTCCCACCCATATCGGAAACAAGACCCAGCAGCGAAAAAGTAAGAAAGACCAACAACGATAAAAAACCTGAGGTTAGAAAGTCCGATCCTGAAATTGAAGCCAGAATTAATCGCCTTATTGAAGCTAAAAATAAGGCTCAAGGGAGTATCGGGCAAAAGAACCTAGTTCAATTAGGCGTGGGCCAGATGAACGAAGATAGATCTGTGGACATAAGTAAACTGCCCTTCACCAGCGGCTCTAAACTAGAAATTGAAATCAAAGAAGAAATTATTGCGACCGTGCAAGGCGTGATGCCAGCCCCAGAGCCGGTGCGGAGTCAAGAGCCCGAAGTCTTGACGGTCTCAAATGTGAACCGACAAATCAAAATGCTCCTAGAAAAGAACTTTCAATTTCTGTGGGTCAAGGGCGAAATCAGTAATCTTAAAATTCCGAGTTCAGGTCACCTTTATTTTACATTAAAAGATTCGTCATCTCAAATTAGGGCTGTGATGTTCCGAGGGTTTGTTCAAGGGACGAAATTTAAACCCCAGGATGGAATGGAAGTTCTCGTTCGATGTCGAATTACAGCCTACGAGCCCCGCGGGGATTACCAGTTATTTTGCGAAATTATGGAACCTGTCGGTTTTGGGGCCCTTCAAATTGCCTTTGAGCAATTAAAAGAAAAACTCAAAGCCGAGGGCCTTTTTGAGGATTCCAGAAAGAAACCCATTCCACAATTTCCTACGCGAATTGGGATCATCACTTCTCCAACGGGTGCCGCTATTCGCGATATGCTCAATATTTTATCCAGAAGATCCGGCGGAGGAGTGGAGATCACCATACTTCCAACGAGCGTCCAAGGAGACAAGGCCCCCGGCGAAATTGTGGCTGCCCTGGATCTGGCCAATCGACTGGGACCCACTCGCTTCGACGTTTTGATTGTGGGACGCGGCGGTGGTTCAATTGAAGATCTTTGGGCTTTCAATACCGAAGAAGTGGCGCGGGCTGTAGGTCGATCTAAAATCCCTCTTATTTCAGCAGTGGGCCACGAAGTAGATTTTACGATTGGGGACTTTGTCGCCGATCTGAGAGCTCCTACGCCGTCCGCAGCTGCGGAGCTCGTGGTGAAAAATAAGAAGGATTTGCTTGAAAAAATTGGGTCTCTTGAAAAACATCTTTTCACCCTTGTTCGCAAAAAATTAGGGATGGCCACGGCTGAACTGAATAGCCTGGCAAAAAGACTCATCGATCCTAAGCGCAGACTCCAAGACCTCATGCTTCGCTGTGACGAAATGAGCGATCGGCTCATTCAAAATATGCAACGCTACCTGCAGACAAGCTTTACTGAAGTGAAATTTCTTCGCGAGCGCCTCGGCACTCCACGAAAAAACCTAGACTTATGCCGACAGATTTTTCTCAGTCTCGATTCAAGGCAGAAGAACGGCATTCTGCGTACATTAGAGAGCAAAAAAAGTGACCTTTCAAAACGAGTGGCTCAGCTTGATGGACTAAGCCCCCTCGCCGTTCTAAGCCGAGGGTACTCCATTATCAAAAAAGGGGATGAAATCATCAAAGAGTCCGGTCAGGTGATGAAGGGGGATGTCATTCGGATACGCCTTCATAAAGGTGAACTATCCTCTGAAATTCTCTAAGGTTTTTAGATAAAAGGGTCCTTTGACATTTAAACTCGAGTCTGGCACACTGCGGCCACTTATTACGAGGAGCGCTTTGACCATGGACTTTGAAAAAAACCTCAAGCGTTTGGAAGAAATTGTTTCGAAACTCGAAGACGGTGAGCTTCAGTTAGAGCAGTCTCTTACTCTTTTTGAAGAGGGGATTAGTATATCTAAAGCCTGTAACCAAAAACTAACAGAGGCTGAGAATCGCGTAAAACTTCTCTTAAGTGTAAATGCCGATTCAACGGAAGTGACAAAAGATTTTAATGAGCTTTAAAGATCACCTTTCAAATTCCAAAAATCGTGTGGATAGTTATATCCAAAAATACCTTGAAGAACTCAGACCCTCTCTTTCGAGACCGGGCTTGGAGGATCTCTACGGAGCTATTTCGTATAGTTTAAGTGAGGGGGGGGCACCGAATGCGCCCCATCTTAGCCCTTTTTGCTGCGGAGGCTTTAGGGTACAAAGATATCGACAAAGTCCTGCCTTTAGGTGCGGCTGTGGAACTGATCCATACCTACTCCTTGATTCACGATGATTTACCTTGCATGGATGATGATGACATCCGGCGGGGTAAGCCTTCGAATCATAAAATTTATGGAGAGGCCTTGGCCGTTCTTGCCGGGGATGCCTTAAATACTGAAGCTTTCTTCCTTTTGACGAAAAATTATAGTTCCCAACCTGAATTAGCTTTGGACCTTGTTACAGAACTGACACTTTCAGCGGGAATGCGTGGGATGGTTGGGGGCCAAGCGGCGGATGTTGTTTTGAGAGGAAGAGAAGTCGATAGCGCAGAAATCGAATTTCTTCATTCTTACAAGACTGGCGCGCTCTTTCAAACGAGCATTTTAGGTTCGGCAAGGATCTGCGGAGCAAACGCATTCGAGCTAAAATGCCTTTCCGATTATTCCAGGGCCTTTGGGTTTATTTTTCAAATAGTCGATGATATTGCCGATGGAGTTGAGAACTCCGAGCCCAGTTTTGTCAAAGTCGTGGGCTTAGAAAAAGCAAAGGAAACTTGTGATGCCCTTTTGATTCAAGGTCATCAGGCTTTAGAAGTTTTTAATGGGCGTGCAGAGAGCCTCAAGAGTTTAATGACCCATCTCTGTGAGAGGTAGTTTATGTTTCTGGAAAAAGTTTCTAGCCCTGATGATCTCAAAGAACTTAATCCCATTGAACTCAGACTTTATACAGATGAGCTTAGAAAGTTTCTTATTGATACGATGTCAAAAGTCGGCGGCCATGTCGCTGCGAACTTAGGCGTTGTTGAACTCTCTGTGGCTTTACATTACGTCTTCAACACTCCCGAAGATAAATTGGTTTGGGATGTGGGCCATCAATGCTATGCCCATAAAATTATCACTGGCCGCCGCGATGCTTTTTCAACCATTAGGCAAGACGGTGGATTATCAGGTTTTACCAAGATCACAGAAAGCCCTTACGATGCTTTTGGAGCAGGTCACTCGTCCACCAGCGTGAGTGCGGGACTCGGGTTTGCCGAAAGTGAATGGGTCAAAGGGACATGCAACCAAGTCGTGACCATAATTGGGGACGGGGCTCTTACAGCCGGTATGGCCTATGAGGGATTAAATCACGCAGGTCATCTGAGACGGCCCAATTATATAGTGATTTTCAATGACAATGAGATGAGCATCTCGGAGAACGTAGGAGCTCTTGCTAAGTTCTTTGGAAAGAGAATCACCAGTAAACTCTACAACCGGGCCCGAGACGAAATAAAACTAAAGCTTAAGGCCGTCTCCACAAGTGAAATTGATATTTATGAAAAAGTGAAAACCTTAAGTGCTGCAGTTAAAGATTTTTTCTCGGCATCAAGCTTTTTTGAAGCTTTAGGGTTTCGCTATATCGGTCCGATAGATGGGCATAATCTAGACGAATTGGTTAAGACTTTAGAAAGCGTTAGAAATCTTTCTCTGGAGGCTACCCAAACTGCAATGAGAACCACAGGAGATCTCAAAAGTGATCCCTCTTCTGAAGGAAACCCACCCATTTTGGTTCACATCAAGACTAAAAAGGGTTTTGGCCTTGCCAGTGCTGAAGAAAGGCCCGGTGACTTTCACGGAGTCAGTGGTTTTTGCAAAGAGACGGGGGAGCCTACAAAGAAGCCGACTTCTAAACCAAGTTATACCAGTATTTTTTCTCAAACTGTGTGTAGAATGGCGGAGGCGGATCCGAAAATCATAGCGGTCACTGCGGCGATGCCCGACGGAACGGGACTTAATAAATTTCAAAAATTATTCCCCGACCGGTTTTATGATGTGGGAATTGCAGAGCAGCATGCCGTGACATTTTCCGCCGCCATGAGGCTCAATGGGCTTAAACCAGCCCTGGCAATTTATTCCACGTTTCTACAAAGAGCCTATGACCAACTTATTCATGACGTAGCCATTCAAAAAATTCCTCTAGCACTATTCTTAGATCGAAGCGGATTAGTGGGGGCTGATGGGCCCACTCATCACGGCGTGTTTGACATGAGCTATTTACGTTGTATTCCTGGGATGTATATCATGGCACCTAAAGACGAGAATGAATTGCAGCACATGGTCTATACCGCCCTAAATTGCGAGAAAATGGTGGCGGTGCGATTCCCTCGGGGCGAAGGATACGGCGGGCCCTTAGATTCCATTTTTAGAATGCTCCCCCTTGGAAAATCTGAGCGTCTCATACAACATATTGAACCCGAAGTTTGTATTTGGGCTGCGGGGTCGTGCGTTGCCTCCGCCGTGGCTGCCGCCAAAGAATTGAGGTCTAAAGGAATTGCCTGTGAAGTCGTGAATGCGCGATTCATCAAGCCTCTAGATAAAGAAGCTCTCGTTACAGATGCCACTCGCGTTAAACTTATGGTCAGCGTAGAAGAAGGAACCGTCGTCGGAGGGCTGGGCGCGGCGATATTAGAGACCCTAGCCAAACTCAATATTTCTCTTCCCGTTTTAAACTTAGGTATTCCCGATGAGTTTATTGAGCACGGTAATCAGGATCGTCTGCGTGAGCTCTCAAATATTGATGTTAAGGGAATAGTTGCTGAGGTCAAAAAGCGAATGGATCTGATCAGAGCTAAATCTGTTCCCAAAAAGCTAAATCCGACGGCGGCGACCACGGCTATGAATAATATTAAAGATACCGGTGTCGTTCCTCCAATCCGGCATTGAGCTCCATGAAGAAGAGACCTGTGAGTGACGGACCAATAAAAGAGCGACCAAAAAAAGAGAGAATAGACAAGCTCCTTGCTGACCAGGGTCTCGCTCGATCAAGAACCCACGCCCAGGCACTGATCATGGCAGGGCAGGTGTGTGTGGGTGATAGCCTGGTCAAAAAACCCTCGGAAGAATTTCCCCTTGAAACTCCATTCCGGCTCAAAAGCGGCGCGGCGGCCAAGTACGTTTCTCGAGGAGGTGAAAAACTGGAGGGGGTCCTTAAAGAATCTGGGTTAAATCCTCGGGGGTTGGATGCCCTCGATATTGGTATCAGTACGGGGGGATTTACGGATTGCCTCCTTCAATTCGGTGCCAAATCGATTATCGGAATTGACGTGGGCCATAACCAGCTTGCCTGGAAATTACGAAACGAGCCGAGGTTAAAAGCTTTTGAAGGAATAAATGCGAGGGCCATCCCAGCGGAAGTCGTCGCGAACCCGGTGGATTTGATTGTGATCGACGTCTCGTTTATCTCACTGTCTTTAATTTTGCCTGAAGCCGTGAAGTTCCTCAAAGAGAGCGGTCACGTCATTGCATTGATTAAGCCCCAGTTTGAAGTTAAGAGAGAACAGGTCGGAAAAGGGGGCATCGTGAAAGACTCCTTGCTCCACGAAGAAGTTCAAGAGAAAATAAGAGCCATTTGCAAAGAACTGGGATTGAAGGAAATAAGAACTTTCCCGAGTCCCCTCCGAGGAACTGATGGTAACAAAGAATTTTTTATTTTTGCGCATCGCTCTTAGTCTATTTCTCCTGGCCTTGGTGGGCTGCCAGACGGTAAACCATAAGTATGCTCAAGGAAAATCAGAGCCTCCAGCCAAAACCGAACCCCCGCCTCGAAGTCAGGCCCCACCCGTCGGAGTGTTTTTAGGTCCCGGCGCCATGAGAGCCTACGCCCATATAGGAGTGCTGAGGGTTCTTCAAAGGGCCAAAGTGCCCATTGTTGTCATCGGAGGTACCGAGTGGGGAAGTATCATTGGAGCCAGTTATTCCATCTCTAAGGGCGCCAACGGCGTCGAGTGGGAAATGATGAAGTTGAAAAAAGAACAACTTCCTTCTTCGAATTTATTAAATAATCGTCCAGAGCCCAAAGATCCACAAGAGCTATTTGAATTCTTAAATGCTTCTTTCGGAAGAAATGATTTAGACTCAGGAAGTATTCCCTTTCGATGCCCTACAACGGACGGAGACCAAATTGATCTCATAGGTAGAGGGAAAGCCCGGGAGCAACTTGTTAAGTGTGCCGTTCTTCCCCCGCTCTATTCCTTTTATCAAAGGGCGGGTAAGACTTACGTTTCTGGCGCCTTAAGTCCTGTGGATTGGCCTGGCGAGTTTCGAAAGCTCGGAGCTCAGTACTTAATTTATGTTGATGTTATTAGCAGTGGAAAAATAATCTTAAAAGAAAGCAGTCCCGAGCTTAAAGCTCTTTGGTTAGCGGTTCGAGAAATCTCAAAACAGCAACATCTCGTCGCCAATTTAACCATTGAGGTTCCTATAGATATGGATTTGACGGATTATGATCATCGAAGGGAGGCCGTGGCTCAAGGTGAGCAAGCGGCCACAAAATATCTGCCTGGGTTAATGACTGCATTGGGAATTTGAAAATTTAATTTTAGAGAGGAATTAAAAAAGTGGAAAAAGGTCCAAAGGGAGGCAAAGAAGTATTTGAACGTCGCCGAAAAACCCTGCTGAGCCAAATCAAAGGGGGGGTGGCGATCATTCCCTCGGCGCGAGAGCTGATTCGAAACAACGACGTCCATTACCCTTTTCGACAGGATAGTTCTTTTTACTATCTCACTGGATTTGTTGAACCCGAGAGTGTTGCGATTTTAGACCCGAGCAGCCCTAATAATTTTGTAATGTTCGTGTGGGAAAGGGATCCAGCCCGAGAAATTTGGGATGGCTTTCGATATGGACTCGAAGGGGCGAAAGAATATTTTGGTCCAAACAAAGTTTATCCGATTTCAGAGTTCGACACCCGTTTACCCGAACTGATCAAGAATGCTGAGAAAATCTATTATAAGATGGGTGAAAACCCTGATTGTGACCAGACGGTCTTCGATGCAATGGAAAAATCTCGGCGCCTCAAAGGTCGAACGGGAATTGGAGTTGCACCTCTTATTGACGTTAAACAGATTATTGGGGAGATGCGTCTTCTTAAAACTTCTCATGAAATCGAACTTCTTCGTAAAGCCACGGAGATCAGTGCTCTAGGACATATCGTCGGAATGAGAGCCTGCAAACCCGGAATGTTTGAGTACCAAGTCGAAGCGGAGATTGAATGCGAGTTTCGACGTCAAGGAGCTGATCGACTAGGATACACAAGCATAGTCGGAAGCGGGGCCAATGCTACAATTCTCCACTACATTAACAATTGCGATAAAATGAGTGAGGGGCAGCTTCTTCTTGTCGATGCTGGTGCTGAGTTTGGGTACGTCACTGGAGATATTACGCGAACGTTTCCGGTTTCTGGAAAGTTTTCTCCCGCTCAGAAGAGATTCTATGAGGCTGTTTTAAAAGTTCAAAAAAATTGTATAAAGGCAGTGAAACCTGGGGTTACATTGCCCAGTATTCATGCTCAGGCCATAGAGGGCCTTACGGACGCTATGATTGAATTGGACTTGCTTAAGGGGCAAAGAAAGGACCTTATCGACTCCCGAGCGTTCTTCAAATATTACCCTCACGGCACCAGTCATTGGTTAGGAATGGACGTTCACGATGCGGGGCTTTATTCTCCAAACGGTGAATCTAGAAAATTAGAGCCTAATATGTGCTTCACCGTTGAGCCGGGGTTGTACGTTCCGGAAAATGATATGAGCGCCCCTGCGGAATATCGCGGGTTAGGAGTCAGAATTGAAGACGATGTGGTCGTGACGGCCGCCGGATGTGAAGTGCTGACCCATCTTGCTCCCAAAGAAGTTTCAGATCTCGAAAATCTTATCGGAAAATCTGTATAGGCCATGTCCGTTTTTTAGACTCGGCCATGAGTTCTATCTCGCTATCTCGAATTTCCGGGAGGTGAGGCTCGAAAACAATGGTTAAAGGAAGAACTTTAGCCATGGCCATCATTTCTAAATCTCCCATGGAATTACCTGCGACGAGAAGAGGCTTGCCCTTTAGCTTTTTCTCAAGCCAATACTTTTTTCCAGCTTTGTAAGGGACGGGTTCTACAATTTTATTTGTTAAGATTTTATCTTTATCTAGCTCAACCTCTGCACCGATAAGTAAATCTGTATCGATATCTAGATCTTTGAGGGCGGGGGCGATGGCCCATCTTATACTAGCTGTACAAATCCAGACCTGAAAATTATGGGCACGCAATTGGTAGATAAGATCCTTCACTTCAGGATTAAATTTAGAACGAAATTTTAAATTGTAAAAATCTTCAGCCTGTTGGGTGAGTTCGGCATCAGAAAGGGAGGCATTGATTTGGGCAAGCCACCCGTAAGCTACCGTAGCGTCTCTTGCGCAAAGCTGACGGTAGTGGGCCCAGGGTTGAGAAATATTTCTTAAGCCTGGTGCGAGGTTTTTTTCAATCTGATGTTTAAAAAAAGCTTCTCCCAAATCATCATGCCAAAGAGTTCCATCGGCATCGAAAACGGCAAGCTTAGAGGTCTCTTTTGTTTTTAAGACGCGATCAATGGTTGTCTTGATTTCTGGGTTCCAAGTCATTAGTTTATTTTTATCTTCATTCGGTTTTTTTACAAGGTATAGAACAAGATTTTATGGGAGATTACGCTTATATGAGTGCTTGGCAATCCATCCTATGGGCTGCGCCGGTAGTTATAGTAGCCTCAATTCTTATGGGCTGGGCTGCTGAAACGGCCCAACTCTATATCAGCCAAGGCTTGGCTTTGGCCTTTTTGGCATGGCTTCAAGTCTCTCCAGAATTTGCAGTGGAAGCTGTTATTGCCTGGGAACAGAAGCAGTCCCTTATGATAGCAAACTTAACGGGCTCGCTCCGGCTCCTTGTGGGTTTCGGTTGGCCACTCATTTACTTCACTAAAACCTTTTTTTCCAAAGAAAAACGTTGGTCAAAACTTTGTTTAAACTGGGTTAATGGACTTGAGGTTTTAACATTGCTCTTAAGCACACTTTATTTTGGACTGATTTGGCTTAAGGGTTCGCTAACAATAATAGACAGCTTTTTTCTTGGGGCCATTTATACTCTTTATCTCTATGAGCTCACAAAACTACCCAAGGGGATTAAAGAAGAAGAGGCCGATTTGCCGTGGGTTGGAAAAAAGATTTCATCTATGGAGAAAACCCGAAGATGGCCCTCACTCTTGTTTCTTTTCGTCTTAAGCGGATTTCTACTGAGCATTTCAACCCGGCCCTTTCTTTTAGGCCTAGAGGCTCTTGCTTTAACGATGGGGATCCCTTCTTTTTATTTCGTTCAATGGTGTGCGCCCTTTGTCAGCGAATTCCCTGAAAAAGTCACGGCCTTTCAGTGGGCCAGGACCAGTAAAAAGGCTCCCATGGCCATGATCAATATGATCTCCTCAAACATTGTCCAGTGGACGTTGATGGCGGGAATGATTCCCATAGTTCTGAGCCTCTCGAAAAAAGAGATCACCCCCCTCATTTTCTCGCCTCTCCAACTCCAAGAAATTGGTTTGACGTTAATGCAATCCCTCCTTTCGCTTCTTTTTCTTATGGATTTGGAAATTAATGTATGGGAGGCCTTAGGTCTTTTCTCCCTCTGGGGCTTCCAGTTTTTTTATCCGTCGGGACGAGAGTTTGCGATGATTCTCTACGGCGTGGGGATCCTCGCTGAGGTCATTTTACTAGCCTTAAAGAAAAAGCTCTTTTATGCTCTGGTCGAATATCGGAGAAATAAAAACAAATGATTAAGTTCAGCCGTTTTTCGTTTAACGAAAGACTAAAGAATATTAACGATATGGCGTCTTGTGATTTTGATCTCTGCATTATCGGAGGGGGAATCACCGGAGCAGGCACGGCCAGAGATGCTGCAAGTCGCGGAATGAAGGTATGTCTTATAGAGCAAAATGATTTTGCATCAGGGACGAGTAGTCGTTCCAGTAAACTCATCCACGGCGGCATTCGTTATTTGGAAAATTTAGAATTTGGTTTAGTTTTTGAGGCGCTTAATGAGCGTCATATTTTATTCGATATCGCTCCACACCTTGTCCACCCCTTAAGTTTTGTCTTGCCTGTTTATAAAGGGGGCCGCGTGGGGATGTTTAAGATGGGGTTAGGGATGTGGCTTTACGACACCCTGGCACTCCTTCACACTCCGAAGTTTCACGAACGCCTATCTGCAAATGGGACCATGAATAAGGTTCCGCAGCTTCGGGAGGACGGATTACTTGGTTCTTACATGTACAGCGACGCCTATATGGACGATGATAGGCTTGTTATCGAAACTTTACGGTCAGCCCATCGATACGGCGGCAAATTAGCCAATTACATTAAAGCGGGACATGGAATATTTGATGAAGGAGGTCGACTTAAAGCCCTAGAGGCTGAAGATAAAATTTCTGGAAAGAAAGTCACCATCAAGGCAAAGCATTTTGTGAGTACTGTGGGGCCTTGGACGGATCAATTTGCCGAGAGTCTTTTTGAATGGAAGAAAATCCTCAGGCCCAGTAAAGGGATTCATCTGACTTTGAGTCGCGAAAGACTCCCTCTTCAAGAAGCCGTGGTGATGGCTACAGACAAAGATAGTCGGATTATTTTCGGTATCCCAAGGCATGATATGGTGATCGTGGGGACGACAGACACAGACTTTAAAGAAAGTCCTGAAACCGTCCACAGCACTAAAGATGATGTGAGTTATTTACTTAGAATAGTGGATGGGTACTTTCCCGAAGCCAAGATTACAGAAGGCGACATTATCGCTAGCTACTCTGGAGTAAGGCCCCTTGTGGCCGACGGGAGTTCTACTGAAAGTAAAACAAGCCGTGAGCATGTCATTTTGCATACCCAGCGCAACGTCACTTTTGTGGCGGGGGGAAAGTACACGACTTATCGCCGGATGGCCCGAGATATAGTGGAAGTCGTTCTAAAAGAAGAATTTTCTTTAGAAGAGAGAGTTAAATATGCTCGCAATCAAACTCGGGAAGTTATCAATCCCATAATCACTCCTGAAAAACTTTCGGAAGCCCTCGCTCAATCTTATATGTGGGCCGCTGAATATGGCTTGACTGAGGCTGAAACCTTAAAACTCGCCGAGCGACATGGTTTTGAAGCTTTAAATATCTTAGAAGAGGGTGAAAGGGCAGGAATACACAGGCCTTGGGAAATGGAAGCCCTTTTCGCAAGTCATAATACGATGTGTTTTCATCTCAAAGATTTTATGTTGAGGCGAACTCCTCTCTTCTTGGCCAAGAGGGATCACGGTTTTGTTTTACTCGACGCCATCACCGAAGTTTTTAAAAAAGAGCGGGGTTGGTCCGAGCTTCAGGTTGAAGAGGAAAAACAGCTCTACAAAGACCATCTCAAGTTTGAAATGGGTTGGCGGTAGCAGTTGATATCGACCCTGCTTTAGTCTGCCCACGAAGTGCCCCACTGAGAAGGCGGCGGCACGCCCTCCATGGGCAGTAGCGGTACCGGCAGTCCTCTACGGTAATAGTTCATACCAGGAGGCCAGGACGGCCGTCCTAGGGGCGAGAGGGCAAAACCTTTTTAGCTAAAAGTTGTGGGTAATAGAAAGGTACCGTCATGGAGTGATTACTACTTCCTGAGATGTTGAATAACATCCTTGATTTTACCTAGACCAGTGACGCCGTGGCTAGCTAAAAACTTCGCAAAAGACAGCCCTCCGGACTTTATAACTCCCAAATAGCCGTTGGTGAGAAGGCTGATCATAGAGCCCTTTACGTTGATGCGAATAGATCCGGCCAAATAGTTTTTCGTTACGGTGATTCCAATTTCTCCGATATCGTCGCTTGTGCTTTCGGTTAAACTTTTAATGGCCTCTGGTTTCATGTAGAAAACAACATCAGGTTTTTTAGCCTGACGGGCCTCAAATCGAGGGTTTTCGCCTTCTTTAAAAAACGTACATTGGAGTGACTCGTTAATGACGATCCCAATTTCTACGTTTTGCCTTAAAGAGTCGGCGGCCTGTCTACAGACCGCTCGGTTTTCAAAAAAAACCTTAAGTTCTTCGAATGCTTGCTGATCTGACATAGTTGAAATAATATTTAACACGGAGTAGGTTAATCAATAGTAAAAATGGTTAATAGTTAATGAAGGTAAGTAAGAGGCTAAGATCGAGATGACCACGGTTTCACATGACGCAAGTGATAAGCAGCGAACCTGGAATAATCCCAAAAAACTAGCCATCGCTCGAAATATGCTTGAGCGCTATACTGGGTCGAGCGCTAAGGATTTTCATAAGCACATCATACTCACTAATTTTGAATATTACATGGAACGTTTTAGCAAGAGGTATAATGCCCCTCTTAAATCGGGCTCTGCGATGCGAGCGGCCCATTCTAAGGCTCTTGGGGTGAGCATTGTTGATTTTAAAATTGGGAGCCCCACGGCGGCCCTGGTTATTGAAATGCTTTCGGCAATAAAGCCCGATGCGGTGTTAATGTTGGGGATGTGTGGTGGCCTCCACAGAGATCTAAAAATTGGTGATTTCTTGTTGCCTATGGCAGCCATAAGAGATGAGGGAACGAGCATTCACTTTATGCCCCCTCAAGTGCCTGCGCTTCCTGCATTTAAAATTCAGAAATTCATCAGCCAAATTATTTTAGAAAAAAATCTAAAATATCAGGCTGGGGTGGTTCACACGACTGATTACAGGTTTTGGGAGTTTGACGACGAGTTTAAAGCGACCATCCGTCGCGAGAAGGTGGCTGCAGTAGAGATGGAATGTGCCACACTTTTTGTGACCTCCTTTGCGAGCAAAGTGCCTTGCGGGGCTCTCCTTTTAGTCAGCGATTTGCCTCTTAAAAAAGTGAAGACCAAGTCCTCTGCAAACCGTGTTTTCAGAGATTATGCCGACGTTCATTTAGAAATAGGGGTTCAAGCCATGAGCGAAATTGATGAGCGCGGTGACAAGGTGCGCCATTTTGAATGGTAAAAATTATTTTCCTAATTTATTCGATGACTTGACTTCAATAGACTAACCCACGTTAAATGAAAGACAACCATGGGATTCTTTGACAAATTTTCAGACTACTTTGCCAACGATATAGCTATCGATCTTGGTACAGCCAACACCCTTGTTTATGCCCGTGGACGAGGCATCATCTTAAATGAGCCTTCCGTGGTTGCCGTTCAAAAAAACTATCGAGGAATGCAGAATCGGGTCTTGGCCGTGGGTAAAGAAGCAAAAGAAATGCTGGGAAGAACTCCCGGGTCCATCGTCGCCATTCGACCCATAAAAGACGGTGTTATCGCTGACTTCGAAGTCACTCAGAGTATGCTCAAATATTTTATTTCTAAATCCATGGGCGGCAAAAAGGCTCTGGTTAGACCCAGAATTATTATTTGTGTCCCTTATGGCATCACCCAGGTCGAAAAGCGCGCCGTAAAAGAGTCGGCCCAATCGGCGGGAGCCAGAGAAGTTTATTTGATCGAAGAGCCGATGGCTGCGGCGATTGGCGCGGGACTTCCTATTACAGAGCCCAGCGGGAATATGGTTGTCGATATTGGTGGGGGGACGACGGGGGTTGCTGTTATAAGTTTGGGCGGTATCGTCTACTGTAAATCAATTAAAATTGCCGGAGATAAGTTTGACGAGAGCATAGTTAATTATGTTCGCAGGCAATTTAACTTATTAATTGGCGAACGCACTGCCGAGAACATAAAAATGGCTATCGGAAATGCTTACCCTTTTGACGAAGAAAGGGTCATGGAAATCAAAGGCCGTGACTTAGTTGCTGGAGCTCCAAAAACTATTGAGATCACTTCAACCCAAGTTCACGACGCCTTAACAGACTCTGTAAATGAGGTTGTGGATGCTGTAAAAACGGCCCTAGAAAAAACACCTCCCGAGTTAGCTTCGGACATTGTTGATAATGGGATTGTCTTAACCGGCGGTGGTGCGCTCTTAGCTAATCTTGATATTCTTCTTAGGGAGAGAACCGGCTTACCAGTGTCCCTAGCAGAAGATCCTTTGACTTGTGTCGTTCTTGGTTCCGGTAAAGTTCTTGAGGAGTTAGACCTCCTTAAGCAACTCACAACGGATTAATCATGCCAATCGAGGCCCACTACGAGGCGGCCCTCAATTATTTTTATTTTCTTCTCTTGGACGAGGATGTGGCTTTGCACAGCGCTCTTCGGGCTCTTCGGGCCTTTCAAAAAAACTCAAAAACCCTTAAAGAGGCCGAAGCTGATCAGGCTTTGATAAAAGAAATGTCTGCCCTTTTTCAGAAATATTTAAAGAAGAATCATCGTGCAAAAAGCAATCCTGCAAAATCAGAATGGAAAGTTTTAAATAGCGATTCATTGGCTGCGTGGAAAGAATATGTAAGAAGGAGTGAATCGGAATCCTCCGAGGTATTGGTGCTTCGTTATATTCTTAATTATTCCGTTGGAGACATTTCAAAAGCTTTGGGCATCCCCGAAGGTACAATTTATTTTCGATTGGGGCGTGGCCTTGAGGCTTTTGCGGGAGTCAAAGCTTGACGGATCAAGAGTTGAGTTGCTTCTTTGTCAGAGAGCTCTTTCCCTTAAAAACCGAAAGTGGTTCGGGTCTTGATACTCACCGCATCCAAAAAATTGAGACCCATCTTGCTGCATGCAAAAAATGTCGGGATTATTACAGTAAATTAGAAAAAGCGAGAGCCACAGTGATAGATTTAGCGGGAACCAAGCCTTCTCCCGCTATGATCTCTTACCTCAAGGAGGAACATCATTTTTGGAAGGATACCTTGGCGGCATGGGGATGGAAGCGCTGGCCCTCAACCTTGAAGTGGGCCGTTGAGCTCTCTGTCACGACCACGGTTTTGATTTTAACCGTGCATTACTTCCCGTGGCTCCGCTTAGCCCGCACGGTTCAAAATATGAGGCCAGCAGCACCGGTGGTGGTGACCGCCCAAACGCCAGAACCCGCTCCCGTGAAAATTCAAACCTCTGAAACTCCAGGCCCTGAAGTTCAGGCACAAATGCAGGCTCAGCCCACAGAGTCCCCAGGGCTTATTGCTAAGGTGACTCCGATTTCTAAAGAAGAGGCCTCTGATGCGGAGACCACGGCTAAGGAAGAAGAAAATCCGCAAACGGCGGGAGTGGTGGCAAAAGAATCCGAGCAGAAAATGTTGGGGTTTGTATGGCGGGGAAGTCTCAAGGTTGACGAACTTAATGATGAAGTTGCTGATCACGTGAGTAAAGTGATTAGAGATTTAGGAGGCACTAAAGCCGGGCAAGTTGAGTTAGGTTGGCGCAGAGGGAAGCAACGCTACTACCATTTCATATTGCCCGAAGATAATTATGAAAAGTTTTTGAGCGTCCTAAACGAATTGGGTATCGTGCAGCTGACCCAAGAACGTCACCAACGGACAATTCGTCCAGGGCATATGCGTATTATTATGACAGTCGAGGAGAGTGAAGAGTGAACCCGAATAGGGCCGAGAAATCTCTCCGGAGTATTCTCACCCTCTGGTTTTTGGCTTTTACGATTATTCCTTTGGCTTTTATATCGGGATACAGCACCGTCCTCTATGAGTCCTCCCTTAACAATGAGCTTCAAAAACGCCTCGAAGGCAATGTTAGAGAAGTCGGGGTGACCCTTTCTGAATTGGAAAGCTATCTAGTCAAATTAGGCAAAATCCACGCTAGTGATCCCACCCTGGCTTACCATGTGGCCACGAGAAATATTCCATCAGCAAGACGGGTCGTAACCGACTGGCTAAAAACATCGCCTTCCACGTCGCGGGTGGTGATTTTCGATCGTGAGGGGCGATTAGTGATCGCTCAGGTCAGAAGTCAACAAAACGATGTAAAAGCTCAAAGCAACCTGGAGGCTGGAGACGTTTTCTTAGCAACTGGGTTGATTCAAGAAATCAAGGCTAGGGGACAGGCTACGGCACGAGATATCTTACCACACTCTGGTCTTGAACTTGTGGCGTACACACAAATTGTTAGCAAGAATAAGACGGTTGGATACCTCGAAGAAGCCATAGAATTGGGTCAGCCCTTTGTTATGGGCTTAAAAAAGCGTCTTAACCTTGAAGCCACAATTTTTGACGATAAAAACCAGGTCGCGGCAAGTTCACGGGATGATTTCTTTCTATACCCGAAGGAGTTTTTTCCAGAAAAAATTGGTGGAGGGGCCCGGAGTTTTTTTGACATCACCAGCCGCGACGAATCTTACGGAATGATCGTAAGGCGTATTGTTGATAGCCAACAAAAACCCTTTGTGACATTAGGCTTAGCGGCAAGCAAGAGGGAGAGTCAGCAAGTCCTTCATCGAATAAAACTCACCCTTTTGACAATCACACTTTTGATTCTTATTTTTCTGATTCCCCTCCTTATCTATGTTTCTAACAGGGTTGTGAATCCTATAAACCAACTTGTAGAAGCGACAAAAAAAATGGAAGACGGAGAAACGAATCTGAAACTCGAAGATACCTCGGGGACGGAGATTGGCATTCTTATTGGTTCCTTTTCTCGAATGGCGAAAAACATTCAATCCTCCCAGACGACCCTGGTTCAATCTGCTAAGATGGCTAGCCTCGGTCAGCTGGTCGCCGGTGTGGCCCACGAGCTGAACAACCCCATCGGGTTTATTTATTCGAACATGGCTCATCTTAGGGATTATGTTCAAAAAATCTTAAGGGTTTTAGAAACCGCTGAGAATGAGCCAGCAAACCTTAATAAAGTGAAGAGCGAGGTGGAGTTCGACTACATCGTGGAGGACTTTTACAAACTCATTTCAAGCTGCGAGGATGGGGCGAGAAGGACGCGGGACATTGTGATGGGGCTCAGAAATTTTTCTCGTTTAGACGAAGCTCAGGTTAAACCCGTTAGTCTTAAAGAAGGTATGCAAAACACCATCAAACTGCTTTCAGGAGAACTCAAGAATAGAATTAAGGTTCACGAGGATTATGAGGATCGTCGGCTTGTTCGTTGCTATGCGAGTCAACTTAACCAAGTTTTTATGAATATTGTAAGTAATGCCGCTCAAGCCATAAAAAAGAAGGGTGATATTTGGATTAAGACTTGGGAAGAAGGCGGATGGGCCTTTGTGTCGATTAAAGATAACGGCCCAGGAATTCCGAAGGCTGATTTGGACAAAATATTTGATCCCTTTTTCACCACTAAGCCAGTGGGGGCCGGAACGGGTTTGGGTCTCTCTATTTCGTACGGGATTATTCAAAAACACGGCGGTGAGATTGTGGTGAAAAGCAATGTGGGTAAAGGGACCGAATTCATCATCAAGGTTCCGGTGGACGGTCCCTCGGACGAAAAATCAGTTTAAAGGTGAACCCTGCCAATCTAAAACAGGCCGACTGTTTGCACAGGTGCCGGCCATGGAATTGCTTTCAAGTCGCAGTGCGGCTCATTTTTTCAGAAAAATTATTGGTAGCGCCGATGTGGAGGAGTTTTGGGTTATAGCCCTTAATCCCCTTTGCAAAGTTATAAAGTCAGATATGCTTTTTCGCGGGACTGTCGATACTTGCTTTGTTCATCCTCGTGATGTTTTTCGGTTTGCACTCCTTGCTAACGCGACATCCATTATTGTCGGTCACAATCATCCTTCAGGAGAGTGCGAGCCGAGCCGGGCTGACAAAGAGCTGACAACCAGGCTAAAACAAGGGGGCGATTTGCTACAGATCCCCTTGGTGGATCATGTGGTTATCACGTATAAGGGGTATTTTAGTTTTGCGGAGTCCAGTTGGAATGTTCAGAAGCGGCTCGTGAGGTAAGGTCTTCGAGAGCCCCTCTGTATCTCTCCCGATAAAGCTGGTAGGCCTGATCTTCGGCGATTTTTTGTTCAATATCATTTAAAGGGTCAAACTTCTTTGTAATACCTGCCCGCGGCCGATTAAACTCTAAGCCCTGTTCTATTGGAGAAATATCGTCGGCATGTTGGACCAGAGAATTATTTTCTGGGAAGGGACGGTTGGTCAGCGCTTCTCTCTCAGTCAATTTTTCCAGGGGCAAGGGATTGGGTAATACGACTTCCATTCGTCTTTGCTGGAGGTCCAATTTAATATATTCCTCTTTAATTGTGACATTGACCCTGCGATCTAAAGGCAAAGAGCCGGCCATAGCATGGCGCCCCAAAGTTATAACAAGTAAGGCGACCAAAAAGCCGAGAATAAAATCTGAGAACCGCGTTATATAGATTTGTACGTTTTTTCGCCTTTTCAAGGTAACCTGCCCTTCACCTTGATAATTTAGCAACACTGATGCCAATTTAAGATAGCTTGGGGGTTGATTTTTCAATGGAAAATCTGCGATCATTGATCAATTCCCAGACACCTGACTTCAGAATAGACAGAGGAGCGAAAATCATGTCCAAAAATATTTATAAGTACATCATGGCTGGCTTGTGCACATTGGCCTTAACGGATTGTGGACCTAGAGCTTTCACGAAAGGGGATTATGATGATCCTGATAAGGTTAATCTCCTGAATGACCAATTCTCGGAAAGCGATATGCAGGCCATGGTCAAAAAACTTGTTGATAGTTTGATAGCTTCGCGTCCCATTGCAAAGGCTCAAACTCCTCCAATTGTGATGGTCACTAAACTTGAAAATAAAACCGATGAGCATATCGACACGCAAAGCATAATGGATATGGTAAAAGTTGATCTCGCAAAAACAGGGGCCGTCCAATTTGTCGATAAAGAAGCCAGGGGAGACGTCGCCACTGAGTATGAATACCAAAATTCAGGAATGGTCGATGCGAAGACGGCTAAGTCCAAAGGAAGACAAATTGGCGCCGACTATATTCTCAATGGAAGATTAGATTCTATTGTTCAAGAAGTAGGTAAAGATAAAACCGTTTACTATAAAATCACGCTTAATTTGACAAACTTGAGCACCAATATTTCAGTTTGGCAGGATCAAGACCAAATTCGAAAGATATTCAAAAAACACCATATCAGTATGTAAGGTAGAGTGAAAAAGGGTTTTTTTCTCCTCGCAATTTTGCTCTTAAGTTCTGGCTGCGCCACTTACCAAAGCTCGACTAAATCGGCGAGATCCGATTTCTATGGCGGCAGGTTTGCGGATGCAGCCAAGGCTTTAGAGAGTAAGGCTCACGAAGACAGCAAGGATCAGCTGCTCTACCTCTTTGATCGGGGGATGGCTTTGCAGTTGGCGGGTAACTTCAAAGACAGTGAAAAAGACTGGATCGCCGCAGATAAGATGAGCGAGGTCAAAGACTACACGAGCATTTCTACTGAAATGGCAACGCTTTTGACTAATGACAATATTAAGCAGTACAAAGGCGAAGATTTTGAAAAAGTCATTATCAACGCTTTCTTAGCCATTGATTACACCCTCCAGGGGAATTTTGAAGACGCTCTCGTTGAGTGCCGCCGAGTGAATCAAAAGCTTTACAAATATAAATTTGAGGCCAAGAGGGCCTATGAGCAGAATCCCTTTGCACGTTATTTTTCCGCCCTCATATGGGAAGCCTCCGGTCACCCTGATGATGCGTACATAGACTATAAAGAGGCGTACAAACTTGCTCCTGATTTTCCCTATCTCAAATATGACCTCGTAAAATGGGCGAAACGATTGGGCCGTCAGGAAGACCTTAAAGATTGGCAAAAAGAATTTGGAGAAGTGAGTACTCCTTCATCCAAAGAAGAATCTAAAACAGGTGAACTCGTTTTGATTTATCAACAGGGGCGAAGCGCTGAGAAAAGACCCAATCCAGCCTCCTACCGCTTTCCAAAATTCTTCCATCGAGGTTCCTTGACGAGAGAAGCTGTTTTGACGGTACCTGATCAAAACATTAAAGAGTCCACTCGAGAAATCTATAGTATTTCGGCGGTGGCCATTAAAACCCTAGACGATGCTTATGCGGGCCTAGTTGCAAAAAGAGCGGCGGGTATTGTCGCTAAGGCAGTTGTTGCCGATCAAATAAGACAGAAGAATCAGCTCCTTGGAATGATCGCTTGGGCAGGCCTTAATGCCGCTGACCAAGCCGATTTAAGGTTCTGGGAAACCCTCCCAGACACCTTACAAATTGCTAAAGTAAGATTGTCTCCCGGACCCCACGAAGTAAAGGTGATTGGTCTTTCAGAGACGAACGCGCCCTCAGGGGAACAAGCTACTTTTAATGTGAATATTGATGCAGGCAAGACCACCTTTCTGAATTGGCGATCTTTGCGTTAAGAATGCACTAGAAAAAAGGAGCCATCCTAGCTCTCAGATTTTTTGACTCCCCGAGACGCTCCACCTCTGCTTAGAGTCTTCTTAGAGCAAGACCTATGCCTAGGGGGAATGAGAATTAGCCCTGGGCCGCCAATTAAGATTGAAAACTGTACCTAGTTTCTACAGGTAGTCTTACAAAATTACTAAATCTTAGGGGCCATCTGTATTAATTCCCCAAATATCGTAGAGTTTTTTTGCGTCTTCCTTCGGCAGGAATCGTGTCGCAACCTTAAATGGAATCTTCGTCACATCCACATGGATTAAGGCGTCGACTGTACCAAATTCAAGGTCGGAGTCGAAAGCTAAAGAGCTTGCGCCCATTTTCAAGTATTGAGTCATCAAAACTGGGACACCTTTGTCGTCAGGCTCGATGGAAGAAATGACTTTAGAGAGATCCTTCATGGTGGGATGATTGGCTATTATCCTTTGAATATCAGCCTCAGTGAGCAAGGTAGAAAAAGATGGGGGCGCCTTTGGTTTCACAAGCTGGCTGTCAGGCGACATAGAATTCTGAGCCAGAGATTTGATCATCAGAAGCTTGGAGCTTTCAGCGTATTCATGGCTAATACTGACGGCCCCGATAAGGTCTTTATACCGGGGATTACGAAGGAGGTAGCTGTAAATCCCCTTCCAAAGCCCAAAAAGAGCAAATGGAGTGCGCTGATACTCTACCGTTACAAACGAACGCCCTAGCTCAAGGGCATTCGCAAATCGAATCTCAAATCCGGGGCTGTACTCAAAAAATCCGGAGGTATACAAACTAGATATTCCTTTTTTCGCGATGAGCTTTGACACCTCCCCGAGGCGGTAGGCCCCCACGAGCCTGTTATTCTCAGAATCCCAAGTGAAGAGATGGATATAATCCTTGTCAAAATCATCTAGGTCTACCGACCTCCCTGAGCCCTCGCCCACGGAACGGAAAGCAATTTCTCGCTGACGCCCGATTTCAAAGAGCAGATTGGGAATTTCTTTTGCGGTTGCGAAAAAAACTTCAAACTTGTTTTCTTTAACGAGAAAATTATTCTTAAGGCGGAGCTGTGCCACTTCTTCAACGAGCAGCTTGGATGATCCACTGAGAGCTATAGGAGCCTTTTTTACTTTAGTTCGAGGTATTTTGTCTTCTGCCACAGTCCCCTGAGCCAACGTTCTTGAGCGAACGTACTGGGTCGCTTCTTCGATATCACCGATTGCAGAAATCTTTTCGGGATCTATGGGGTCCCCCCACTCTAAGCGAAGGGTAGAACGGGTTTGATTAATTATTTCTCGGGGAGTGAAAGCGGTGGCCACCCAGGGATGAATGCGAAGGGCGGTTTTTCTCACCCAGGAGGGTTCGCCTGGAACAAAAACCGGGATAATTGTAGCTTGCGCTGAAAGAGCAACACGTATTGCGCCTGTTTTCCATGGTCCTTCGGTGTCAGTGACGTCACCGGCAGGAAGCACGATCAAAACTCCACCCCTTTGGACCCAGTCCTTGGCCTGATCAACGGCTTCCTTATTGCTTCTCTGACCATAAGGATCGACAGCGATAACGGTATTTTTTAGTTCAGGAATTTGAGCAAAGGCAAAATTCGTTAGAATTTTAACGTCGGTTCTTTTTCTTAGAATAACGGAGGCAATGGCCAACGCTTCTATTCCCGATTTTGGATGATTGGCGACGATTACAAGTGGCCCAGATTCAGGGATTTTCGAAGTCTTTACCTCGTTCACGTCAACGGAAACTTGTAGGACATCTAAAAGAGTTTGGATGCTCGTTTTCTCGTCTGTATATGCCCTCTTAAATCTTGAGTTAATTTCAGAGAGGCGAGTCACGCCCGTTACTAGAGACAGGGGTCTAGAAGCTCTGTTAAGCAGGCGGCCGGCAAAGAGGTTGGCGTTCCCGATTTTAAGATCGATTTTACCGTTAGGATAAACTTTGACTGCTAATTGAAATAAGCGCTCTTTGCATTCTTGGGTTGAAAACAGTGTCTGGAGTTCTCTTGCCGGGCTTATCCATGGAAGACTTAAAATCAATAAGAGAAAGAACTTGGGTATTAGTTTTCGCATGGGTTTCTACCAGCAAGACCTATTCCACTCTTTGAGGCTCAGAGGATGGTTGAGAACCATTACAGGCCTCCGACGGGGACCCCCTAAATTGAGTCTGTGTAGTATTTTTAATAGCTCTATATTTTTTGCGGATTAATGTTAATGGCCAGGCGGCTTTGCGCCCCCTGTGTGATAGCCCGTTTCTCCAAATGAATAGCCGAGCCTAAGCATAACGGTAAAATAACTCTGGATAGTATTTACAGATGCCGGAGAATTAGGAGGGGTATAGGTTGTGGTAAAAATACTGTGATAAAGAAGATCCAGACCGGCCATTAAATGACTTCCGACATCGACCTTTGAACCTACCCCAATATCTAAACCAAATCCCGTTGTGTTTGCCGGGGAATTAGCCAAGGTCTGAGGATTGATAACATCTTGCCCGTGATTTATGAATTCAGCCCCGCCTTTAAGATAAGGAGTGAATATGTCCAGGGTATCGATATTGTATTGAAGAGCCACCATGTAGGAGTTTTGAGTGAGGCTTAGTGGCGGGCTACCAAAAACGCCAGAGTTAGAGCCGGTGTGATGACTCGTGAGCCAACTGAGTTCCAATTCCAAATAATCACTGGCTGCATAATCAAAAAAGAGTCCACCGCCTAAAGCATTTCCATAAATATTTCCGACGTCGCCCGAGAGTCCCACTTCACCCGCCTGAACTCCCAAAGTATGATGGCCTTCTTCGGCGTTGGCATCTGAAATATTTAAGATAAGGGTTATGAGGAGTAGGGTAGAGAAAACATAAATCAGACGCAAAGTTGTCATTTTAAATCTCCTGTCAGTACGGCTACTGTGGGTCAGTCTGTCAGTAGCCGAAAAAAAACCCGAGATTTTCATCTCAGGTTTTTCATTTTTATTCGGTATTTTATTACTGTTCAAGCTCGTATTCTTTAATTTTTGTTTCAATAGTTGCTAGCTTTTGATGCAGCTGATTGATTCTTTCTTGAACGTTAGTAATTTCTCCCTTGCCCGTAGCCTTAGAAATGCGATCTTCAAGTTTCTTTTGAATATCGTCAAAGGAACGGGTGGTGCTGTCGAGAAGTTCGCTCATATCCAGCGTTGTTGTATGGCTGGAGGATTGGCTGTTAGCCGTACCAGCAGTAGCTATACCAGCCCCTTGGTCATCGGACTTCGGTGAAGCTGCAACGGGCCGATTTAGGACCTTTTCTAAATAACTGGAAATACTTCCGGTTCCGGTTTGAATAATCTCTCTTAAGGTTTCAATGGAAATATAATTTTTTGCCTTTTTCTCGGCTTCGAAAATAATCTGGGTCAAAGTTGAAGAGGTGATGTCTTTCTTAGTCTTATTGTCGACCACCACGACTTCTTCGTTAGCTCTGATCATTTTTGCAATGTCTTCAAGAGTAACGTAGCAGCTTTGCTGCGTGTCATATAACTTTCTATTTTGGTAACGTTTAATCACTTTTGCATTAGGATTAGTGACCACTGGATTTTGAACTTGCGATTCCAAACCGTCCTCCTCGCTCTCTCTAAACTAGAGTCAAATCAATATTGACTCACACCGATGCTTATCTCAAAACTCGAATGAGAATTACATCCTAGGCACACGATGTCAAGCCCGATAAAAGTACTTTATTTCTTGATGGTTAGACACTCTCAATGAAGCGGGGGGTTAAATTCAGGCTAAACAAGAAATTCTGCTTAAGTATTGCAGGCCTTGAGCCGAGAAGCCTAACGTAGGTCACTTCAGCGATCTGTTAAGGTATTAGGATAGGGAATGAATAACGAAGAAAATCATGGGTTTACATCATTTGACTTCATAACCATGCTGGTGAGTTTCTTAGTGATTGCTGCAGTTACTGGCCCCATCATTCGGAAAAATATCCAATCGGACCAAAGGACAGATCTTGCCAAAAATGAAACTAAAAACTTAGCTCAGAGCCTCCTGGATCCCCGAAGAATTGAGAATCTAGATTCTGCAAGGGGATTATTGGGGAATCCGCAGCGTTCTATCGCAAGTCTTGCAAAGATTGAAGAGCTTCCTAAGGTAGATATGGAAAGTTTAAAAGCCCACCTCAAGAACGGCGAATGGCAGGGAAATATTTCTATGGATCCCTGGGGACACCCCTATAACTTTGCCTTTTTAAACAATGTCAAAGGAACTCCAGCCCAGGTGGTCGTATGGAGTAACGGGGCCGATGGTATAAGCCAGACTTCCGTCCATACACAGTCTGCGAATCCAAACGAACCTCAGTTCGAATGCAAGGGGGACGACCTTTGCAACATTACTCCGATTAGATAGTCCAACCCCGTTAAGATTTTCTCTAGATTTTCCGAAAAATTAAATGGCGGAAGCGAATGGGAATCGAACCCACCACAGGGTTAGAACCTGCCACCGGATTTGAAGTCCGGGAAGAGCACCAGCCTCTTGAGCGCTTCCGTGAGTAAAATTTTAAGGAGAATACGTCATGACCCAACGGGTAATCGCTGCCTTTCTTCTCTTAAACGGTCTCATGGCGTGCAGTACAGCCACAAAAAAATCGAGCGAAATCACGACAGACAATACACTGACCGATGCCGGTCCAGCAAAACCTAAAGTGAATCCAATGCGCAAACCCGCTTCTGGAGATCCAGCTTCCGGCCAAGTGATTGATCCGGCTTTTCTGCGTTCGCAAGCCGACTATCATTTTTCTTTAGCGGAAGCTTATGCCCTAGATGGCGATTCACAAAAGGCTATAGACGAGTACAAGCTTACCCTCGTATACGATCCCGATAGCGCTCCCGTCCGGTACAAACTCGCCGCAGAACTTGTTAAAAAAGGCCAGTTTGTTCAGGCGGTGGATCAGGCTGAATCTGCGGTGACCATAAATCCAAAACACACCGAGGCACGAATGCTTCTGGCAGGGCTTTATACTTCTTCAAAACTTTTTGATAAGGCCCTTGAGCAATATGCGATCATTAGCAAAAATGAACCCGATAATATCGAAGCCGCCCTCTACATCGGCGCGCTTTTGGCCGAAGAAAAAAAATTCGATGAAAGTGTAAAACATTTCAAAAAAGTAGCAAAGAATAAGAAGTACACTCACTTGGCCTACTACTACCTGGGACGCATCGAACTTGAACGCCATCGCGATAAAGAGGCTGAGCAAGCTTTTCTTAAAGCTCTATCAGCAAAACCTGATTTTATAGAGACAACTGTCGCCCTTGGGTACCTCTACGAAGAAAAACAGAAAGTTGACGAAGCCATAAGAGTTTATCGAACTTATCAAGAGAAGTTCGGGCCATCGGCGAAGATTGCGACAAATTTAGGGCGCATCTACATGGATAAAGACGAATACGATTTGGCCTATAAACAGTTTGCAATTATTGCCGACCAAGAAGCTGACAATCTTAATGTTCGAGTAAAAATGGCGCTGATTCTAATAGAACAAAAGAAATTCCAAGAGGCCGTTGCAAGTTTAAAAGAAATTTTGAAAACGGCACCAGATGCAGAAAAGATACATTTCTACTTGGCCGCAGTGTATGAGGAGTTAAAAGATTATCCAGGTGCCGTAGAGCATTTTAAAATTATTCCGCCGTCGAGTGTCCTCTACGCCGAAGCTGTGGTGCACCAAGCTTATTTAGAAAAACTCCAAAACAACTACAATAAAGCTATGAGCGTCATGGAAAATGCATTGAATAAACGCAGTGACGTTCCGCAATTCTATAGTTTTTACGCTTCTCTCCTGGATGATCAAAAAAAATCAGCCAAGGCCGCCGACGTTTTAGAAAACGCAGTTAAACGTTTTCCAAAGGACGACCAACTTTACTTCTACCTCGGTAGTATGCAAGACAAATCTGGGCAGAAGAATGCAAGTATCTCATCGATGCGAAAGGTTTTGGAGCTGAATCCCGACCATGTGCAAGCCTTAAATTATTTGGGCTACACGCTAACTGAAATGAATCAGGATCTTGAATCGGCGGAGGCGTATATACGCCGCGCATTGAAGCTTAAGCCCAATGACGGCTATATTACAGATTCTTTGGGTTGGGTTTTATTCCATAAGGGCCAATTTAAAGATGCAGTTGTAATTTTGGAGGGAGCATATAAGCTAAAGCCGGACGAATCAATTATTGCTGAACACTTGGGCGACGCTTATATGCGCTATAGCCTCCGTGATAAAGCTCGAATCATGTATGAGAAGGCCGTTTCACTTGAAAGTGATGAAACAAATATTGTTAAAATTAAACAAAAGATTTCTGATCTGGACAAAATTGTTAAGCAATCGCAGATGCAAAACTCGCAGTTGGGCGGTGACGATATCCGGTCTCCCGCTGCTACTGTCGACAATAATTAACACGGGTTGTGGAACAGGCGAGGTTAATCCCACCCTAGACAAGTCTTCTGGTGCCCAAAGTTTTAGCTCCGATCTTTACGTTGAACGTGACGGTAAATCCTACAAAGTTAAATCGGACATGATCCTCGTAAATCCTAAGGCCATGAGACTAGATCTGAGGACAACCTTAGATCTCCCCCTGGCTTCAATCGTACTTACAGATCAGAAAATTAATTATTTATTGTACCGGGATAAAAAATCCTATTCAGGAGTACCCGGGCCCCATGCCCTTGACCCGGTTTTTCCGCTTTCTGTGGATGTAAGTACGCTCAATGAAATTTTACAACAAAAGGAAATTACTGGCGCCCACTGTGAAAGGGACGGTCAGGGTCTTGCGTCATGTAACGGCAGTGTGGGAGCGACGCAATTCAAAGTGACGTGGTCAAAACGCCCAACTTCTGGACCTTTGGCGGGGCGCGCATCAAAAATTATCCTGGAATTGCCTCAGAGGCATGTCTCCCTAAGATTTTACTTGAACGATTGGCAGCGTAATTTACCTGATGCAGAGCATTTTCTTTCTCTGCAAACGCCCCCTGGTTTTACTTCTCTTTCTACGCCATAATTAAGTCAAGGCAACGAATGGCCCCTAGAAGGAGAGAAAATGGCAAAATCAAACGTCGATATTCACGGACTCATTTCTCAGTATCAAGTAGAGGAGAAGTTTAGAGACCTAACTTGGCGTGGAAGTTTTGGCGATTATATCAATCTTGTTAAGGACCATCCGGAGATTACCCGAACAGCTTTTCAACGCGTCTACGACATGATCGTGGGTTATGGCGCTACAGAGTACGTCGAATTTAAAAAGAAAGTCACCCACTACAAGTTTTTTGATGATGAGTCAAATGACGGTAAGGACGCCATCTATGGTTTAGATATTGCGCTTATGAAACTTGTGAACGCCTTTCGATCTGCCGCTGAAGGATACGGAACTGAGCGCAGAGTGATTTTGCTTCATGGCCCTGTCGGGAGTTCGAAGTCTACAATCGCACGTTTATTAAAGCACGGCCTTGAGGCTTATTCGAAAACCGAAGAAGGGGCCCTTTATACCTTTTATTGGACAGACAAGGGTTTGGAAAAGCATGGGCTTCTTGGTAAAGGGATTGAAGAGTTTTCTTGCCCCATGCATGAAGAGCCATTGCATATAGTGCCGTTAGAGATCCGAGACAAGATTATCGACGAACTCAACCGAGGTGCAAAGAGTAAGCACAAGATTAAAATTGACGGCGATTTGTGTCCCGCCTGCCGTTACATTGCAAGGCATTTATTAACCAAATATCAAGGTGATGTGAACAAGGTGCTTCAGCATGTTGAGGTCCGTCGACTGGTTTTAAGTGAAGCGGATCGTGTTGGAATCGGAACCTTTCAACCCAAAGATGAGAAAAATCAAGATTCAACGGAGCTCACCGGCGATATCAATTATCGGCGCATTGCAGAGTATGGTTCTGATTCTGATCCGAGAGCTTTTAATTTCGACGGAGAGTTCAATATCGCTAACCGCGGTATCATCGAGTTCATTGAGGTTTTGAAGCTAGATGTTTCATTTTTATACGAT
>Ga0206996_1037_pt1 | contig 32849 bp, 30 predicted proteins | sample Alteio_BWMinCont_2_FD_153467 | JGI IMG/M metagenome (GOLD analysis project Ga0206996, IMG submission 153467) | Enriched cells from forest soil in Barre Woods Harvard Forest LTER site, Petersham, Massachusetts, United States -... | ecosystem: Environmental > Terrestrial > Soil > Temperate forest >...
GCCTTAGACAGCGCCTCTTCCAAATCGGCAATCAAATCGTCTGCATGCTCAATTCCGACTGAAGCGCGAATAAATCCATCGGTGATTCCAAGTGAATTGCGTATTTCGGCAGGGACACTTGCATGGGTCATAATGGCGGGATGTTCGATTAAGCTTTCAACACCGCCAAGGGATTCGGCAAGTGAGAACAATGTCGTATGATTTAAAAACGCGCGCGCGGCTTGCAGCCCCCCTTTTAACTCAAAGGAGATCATGCCACCAAACCCGCGCATTTGTTTTTTCGCAAGCGCATGTTGCGGATGAGATGGAAGGCCCGGATAAATGACATGCGCGACTTTTTTGTGTCCGTTTAACATTTCGGCGATTTTCATTGCATTTTTCGCGTGCTGCGCCATCCGAAGCGCAAGGGTTTTCACCCCGCGCAACACAAGCCATGCATCAAACGGCCCCGGAATTCCCCCAAGCGCATTTTGATGAAACTTCACCGTTTCATACAGGTCATCCCGGTTCGTCACTGCAGCTCCGCCCACCACATCGCTGTGTCCTCCGAGATATTTGGTGGTGGAATGCACAACCACATCGATTCCGAATTCGAGCGGATTTTGGAAATACGGTGTCGCGAAGGTGTTGTCGCAAATCGAGATGAGTCCATTTGACTTCGCGAATTTTCCAATTGCTTCAAGATCAATCAATTTGAGCATCGGATTGGTCGGAGTTTCAACCCAAATCCCTTTGGTCTCTTTTTTCTTTGCGCTTTCAATTTTTTTTAAGTCGCGCGCATCGACAAACGTGAACGTCAAGCCATACCGCGTGAGGACCCGCTCGAACATTCGGAAGGTTCCGCCGTAAACATCGTCCCCCACAATGATATGATCCCCTTGCGAAAAAAGGTTCATCACTGCGGCTTCGGCGGCAAGCCCCGAAGCAAAGGCCAAGCCGTGTTTTGCTTTCTCAAGGCTTGCCAAGCATGTTTCAAGCGCGGTGCGGGTTGGGTTGGCGCTGCGAGAATAAACGTACCCTTTGTTTTTTTCAAGATCGTCTTGAACGTAAGTTGAGGTTTGATAAATGGGGACAATCACCGCGCCGGTGGCGGAATCAGGTTCTTGTCCGACATGAATCGCTTCTGTTTCGAAATGCCAAGTCATTTGGAGTGAATATTTGCGTTTTCCTGCGGCGTGTTCCTGCAGATGGAGGGTTTCTCGGGTTATCTGGATAAGCGGTATTTCGTGATAGCCACGGCCATTGCAGAAGTCAAAGCCCGTCAAATTTTGGATTCCCGCGGAAATCCGACGGTTGAAGTGGATGTTACTTTAGCCGGCGGCGCAAAAGGGCGCGCGGCGGTTCCATCGGGCGCTTCCACCGGAACGCATGAAGCGGTGGAACTACGCGATCATGATCCGAAACGCTATGGCGGAAATTCAGTCCAGAAAGCGGTTGAAAACGTCAACCTTAAAATCGCCCCAAAAATTTTAGGGAAAGATGCGAAAGCACAAGCAGCTTTAGATCAGTTCTTGATTGAATTGGATGGGACGGCACAAAAGAAAAACCTCGGCGCCAACGCCATCCTCGGCGTCAGCCTTGCAGCAGCCAAAGCGGCTGCCGCAGCCTCCAATCTTCCCCTTTACCGCTACCTTGGCGGAGATGGCGCAACCCTTCTTCCGGTCCCTTTGATGAACGTGATTAACGGCGGCGCGCATGCAGACAGCGGTTTGGATGTTCAGGAATTCATGCTCGTTCCGGCCGGCGCGCCGAGTTTCAGCGAAGCGCTCCGCTGGGGGGATGAAGTTTTTCACGCGCTTAAAAAAATCTTAAAAGTCCGCAAACTCGCCACAAGTGTCGGCGATGAGGGGGGATTTGCTCCCATGCTTCCAAGCAATGAAGCGGCCATTGAAGCGCTCATGGAAGCAATCGAGAAGGCGGGCTATCAACCGGGCGCGCAAATCGCAATCGCGCTCGATGTTGCGTCCAATGAATTTTACGAATCTGGAGAATATCATTTTGAGAAGAAATCTTTGACCGCCGAGCAGTTGATCGAATTTTATGCAAGCTGGATCAAGCGTTATCCGCTGGTCTCCATTGAAGACGGTTTGGCCGAAGATGATTGGGAGGGATGGCGTGAATTGACTCAAGCCCTCGGCTCCTCGGTGCAGTTGGTGGGAGATGATTTGTTTGTCACGAATCCAAATCGACTTCAAAAAGGGATCGATGAGAAAGCCGCCAACGCCATTCTCATCAAACTGAATCAAATCGGAACGCTCACCGAAACCCTTGCCACCATTGAGCTTGCCAAGCGGCACGGATACCGGTCGATTATTTCTCACCGCTCCGGTGAAACAGAAGATGCATTTATTGCAGATTTGTCGGTCGCGGTCAACGCAGGACAAATCAAAACCGGGAGCCTTTCTCGCAGCGACAGAATGGCGAAATACAACCAGCTCCTGCGCATCGAAGAAGACCTCGGCCCCAAAGCCCGCTATCCCGGCCTCTCCGTTTTCTCTCGCCTTGGACTTTCGTCCCAGGTGTAATTGAAAAAGTGTCTGTCACCTTTTATGGAGGCCGACGGGGATAGCGGGATAAAGCCGGTGGTAGAGAGAAATTTCCCTTATGGGGAAAGCGCCGGAAACGATCGTCGACTTGTTCCTCTCCGGGGTTCATGCCCATCCTTCCCCGAAGCTCCTCAATTACAAAGCCAAAGACGGCCGCTGGGTTTCCATCAGTTCCAACGAAGCGGCGCGCCGTGTCCGGGCGATTGCGCTTGGGCTTTATTCGCTCGGCATTCACCCGGGCGACCGCGTGGCGCTGGTCTCCGAAAACAAGCCCGAATGGGTGTTGGCCGATTTCGGGATTCTTTCGATGGGAGGAATTGTGGTTCCGATTTACACAACCCAATCCCTTCCGCAAATAGAGTTCATTTTTTCTGAAACCCAACCCAAAGGTATTTTGATTTCTTCACGCGCGCTTTATGATCGGATGCTCTCTTCCCTCATGAAGCTCGGCATCGAAAAAAAGATTGTGATTTTCGAGCCGAATTTAGCCGCTTCCGATTGCATCAGTTTTCCTTATGTCGAGGAAGTTGGAGAAGTGATGAACAAAGAGCGCCCCTTTCTTTACGATCAACTTTGTGAAAGAATCAAACCTGACGATATTGCCACGATCGTTTATACCTCTTCCGAATCGGGCCAGTTAAAGGGAGTCCTCTTAACGCACCATAATATGGTTTCCAATATTTTGGCATCCGAGTCGCTCGTTCCATTTGAGGCGGCGCGCGACATTGCGCTCAGCTATCTTCCGCTTTCGCATGTTTTTGAGCGGGCCATGATGTTCCGCTACCTGCACGCGCAAGTTCCGGTCTATTTTGCGGAGAACATCGATCGGATGCCCGATTATCTGATGGAAGTCCGTCCCACCGTCATGGCCACTGTCCCACGCTTTCTTGAAAAAGCGGAAGAGCGGATGCTTGCGCGGATGAAGAAGATGTCGTTTGTCGGAAATTTTTTGGTGGCCTTGGCCATGTATGTGGCGCGCCGGACTGATCCTGAGAAGCCGCTTTCCATTTTGGATCGGCTGTTGTCTGCGATTGCAAAGTCAATCGTGTTCCCGCGCTGGCGCGCGCGGTTCGGCGGCCGGTTCCGGTTTATGATTGCGGGAGGGGCGAAATTAATGCCCGATATTCAACGCATGTTCACCGCAGTCGGCATCCCGGTTTATCAAGGTTATGGCCTCACCGAAACGTCTCCAATTGTTGCGGTCAATATTCCGGATAAAAATAGAATCGGGTCGGTGGGTCCTGTGCTGCCCGGAGTTGAGATTAAAATTGCGGAAGACGGCGAAATATTGGTGAAAGGGCCGAATGTGACGCAAGGGTATTACAAAAATAAAGAAGCAACGCTCCGGGCGTTTGTGGACGGATGGTTTAAGACCGGCGACATGGGCTATCTTGATCCGGACCAATTTTTGTTTGTGACCGACAGAAAAAAAGATTTGTTCAAAACAAGCGGCGGAAAATTCATTGCGCCGCAAGCCATCGAAAATTTGCTGCGCGCAAGTCCTTATGTGCGCCTTGCCGCGGTGGTGGGAGATGGGCGAAAATTTGCGTCCGCTTTGATTTTGCCGAACTTTCAATTGCTGCATGAATATGCGGCCAACAATCAAATTCAAACCAAATCGGATGAAGAACTGGTGAAACATCCGACAGTCCGGAAATTTTATGAGAAAATCGTGCATGATACGAACAAACATTTGGCGCATTGGGAAACGATCAAAAAGTTTTCCCTGATTGCCGACAGCAGTTTGATGAAAGAGATTCCGGAAAACACGACCAAAGCGTTCCGCAAAACGATCGAGCAGAAATATCGCAAAGTGATTGATGCTTTCTACCTCCATGAACACCCGGCTCTCTAAAGCGGCCGTCCTCGGGGCGGGCGTGATGGGCGCGCAAATCGCGGCCCATTTCGCGAACGCGGGAATTCCGTCGCTTCTTTTGGATGTCGTTTCACGTGAAACTGCCGATAGAAGTCAAGCTGCGCGTAGCGGTTTGGCGCGATTAAAAGAAATGAAGCCCCCTCCGTTTTTCTTGCCTGAACTTGAACAGCTCATCACCGTTGGAAATTTTGAAGATGATTTGCCTCAGCTTGCGGATGTGGATTGGGTGATTGAGGCGGTGGTGGAAGATTTGAAAATCAAGCAAGACTTGCTGACCCGCATCTCTCCAATCATCCGCCCCGGAACCTTGGTCAGCACCAACACGTCAGGGCTTCCGGTTTGGGAAATCAGCCAGGGACTTCGCGCCGATTTGCGTTCGCATTTTCTTGGCGCGCATTTCTTTAATCCTCCGCGCTACATGCGGCTCCTTGAAATCATTCCGGTTTCCCAAACGCTTCCCGAAACAATTCGCGCCGCCGCCGCTTGGGGCCGTGAAATTCTCGGGAAAGGAATTGTGATGAGCAAAGACACTCCCGGATTTCTGGCCAATCGATTCGGAACGTTTGCGGTCTGTCATGCGATTCAGTTGATGTTTGAAGGGGAATATTCGATTGAAGCAGTGGATCTGTTGAGCGGTCCGCTCACCGGAAAACCGAAGAGCGGCATTTTCCGTACCCTTGATTTGATTGGAATCGACACATTTGTTCGGGTGGCCGATCATCTTTTTAATTCGATTCCGGGAGATGAAATGAAAGGGTGCTTCAAAGTCCCGGAACCGATTCGACAGATGTGCGCGCGCAAACTCCTCGGCGAAAAAACAGGCCAAGGTTTTTACAAACGAGGCCGTAATGCCAATGGAGAATCCGAAATTTCGGTCATTGATTTTAATACATTCCAATACCGTCCCCGTCAAAAATCTCAATTTGCGTCGGTCGAAAAAGCCAAAGGAGTCGGGGCATTGGGTGAACGGATCCGCGCATTGATGTCCGGGCAAGACAAAGCATCCGAGTTCGTTCGAAAAACGACCGCTGCAGCCCTTGCTTATGCTTCCAGGCGTATTCCTGAAATTACAGACCACATTCTTGATTTGGATCATGCGATGCGGTGGGGATTTCAGTGGGAAATGGGGCCGTTTGCTTTGTGGGATGCCCTCGGATTTTCGGAAACAATCCCATTGATAGAACAGGAAGGGTTTAAAGTTGCCGAATGGGCAAAAGAGATGATTGCCGCCGGAAAAACTTCTTTATATCGTACCGAAGCCAATGCAACAAGTTTGTACGATGTCGCCGCGCATGACTACAAGCAAGTTTCAATAGACGGAAAAATCATCGAACTTTCCGCAATCAAACAAACTCCGGACCGTGTGATCGCAGAGAACGCAGGTGCAAGTTTAATTGATTTGGGAGATCGGATTTGGTGTCTTGAGTTTCACACCAAGATGAATGTGATTGGAGACGATATTTTGCGTTTGGCGGAACAGGCGCTTGATGCGTTTGCCGATCGATGTGACGGCCTTGTCATCGGGAATCAAGCCGAGCATTTTTCAGTTGGCGCGAATCTGATGCTCATTTTGATGCTGGCGCAAGAGGACGAATGGGATGAAATTGAAGCCGCAATCCGTAGATTCCAAACTGTGAATCAGCGGATCAAATATGCGCAAAAGCCTGTGGTGGCCGCGCCGCACGGAATGGCGCTTGGCGGCGGGTGCGAAATCGTGCTCCATGCGCCGCTCGTTTGCGCTTCGGCGGAAAGCTATCTGGGGCTTGTGGAGGTCGGCGCAGGGGTGATTCCGGCAGGGGGCGGGACCACCGAGATGGTTCACCGCGCGCAGGAGCGGGGCAAGCAGAAAAAACCGGCGGAAGCTTTGAAGGAAGCGTTCCAAACAATTGCGCTTGCGAAAGTTTCAACAAGCGCTTATGAAGCGAGAAAGCTTGGACTCTTGCGGGACAGCGCCACCTTTGTGATGAATCGCGCTTATTTGTTGTACGAAGCAAAACAGCTTGCGCTCTCCCGTGCTGCGCAATACAAGCCATTCCCGAAACAAAAGCTGCTTGCCATGGGAAAGTCCCTTTACGACGCGCTTGCAAGCACAATTGACGGGATGCGGGAATCGGGGCAAATTTCAGAGCATGATGCCTTGATTGCAAAGAAACTGGCGCGCGTCATGGCCGGAGGCGATGCGCCGAGTTCGCAGGAAGTCGGCGAGCAGCATTTTTTGGATCTCGAGCGGGAAGTCTTTTTGAGTTTATGCGGAGAAAAGAAAACGCAGGAAAGAATGGCGCATATTTTGAAAACCGGCAAGCCCCTTCGCAACTAAAATTCTAGCGATTTTCGTTATTTTTTATTTGCCGATTCAGTTCGTCTAATTTTCTTCTGGCCTCAGTGATGTCATCGCCGAGATTCCGGGGTTTTTCAGTTTTATCTTCAATGGGAGATGTCGCTTGTTCCGAAGAAGGGGGTTTCACCGGCGATTGCGGCTTTTCGCTCAGTATTTTATAGGCTTTTGTCAAGATAATTGGCTGCATGTTTGGTAAGCTCAACAAGAATTATACCCGGTTTCTCCCGAAACCATTCATCGAACTTCGAAAATGAGATTCCCGGGGCTACATGGAATTTCCTTGTTATGCCGATGGAACGCAAAATGGGAGGAAGTTTTCTTCTTGAAGATTTAAGCCCGGAATCTCTTTTCACACCTGAAGATTTCTCCGACGAGCATCGGATGATCGCGGAAACGGCGCGCGAGTTCGTCACGCGCGACGTGATGCCGAGCTTACACGATATCGAATCCCAAAACTGGGATGTCACCTTAAAGCTCATGAGAAAGGCAGGGGAACTCGGGCTTCTTTCGATTGACATTCCGGAAAAATACGGGGGACTAGGACTCGACAAGACAAGTTCGATGCTGGTCGCCGAGCAGCTTGGACCGGTCGGCTCTTTCACGGCAACGATGATGGATCACACCGGCATCGGCACCCTTCCCGTCGTTTTTTTTGGAACCGAAGATCAAAAGAAAAAATATCTTGCCAAGTTTGCAACCGGAGAGCTTCTTTCATCCTATTCATTAACCGAGCCGCAATCGGGCTCGGATGCGCTTTCCATCCGCACCACCGCCAAGTTGAGTGACGACAAAACCCACTATCTTCTGACCGGTTCCAAGAACTTCCTGACCAACGCAGGCTTGGCCGATCTCTGCATCGTCTTTGCTAAAATTGACGGAGAAAAATTCACCGCATTCATCATGGATAAAAAATCTCCCGGCGTTTCCCTGGGTGGTGAAGAGAAAAAGATGGGGATAAAAGGTTCTTCCACCCGTTCCATGATTCTTGAGGGAGTGAAAGTTCCGGTTGAAAATGTGTTGGGAGAAATCGGACAAGGCCACAAAATCGCGTTTAACATTTTGAACATCGGCCGGTTTAAACTGGGGGCCGCGGTCATCGGTGCTTCAAAAACGGTGATTACCAATGCGGTGAAATATGCAAAAGAGCGCAAGCAGTTTGGAAAAGCGATTGCCGATTTTGGGTTAATCAAACATAAGTTGGGCGAAATGGCGATTCGCGCGTTTGTGGGAGAAAGCATGGTGTACAGAACAGCGGGTTTGATTGACACTATGCTTGCCGGAATCAATCAAGACAATTCCACTGAAGTGCTCCGCGGCATTGAACAGTATGCGGTCGAGTGTTCGATCATCAAAGTGGTCGCCTCTGAAATCTTGGATTATGTGGTGGATGAAGGGGTGCAGATTTTCGGCGGATACGGATTCATGGAAGAATATCCGGTGGCGCGCTCGTATCGCGATTCGCGCATCAACCGCATTTTCGAAGGGACCAATGAAATCAACCGCCTTCTCATCACCGGCATGCTCATGAAGCGCGCCATGAAAGGGGAACTCCCACTCATGGCAGAAGCGCAGAAGCTCGCCAGCGAAATCATCGGTTCTGCAACTCCTGAAAATCCGGCACAAGGTCCGCTTGGCGAAGAATCAGCACTCTTGCGAGCAGCGAAGAAGGCAACTTTGTTTGCCGCGGGACTTGCCGCTCAAAAGTACATGGCAAAATTGGAAGAAGAGCAAGAAGTGATGGCGCACATCAGTGACATGATCATGGAGATTTATGCGGTTGAAAGCGCGCTTGTGCGCGTGCAAAAGATGATTCAGAAAGGAAAGCAAACCGATTTTTATATGGACATGGCCCGCGTTTTTACCCATGACGCCATGGTGCGAATCGAACAGCATGCAAAGGAACTCTTGGCTGCTGTTGCCGAAGGGGATTCACTGAAGACTTATTTGCTTGGACTTCGAAAGCTCTTAAAGCTCTCTCCCATCAATGCCATTCCGCTCCGCCGCCGAATCGCCGACCACCTCATCGCCAAAGAAGCCTACTGCTTCTAATGGGAAGTGAGATCCTACTTGTTGAGAATTCGTGCTTTTATGTACGACTTTAATTCACTTTTAAAGTATTTGGAAAAGTAGCTCTCAGGCAAGGTTAACCGCTCTCCAAGTTTCTCTCTGAGTTCAAGGAGACTTCCAAAGCCAAATCCCCTAATTTCAAAGAGTCCATCTTCTCCGCGGCTTAAGATCTCTCTGATGGTAGTAACATTGCCATGCCACAAGGCACCTTCAGCACGTCCTGATAAATTGAGTATTGATATGGGAGAGTTCAAGATGTCTTGTGGTATTCCAGAGATGACTTGAGCAGTCACGGGAAGCGTGCCTGCGGTCCCTGGTGTGCCGCTTGCCGCCAAAACAGCCAATTCGGCCGCTTTTCTTTCCGCGAGCTTCATGATCCGATGCAGGAGCGCGTCTTTCATATTTCGAGTCAATTCTTGGAGTCTGCGTTGGGTTTCTTCGTTTTCTCCGGGAGCTGTGCGAGTCTGAAGCAAATCCCTAAAAGGGTTGAGATCTTGGGCTATCTCGCGTCCGGCGGCTTTCACTGTTTCATCCGGGATCGCTTCTGTCAGAGCTTGGACATCCCCGTGCCAGGAATGGCGAAGAAGCGCAATCAAATGAACCTTTCTTTCTTGAACTCTCTGTGCAGCTAAAACTTGCTGAAGGTTGATGCTCATCGTTTTCTCCTTTGTTTTGACGGTCGAGCCTTAGGATAACACAGTTCCAAGGCTTTGTCAAGGAGAATTTGGTGCTAGACGTGGGCGATGGGGGATTCTTTCATCAGGTAATCAAGCCAGAGGTTGGCGAGTTTTTCCTGGACGGTGTTTTGGCGCAGGCGCTCGTTTAAGTGTTTCCAGTCCACGAAATCCATTTTCTGGTCTTGATTAAAGCATGAGAACACGTAAGATTCTTTACCGGTTTCGGGATCAACGTGCCGTTGGAGGCACTGTGCGCACACTTCTTTCATCATGCACTGCATCGGCGAGTTGATGGACGCAATCGCTTCATGCGGATGCGCAAAGTATTCTTTCAAAGCGGCAAAGCGGGCTTGTTTGACCGCCGCCATCATCCGGTCGCTCCCAATGGCGAGAATGCGGTGGGCTTGATGCATTGGGAAAAGGGGTTCTCCCATTTCTCCCTTTGCATAGGTAAGCATCGACTGCACGATGTTCCCCACGAAACTGCGATCCTGCGGCCGGCGCGCTTTAATCGCCTCACCTGAATCGACACTCCAAATCACTTGATGGCAAGCCGCTTCGATATCATCGCGGTGAAACAAATCTTCCGGCTTCTTGTAGCCTGCGAAATAAACCACTTTGTTCCCTTTGTCTTTCATGGCGCGCGCAATCGAGAAAAGCACCGCATTGCCAAGACCGCCGCCGCACAAAACGGCATTTTCGTTTTTACCGATTTCACTCGGCGTGCCGGTAGGTCCCATGGCAATCACTTCTTGTCCTTTTTTCAACGTGGCGCAAAGGCGCGAAGAAAGCCCAAGTTCAAGGGCAATCATCGACAACAATCCCTTTTCTTTGTCAACCCATGCGCCGGTCAAAGCAATGCCCTCCATTTGCAGCTTGGTTCCTTTGACCATTTGGCTGTCAGCCTCAAAATTTTGAAGGCGATAGAATTGTCCCGGTTCGAACTTGCGCGCTTGCAACGGTGCGCGCACAATCACTTCGGTGATGGTTGGAGTGAGACGGATGACATCGGTCACCACCGCTTTCCATTGATCATCCACATTGCCGCAGAATGATTTCCAGGCGTCTTCGCGTTTGGGTTGATCTGCCTGATTTAAACCGGCGAGTTCTTTTGCGAATGCACCGGCCACCGCCTGAGAACCATGTTTGCCTGAAGCAACCGCTTTGACGACGCTCCCTGCATAAGTGGGATGATTGTCGCCATAGAAAGAAACAAGATGTCCATCTTTTTGATAGCTTGTGAAAAATCCGAAATCTTCGCGTGTTTGCGCGGCCGCCGCAAGTTTGCCGTCCACAAATCGATGCCCTTGGAAGAATCGTTTCCGCGCATCCAGCACAAAAGTGCCGGGATGCTCTCTTTCATAAATGACATTTGGACTTGTTCCAGCCGCAACCAGCATGGTACGGGCGGGGATTTCAACGAATTCGCCGCTTCCGGCCCATTTGCCCGGTTCGGTTTCTTTCATCTTTTCGAATTTGACCGCTTTTAGCCAGCCGTTTTCATCCGCAATCGCTTCGCGCGGATCAAGTGATTCGACATAGCTGATCCCCTCTTCGAGCGCTTTCTGCACTTCTTCGTGATTTAAGCGGTAAGCGGGAGCATCTTGCATGTCTTTGCGGTACACAAGCTTGACGCCACCCCATTTGCGGGTGAGCGAAACAAAGTCTGGAGTGCGGTTTTCTTTGGCTGCTTTCTGCCGTTCTTCGCGGATTGCTTTCCCATGTTCGAGCATTTCTTTTAAAATCTGTTTTTCCCAATCGTTGAATTGTTTCATGACATGCTCTTCGCCGAATTCTTTCACCACTTGTTCGTAACGTTCGATCATTTTTTCGACTTGAATCGGATAATACGCAAGTGACTCAGTGGCGGTGTCGATGCCGGTTAGCCCCCCTCCCACCACAATGGCGGGGAGGCGAAGCTGGAGATTTGAGACGGCGAATTTCTTGAATGCGCCGGTCAATTGAAGCGCCATGAGGAAGTCGCTCGCTTTGCGAATACCAGGAATCAGGTTGTTTTTCATGTCGATGACAGACGGCTTGCCTGCGCCCGCCGCAATCGCCACATGATGAAATCCAAGCGACCAAGCATCTTCTAAAGTGACGGTGCCGCCAAAGCGGATGCCACCGAAGACTTTGAAGTTTTTGCGGCGCATGAGAGTGATATAAATGAGTTTCAGGAAGTTTTTGTCCCAGCGGATGGTGATGCCGTATTCCGCGACACCGCCGAATCCGGTTGAAACGCGTTCATCCAGTTCATCGTAAATTTCGCTGAAATTCTTGATTGGTTTCGGGAGATTTTCTTCATCCCCAATCCATTCTTTTTTCAAAGGCTCGATTTTCAATCCATCGGTCCCAACCACGCCGAATCCTTCGTTCATCAAATATTGAGAGAGCGAAAATCCGGCCGGACCCATGCCGACCACCATGACATTTTTGCCGTTGTAGGGAAGGGTGTAAGGGCGGTGAACATTGAGCGGATTCCATCGTGTCAGAAGGCCGTAGATTTCAACGCCCCAGGGAAGATTCAGCACATCGGTCAGCGCGCGTGTTTCGATTTGCGGAATGTTGACCGGTTCTTGCTTTTGATAGATGCAGCCTTTCATACAGTCATTGCAAATCCGGTGGCCTGTGGTGGGACACATCGGATTGTCAATCACCACCATCGCCAAAGCGGCAATCGTATCGCCCTGTCGCTTTAAAAAAGTGCATTTCAGAGATTCGCTCATCCAGCGGACAACCAGTGAGGGTGACGCCAAGCGGATTTTTTTGAAGCGGCTGATCTTTCCTGGGAAGCGGAAGCCCTTTGGAACAAGAGTCTTTTTCACGCTCATGACAAATGACACAGTAATTCGTTTGATCGAGCACTTCGCGCAAACTGCCGCGCGCATCGGTCAGCTTGAATCCGACCCGCAAACGGAATTCCCCCGGAGTATCCATGAGATTTTGCAAATTTGGATCAGGACGTTTCACTTTTACCAATCCATTCGGTGTGTCGAGATCTTCAGGAAGCCGGAGTGAAACCCAATCGGCGCGTTTCATGTGGTGTTCACGCTCATGCAATGCAACCGCGCACCAGCGCGCGAATTGATCCAGGAGATCTTTCAAGAAAGCAAGGGCTGCTGCCGCATCCGCGGGCTCTGGTTTGCCAAGCGCTTTGCAGATTTCGGCGGTCCGTGTTTTGACCGATGCTTCCAGAGGTGAGGCATGTTTCGGGTCGAGTGATTTTACATAAGCATCATGCAGATCAAGAACTTCGGAGACAACGGTGGCAAGGGAAAGTTCCGGATCGGATGCAACCATGTGCGCCACATCAGGGCGAATCGATTTCACCAGCGCAAACGCATCTGCGGTTTTCAAGGTTTCAGCTTCTTTCCAATACTTTTTGGAAAGGCGAATCACCATTTCTTTTTTGAATTTGTAAACCGGATTGAGGTGTTGATGGTCTGCGATTGATTTTGTGCGGGCCTCTTCAATGTTAAAAAGCTTGGCGAGGAACGCCGATTGTTTTTTTGCGGTTTCGATGAGGAGAGTCGATTCGGCGATTTTTGCCATCCCTTCCCCTTTTGTGTTGCGGTAGCTCTCGAATTCTGTCGCAAGTTTCGGGTCTTCTTTTGCAAGCCATTCGTAAAAGGTTTCGGCCAAATCTTTGAGTCTTAGCGGCTCGAAGAGGTCTGAGTACGAATAGCCTGGAATTCCGAGTGAAAAGTCACCTTTTTTGCTGGTTTTTGTCATCATGGCCCTCATTTATTAGACATTTGCCGCACCCTCCCCTTGTTCAATGCCAGGAAATAAGCGGTGGGGGTATAATACATCAAAATTCTCATTTTAAGGGAGGGTGTCAAATGGCAAGAGCAATTCCGGAAGGCTTTCACACCATCACCCCTTCGCTGATCATGAAAGACAGCGCAAAGGCGATTGAATTTTACAAACAAGCATTCAGCGCAAAAGAGCTGATGCGTATGCCCGGTCCCGGTGGAAAAGGGATCATGCACGCGGAGCTTCAAATCGGCGATTCCCGTTTTTTTCTTTGTGATGAATTCCCTGAGATGTCAAATAATCGTTCGCCTGAAACCCTTGGAGCGGTGACCGCTGTACTTCATCTTTATGTTCAAGATGTCGATGCGACAGTCAACAAAGCTGTGTCGGCCGGCGCGAAACTACAAATGCCCGCCACCAACATGTTCTGGGGAGATCGTTTCGCGAAGATTTCCGATCCATTCGGACAAGAGTGGGGCGTTTGCACCCATGTTGAAGATGTGTCCCCGGAAGAAATCAAGAAGCGTGCCGACGCATTCTTCGCGCAGGCCGCCTCTTCCCGCAACAAGTAGCTACGAGGAGTTCCTTTGCGTTCTTGCGAAGATTCTTGCCTTGTGGATTACGGAAAAACGCTGAATCTTCCTCAAACCGATTTCCCGATGAAGGCGGGTTTGCCCCTTCGGGAACCGCAACTTTTGAAGTTTTGGGAAGAGCAGAAGGTAGCAGATCTCATCCGCGCAAAATCAAAAGGTAAACCGAAGCGGATTCTTCACGATGGTCCTCCGTATTCAAACGGACGTATTCATCTGGGCCAAGCGTTCAACAAAATCTTAAAAGACATTGTCGTTAAATTTTGGACGTTAAGCGGTTATGATTCTCCTTATGTGCCGGGATGGGACACGCACGGCCTTCCCAATGAATTGGAAGCGATCAAGACGTTCAAGTTGAATCGCAAAGCCATCGAGCCGATTGAGTTGCGCAGAAAATGTCGCGAGTCAGCCCTGCATTATGTCGATGTCCAGCGCGAGCAGTTCGAGCGGCTCGGTATCGGCGGGGAATGGCAGCATCCTTATTTAACCCTTGACCCGACTTACGAAGCCAAAATTGTGGAAACCTTCGGTGTGATGGCTGATCAAGGATACATTTATCGTGGACTCAAGTCGGTCTATTGGTGCACGACCTGCGAGACCTCGCTTGCTGAGGCAGAAATCGAATACAAAGACAAACAGTCACATTCGATTTATGTGAAATTCGAATTGCAACCCGGTCACTTGTTGGATCATTTGAAAGAAGCGGTTAAAATCGGATTGGAAAATTTCAAAAAAAATCCGGCGCTTGAAGGGAGCCGCGAACGTTTTGAGCGCGCTTACTCTACTTTGCAAACCAAAAACCCGTATGTGCTCATCTGGACCACCACGCCTTGGACACTCCCCGCCAATGTGGCGATTGCATTGCATCCTGATGAAGAGTATGTTTTGGTCCTTGCTTCCAATGGCGAGCTTTATTTTCTGGCCGGCAAACTGATCGCATCGGTTGAAAAAGCCACCGGCTTGAAATTTGAAGTGCTGGTCGGATTGAAAGGTTCCGATGCCGCGGTTGATTCGTACGCAAAACATCCGTTTCTGGATCGGAAATCGGTCCTCATTACTCAAGATTATGTGACGATGGAAGACGGCACCGGCGCAGTTCACACCGCTCCTGGACACGGGCAAGAAGATTTCGCGGCGGCTCAAATTTATCATCTTCCGATTATTGTTCCGGTGAACGCGCAAGGATTTTTAACCGAAGAAGCGGGCCCATTTGCAGGCCTTCATGTCCAAAAAGATGCGAGTCAGAAAATCATCGATTATTTGCATGAGCATAAATTTCTTTTGGCTGCGGGAACGATACAGCACTCTTACCCACATTGCTGGCGCTGCCACAATCCGGTGATTTTCCGCGCGACCGAACAGTGGTTCGTGGGGGTTGACCATCAAGATCTTCGCAAGCGCGCCATTGAAGCGGTACACAGTGTCGCTTGGTATCCGAGCTGGGGAGAAGAGCGGATGCAAAACACCATCACGCAGCGTCCGGATTGGTGCATTTCGCGCCAGCGCACCTGGGGGGTTCCGATCCCGGCGTTTTATTGCGAGAAGTGTGAAAAACCGATTACCACAAAAGAAAGCATCCAAGCCGTGAAAACTCTGTTTCAAAAAGAGGGGGCCGACAGTTGGTACATTCGTCCATGGAATGAAATTCTTCCAAAAGATTTTGCGTGTCCGCACTGCGGCTCGAAAAATGGCTTCAGAAAAGAGATGGATATTTTTGACGTTTGGTTTGAGTCGGGTGTGAGTCATCTTGCGGTTCTTGAAACACGTCCTGAACTTGATTGGCCGGCGCAACTCTATTTGGAAGGTCCTGATCAATACCGCGGCTGGTTTCAGGTGAGCCTCCTTTCAGCGATGGCTGTGAAAGGGAAATCTCCTTACAAGCAAGTGTTGACACATGGCTGGACCTTGGATTTGGAAGGGCGCGCCATGCACAAATCACTCGGAAACGCCATTGACCCGATGGATGTGTTAAAAGATCATGGGGCGGATATTTTGCGCTTGCTGTTTGCATCGGTAGAATTCAAAAATGATGTCCGCCTTGGAGATAAAAGTTTAAAAGATGTGGGTGAGGCGTACCGGAAAATTCGAAACACCTGCCGGTTTTTGATCGGCAATCTGTATGATTTTCATCCGGTTAAAAACAAAGTGCCGTATGATAAAATGATTGAAACGGATCGATGGGCTTTGTCAAGACTCGCCGATTTAATGGACAAAGTGACCAAATTTTATGAAAATTACGATTTCCATTTGGTGTATTACCATGTGTTGAATTTTTGTGTGGTCGACATGAGCGCCATTTATTTGGATGTGCTGAAAGACCGGCTTTACACCTGGGAAGCCGACTCGGTCGACCGGCGGTCAGCGCAAACCGCATTGCATCAAATTTTGCTTGCGCTCGTGAAAATGCTTTCTCCCATTTTGAGTTTCACCGCCGAAGACTTGTGGCAGGCGCTGCCGCCTGAATTCAAAGAAAGCGCCAGCGTTCAACTTACAAGCTGGCCTGTCGCAGAGTCCCAATGGAGCGGAGACGACGCGTTCAAAGCGCGCTGGAATGTGATTTTGGAAATCAAAAATCAAGTTTACGCTCAAATTGAAGAATTGCGCAAAGAAAAAACGATTAAGCAAGCATTGGAAGCGGAAGTGGAGCTTGGTTTGCCTGAAAAAGAGTATGAGATGTTCAAAAATAACGCCGAGATGATCAGAGAATTTTTTGTGGTGTCACAGCTTGTTTTGAAGAAAGCTCCGGAGCGAACCGTGAAAGCGCAAAAATTTGCAGGCCAGAAATGCGTGCGCTGCTGGAAATATTTTGATAAGCTTTCCACCCAGGAACCACATGTTGGTCTATGCGACCGCTGCCTGAGTGTGGTTTCGAAGATTATTCCGGTGTAATGCGCCGATTTCTGTTTTTAGTCCCTGCGTTACTTGTTATCGCGCTTGATCAATGGACGAAGCAATGGTGCCGGGTTCATTTGCCCCTTGATGTTGCGCGCCCTTGGATTGGTCATTGGGTTTACCTCACGCTCACTTACAATGCGCGCGGCGCGTTCAGCTTGTTCCCGCTTCCAAATGCCTTTTTTATCGGATTGATTGTGGTGCTTCTTACCGGGTTTTCCATTTACGCCCTTCGCGTCCCACAAAAAGCTGGAACACAGATTTTGCTTGGCCTGATTCTTGGCGGTGGAATCGGCAATCTGATTGACCGGATTCGCTTAGGGGCGGTGGTCGATTTCATCGATTTGCGCTGGTGGCCGGTGTTCAATGTGGCCGATTCCGCGGTTTCTGTCGGCATCACTTGCTTTGTGCTTTGGCTGTTGTTTGGGAATAAAGCGGAAGGAAAGTCTCCGCCTGCAAGGAAGTCTTAAAAGCCGCAGGAAACCACATGCACCAAATCCTCTTCACCATTCCAGCTTTTCATCTCGGTTCGCATTTCTTTGCGCCGTTTGCCGTTTACACCTACGGGGTGATGCTGAGCATTGCCTTCGCGGTCGGCCTCATGGTTGCGGTGCGGCGCGCCAAAGCTGCGGGACTCCCCGAAAACAAAATCGCCGATCTCTGCATTGTGCTCTTGGTGTCCGGCGTGGTCGGCTCGAGGCTTTTGTATGTGTTTGAGTCATGGGGGGATTATGCGCACAATCCGCTTGGCGTTTTCAATTTGCGTGAAGGGGGATTAAGCCTTCACGGCGGATTGATTGTCGGTTTTCTGGCAGGCTTGTGGTTTGTCCGCACGCGGCACATTGATTTTTGGAAGGGGGCGGATGCGCTTGCTCCTGCGATTGCGATAGGGATGGGGATTGGACGAATTGGCTGTTTTTTCAACGGCTGCTGCCTTGGCATTCCAACCACCCTTCCCTGGGGCGTTGTGTTTAAGGACAATACACAATTTTTCGGTCCGCGCCACCCGACCCAACTTTACGAAATGACCCTTAATTTTTTGATTGCCGCGATTTTGATGACCGGCTTTAAAAAAGCCAAACCGGGAGCCGCATTTTTGTGGCTTTGCATTTTAAGCGGGACGGAGCGATTTTTCATGGAGTTTTTGCGGGCGGAAGCCATCCCCGCAGGTCCGCTGTCGGTGGCACAGTGGTTTTGCCTGGCGATCGTCGTCGCCGCCGGTCTTGCGCTTGCCAGGCGTCATCATGCCGCCGCAATCGCGACTCAAAATACGTGAAGTTTGTGGTGAGTGAGCCTGCAGCAAGACTGGATGTTTACCTCAGTGGAGAATTGGGATTCACGCGCGCCAAAATCAAAGGGTTGATTGACGGCGGCCATGTGCTGGTGGAAGGCAAAGTCCCATCGAAAGCCGGCATCCGATTGCGAAGCGGGGAAGCGGTCGAAGTTACGGTTCCGCCGCCACAACCTTCTTCATTGATCCCTGCCGACATTGCGCTCGACATTCTTTATGAGGATGAATTTCTGCTTGCAGTGAACAAACCGGCTGGATTGGTGGTGCATCCGGCTGCAGGGCATTGGAGAGGAACGCTTGCAAACGCGCTGGTACATCACTTCAATAAACTTTCGAACGTCGATGCGGCCAGGCCCGGAATTGTGCATCGCCTGGACAAGGACACCAGTGGAATTCTTCTTGTAGCTAAAGCTGATGCGGCGCATCTGGAATTAAGCCGCCAATTGAAAGCGCATGAAATCGAAAAAATTTATCAAACGCTTGTGCGCGGAAAAATGGCGCATCCGAAAGGGACCATCGACAAGCCGATTGGTCGCCATCCGAAAGATCGGAAAAAAATGGGAGTGATTGTTTCCGGACGGAATGCAGTTACACATTACCGCGTCTTGGAAAAATTTTCCGATCATACATTGCTTGAGTGCAAGATTGAAACCGGACGGACGCATCAGATTCGCGTTCATCTGGCCAGCATCGGACATCCGGTGGTTGGGGACACGGTTTATGGAGGTAAATCGGATGAAACGCTTGCCTCACGTCAGCTTCTTCATGCGTGGAAAATCAAACTGAAACATCCTGAGACAGGGAAGATGCTTTCCCTTGAAGCGCCAATTCCCGAAGACTTTGAATCGGCATTGCGTCAATTAAGGAGATAATTGTGGAAAATGTTGCGCACACGTTAGTTGGAGCGGTGATGGCGAAAGCAGGGCTTGATCGGGTGACGGAGCTTGCCATGCCAACATGCCTTATTGCCGCCAACCTTCCGGATATTGACGCGCTGTCCGGATTTTGGGGTTCCGAATCGTATTTCCGATTTCATCGCAGTTTCACACATTCATTTGCGGGCATTTGCGTTCTTACAGTATTGTTGGCTTGGATTGTGTTTATGTATGACAGAAAAGTGAGATTGAAGCAAAACCCCAATTCTCCGCCAACTTCTTTTAAAGGGTTGCTTTTGGTTTCGTTTCTGGGACTTCTTTCCCATTTGGCGTTGGATTACACGAATGCCTATGGAGTTCGTCCACTTTTGCCGTGGAGCGGCCATTGGTTTTACGGAGACATTGCATTTATTGTCGATCCGTGGATTTGGGGGATTTTGGGATTAGGACTTTTTTTCGCGATCAAGATGAAAACGCGCGCAAAGCTGATTGCGTCGGGTACATTATTGGCACTTGTTTTTTATTGGATTGGTTTGGCGGTTTGCCATCAGATTGCTGTCACGCGCATCGCGAATCTGGAAACGGAAGATGCTTTTAAGCCTGCGGTCGCTTACGCCGCATTTCCGGTTCTCGCCAATCCGCTCAAATGGCAATGCGTTTTGGAGACACCGGATCACATTTGGGAGTGGAATGAGAATTTGCTGTCCGGGAAAGAGAGCCGGGTGATGATTGAATTTTCAAGACTCAAGGTTTCCGCGCAAGCCATGCGGAGCATTCAGTCGACCGAAGCGGGGCGTGTTTTCTTGAATTTTGCGCGGATTTATCAGGTGACTGTCGCCAAAACCGGAGAGATGACACAGGTGACGCTTCGCGATCTTCGTTTCAATTTAAGGAGTATTTTCGTGCTCGATCGCAACTTCAACGTTCAAAGCGCCCGTTTTCTCGGCCGGCGTTAAAAGGCATTAGGCTGCTTGTTTAAATAAGTTGGTTACCGCTTTGTCAAATCGTTTGAGAGGATGGGGTTTCCCTTGATATCCCGCCACAAATACGGTGTATTGACGGGTGCCGGAGTCGATTTTGTGCCATACGCCTTCAGTCTTGTCATAAAACATCACGGTTTTTGACTCCTCGGTCGTCATGTCAAGCGGGCAAATAACATGGGAACCCGGAACAATTTTCCCCTTGTGTAGAACTTGGGTAATTCCATTGCTGTCCCATCGTGCGAAAATTCCCTTAGCAGCAATTGCGCCGCCGTGAATGTCTGAAGCGTTATAGACTTGCACTGACAGATCAAGTTTTTGATGATTGAGATCGATGAATTCTCCCGAAGATGGTTTAAAGCGCAAGAAGGTTTTTCCATGTCGAGGAATCTGCGTGAACATGGGGCAATAATAGGTCTCTGTGTCGCAAGGGGGTATTTCAATGGAAGCGTGTCCTTTCGATCCCCACCGCATTTCAACTGTATTTTGGATCGTTTTCTTGACATCAAGCGGCACGTCATGAGGATGGATACGATATTCATCCATTCCGGCCAAGTAGTGTCCGTCCGCGTACTGGCCATACCGGACTCCTGACATGACGTTATGGGCTTGATAAGCGTAGATACCGTCATTGTCAAAGGTTTGTTTAATCGGCGTTCCCTTAATCCAACTCCAGCGAACTGGCGTGTCCATATCAGTTTCATCACGACAAGATGCGGATTCGTCAAGGAAAACCTGTGTTAACAGGATGTTAACTTTCCGCCATGAAATAAAACTGCGCCCTATTGTGGGCGCAGTTTTGAGGACTTATGTGAATCAATGAAATAGTCTCAAAAAGAGCGCTATTCCGCTCCTTGAACCGTAAGCAATTCATGCTTTTCAATCGTGAAGCCTCGGTTTCCCTCGCTTACGACGAGTTGAATCGCCTTTTCCGGGCCTTGCAAAGTTACATTCCAGGTATGATCTGGATTTTCTGCAGCCGATATTAATGGCGCATTCCCTCCAAAGCAGAATTCCGCGATGGCTCTTCCGTTGAGCTGCGCGTTCAGTTGGGGTACGCGTACTCGTACGTCACTAATCAATTCACCCAAGCCTTCAATATCTGACTGCCGCCTTCTTACAAAATCGATTACGTCTGCTTTGAGTGCTTCAGCAACAGTTCCGTTTCCATTTCCAGTACGAATCATAGGAGCTTCCACCTTCCTTTGAGATATTTGCTGCTTTTAAAAATCTTACATTCTGATGTGCTTTATTCGGCTCCTGCCACGGTAAGAATTTTATGCGTTTTTACCCAACAAAAGCCACGACCTCCGGATACCTCGACCCGCATTTCAGTGGCTCTTTCCGCATTTTGCAAGCATACAAACCAATCGTTCTTTTTGTGAGGCTTTACCGAGATGTCAATGAAGGCATCTTTTCCGAAGCAAAGCAGCGCCAGTCTGGTTGCCTTTTGGGCATCTTGCGGGCCGATTGCTTTCCCTTTCTTATTAGCTGCAGAGATTTTGGCAATCATACGGCTGTTTTGATCTTCAAGCTGTTGCTGCTTGCGTCGTGCAAAAGCTTTGACTGCTTCCTCCGGTTCAAGCGTGGCAGTTAAAATGACAGACATCCGGATTCACCTTTTCCATTGAGGTTAGGGACAACAAAGGTTATTATAGCACAGGATTTCCATTTGTCAAGGGGGAAACTATCTTTCCTCGCCCATGTAGCTCAGTTGGTAGAGCACGTCCTTGGTAAGGACGAGGTCGCCGGTTCAAGCCCGGCCGTGGGCTCCATCCCTCTGATTTTACGCGGCCGTAGCTCAATGGATAGAGCAGGGGACTCCTAAGCCCAAGGTTGGAGGTTCGATTCCTCTCGGCCGCACCATCAAACGCGATATTTGGCCGAATACGTCGTCGGTTTTGACCAAAAAAATCCTCACATACGAGTTAGTATGCTGCGGTTTTTTCGGTCAAAACCTCCTTGTCTTCGGCTCAAATCTTGCGTTTTGGCCTATACAGCGCTGGTTATCGTTGTAGGAATCGAACCTCGGGCAATTTCCGCCCGAAGGGATAGTGAAGCGAACTGAAGGTTCGCGTAACGGCAGGAAATTGCCCCGCCCCTCTAATTTTTTCTGCGAGTGAGACGAAGTCGAGCGAGCAACTCTCGGCCGCACCATCAAACGCAATCTTTGGCCGAATACGTCGTCGGTTTTGACCAAAAAAATCCTCACATACGAGTTAGTATGCTGCGGTTTTTTCGGTCAAAACCTCCTTGTCTTCGGCTCAAATCTTGCGTTTTGGCCTATACTGCGCTGGTTATCGTTGTAGGAATCGAACCTCGGGCAATTTCCGCCCGAAGGGATAGTGAAGCGAACCGAAGGTTCGCGTAACGGCAGGAAATTGCCCCGCCCCTCTAATTTTTCTTGCGAGTGAGACGAAGTCAAGCGAGCAATCTCGGCCGCACCATCCGCCTGCAGGATAAGACTGCGCGGCTCCAAAATAAAACCTTCAATGAAAAAACACTTTCTAGCGTTGCTTCTCGTTTTAACTTTCATCTTCTACGGCGCGGCCGTTAAAGCAAGCCCGGAATCAGACACTCACGCAGCCCTTCAAAGAATATACGACGAAGATTCATCCGCCGCAAGACAAGAAGGGCTGGAAGCTTTGTACGCGCATCATGCGCCGGATTATTTCGAAATTACGCTGAAAGGCGAGAAGAAAACGTTGGCGGAAGTTAAAGCAGACGCAAAAAAAATTGAGCCTTATATCCAATCGGTCGATTTTTCATTTTCAGTTCAAGACGTTCAGTTCCAAGGCAATACGACTACCGTCAAATGCTCATTCCGTGGAGATATGACTTTAAAAGGCCCTCAATCCGAGACGGCGCAGCACATCATCACTTCCGGCACGGAATTGGACACGTGGAGGAAAGGCCAAAACGGATGGATGGTGCATCAGTCGAAAGCTCTTACCGAAAACGTGACCGATGAAGACGGCAATCAACTCCCCACCGACGAGTCAGGCGTCGGCCACTAACTCCAAAAGAGTTTACACCTCATCCAACGAATCCACTTGACTTCGAGCCGATGTTTGCTATGAACGGCCAAGCTTTTCAATCACACATTGACAAAATGCATAAAATGTGATATAGTAAATATGTAAATTACATAAATTAAAGGAGCGGCTCATGTTCCGTCAATTGTTGCGAAATGGTCAGGTTACCCTTCCCAAAGAAGCTGTTGAGTTGTTTCATCTTGAGCCGGGGGACCCGCTTGACATTCAATTTGATCGAAAAGGGATTTATATTAAGCCCTTGACAGCGGAAGAATTTTCAGATGAAGAGTATGCCCTTCTGGCAAAAAAACTGAACAGCCTTAAACACACAAAGGGGAAAGTCTTCAAGACCGGCAAGGATGCTTTGAATGAAATCCGCCGATTTATTAAAAACACATAGATTGAGCCGTATCGATTATTTAACAAATTGTTCACAAGAAAACTCTGGACAAATCGGCGGACACCAGGTATGATATCAACATGAATCGTCCGTTTTTTGAAAACACCTCGAGAGGGCTCAAGCCGTCTATGAGCGTGCTGTGGTATGCTTTGGCAACCAAAGAGATTTCGCCGGCCGCGCTCCTGTGGGAGCGCCAAAAACTTGAAAATATTCCACCTTATTTTTTAACGGAAGATTTTCCGATTCTTGGGATGCGTTATTGTAAAAGCGGGCCTGTGGCTATTTTGGAGCGCGATTCGGATGGCGCTCCAAAAGCGATGGAAGTGAGAGCCGCCCGTTCAGGCCCCGATTTTGTCCCCCATCGCACATTTTCGGAAAGCGTGTTGATACGCCATTTCAAGGAAGCGCAGGTTATCGGGCGCACGGTTGATTATGAATTCAAACGGCATGAGGGGAGTTTCTTGGCCGAGCATGAGCGCTGGATTTCAGAAACCGTTGTAGAACCGGGGAAATCGGTCGCACAGACGCTTCGCGTGCCGGCCGATATTCATTCTGCACCGGTTGGGATGGAGCGAATGTCTCAAGAAGAATTTTTTGTGACCATGCGGGTTAAGGAAGGCGAATACTTCACTCAAAATATTTTTAAGCAATGCCTTAAAGAAATGAAAGGATGTCTTTCTTTTTTGCCTTCCTGGCAAGTATATACGGAATTGGTGACTCCTTCGATGCTCCATCATTTAAATTCCGGCGCGTCCATGTTAAGCGTCGGCTGTGGAATGGCGTTTCTCGAGCAAATCCTTCACGAAAAATTTGGAATCCGCAAATCGGCAATCACGCTGGCGGATATTAACCTCAATGCGCGTCTCAAAAATGAAGGTTACCCTGTGCACCGGTATGACATGGCGCAGATGTGGCCCGACTTGGGTAAAAAATTCCGGTTTGTCATTTTCCCGCAATCGTTTGGAGTCGCGCTTGAACGGGCTGAAGATAGGGTTATCCGTGGCGTCCGCATTTTAAGTGAAGCGGAAAAACAGCTCGAAAATGGAGGACAGATTCGCATAGTGAAAGATGGGCTAACACAAGAAGGCAGGGAGCGTGTCTATGCGCAACTCCGCCAAGCCGGCTCTTCGTTGCGCCGCATCCAAATCGGAGACGGCCGCGATGCTCTGATCGTCCTGGAGCCCGTCAACAAAGGGAAAGCGGCGATATCCTAGAATAGAAAGCACGCGACAATGAACCCAGCCCCCATTCCAGCCATCCGATCGCAAGACGCCCATTTCTTAAAGCAATGGTTTCCCAAGAAACTTTGTGGGTCCCCCCTTGTTCGTTTTACCCCAAGAGCCCGGGAAGAGCATTATCCAGAGCCTTCGGATACTGGCCGGATAGGCACCTGGAACATGGGCCGGATGATCCGTGAAGGGACTTTCAGGGCCTGGAAGGCCGCCGAGCTGATCCTGCGAAACATGAATCCCGGAATTCTGGGCATTCAGGAAGGTCCATCCCTCAAATGTTTGGAAGAGTTCCTCGCCGGCGTGGGTTTGTCAGAGATGTACCGCTATGCGGTCGTTGTCAAAGGGAATGACTCATATCACGATGTCGGTTGGATTTCGAAATATCCGATCAAAGAAGTTTGCACGCACCGCGATGCCCGTTTTTCTCCAAGCAAAGACAGGAATCTGCAAATGTACCTGGGGCGCGATTGTCTGGAAGCCGTGATTCAAGTGACCCCCAATTTCAAAATGACGACTTTTGGCATTCATTTGGCAAGGAATCCCATCATCAATCAAGCCGAATCGGTCTATGTCAGGGAGGTTGTGGAAAAAACGGAAGGAGCGGTCGCCCTGTTGGGAGATTTCAACGCCTTCCCCGGTTCGCGCGCTTTCAACCGATTGAAAAATATGGCCGGGTTTCAAGCCAGCAACAATTTCGTTCGTGAGCCGGAGTTGTTTATGCGGCGTCCGGATTATATTTTGTTTAAAAACCTCGAAATTGTTCCTGACAGTCTAAAACTTTGGAAGACAGTTGGGTTTCTCAAACAAGAAGGACTGAAGTGGGGTGAAGATTTTGACCCGCATCATCCGGTGTCGATTGACATTAAAATCCCATTGTTGAGCGGCGGAAACGGACATCTCGGAGCGAACGGTCGGTCCTTAAATGGCTCGTAAAGACGAGGTCAGTTTTTGGATCGATTCTTTGGCGTCGCCGAAAAGCATGTACGTTTTAGGATTGTAAAAAAGCTCGTTTTCAATTCCCGCAAATCCCGGTTTCATGCTCCGTTTTAACACAATCACTTTGTCCGCTTGATCCACATTGAGGATCGGCATTCCGTAAATGGGGCTCGATTTTTGGGCGCGCGCGGCGGGATTCACGACATCGTTTGCGCCAATCACAAGCACCACATCGGTTTGCGGAAACTGCGGATTGATTTCATCCATTTCCACCAATTGCGAATAAGGGACATTGGCTTCTGCAAGCAGCACGTTCATGTGCCCCGGCATGCGTCCTGCCACCGGATGAATCGCATACTTCACGTTTACACCCCGTTTTTCAAGGGCTTGCGCAAGCTGCTCTGTTTCATACTGAGCTTGCGCCACGGCAAGGCCATAACCCGGCACAATCACAACGCGCTGTGCGTAAGCAAGCACAATGGCCGCATCTTCTGTGGTGATTTCGCGTGTGGTTCCGCCGTGTATTCCTTCTTCGCTTGTTTCTTCGCCGGCGCTAGCTCCAAACGCGCCAAAAAGCACATTGGTCAAAGAGCGGTTCATTGCTTTGCACATCAATTGCGTGAGCAGCGTTCCGGAAGCGCCGACCAGCGTTCCGCTGATAATCAAAAGATAGTTTTGTAGCACAAACCCGGCGAATGCCACCGACAATCCGGTGTAAGCGTTCAAAAGCGAAATCACCACCGGCATGTCGGCGCCACCGATGGGGACAACAAGCACAATGCCAAGCAAGAGCGCGCTTGCGACAAGCCCTCCAAAAAGAGTTGGCGACGGATTCACAAAAAGGAGATGAAATGCGAGAAACAAATAAGTTGCGGTCAAAAGCGCGGTGAGCGCTTTCAGAATAAATCCTCCCTTGGCGCGCGGGCTTAAAAGCCCTTGCAGTTTTCCAAAGGCCACAAGGCTTCCTGAAAAGGTGAAACAGCCGATGATGGTTCCCATCACCATGGCAGCTCCCGCGCCAAGAGATATTGTGGAATGCCGCAAAAATTCGGAAGATTCAACGAGCGCCGCCGCGCCGCCGCCAAGGCCGTTAAAAAGCGCCACCATTTGCGGCATGTCGGTCATCTTGACACGGTACGCAAGGATTCCGCCAAGTGAGCCTCCAACCAAAATACCGGCAAGAATCGTGGTGTAGCTCAGTATTTGCCGATCGATGAGGGTCACCACCACCGCGCAAAGCATCGCAAACGCGGCAAGCTGATTCCCGGAGCGGGCGGTGGCGGGGGAAGAAAGGCGTTTGATGCCGAGGATAAAAAAAACAGCGGCGGTCAGATAAACGAGCTGAATGGCAAGGGTGGAGAACGAATCGGAACTCATTTTTTTAAAGGCTGGCCTTGCGTTTTTTTCTTGAACATTCCAAGCATTCGATCGGTGACTGCAAAACCTCCCACCACATTGGCTGCTCCAAACGCAACGGCGCAAAATCCAAGCACCGCTTGGAGCGTGGTGTCGGTAGAACCGGCCACAAGCATGGCGCCAATCAGCACAATGCCGTGAATGGCATTGGTCCCGGACATGAGTGGGGTGTGCAGGGTCGCAGGGACTTTCGAAATCGTTTCAATCCCCACAAAAACGGCCAGGATAAAAACATAAGCGGCTAACAGCGCTTCGAGATTCATTGTTGGGACAGCTCCAAGATTGATTTTTGCACTCCCCGATTTTTGATTTCTCCTTGATGCGTTATGCACATTTCCGCAATGATTTCATCTGAAAAGTCAAGGTGCAATTTTCCATCTTTGATGATCAACTCAAGCAGCGCATATAAGTTTCTCGAATACATTTGACTCGCATGAAACGGAAGAAGACTCGGCAAATTTAATGTTCCCAAAATTTTGACACCGTGTTTCTCAACTTCTTTCCCGCATTCGGTCGATTCGCAGTTGCCCCCCATTTCTGCGGCCAAATCAACAATCACCGAGCCGGGTCGCATCTCTTTGACCATGGCTTCTTTAATCAAGGTTGGCGCAGGTTTGCCCGGAATGAGTGCCGTGGTAATCACCACATCCGATTCACGCACTTTTTGATGAATCAGCGCTTCTTCTTTGTGATACGATTCTTCCGACAGCTCTTTTGCATAACCGCTTTTGTCTTCCGCCTGCAATTTGTCGAGCTCAAGATCAAGTTCGGCGAATCGCGCGCCAAGGCTTTCAACCTGTTCCTTGACTGCCGGCCGTGTGTCGAACGCTTCGACCACAGCGCCCAAACGGCGCGCTGTCGCGATGGCTTGCAAGCCGGCAACGCCTGCGCCAATGACAAAAACGCGCGCCGGAACAATGGTGCCGGCCGCTGTCGTCAACATCGGGAAAAACTTCGGCGCGGCATCCGCCGCCATCAAGACCGCCTTGTAGCCCGAAATGGTGCTCATGGATGAAAGGGCGTCGAGCTTTTGCGCGCGCGTGATGCGCGGCACCGCATCCATGCTGAAGCTTGTGATTTTACGCGCAATCAGCGTTTTCACCAATTGCGGATTCATGAACGGCTGCAGAAACGCAATCAGTCCGGTTCCTTCACGCAGCAGATTCATTTCGTTTTCAAATGGTTTTTGGACTTTCAAGACACAATCCGCTTGCGCGAAAACAGAAGCCGCATCAGCAAGAATGGTTGCGCCGGAGGCTTGATAAGCCGAGTCGGGAAAGTACGAGGCGTCTCCCGCTTTGCTTTCCACTAAAACCGCGATCCCTGTCTTTGCAAGTTTCGCAACGGTTTCAGGAACGAGCGCCACCCGGTTTTCTCCGGTGGTCATCTCTTTTGGAACGCCAAGTTTGAGGTTGCCGTTCATGTTGAACGAAATTCGGTTTTGCGCAAGCGACTCCTGGGTGCCGCAGGCTGGACAAAACGATTTAAATCTGATACAATACCCGATGTGACTGTGCGAGAAGTCAAAGCTGTAATCTCTACTTTGAAGACTTCAGTTGAGGGGCTGATGTCCATCGACAGTGCGCTGCCACCCGTCGATAGCTCATTTTTTCAATAATTCCGGTGTTGGAAGCAGTGCAAGTGGAATGGCGTCCGCTTCGCTTGACAATGTGAAGGCGCCGGGAGTGTCGAGCGCGACAATTTTAACGAGAGCGAGCGCAACTGGTTTGTTCCAGCGATAAGAAAAAGCGCTCGCAGTTACTTTGCCAATTTCCTCGCCGTTTTTTTGAATGGGGATTCCCGCTGGAACAGGCGATTCGGCGTCCAACGAAAATAAAGCGAGAGTCCGGTTCACGCGTCCCCGATAATGAATGTGCTGGAGCACTTCAGCTCCCAAGAAGCATCCTTTTTGAAAATCCAAGGCTTCGAGAAGACCAACTTCCTGCGGGTAAGTGGTTTCATCCATGTCCCGTCCAAGTTTTGGAATTTGCGATTCAATTTGGATGAGATCGTAAAGCTCTGCATTTCCTAAGATTGCTCCGGCTTGCTGTTGTAATCGGTTTGCGAAGTCTGCGGCTTTCTGCGAATCAACCCAAAGTTGAATTTCTTTCAAACCGTTACGCGCAACAACGGCAGTGATGATTTCATCACGCATTTCGCACTGATTTTCCGCAGGCACGGTTGGCAACAGCGTTGTTGCCGCAGGACCGAACAGTGAGAAGCGGGCAAATCCGCCAATCCATTTCACTTCCGCTTTTGTCATGATAAGAAATTGCTCGAGATGTTTTATCAACTTTTCCACGACAAAACGTTCCACGTCCACCACAAAACGGTTTTGATCAAGGTGATAGACATAAGCGTCCGCAAAAATTTTTCCTTTAACTGTTGGGAAGATTCCATATTTGACGGTTCCAACCGGAAAGTTTTTCGCGGTATCCTGGCTGAAGATGCCTTGCAAAAACGAACCCCGCTCAGGCCCCGATATTTCAATGAGACTCCGATTTTGAAGGGGAATAAGACATGCGCCGGTTTGGCTTGCTTGCCATTCAATCTGAGTCATAATTGTTCTTGTCGGAGGCTGAAGCCACTTAAACGGGGAGCCTCCATTCCTTTGTGAAGCCCGAGCACGTTAAAGGCATTCCCCATCCCTTCGGGATGGAACAAAAACTTCATCGCCAAATGCTCTTTGATTTCATTTGCGTCCAATTCTTTTTTCTTGAAAATCGGCATCCGTTCGACCGCTCCGAGTCCAATCAAAAAATTGCCTTGGGTCGAATAACCGGTGAGTGAAAAGCCTTCTTTTTTTGCGATTTTGACAAGGGCGGAGAAATCGACATCAGAGGTCCAATCTCCCTCGCCAAGTTGCAACCGGAAGACATCCGCAAGTTTGTGGTTTTTGAATCCGCGCAGGGTCCCCTCCGGATAGCGGGAACTGCGCAGCTCTTCTCCCGGCGCGCCGTAATCAAGCACCAGCACAAAACCGCGCTTCAAGCTTGAAGAAACGGTGCGAATCCATGACTGCATTTCAAGATTGATTTCGGCGAAATGCCCGTCTTGCAAATCAATGGCATGGCTTTGAATGAAGGCGTGCACATCGGGCGAAGGGGGCATTTCCACGATTTCAATCCCTTCCGGTTTCTCTTGAATGAAAATCTCCCGGTATTCTGTCCCCCGTTTCACAATTAAGTGTACCGGCAGCGCGTCCAAAAATTCGTTGGCCAACACACATCCCGGAAATTCGGGGATCGTTTCACCCCAGCGCGACATGAATGGGGGAAGAAGTTGGATATTTTGCATAGCGTCGGGAAATTCTTGCGCGAAGCGGGATTGAAAATTTTGAAGCGGTTCCGGAAAATCGCTGATGCCGTATTTGAGTCGCGCAAAAAAACGGGGGGCTTCATCATACAGGCATTTCAAAATGTCAACCGCAAGCTGGCCGTTGCCTCCGCCAAATTCAATGAGATAAAACGGATCGGGATGGCCGAGCTGCTCGTCCATTTCAAGAATTTGGCGCGCAACCGCTTCGCCGAACGCGCGGTGAACGAGCGGGCTTGTGATGAAATCTCCCTCTTTCCCGGGGGCCCTCAAAGCGTAATAAGCGCGGTTGTTTTCGGCCATCCAATCTTTGAATGAAAGAAGCCGCTTCGGCTGTGACATCTTGATAACCCTTTCTTGCCGCAATGAAAGGAAACCTCTGTTTTATAGGGAAAAACCACGCTACATGGCCAAAATTTACACAAAAACCGGAGACAAGGGAGAAACCGGATTGGTGGGGGGCAAGCGGATCTCCAAGGGAGCGCTTCGCATTGAGGCTTATGGAGATGTTGATGAGTTAAACGCCGTGATTGGTGTTGCGGCCAGCCTGATTGACACAAAAGAGATTCATCAGATTCTCATGCAAATTCAAGACAAGCTTTTTGTGGTGGGGGCCGATTTGGCGACTTTGCCCGATTATAAAGGAACGCGATTCGTCCCGAAAATCAAAACCGCGGATGTCCAGGAAATCGAAATTTGGATCGATCATTACGAGGGTGAACTTCCACAACTGCAAAATTTTATCTTGCCGTCAGGGACGACTCCGGGGGCTTTTCTTCATCTGGCCCGCACCGTTTGCCGCCGTGCGGAACGCCACGTCGTGCGGCTATCTAAAGAGGAGACGATTGACGCCGAAGTGATTCAATACCTCAACCGGCTTTCCGACTTCTTGTTTGTGCTGGCGCGAACCGTCAATGCCCGCCACAATATCCCCGAAATCCCCTGGTATCCCCCCAAACCCAGTTAACAGGGTCGGGTACATTTTCCAAATTGTTAACACGATGCAGTTTACAACTTGTTAATGGTACCCGACCCCATTAACAAGTTGGACGGCGAGCAGTTTGTTTTCGCGGGCGGAGTAGGTGATTGCGACCGGTTTTTCGACCGGAATGGGGACTGAGGTTTGCGATTCGAGACGAATCACGGTTCCATCTTGAAACGTGAGTGTGTAGATGGTGTCTCGAAAATAAGGGTTTCCAGATGCTTCAACATTCGTGATCACGCCGACTTTCGTGATTTTGTGATCGGGATGAAGCAGCGGCACAACAAACAAACTTAAAACAAAAAGGGCAACGGCTAAATACAGCGCGATTCGCAAATAATGGAAGACACTTTTTTTAACGGTTTTCATATTTCAAGGGACGAAGGCCAAAAACATTGCATCCGAAGTCGACAAATGTCCTGGGATTTTTTCTAAGCACGCGAGCGACTTTCCCTTCTGAAATAGGTTTCTTTGGTTGAATTTCTCCCGCTCTTTCCTTTTCCTGCAATAATTTTGTCAATTGTTTTATCCCCATCGGTTTCCCATCTTGCGGCATGTGGTCTTCGCAGAGTGCCCTGGCAGATTGAAGACGATCGAATGCGCGCCCCATCAAATGATATTCTCCTTGGTATAGGTAAAATTCAGTTGGAAATTTCCGCGCACAAACCTCAATGTGTGCCAAAATTGTGTCATGAGGGGCTTGAATTGCATCGCTTAAGGTTAGCGCCAGTAATTCAGGCGTGGCTTTTTTCCCATTGTTTAACATGACCCCTTGCATGTGAGCCGCCAATTCATGCCAGAACCGTTCTTTAGGAGACAGATTTTCTGGGAGACATAGCGGTTCGCCGTGATATACCGTGGCATGATACAACTGTCGAAACCGCTCTACGCTAAATTCCTGGGGGTTGGGATTTGGTGCCGGTGTAAGATTAAATAGTTCCCTTGTGTAAAGATGGAGGGCTGCATCTCCATTGCCGTTAGATGCGGTCATGTCGGGTGGAGCGTAGGAGACGACAGCTCTGCGGCGTTGTTCAGCATGCTCGTTAAGCAGATAGGTCTTCTGAAACGCAACCGAATAAGTGCTTGGAGAAAAGAGTAGATTTATGCTCATCGTTTTGCTGGCCTTTAAGTTATTATACTGAAGTCCCGTTAATATTGCAAGCAGGAATTGTGAACAAATTGTAACTTTTTGGACAGTTAATCTTGCGTGATGCGGGTTCCGGTCTTTCCTTCGAGGGCTTGGAGCAGATGTTCCGGCGTGGTGATGAGGACTTCTTTACCCCCCTGTTTGATGAAATCAATACCGGCTTTGATTTTCGGCCCCATGCTGCCCGGAGGAAACTCTCCTTCGCCAAGGTGCGCTTCCGCTTCTGCGAGGGACATATGGTCAAGAAATGTTTGATTACGTTGGCGGTAATGAAGCGCCACTTGATCTTCACCGGTCGTGATGATGAGCATATCCGCATTTAATTTGCTTGCAAGCAGACTGGATGCAAGATCCTTATCGATTACCGCTTCCACTCCTTTATAACTTTGGCCATCTGCAACCACTGGCACGCCCCCGCCGCCGCAAGCCACCACAAACACGCCGTCCAACTTGTTAATGGGGTCGGGTACCATTAACAAGTTGTAAACTGCATCGTGT